>Ga0307509_10000395_pt1 | contig 73145 bp, 78 predicted proteins | sample 10_EM_MG_FD_202245 | JGI IMG/M metagenome (GOLD analysis project Ga0307509, IMG submission 202245) | Populus trichocarpa ectomycorrhiza microbial communities from riparian zone in the Pacific Northwest, United States - 10_EM | ecosystem: Host-associated > Plants > Roots > Unclassified | place...
TCGCGACGGGCCGTAGATATAGGATCTTCACGCAACCATCTAAGTAATACACCACTCAGATACTGGGGCACGGGCCAAGCCCATTGACAGTGACCTTCCATAGGTGCAATATGTTCGAGATACCTAATGCCCTTATCTCTATACTACCTCGCTTGTATGCGAGAACTCTATTCCTACACGATAGGACTTCCTACGATCACTATATCTATTACGAACCCACGATGTTAGTCTATAACGATAGATGAAGCAAACTGCGCAGGCTATGTCGATAGCCTATGATAGTGAGATAGTCGTTTCCCGTTACGAACACCTTCACGGAAGGCTGGTTTGTTACACCTGTTCAGATGCTGGTATCAGATTTCAAGAAGATAATGTCCTTTGTTTAGGTGATAATACCAGATTTTCAGCAGAATGTGTCATCTGTTCTGGTGATAAGACCAGATTTTCAGACAATAGTGTTCTCTGTTCAGGTGATGCATCAGATTTTGAAAATATAGTGTCACCTGTTCAGGTAATGATACCGGATTTTCAGAAGAAAGTACCATCTGCTCAGATAATGATATCAGATTTTCAGAAGATAGTTTCACCAGTTTAAGGATGCTAGCTGATTTTTAGGTAATAGTGTGACCTGTTCAGACGATAATACATAATTTTCAGAAGATAGTGTCATCTATTTAGATAAAGAAAATCAGTTTTTCAGAAGAGAGTAATACATGTTCAGATAATGATATCGGATTTTCAAAAGATAGTGTCCCCTGTTCAGATAATGTTATTAGATTTTCAGAAGATAATGTCCCCTGTTCAGATAATGATGCCAGGTTTTCAAGAGAAAGTGTTACCTGTTCAGGTAATGATACCAGACTTTCGAAAGATAGTATCCCCTGCTCAGTTGATGATCTCGGATTTTTCGGAGATAGTGTCCCCTGTTCAAATAATGATACCAGAATTTCAGAAGATAGTGTCATCTCCTTTGATGATAATACTGGATTTTCAGGAGCTAGTGTCCCATGTTCAGCTAATGATACCGGATTTTCAGGAGATAGTATCACCTGTTCAGCTAATGATACTGGATTTTCAGGAGATAGTATCACCTGTTCAGCTAATGATACCGGATTTTCAGGAGATAGTATCATCTGTTTAGGTAATAATACCAGATTTTCCGGAGATAGTATCATCTGTTTAGGTAATGATACCGGATTTTCAGGAGATAGCGCCACCTATTTATATAATAATATCGGATTTTCAGGCAGTAGTATTATCTGTTCATATAATGATATCGGATTTTCAGGCAATAGTATCATTTATTTGGATAATGATATCAGATTTTATGTTGATCATATCTAATTGTGTAATGGTTGTATGACTCACTTTTATCACAATATGACTCAATTCAAAACAGCATTGTTATTAACTAGAATATGGAGGTTGAACCCTTTTCTATCAACTAATTTGTTAAATTCGCAAATTTGCTATTCAATTCATCTTTATTTTTACTCAATTAGGTTCTAAATAATAGTAGACTTGAATTTAATACTATATTTTATACAAAAATACCATATTTAAAACTACATTTTCTAAGATTTTGTAGATTTTCTTAAGTTTATAACATAACTTATATCTCTTCAAATAGCGTATTTTTTATCATATAATCACTCTATTTATTGTATATCTATTAGAAGACAGTCTTATTATTCAATTGTTTAGAATACCATCCTTTTACATAAATAGATGGCTTTCCTACTATTCTTCCCACTTGTTTTCGATACTCAGAAGATACTTAAAATCGATATCTTCTTTCATACACTTTTAAAACCATTTTTCTACCTAGTTTACCAGTCTTCGCTATCTGAGTAAGTATATTTCTACTTATTTGCTTCTCTTTCTTAGTTATTTTCTAATTGTATCTTCTGTTAGTTATAAACTTACAATTGCAAGTATAACTTTGTTTAGTTCTTAATTATATTGATTATCTGCTAAACTTTTAGATATTTTAAAAGTTGATTGAATTTAGAGAGTTTTCAGAGGCTAGGAATTTAGCATTAATATTCGATTCTTATTTCAGAATTATGTCAACAATTCCAGAGACAAAGCCTGAATCTGTCTCTACTCCATCTAATACCTCAAATCAAAAAAATTCCATACAAGCAACCCACTATCAATCTCAATCTCCCACTGGCAATCATTCAACCCAACTTCCTTCTCACACACGTAACCGATATCTTACATCCACTACTCAATCTACCAGCGGTATGCTCCTCTTTCCCCTTCTGTACTCAGATTAATGAGGCCTATAGTCTCATTACATTTTACATCAAGTTTACCCATTGTCTTTTATATTAGAGTCTAATTATCACTATTTAGGACCGGTTCAAGAGAGCTTAAATCCAAGCGATGAGGGAGATACAGACGCAGCTGCTGTTGAAAACATGGAGGAGCAGGTCGAGTGTCAGAAGAAAACATGGCAGGAGAGACGGGAGCGCAAATTGATCTAATATTGTGGATGCTATTTATTGTAGGACGCAGTTCTCACAGGCTCAATGTATCAGGTATTTACTGGAGGATGGTATTTGCTTTTTTATTTTGACTTTTCTTAAGCAATTGACTTTTTTTATACACTAAATCCATCAATTTTGGACCAAGCAGCCGTCTACTTGGATTGTACGGAAGTAATGATCGTAGGCGGTAAAGTGGAACCCACCGAGATCACTTTTTACGACAAAACCATAAAGGAAGAATAAAATATTCTCATGGCATTTGAAGACTATTAAATTTTATTGGCATACAAGATTTATATTTTGCGTAGGCAAGCATGATAATTTGAAGTGGATTGACTCTCGGCTTCGAGTGACTGGTTGCGTCGCCGTGATTGCCAACTAGCGAACGGGCTAAGGAGCGAGCGAACGATTGAACGAACGAACGAGCGAATGAGAGAGAACGAGCAAGCGAACTAGCACCCCACACCATGACAAGCAACCACAAAGTGACCAGAGTGAAACGTGCGAATAACCTGGTGTTAGGGATTAAAATACGGCGATGAACTTGAGGGCACTTGACACGGAGGGCATGATGGGCAAAACCTTTAGGCTGGGTGGGTATTGACATCTGTATGGTAGAACACATCTGGCGAGGCAGGGAGAGTTATCAAGGCTCACATTACATTGTCATTGTGACAAGGTCGCTGGTATAAGTTAGCTGAATTTCTATATTAGAATACATTATGACTAGAATTACGAAAGAAAGAGAGAGAGAGAGAGAGAGAGAGAGAGAAGAGGCCACAGTACAAATGCGGATCAATTCTCTCTCGAGTCGCGGGTTTCCAGAAATTCGCTTCGAACCATCCTCTTTCTTTATTTCTTCCGCATCTGGTTGCCAGGCACGAACCTTTTATTTATTTGAATCTTATGAGAGAATCTGGGGGATTGAAGGTGAAGGTTGCTGGTACAGTATTAGGCTCTAGACGAAGAACTCGCCGTACAATCACTTGTGATATCTCCACCTTCCCCAAGGCACTCCAGAGATTCTCCACACCCTCATCACCACCAACAACCTCTTCCTCTTCACAGCATCCCTTCCTTAGTCAACGCCTCCGAAGTTCGCCGCTGTGTTTGAGTACGGAGCGCCTCGGTCAATTGAAACCCGCCACCCTGGATTGACAGCATTTAAGGTCGGCCTTCTCAGAAGTGAGGCTGTCGGGCTGAAATCCGCTACCTGAGGGTTGGCCCAGCCTTTCTCCACAACTTCCGGTACCAATAACAAATACAATTTGAGTGTGTCTGGGCACATAGATTCCTCTTGCCCAAACCACGGCGATATTCTGTCTTCTACAAGATAGAGTATGCCGCCTTCATCCTCGGATCAATTTCCTACCAACGCCCTCTCAACTCTGGTAACCCCTCCCACAAACTTAGATTCAACAAGGCTCGTCACCAAATCGACAACATCCGGCGGGTACCGCGTGTTGACAAGCATCATGTCATCTTCGTCTCCATCGCCTCCGTTCGATGCTGACATGGAACTCAATGAGCCAGACCTGCTACAGCGGTTGCAGCAACGACGGAAAGAGTTAGATGCGGAAATCGAGGCGTTCAGGGCTTTGAAGGAAAGCGAGTACAAGGCGTTCGGCCGGAAGTTGAGGGAGGAGAATGAGCTAAGGAAGCGAAAACAAGGAACAGAAAGTGGTAACGACGGCGGACAGATCAGCAATAACAACAATGCTACTACTACAGATGCATCCCCACCGTATGCAACCCTCGCGAATACGGCTACATCCGGACCTGAGAATGGTAACATATGTTCCACTTGGTCAGGAGTGGAATGCGGGGGTCAGGTCCCGCCTGATGTCGGAGAATCAACGCTCGATGACGCGCTGAGATTGGAGCTCCTTAGTGCACCGTCTGCGCAACTGCTAGAAAACCACGGGAACAACTCTCCGCCTTTCGATAAAGACCTCCAGGCTGCCTTCACCCCTCGATACCTTCCTCTACTCGATAAAAACTACCAGAGCCCGCCATCGCCGCCCTCTAACAAGATAATGTCGAGCCCCCCGCAGTCACCGAAACCAGCCTTACCGAGGATTGCTACTATTCCCGGCCGTTCGGGTAACAGCCCGGGATCTCCGGCGGCGCCTCTTGCTTCCTCTTTGAAATCATCCTCGGGTAGTTCGTTCGGCACCACAGGTAAATCTACTGGAATCAAACAGAAATCTCCGAAAAGGGTTACTTTCCAATTTGAGGACGAGAGTTCTGTTCCGTCACGCAGCAGTCCCCCACCAGCCAAGGTACACTGGAGTTTAGCCGATGATGTAAACAACGAATACGGTCTAGAAGATGACGACGAGTTCGTTGGATCTACTAGTGGACAAGAAGTGGTGGAAGCAGGGGAGGAGGAACTCGGCGACTCTGGAAAAGTCGAACAGATTGGGAATGCCGCGAAATTGCTCAGCCTAAAGATGACACAAGGGGCCGAGCTAGTGGTTCCTACGACCCTCTCCGGGGCGTCTACAGAATCCAAAACTTTAGTTGATGATTCATTTGAAGAGGTGCAGTTTGGGGGCGAAACGAGTGGGAATCAGGCTAAGGAGGTAAATGGAGATCTGGAAGGGGTATTTGACACGGAGACTATGGATGACGATGAGGAAGATTTATTTGATATGGACGAAACTGTCGCAGAAAGAGAGGAATTACCACCCCATCGGGACTACGCTGCTCTCCTTAATACTATTAAACCCCCACCTCAGCGTTCACCCTTCTCCGGCCAATCCTTCCCCCCACTACCGTCATTCACACCCATCCCCTCTTCTGCCCCAGCTCCTCAAGCCGACCTATCACTCACATTCGGAAAAGCTCTTAGGATGCGGAGTGGGTTCACAGCAGTACGGGGAGGCATAAGTGCCTCCTTCAACCCATCACTCTCGCTAGAACCCATAACCTCTCGGACCCCGGCAGGGGAAGAGCCGCACACTGCACCTATAGCCTCATCATTACCAAACATTGGATGGGGGAAGACCTCAGGTAAAGAGCCATCTGTGCCTACCCCCGGTGGCCGTTTCCGCAGGCGGAGTATCGCCAAATACGACGTGCCAGACGAAGACGATGTACCCAAAGGAAAATCCCACCCAAACATCCCTGAAGAAGACGAACCCCCTTCCAGACTCTTTGGCCGAAGTCCCAACGCTGCCAGTCTCCCCATGGCAATTGCCAGGAACAGCCCCCTCGCAGCTCTATCTGGCTCCACGTCTTCTAAATCCCCCACACCATTGCGCAAATGCGCCAACCCGGCAACAATTCCAGAAGTCCCCGACGAAGCCTCAGTCTCCGGGCGCCCCTCACCAGTCCCATCCCCATTGGCGGCGGACATAACGCTAAACCCGGGCACAGAATCCATAAAACAAGTCTCGTCCGCCGACATCCTAGCAGACATCCCAGCCGGCGAGCCACCCTCCTCCGCCACTGCCAAAAATGATTTAGTATCCTCATACCGTCTAACCTCACCCTTCCCTTCCGCATCCGTCCTCCCAACAACATCTCCTTACAGAACTGCATACGCAGCCGAAGTCGCTGCATCAGCGCTCGATGGCGAACTCGAAAGCGTTGTCGGCGGTGTGGATGGTGGGACAGGCCTGGACCCGGACCTTAGCAGTTTCCAACCCGCAGCCGGAACCTCCATCAGTGGGAGGAGAGGAAGCGTGATCCTGCCACAGGAGGTAAGGCCTGAAAGGATGAGTCTAGGAATGAGGATGGCGTTCGAGGATATGAAAGGCAAGAAGTGGTCCTAATCGCTGTTTTTTTCCTTTTACTTTTTACATTCTCTTTTCACCTGTTCGCCTTCTTCCTGTTTTTCTCCCGGTTTCTGCTTAACTTTTTTATATTTGGTTGGCATTGTAGTTTGTTGATTGGTTTGATTGGAAAAACTTTTTTTGGAGTTGGGTGGGGGAGGTGATTTTACTTGCTAGGTGAAAGGGTGATGGCGGTGAGAGTGAGTGAGTGAGTGAGTGTGCATGTATGGGCACGAGCAGTGATGTGAGCGAGACTGTACGTACTTATTTTTCGCAAGGACCGGGTAGCACCACGAACTCTGTCTGGTGTCTGGTCTGTTTATCTATCGAACGATCGTGTTGCCTAGGGCGTGATAGAATTGTGCAATACGTATTATACTGGTATGGAAAGTTTGTACAGTACTATACTGTAAATTGGTCTCCGATAACGGCCTCCATTGCATGTAGCGTGCTATTAGCAGTAGGTATTCCCCTATTGCTTGCATTGGATTTGGAAGTCAGGGGCCGGAAGAGAGAAAAAGAAGGGCAATATATTTCATTCCTGGCTCACACCGCTCACGTTCATGGAGTAACTTTATGCTCTGCACCTGCACGATACTCTGTACTGTGTAGTATTGTATGTAATTCGTGTTTAGTCTAGTCTATTTTTGAGCCTATGGCCAGTTTTGTTCTCCCTTATATCTTATCTTATATTTTATATTATTTTATATTTTCTCCTCCGATTGAAAAAAAAAAATACCGATCTTAGTAATTCTAGTGCGCATTTTCCTCTTTGAAGTTATATCCAACGAATGACTGCCTTAGCTAAAGAGATTATAAAACGAGAAGCCTCACCTGAGGAAGCGACCTTCGGCCCCCCAGACTCCCTGCGCTATTAACCACTGTACCCATCCCGCAAAAGTCCCTACCGTAGTACAACATTGTACAACAGGGCACATGACTTTAGTACAAGCACAGTACCATCATTCAAGACACTGCAGGGATGATGGTGGTGGTAGTACGGAGTACTGCGCGGTACTGCTGTAGCAGAGCGTAGGGCGCCGGTAGGGTAGTGAACGCCTGGGATGGAGTGCGTTTGTGGGTAGTGGATGGGATGATCAAGGAGGAGAAGTGACTAGAGGTGTAAGATATAAGATAATGTAAGATAGAAAATATAAAATATAAAAATCTTGTCTGGGGGATAGTAATAGCAATAATGTAACGAAGGTGATACTTGTACGTGTGCAGCACTGGTCCCTGAAAAGCTATCGTGGATCACTAAACGGGGGTTATGTCGTGCTGAGGGAAAAGTAAGAAACAGCGACTGCACTGTATTCGTAATACCGCGGGAGAGAAATTCTTCCTGGAATTTCTTAATTCGGCGAGGTGGAACTTTTGCCTGTTGATTCATATATTTTATCTTCCCGGGGGGACCTGTGAAAAAAAATATTGTGTTAATTTGCTATATAGCAATGATTCTTCCCTTACTAGAATTCGGGTATTTGGTATACTCTAGCGAACGAGGAGGGGTTGAAGGGCGTGGAGTGAACCGAGGGACTGAGGCCAAACATGATGAGGGGATATAGAAGAGGAGAAATTATTAGGTATGATACGTGATAGTGATGAGTGTATTATTCAGGATAGGAATCGTTTAGTCTTGGTACGGGTGAGGAGGAGGAGGCTTGTGTCCTCATACAGTACGGTGCATTACTAAGAACGACCGTGAAAATATTTTGTTCGGCGGATCCGACAATAGGGCAGACCAACCCATGCATCCACGATTGATTTTTAGCACCACAGAACAACGATCATAATAACTCGATTTAGGTAAGACCTTGAAGGTATTTAATATGGATATAATACTAGAGATTATAACAACTGGTAAGGCTTAAGTGGCGATACTCGTACTATTATGCAACTCTCTCTCAAGGTCTGATCCCTTCGTTTGGTTCCGAATTTCAGTGCTTTTTAGCTTTGCGGCAGTGTTCCGTCCGATCACCAAAGACTAGTAGGTAATAAGTAAGTGGATAGAAGCAAAGCTATCATGGTTCTAATTCGAAGAGAAGGGTCGAATGGCCTTATCCAATTGGTTAATACCGGTAGTCTAAGTAAAAATATAAAAAAGACGAGCGATTTGGTTTCCCCTCTAAAAAACATCTAAATAGGATTCCACTGGTCACTCCCCCACTGCTGTTCCGGTAGGTGCATCATTTGCCATAACTTTAGGAAAGGTTCTTCCAAACTGCCATCAAATTTATTTTAATAGAAATACCTGGTCCATCTTCCCCGGGGGGGGGGGATGCAGGCGATCGCGAGGAGTGGAGAGAAGAAGATTGAAAGGCTTGAAGCGGAAGATATTACCATAGCAGCTGTTTTCGCATTATCTGCAGGGCTCTCCGAACCTTGTCAGTATGATAGTATCACAACAATTGTTTGGCAAATAAGGAGGAGCACGTGCCAAAAATGTCAAAGGGTGAAGAAGAAAATAGTCAGGATTAGAGGAGGAATATAATAGAAAACCTATCGTAGAGGGTCAGAATTTGGCAGAGGTAAATCATAATGGGAACCATGATGGGGAGGACTCCAAACATTAAACAAATGGCTACAACATCAGAGAACGTCATGTCGAGCTAGTGGGTGTCAGTAGTCCGAAGACAACTGTGATGGGGTCTGGTTTGATAGGAAAACTGAGATGTGTTGGATGTTCGATGTCAATCGTATGATGGTGATGATGATGATGATGTACAGAGAAAAGGAACGCAGCTGAGACTTAAATACAGTTTGTGGTGGCAAACTCGCACTGTGGGCTCTCTATCACACAAACACTGGAAACACCAGTCACCTTCGACATGGTGCCCTTACCAGACATCCCACGATGAGGTTACTCCATCAAACTGAAGGTATCATAGCAAGCGAACAGGATAGTGTAGGTCACAGTGAGATGGAAATTGTCCTCATCGTACGTGATGTGGGGGGTTGGAAGAGAAGTCAGAGTAGTAGTACAGCAAGCAAATTGATGATGATGGCCAAATACGATCAGGATGTTGGTGAAAGTGATGAGGAAGACTCTAAATTTGTTCAGTCGGAGGAATACTGAGACAACTGGCATGTAGATCATAAAGAGGATGTGAAGGAGGTGAGAGATGAGTATCCAGCCAGGGGAAGGAGCGGGAGGAGCAGAACAACAAGATTGCCCACTCTTCCTCCGATACCGATTTGAACCACTCTGCCATCATACTGCCAGGCACAACTGTCAAACTAGTTATCCATCTACAGTACCTTCAATCCAAATAATAGCCCGCTAGAGTACTTTCAACTCTTTTTCCCAGGTGATACCTTTTACCTTCTCGCGCAGAATACCAACCTGTATGCAGTGAATAAAAATGCTGGCTCCATTACCACAGGTGCTCGATCCTGGAAGCCAACCTCAATTCCTGAAATGAAAGTCTTTCTTAATCTCATTATCTATATAGAGGGTCTTTCCTTCCACTCAATTCAAGGACTACTAGAGCCATAATTCAGAGTTCACCTTCTATCTGAATGTGCCTATCACAAAATCAATTTGAGCAACTTAAACTGTATTTTCATATATCTTGGCCTTATAAGCCAGTATCCCTTCAACAATCGCGCTGGTATTTAAGGCAGCACCACTGGCAGATTTATTGCAGGCACGCTATCAGTACCATTTTCTCCCTTCAAGTGATGTTGCTATCAATGAAATGATGGTCTGTTTTACTAGTCACTCAGCTCATACTCTCCTGGTATGAGGACAGCCCATACCCTAAGGCTATAAAATATTAGCTCTACTTGATCATGAAAATATGTATTTCTTCATTTTTTCAAGCTGAACAAACTCCTTTGCTGAGCTCAATAGTGACTTGCACTCTGAACAGGTCAAGCTTATTCCAACTTCTTAAGCTGTTTATAAGCTTGCCCCTGCCTTGCCCTCCAAAATGTTTTCCTTTACTGTATACATGGACAACTATTTCTCCAATATTCAACTTTTTCATGTTCTACAAGAAAGGTAAACTAGAGCCCCCACCACCATGCGGAAAGAAAAATAGCAGGTTGCTGCCTGAAAGCTCTTCTTGTGGGACATGAGAATCTGTATTCGGCTCCTGATGGATGGCGAGCTCGAAGGACTTGTCTATGATTGGTATAGACCACCTAAGATTGTTAGATAGGAGAATACCGATGAGTATGACATACACTAGCTAGTCTTAACCGATTCGGAAGGCCCTCACAGTGAGTATGTGGAGAAAACGTATCTTCCGGCCCTAAGCTTATAAATGTCAGTCACTGTTTCTAGTTACTACCTTGGCAATTCACACTACACTTTTCTTAACAAAACACTTTTAGTTTACTCAGCAATCAATAGTGAAAAGGCGGTTTGACGGCAGATGGCCATCTTCAAACTAGTTTAGTTGTGTTTACAGAGAGTCTGTATTAGAAATCGCAGTTGCCGCCACAAATCAGAGGACGCAAGGGAGAGGATAATTTTCACTAATTCCCGTCCTTTTCTCTGCTACTTGTACTATACCCCGCCGATCGCGGGCTTCATCCTTAGGGGTAAGGCCTAGAGTCGGATTCTACCACCTCGTACCATGTCTGATTTTCCCTGCAGCCTTATTAAAGAAGGCTAGTTCTAATAAGCCAGGATTTGTTAATTCTCCTTCCATACGTGGTGGATCGTTCAATGACAACTCATTTGAGAGGGGGAATTGGACTATGCTCGTGCTAATTTCACAGGGGTTAATTGGTTCTTGACATGTTAGCCACTGTATTAGCTAGGTATTCCACATAATATCGCTGCGGGAACTAGTATTTATTCTGTTTGTAGGTGGATAAGATTCTCGACTGAGTTTAAGAACAACAGACTGTTTTATGCTCACTGCTATATAATTATTATGGGAGAGGCATTCTCAAGGGGACAGAAATTATAGATATTGGTCCCCCATTAGCAACAACAAGGATCAGCTGCGTTCTCGGAGATAATCACAAGGGAAATTTCCACCGCGAGAAGAAAAGACAGGTTTGGGTGAGAGCAAGACAGGATCTGGACTGGCATCCTACATTCATAAGTATCCTAGAAGTGCTATTATATTTCCGACTTATGATGACCCAGTTCACGGCATTACACCTCACTTTATATGGCCAGACGTCACGAGCACTCTCCGGGGGTAAAAGTGCAGGACCAAGTGCAGCAAAAGTTGCTTATATTATCATCCCTTATCTGATAAGCAGCACCTCCTATGATATTGTCAAAACGCTCAGGAGGATTGCTTATCGGAGGGAAACTTTTCTTTTTGCGATTTCTTTATCCATCCCTCGTCTTGGCTTCAGAGCAATGCTCGTATCACCACGCAGCCCAGACAGCCACACTCTATTGTGCCGCAGGTCCTAACGTTCCCCCAGCACAAGTATCAGAGACTTTGTGCGCAGGAAATCCTGAGTTCGGTGCCAGCGCTCTCGGAGGGCTTACACCCACTAGTCTATGCATACTGCGTCCTAGAGAGAAGGCTAAGGTACACTGACATATACTCGAGTAGTAGGACCTCGCATTGCCAGACTAGCTGCAAAGTACTGCGTACAAGTATAACGGCTAGAAGTATCATCACTTCTGTCACACCCATTCCCCAACGAACGAGGAAGGATCGAAGGCCGCCCAGCAGCCTGAGAGATCGATACCAGAACGAGGATTAAACATACGGTAATCAAGTGAAATGAAATACATACACACATACACGAATACGGCTCGGTCACATATCCTATTGTTGGCCGTGCGCTTTACCCCAAAAATATCTTCCGTAGGTTCACGACACAACCAGAAGTTCTTCAACTACAGCTATTTTTAGCTTAGCAAAAATCATTCAGCTATCACGACGCTCCTCAAGATCTAACAAAAGTAACCATAGTTTTGGGGGTCTGCGTGAACTTCTGGAATCGGGAAACTTTTGAAATAAGCATCCTCTTATGTGACCTACCCCACAAATTCTTGTCCCAGCTTTTCCGCACGAGTGAATCTATAGCAGACGATTCCCAGGTCAAACGATGGTGTGAGCAGTATATTGGAAAAAATTGGTCCCCAGATTCTCGGCTACTCAAACGAATAACTTGGTGGAATTCATGAGGGTCTTGACGCAGTGATTTGGAATTGTTCATGTTTCCTCTTTTTCACCGTTTTTTTGTGGCTTTGCTGTTAGAAGGATATGATTGACTTTGATAATTTGGGGGAGCGTACGGAGGAACAAATTCATGTGGGGTTCAATATCTTTATTTAAACTATAAAGTTAGGGAAATATAGAGATATGTGTGGTGATCCATGGGAGGATCGGGCCTGTTATTTGTGTTTTACATACTCACCTGTCTTTACCATCAGTTTGGTTGTAGAGAGTGTGAGCTAGCAGACCAGACGAAGTGCGAGTGGTGGAAGTTAGGTTTCCATATCCTTGATTCAAAAGTGTCAAAGTGCCAAGTGAATTCTCTTAGTATCATAGTCTACCGCTGTGCGACCTTTATTTCCCACCTTAATATTTGCTATTTTGTGGTCGGGACAACGGGGGACGAATAGTGGACTATCCCCAAGAACTATATTTATTGTCGCCTACTTTCCCACAATGCTCTTGTGTTCGAAAGCTTTAGGCAACAAGGATATCAGTACTAGTACAACAAGGCAATAAGTGTATTAGATTTGGTCGTACATGGGAGGAGCTCTAGGAAATACGTATCGCTGAGGTAAATGGTAATTGTTCCAGATACTGGAACCCAGATATATATACAGTAGCTTTTTTTCGAGTTGCAAAGATATTCACACCTCATGACCCTCCTAAGCCAGAAATCTCCTTACATAGCTCACCGCAGTCATGCTAAAGATTTCCGATACCATTGACAAACTTGACGATGCCTATCTTGACCCCTCCATCCGCCCTCATTGATAGACCCGAGCAAAACACATCGGTCAGGTTAATCAAGACTAGGAATTCCCCAGACACCACTACTGTGCCTTCCCAAAATATCACCAAGAACGGCTAGCAAAAGCGTTCACATGTCCCCCCCCTGCGTCCTCCTTCAAGGCTACCGCATGTCGGCAAGGGGGGGCGGGGCAGGAGGAGTGAGGGTAGAGTAGGATCCACCCGTTGACTTTTCGCGCTATTATAGGCCCTGGTTCCTCATCCGCCCTCACCCCCACTCAAGAGATGCCACTATCTTTATCCTCCCCGAGATCCTGGTAAAACCAAGCTTCTCAAGACTAAATTGTGATACCATGAAGTCACGATCTAGGTATTACATCAAGCGATGCCTTGTTTTAGCTCCTATATTCACAAGGCTACTAACCTGAAGTTAAGAAAAGAACAGAACAGAAAGTAATAATAATAATAATTGAAAACAGACAAAATGATTTAGCTAATCAGTTACTACAAATATCCGTATCCCGATTGTGTATCATACCCATATTCAACTTTCTTTACCAAATTAGTTTTTAGCGATCGAGCAATTTGCAGCCAATTGGGGATTCGTGGTGGAGGGGAGTTGCCCAGCGTCAGTATACAGAAACCCCTTTAGTATGATACTCTAAAACTAGCTGAGCAGAAGCCCCTATGAGTCCCCACTAGCGATACCTAGGTAAAACTAGGCGATGTGCTGTACAGTACCTCTCACAATCCCCACCCATGATCTAAATCGCCCACCACGCTCAAATCCTATAAACAAAATGAAGGGTCTACATCATTAATTTTGTAGGTGTAATAGCAGAAGAAAGGATTAGATGAAAAGTAAGTCTCCTTCTTTCTCCCCTCTGCTTCTCCTTCTTCCTGAAAAATGGCAGACCTCACTCCTATCAGAGGGGAGATGGGGGGGGGGTGCATAGTGTAGAGTTGAATTCTACCCAGGCTGCCTGGTCTGCGCTACAACCTTATTATGAAAGATTAAGATCTGTCGCCAAGTTCCCGTAGAGCGGGATTTCTTAATTCTCCTAGCCTGCATAACGAACTCCTGTGTTCCTTCTCATTGAATAGGAGTTAATTGGTTTCTGGAATTTTAGCCACTGCCCCAGCAAGGTATTTCAGGTAGTGCTACTATGAGAACAAAGGCTTCTCCCACTGGCAGGTAGATTTGGAGCTTTTTTTTTTCTTCCCAGCGTTAAATACTATATTTTCAAAAATTGAATGCATTATCAAAGCAGAAACATTCTCAAGAGAAGAGAAATTACCAGAATGAATCACTAATACCTAACAATACAGCGCTTTAGCGTGAAATAGCAACAGCCGAGAAATAAGTGTAGGTTTGAGCTCAAGGCAATATTTAGAGGTGTCCGGATCGGAGAAGAATAGCTTAAGATTGTCGGGCACCCGTACTAGTATCATACTTTGGAAAGTGCCCAACAAAAAGGGCACTGCAGCACTACAACCCTTCCCTAAGCAGAAGAGACAAATCATCCTTTTTTTTTAGAAAAGAAAAAGAAGAAAAAGAATCACAAAAAAATATTCTTGTTTCATTTTCGTTCTACTATGATACCCCGCCGATCGACAACCCAACCCTTAGTACAGGTTAGGGCCTAGAGTCGGATTCTACCACCTCGCAGCAGATCTGAATTACCCTCACTCCCATTGAAAGGGGGGGCTAAAGTCTTCAGTTCTCTCAGTTCCTGTAGGGCAGGAACTGCCCACATCCCCTACGTGCCGGATTGTTCAATAATAACTCATTTTGAAGCTGAATCGAACGCCTGGGCTCCTGCTAATTGCAGTAGGAGGGTTATTAGTTTCTTGACATGTTAACCGCTGCGCCAGCTAGGTATTTTCACATCATATCGATACAGGAACTAATACTTATGCAGTTGTCTTTGTTTTTTTTTCCCCCCACCGGGCGGTAGACCCCCAGAGCAATAAACAACATTGCCTCCAGATATCATACCTGGAGGTTTCACTTCCCCCCCCCCGTCTTGCATGATATAATATTTCCTTCCTTCTCTTAACCCCTGCTTGCTAGGGATGTGCATTATTACCGTCAGGTAGTAAGTTATGTTAGGAAGCTTGGACAGAAGGATGAAAGGGAAGAAGTCTAGTTTGATCAGATCCGATTTTTTTTTCCAATAAGTTTGTGCAGTGTTATATAAGTAGACTTGTATCATAAAGTTACTCGCAAACTCCCCCTCTTTCAACTCATGTGGTAACAGCCTAATATAGCGGATCATACGTCCTTAACTAGCACTTTTTTTTTCTTTTTCCTCCCTCGAATCCATCCAATGTCCGAAAGAGAGAGAAAAACCCCACTGGATGTTTTTTGCCCTGATTGAATAGGGCATCGTGTTCAAGATAAGACGTCCGGCCACCACCACCACCACCACCATGGTCTACTGTACGTACCAACTCAGACAACGACAGAAACATGCTAGTAATAATACCTCAGCAACAACCTGCCGGCGCGGAGCTATGCTAGTACATACCCACTCAAGGTTTAAGGAATACCTTCCAAAAGAAATTCCGGGTGTAGTCCCCCTGTGTCTCCCTTTGTGGGGGATGTGTGATTCGAACCGATAATCCATACGTAAATAATAATATTATACTGACTGGTCCACATCGCATAAAGCTCCAGCCCCATAATACGCACAGCGGACAACTGCTGGTACCGGTAGTAGCCATGGTAACAGGAGGAGGCGTATGCCAAGGTCTGGCTTATTAGTTGTTGTGGGGCTTCGGGATGATTGATTGATGGTGCCAATTCACTATAATACCGTACCCCGGTGCTCAGGTGGCGAGTGATTTCCTGTGAATACTTCCACTTGCCTGTTACAGCATGCTGGGGGGGGGGCCTTGTGGTGCAGGCACATATAAAAACTGAAATTCCCATGTCTTACAAGTTGTGCAAGAGCGGCTCTGGTTCCATGTCTTATTACTCCGCGTCTCGCTACTGATAGGCTAGACGAGAGGGTGATGTGGTATCAAGAAGCCCCGGGGTGGTATCCGACTCACTACGCACTACACCAAGGATCCTAAACATCGGCCAGACAATATGCTGAAATCCCGCGAAAGCGTATTACCCCACCAATCAGCCCTCCGTGAACCTAGATGTAGCTCTAATACCCATTCCCTAGACTATCTAAACCTTGCGCTGCTGTTAGGAGCAAATCTTTACACGGATACACAACGATACAATATATACAGCATTATACAACCTCCCCCCGCACCCCATTCTCATGCCCACCCGAGAAAGCCCCTCTTACTCCCTCCACTCCTAGCTCTCAGCTCTATAGCCCTCCACTTCTGCCGGGCCCTAACACCCCTCCTCAATCTCCTAACAACCCTTTTCGGAATCCCAGTGCCCAAAACCTCCTTCTTCATATTCCTCTCCCACTCCCTCCCCCCCTCCCTGCCCTTCTCCCAGCCGACCCTCCGCCACAAGCCGCCTCCCCACGTCCTCTCCATAATATCCACCATCTCCACCAGGCTAAGGTGATTCAGCGCTACCGCCATGTGATTGATCCTCCTCCCAGAGAGCACGACGGGCCTTCCATTGGCTTCTGGTGCGTTGTATAGAACGGCAAATCTCGTGCGCACCGCGCGGAGGACGGAGCGGGTGTCCACGTGTACGCCCAGCGCCTTCAGCTCCCGTGCGAGGGCTATGCCCCAGGTGAAATTCGCAACGCAAGGAGCGAACTCGGAGAATCTTTGGGGTAATTGGCGGACTTCTGGGGGTGGGGGCGGTGGGATCAATTTGTGGAGGTCTGGGGAGTAGGGTCGGAAGGTAAGGAAGCCCCATTGGATGATTGCGTGGATGAACTGTGGCGGGAAGAGCAGGCGGAGAGGGCTTAGGGGGCTTAAAGGCGGGATTTCCGGTGTTGACTGGAGACCAGAGTGCGATGTCAGGGCTTCCGGGAGGTCAAATTTGAGGATTGAAAAGCGGTGGCGGGTTATTGATGAGCGGGCTGGATGGTACCATTCTACCAGGCCTAGAGCTAGGGTTTCTAAATCCGACAGCCGCCGCTTCATGCCGAGTCTTTTGAAGATCTCACGCCAAAGGGCGGGCTCGAGATTTGTTAAGCCAGAGCGGAGTAGTGAAGTTAGTATACCAATTAGGTCGATAAGGTTATCGTTTGTGAAGCCTGGCATCGTATTGGGATTTTTGGCGCGCCTTCGGGGTGGTAGAATTGCTCGGGGGAGGAGCCTAAGAGACGCTGAGGAAATGGCAATCGAGGATCTGCGCATATGGTCTAATAAATTTATTGCATCCCCCAGTGTTCCTCTCCTCAATTGTGACTGTAATATCAAATCATATACCCTCGGGGTAGGCCCACCCGGCGAGGGTAGAGATAACGCTTGGTCAAACATCTCCCAATTGCGAGTATCCAGAAATTCTTTGAGTAAAAGCTCCAACTCTCCCATTCCCGCAAGTCCCCTCGCACCGATCTGTTGCACTAGCTTACCCACCAATTCCGAAGGCCCCGCATCAGGCACCACCTCCACGCCCTGCACACACATTCCAAATTCTGCCAAAAGAGATAGCGCTTTCTCCCTACTACAGTCCATCCGCTTCTTCAAAGCCTCAACAGTTCTCCGCCCAACAACCAACCCTCCACCAAACGCCTGCATACACCGAAAAACAACCGGAGTTCCCAACTGGACTTGTGCCAACACCACCGCCCAGAACCGATCTCCCATGACACCCCTGCCGACACGATTTGCCTGTGCAAGAATGAATCCAAGAGCTTCGAATTTCTTTGGCCGGGATATAATCAATGCTATTAGAGAACTCTCCTTAACCCGCACACCCATCTGTATAAACGAGAGCATTAACATGGACATCTCTTGTAACGACCCGTACTTTGCTGTCCATTCAATGAGCTTATCCGCAGTGGCGGTGTTCCCGGGGAGATCATCGAAAGAAATGCAATGCCGATGCCACTTCATCGCCTCAGTGAACAAGCCCATGGAGCACAGCAGTGGGATGATAGAGCCATACAGTCCTGCCGGCCGTTCAATAACCGCATGAATCTCCCTCAACTCGACATGCGCCTCAACCCCCTGCTTCATCACACTCCTCATAAAAGCCGGCCAGAAGGGCGGCGCATGGCGTGGGTACAATCTCTTGTGCCATATCCGCGCCTTTGAAGTATCGGTGAGGAGAAAGTGGCCCACAATAAGCTGGTACGCTCCCGCCCACCGCCAGTTGCGTGAATCAAGGTCCTTAATGTACTCCCATACCTCTTCCAGGAAGTCCTCATCCCGGAAGCCAGCCCTTAGAAACATCTGCCATATAAGCGTCGCGTGCGAGCCCCGTACCGGCAAGTCTATATTCCGAATCCGCAGCCCCTTCCATACATCCTTAACGCCAGAGTCCGAGTACACCCTCCTCTTGAACCCTAGTAGACCCCACCACAGGTGGAAATTCCCCCGCAAACGGGGCTCGTCCACAAGCTTCGTTCCCAGACTGCTCACGTCGGCCACGTCGGCCTGCTCCTTCAGTAGGTCGAATGTCGATGTCCGCTCGTGTATCAGGACTTGCAGCTCACGTGGGATTGCTGTTTCCCGCAATGGCGTGGATAAGGAAGAGGAGGTTCGAAAGCGATGACATTGCGTGCAGATATAAGTCATTGAAGAAGAAGACACCTGCGGCCGGGAAATCGGTAGTAGTCTTAGAATGGCGTTACGCATAAACGGGTGTTTGGGGGCGCATGCGTTTTTATGTCTCGCGAGAAGGAGAAAAACATTGACCAGCTCTGATGAGGTCCATTCGCAACATAAGTAAGGTCAATGGCCAAGGAATGGAACAGAAGGAAATTAATTAGGTGCAGAAAAAGAGCAGCGGGGTCTCTTCCTTCCCTCCCTTCTACGATGCCATCAATGGATTTTCTTAGGGTATTATGTGTGTGGTGGGGTGTTGTCGCTCTTTTTTTCCCCAAACTATGATAGTTGGCTCTAGTGGGGTGCTTGGCGAATATTGGTCCTATTTAGTAAGCGGGGTTAAGCTAAACAATGAAATTTTGAGCCCCAAGTTAACTTATCAAGAAAGGTTTCAACGTCTCTCCTCAATCCACGCATTATCCCACAAATATCCATCCTTCCCTTCAATTACAGACAACAAATGTTCAGCGCCTTCCGGCCAACACAATCCCGCCTCGGCGGTCTCCTCTGGTACCTCCTTCCCCTCTCCCCCCCCCCTCCTCATACCAGCATTATACTAACCGCACCAAGGAAGTCACCCTGGCGCCTCTCCATCCACCAAAAATACCGCCACCGAAAGCGCCTCCGCCGCGTGGATAAAATAGTAGACGTGGTGGACAAGGCGCTGGCAAAGCAGGGCATGACAGCGGTAGCCGTGGAGCGCTGGAAGAGCGAGATGCCAACGGAGGCGGAGATGAAGCCTCGGGATAAGTATACCATGTTTGATCCTAAGCAGAAGACTTATAGGAAGGGAGTTCATAGTGAGTACTGACCGATATCCTCAGGAGGGGTGGAAGGAGGGATGATAAGAGCGAGGGCTAATGATGGCGGGGGAATTAGAGTTGCCAAAGTGGACGAGGATGAGCCAGAGGGTTAATCCCCCCGGGTTTTAGACGGGGCTTTCGGAAGGGGTTCGTTTGGATGAGGGGAAGGGGAACACACGTGCATTCGACTTCAGTAATTGATTTACCTGTCTGGACGATCCTTATGTAGAAAGATACATATTAAACTCTCACGAACACACCTGTCCTAAAGAAAGAAAGCGATGACGACCCACTCCACCACAGACGAAAAAACAGACATTGCCAGTTCCAATATACGGATAGACGAGCCTATACCACGCTCATGAGAAGCAAACTCAAATGGAACATATACTGACAGACAGGCACTGTACCATGCGGTAGACGTGAACGAACGAATGCCAGTGACCTATTCTACAGTAATCCGCGCACAGAGAATAGGCTACAAGTACGAGTACGGGCGGTCCTGGCGGTGGTGGTGGTGAGAGGAATGAAGGGTAATTCTGGCTAATGCACCGCTCTCCTTGGCTGCCCGGAGTAGACATGAGGGAATCGTGAGGATACTATATACTATCGGAATAAGCTTGCAGGCGTTGTTTTGTTTTTTTGCTTCCCTCCTGATAAGGTAGATACGGTGAGCATGAGAATAGTACTAAGTTAGTACTCGCACGGTATATGGCCCGAGAAAGAGATGAAAAAACGAAAGAAAAGGAGAAAAGGAAACTCATCACGCCCAGCTTTACAACGGATTGAAAAAGTCAGAGGCGTAATGGGGGTGAAATGATATTAGTGCTGTAACTTCATAATTTCGTCAACGTGGTGGGAGTGAAAAAAGGGGGGAGGGCACACTTCAAAACGGATTCGCATATCAAGGCAGGAAAAAAAATCTCTTGATTAGATAGATGATAGATAGACTAAGGATTCTTAGAGTATACGCGAAAATTTCCAAATCATTCACTCATCCATCCATCCAAACAATAGAATCTTATGAGATGAGCACCAACCACACCTCATCTCGACAAGTGTTTTTATTTTTTTCCTATTGAGAGTTTGTGAAGCTCTTGTTTTCCATCCATCCACTTCCTCGACTCGAAACGTCCCAAGAAAAACAGAAGATATCGTAACAAGCAAACTCGAAAAGGAAAGAAAAAAGTCTCTCCAAAGGCTATGAAAAGGAGCCTATGAAAGTTTTGGCAACCCTCACTTGATGAAGGAGATACCAGGAAGAGCCCAAAAGAGCTCTCAAGAGGGGAATAAAAACGAAAGGAAAAAACCGAAAAACCGAAAAACCGAAAACACCCCCAATTGACTAACATAGAGAAAATATTAGGGGGAGCAGGAAAAGGAAAAAGTTAAAGCTCGAAATTTTGAAGCCCGCTTCCATATCCAGAAGCCAGCAGTTTTTACGCTGAGGCTGGATATCGAGGCGTACACGTAAATCAAATAACACAAGGGGAACAAAGACAAAAAATCGCCGCCAGCACATTGTAGTAATAAAAGATATTGTAAAGAAAAGAAAAGGGGCCCAAATGATAAGAATATAGTATGGTGAATGATAAACGCAAAAGCAAAAAGGCAAAAAAGGAATAGGCACTTTGCCATGCTTATAATAAAGAGTGGGTAACCACAACTGGCAGATGAGTCAAAGCCAACGTGCCCAATAATCTTTTGAAGATGAAGAAGCAAAATAAGCAAAAAAAAGGTCAAGACGCATAAGAGCCATCTCACACGTAAACATAAGAGCCAGAGCTTCATCCCCAGCTATGGGAACCGAAGCGTAAAAGAAATATTCTCGTCCAGATCGTCGTTCATCATCTATTGTTGACATCCTTGCTAGGGCTTCTTTACTCGTCAAGGTCCAGCAACAGTGCTTTACGTCACAATCACTGAAAGACAAAGCAAGGTCGTCATTCGTTCAGGCAGCCAACAATAGCTCCCATCTGCCTATAGACAGATCGTAGTTAACTCAAACACCGGCCATCTCCCTGCGGGGATAACTGTTGGACCGGTGGTGATATTCGGCACTCGTCCGTCGATCGCTATGGTCAAGTTGGCCGGCCCCATACTGCAACTGGGCGTGCACTTGCTGCTGTCTCTGCTGAACATATCTGTATGCTATAGGGTTCTCAACATTCACGTTCTTGCTCTTACGGCCAAAAGAAAGGATCCGTTGGAAAGTCCCACCATTTAATTGCAGCTTCACCGGGACACCCGCAGGATACCTCATTGTGAAAGGCTCGTCAGAATCTGGTACGGTAAGTTGTACCAGCTCCTCTCTCCCGTCATGGCCACTGCTGTTGCCAGAATCACTACTTTTATTGCTGTGACTGCTTTGCATCATAGTTCCTGTTTCACGGCGGGCTACTGCGTGATGGGAATCGTAGTGGTGGCCACTGCTGCTGCTGTTGTGACGGTGGTGAGATGATCGTGGCGTATGATCATCAATAGTGCAGGCTTCCATCGACCTCGAAAGTGCAGAAGGTCCCAGCCTGGCAGAATGAGAACCTGATGTCCCTTGTGAGTTGTTGCTTTCCCTTCTGCGCATCGGCTGTGGAGCAGTGCCCCTGCGTCGAGAACTCTCAACAGGGGCACCGGCGTTTGTTGGAGGAACGGAGTAGCTCCGTTCAGGTACCTCATGGTATTGCGGTTGGCTTTGCCCGTACCAAGATGGAGGTCTCTCACTACCATGGGCACGGCTGCTCATACGCCTTTGTGGGCGATGGGGTACCGAGTGAGTATAATCAGGGGACGAGTCGATGGAAGCACCGCCGTTTGCCTGGGCTCTCGTGCTGCTCCGACGGTTCACAGTCGGAGGAGGGGGCATCGCACTGTACTCTGATGATTTATATCCACCTCGATAATCTGATGGAGGAATAGATGAACTGGGGGTCGATGGGGCCGTGCTGTGGCCATAATAATCAGGGGCTGTGTAGTCAGTTGCTGGAGGATATCCATAATCCGGCACAGATGGGGGAGCATAGGGCGAGTTTGAATATGACGATGACTGTGGTGGAGGAGGTGCAGCGATAGATGTATTCAATGGTGGAGGCGCATACATTGACGATCCATATCCAGGTGGGCAGGTAGTTGACGGGACTGGTGGAACTGGAGATGTGGAGGGATGGACATCGAAGTAGCCTGCGGAAGAGTAACTGCTAGCATGGGACCAGGGGATACTGCCAGAACTATGAGTTGAGGTTGTTGTCGTCGAGCCTGCAAATGTCGACTGTGGTCGTGGTGGAGGAGGCATGGACGATCTGTTCTTTCGGCTCCCACCCGCCCCCGCGCTGGAATCAGAAATTGCACTGTCTGTGGGCGTACTATATCCATCATAGCGCGAGGGATAATGGTATCCTGAATAGCTTGGTGACTGTCCGTATGGTGATGTGTGAGGGTGGATGGGCCACGCACCGCTGGTTGCACTGGAAGAGCTGGAGATTGTTGGTGACGATTTTGAAGGAGTTTTTCCACAATCCGGACAATCACAATCAGAAGATCCTCCACCCGGTGAAGTCTCGCTTCCTACACCATAACTACTCGAATACCCATAGCTGCCAGAGTTACCGTTGGGAATATTCCGAGGAGCTGCGGGCGAAGCGGTACGAGAGAAGGATTTACTCGAAGGTCGGTTGAATGGTATTGGGCCGGACGATGACCGGCTAGATTGATGTGTTCGTACTGGTGCTGGTGTTGGGGCTTTTGGCGGTGGTGGTGTCTCCGTGATGGGTGTGCTCGCTACCGAGTGAGACGAATATCCGGAATCAGAAACTCCCTCATAACTAGGCTCTGGTACTTCTTCTACAGTTGATGATTGTTTTAAACCACTGGGTCCTTTTGTCGCTCGACGCCTCAACGGAACAATGGGGATTGCTTCTGAGAGTTCGGAATTATAATCCTCAACATAAGCCTGGTAGCTGTTTTCCACCATGGTTGCGTTGTGATTATTTTGAGGGTTGAGCAGAGCGAGGAAACGGTGCCGTACTTATTATTACACTATGTTGACAGTTATGGGTGATAGCGATAACGAGATTCCAGTATCGTCAACGATATCGATTAGAGATGGCGGGCGGCAACGCGGGCGACGACGAGGTTATATGATACAAACACAGGTCAGCGGTAGCAAACGAGAAGGGTGGGTTGTCGGATAAGGGATAAAGGAGCGTATCGCTGTCGATCGTTATTGATGGTTTGGGAGGGTGGGAGGCGGTGGGAATGGGAGGTAGGCAGCGGATGCGCTGTCCAGAATCCAGGCTGCTTGCTGGTTTTCTGATGTGGTGAGGATGGATGGTCGGGTGTGAAGATGTGTGGATGGATGAATGGAGGGAGGGGTGTGGCTTTCTTTTAAGAAGAATACGAAACTGGGTCTTCTGGAAAAGAAAGCGGATCCACGAAAGGATTCGCAGAGACGCTCTCAATTGATTGATGAGCACAGTCTGGCAAGGGTGAGGGAGTGGGGAATTGGGAAGGGCCAGGACAAGGAGGGTGTCTTGAGAGAGAGGAGTGGGTAAGGGGGGGAGGGTAAGTTAGGGATGGGTGATGGGTGAGGGGAGAAAAGAGGCGAGGGAGGGAAAGAGAGGAAGAGGAGGGAGGAGGGAGGAGGAGGGTTATGGGTGAATATGTAAGTGACGATGACGGATTACGAACGGACCAAACCAAGACCAAGGCAACAAGAAGAGAGGATCAAAGAGGGACCTCTTGTGTGGGGACCGTGCGGGTCTTTGGTATATAAATAAAGTGGCGGCGAGAAAGGTGGAGTGATGGGTAAAAGAGGGTGGGAGAAAGTCCTTGACACAAACTGCACAGGCAAAAGGAAGGGAAAGGGCAAGAAAATAAAAAAACTCTCCTGAAAGGGACACAAAGATTCGGGGTTTATTGTTTGTGTATGCGTTCTGTAATGTGCGGGCAGAGAGTAATTCTGCTGTGTATTGGAGTTGTTGGTGGGCGTAGTTGGAGTGGTGAGAGGCAAGCAAAGCGAGGGAGAAAAAAAGACAATTGAAAAAGCAGCAGCAGTAGCCGCAGCAGCCAAAAAAAAACTCACTACAGGCAACGAGGGTGGAGTGCTTGCTTGCTTGCTTGCCGTGAATTACTACTACCCACTCGCCTGCTTGACTATAGTGCCTGCTCTCGTGCTGCTTCTGATGCGTTGTTTCGCTCAATCAAAAGGCCAGCCAAGGAACCCTTTGCAACACTAATGACCAATGGGAGTACGACCTGGATTGACAAAAAGGGCAGTTTGATTTTAGCGATGCTTGCCCTCATAGACTAAGGATGGGGACGGGGGAAGCAAAATCCTCGAGATCGGCCAAGAAATCGTGACAGAAAATAAAATATAAAAAAGTGAGGCTTGAACCGTAGAAAGCCCGGTGACCCAGCTGTGGATGGGTGTGAGTGAGATGTTGGACCACCGGTAGCTTTCGGTGAACCCGTGAAAGGGAAAAAACCTGGGAGGATTCCTAAGGGGGGAAAGAATAGAGAAAAAGCCCATTGCTGGCCGAAAGGGCAGTTTGAGGGGGATCTATTGTCTCTCTCTCGGAAAGTGCCTTTTTTTTCTTCTTCTTCTTTGTTGATATCTTGTTCCTTCTCTCCCATGCGTAAAGCGCGGATACTGTAGGGCGAGTGGATTGGGGGTTTACACTTCTTCTGTAACCTCCACCAAAAGACAAAGTGCAAAAAATACACCATGGAAATGTCAACAGAGGAATTATATTTATTTTACCATTATTTTTTTCCCTTTTATCACAGGAGCATCAATGTCCAGTTTGTATGTATGTATGTATGTATGTAAGGTCCTGATTTTTGATTTTTTGATTTTTTTTTTCCTTTCACTCCTTCTCTCCTATTCCCTTCGCCATCTTCCTTTTTCATTCGGGGGGTGAAGACATATTTTCTTGGATTCCTCTGAAGGGAAAGAGCTACTCGACGACGTGGCAAGCATCCGTTGGAATGCGCTGTCGGCGATACTTGATTGACCCTCTTCTGGTTTCCGTGACAACGCCTATGCTTACCATTTCCTATCGATATCTTCCTAGTCAGCAATAACAATATCTTTCCTGCCATCATTTTTTTTTATTTAACCTTCGACATGCCTCTGTACCACCTCTCGTTTTACCGTACTTGTTTTATTACGCCCTCTCAGTTTTCATAGTACTCACTTCTACCGCACTACGTAGCCTCTAGTACGTTGGGGGGGGGGGCTATATTATTGCCACTTTATTGTATTCAACAAACGAAATTTATTACCTAGAGCGGTCATGTGCCAATCATTGCGTCTTCAGGTCTTTGGCTTTTTCCAATGCATTGACGCAAGATACAAGGATTAAGCGTTGAGCTTGCGCCCAGTAAATTACCCTTCCTTGCGCGAGTTCATCCGAGAGGAAAAAGAGGAAAGGAGAAGAGAGGGAGACACCCTCAAAAAACTTTGTTTCTCGTATCATATCAGCTCGTAAGCAATTCGTTAATATAAACAAACGAAACCGCACCTTTTTTATTTTATTTATTCCCTTTCTATTTTTCTTTCCCCTTTGAAACTTATCGCCGATACGATACGGGTCACTGCTCTGCGATACGATAACGCTACTTCCTCGCCAGAATATAAAACTACCGTATCACCAAGGTACTGTACGGCGGTGGCGGAAGCTTTTTACGCCGGTAAACAAATGAAACGTTCGTGGGAGTACAAGATGATACGGTGCCGTACCGTATCTTTTCCCCAGCGCCTCAGTAACAGGTTTTTTGCAAGGTTCGGCGAAGTTTGCGAGCTTAGTCACGAAAATAAACATCAAACCTGTCACAAAAATCTCAAACATGCAACAGTTCTGTTTGGCCCTTTCGCTTTTTCCCGGTGGTGCCCGAGTTTGCGGATATTGGAGGAGGGGGGGATTCGCCGGTCATTGGCTGTGGGCTCTTGAAAAGCTACCTCTTCCGGTAAAATGCTATCCCTCGTCGCTTGGCGGCCCGCCCGGGTTAGACTTTGAATCCGCCGCTTTTAATCTAGCGTAGGAAAGAAGAGAGAAGAGACAGCCAGAGGGAGAATAACCCCACGCCGGCATCTATCTGCCGAGGCGAGTATGAAAGATTTGAGAATGGGATGGGGGGGGGGCTGGGGCTGGATGATTTGATGTGCACAGTATGTATGGCATGCAAGATCGATTTGGTGATGTTTGGCGCTGGGTTATCAGAAGGAGCTACAGCACAGTGTGTGAAACTTTCTTGTGCCGCCTTAGACTCTCGGTTGAGGGACGGAACACAGCGAGAAATGTATGGTGGAGGTAATGGGCATATCTTGGCAGGTACCCGATATTATCCCCCGCACTACCCCCTTGGGGCGCCAATCTCTTCACCAATAACTCGAGCACAGCGCCTGTCTGAGTCCCGTCCACCAGCGTGGCTTTTCAGGAGGAAGGCGTGCTACGGTATTGGATTATGATGGTCGATATGCTGGACGGATCTGGACCTCGCATCCGAAGTCTGTTGCTATGTTTGGATACTCAGCTGTTTGCTGTAAGACCAGCGACGAGGCTCTTCTCTTGCTCAGTCAGCCAGTCAGCCCTAACATTGGAAAAAGCGAGAGAGAGAGTCATGTTCTTGCGTCCGGATTGGGACGCTGGGTTGGCTGCCTGACTGATTGACTGATGGGATGATAAGATGTATCGGTAGTTTTACTGGTACCGTAGGTATGTTGAGTATGGAGATTAAGGCGTGTTAACCGAGGGTTTTCCATAAACACGGAGGGCATGCGTATACATATCATGCGCCCGGGAGGAAGGAAAAGTGGAAGGATGGACAGTGGTCGAGTTGGGAGCATACCGGTAGATTGAAGCTTTAGCTTTACATTTGGACCGAAACCTATGGAGTACTGACTCTATCACTCTTTAGTACATTACGAGTACAATGAATTCATGAATTGCGTCTTTCCGGAGTCCGAACCTGTGAAAAGTGCATGTGTTCAACTAGATATCACCTCTCTGCCTATCTGCCCGCCTGCCCGCCTGTCTGGCTTTCTGCTTGTATCACACCTCATGCGCGAGTGCCCGGTGAGATGTTTTCCTCCAAGACAGGGATTATTTTACAGGTTAACCTAAGTTAGCTATTCACGAACCCTCCTCTCTACCTGGACACATACTTGTATACCGACCGGTATCGTATGTACCCAACTAGCAGGCTCCAGAGGCGGGTTTTTTTTATAAAAAAAAGCCCCAACGCACCAGATCCCGGCCCTTACTGGGGTACGCAACCAGCAGCAGCCCAATTCCTTTCGCTCTCCCTCTCTCTCCAAGTCCTTACTTGAAGCATGATATTATTATATTATTAAAAGAGGTTAGCTAGGGATAAACGTTCCTCTCCTAACAGTATTTTGCCCCCTATCCACGCATCTATGATACCGGTACAGTACCGGTACCACTACCTCCACCAATCCACCCATCAGTCCATCCGGCCACTTCGGCTCCCGACACTGCGTTTTTGATATGTGAGAAATCCAACCGATCGGTACGAGTAAAGCTTTACAGTAGGTACAAGTACAGGTCCACTTCAGGCTAGCCAGGCGCCTTCATGTCGGAATCGGACGTCTGTTCCCCACCCCAATCCTGACTTGTTGATCAGATCGGATCGGTGAGCGGTCGGAGGATGCATGATAGAGAGAAGAAAGGAGACTACACCCTTCTCGGGCAAGACCGGATATCACCATAAGCCCGTGCGTACTTGTATGCGTGTGTGGGTAACGAGTTTGTGATATCAAACAGTAATGGTATGCCCTTTTCATTCATTCCTTCAATCGCTTTTCAGGTTTATGTTCGTGTTGGTTTGCTTTTAGATTGGGTCTGAATTTTGGACTTGGGTCTCCTGTGGATGCTGGGTTGTGATACGGATATCACATCATACGGCGGGTTGAGTCAGGGAAAGCATGTAATATATCGTAGAGTCCATCACATCACACGGTTACATACGGCAGTAGTTTAGTGTCGGGCTATGTCTACCGGTATGCAACACGGACAACGGCGGCGGAGGCAGCGATTATGGGATGGGATTTGACCTGGCTTGTCCTAGCATGACATGGGTAATGGCTGTCTGTTTGGTTTGATTTTGGTTTATGTTGGCCGACGTTCACTCGCCGGAGAAAGGGTGTAAACAAACAAACAAACAAAAGAGACGTGTGTGTGGACGACGTTGAAGATTTGTGCTAAAACGGTGGGGTTCGGTATCACGGTGCACAAAGGCTGACGGAATTCTCAGTATCATACTGGTCTGTGATTGGATTGGACCGTATGAAGATTGGGTAAGCGACTTTTCCTTTGGGGGGAGGAACCCAGGAAAACAGGAAAACAGGGAGGGGCATGAATGGGATATGGATTCTCTTTTTTTTTTGGGTCTAGAGGGTGGATCTGGCTAGGGAAAATGGAGAATAAAAAGAGGGCGAGCAGGCAGGCCAAAAAGAATGGGGCAGATGCTTACCCCAGCCAATAACCTTCCTCCATTCCCCCACAATCTTTCCCCCAGTGACAAACGGATCTCTTGCTGGGCGAGAAATTTGCACACATTTTCTTCCCATTCTCTGGCTGGGTTGTTTCGTTCCTGCACGGTGGATGCATTAGCTGGGTCACGTGTTGCATGCTGGACCCCTTGGACAATGCTACGGTAGCTTTAGCGGACTAACATCCAGCCAGGCCAGAAATGATAATTGGGTTCCTTTCAATTCAACCTTTCACAAAACCGGCCATCCCATCCCCTCGAATGCCAACGTGAAGATCCGGACCGGGGATCTCTTTCTCTTTCTTTTTTCGTGCCATTTCTGAACGAACCTTGGCCTCTTTTGTTTTAAATTTTGAGGCGGTTTCCATCCCCGCCGCCTATTTCCCCGGAGAGACACAGACCTCAACAATTCGATGCGGAACGGTCCATCCATCACCACGTCAGTGACTCGATCTACATCCCTCATCCCCCCATCCATCCCTCTTCTCCACCCCCACGTCGAGATGATTGACGATGGTGAAGATGGATTACGGTAGATGCTCGGCAAAAGAGCAGGCAGGGTCTCGCTAGCTGGCTAGCCAATTTGGAATTGAAAACGTTTGTAATCTCCATTCCATCTATTCCGAGTTGAATCCTTTCCCCGGATATTTTTCTTTTTCAAGCCCTGTCTTGCTCTTCGCCTCTGCGTCTTACAACTTTCCATTTGCGAGTCTTAGGCCGCAGGCGAGCTAGACACGGAGTTACTTTCTGGGGGAGAGAGGATGGGTGACAGATGGGCGGGATGCTGCAGGATGCGGACAGTACTCGAGTACATGATTCTGTAGCGTCGACCCTCGCCTTCCCCCACAAAGTTTGGCTGGGCATAGCATGGACAGGTTTAACTTACCATATACTTTTTCCAATTTCGGGTATGTTACTGCACAGAGGTTATAATAGGCAAAGCCTACAAGGAGTTAGGAATTGGTTCTTAACGGAAAGAGAAATAGTACGATGCGGGTATGGTACCTTTGAGAACATACTCAAGGGTTTTACTTATGCATCGCTAACACCACCAATCCACCACTATCGCAAGCATCATGGCTGCGCAACACAAAAGTGTGGCAGAACGCCTTCGAAGCATTGTGCATTGGGCAGAACGACTTACACAGCACACTGGTCCCGGAGCCTTCCGGCGACAACGACCACGACAAACCCTCAGATAGGGAAGGAAAGAAGAGAAATCCGAAAAAAAACCTAGGCACATTACATGATACAGCACAGGTACAGTAACCGGTCAAATTAGCAGTAGGAGATCTCGAAATATAATGGATTGGTCTGGTGGTTCGACCCTTTTCGAATGGGGTTGCGTGCGCTTCGTCATGAACGCCTGTAGCATAGCATAGCACAGCTTTGCTGCCTATCCTTAGCCCCAGCGAGCCTCCCATATGGACAGGATGGCATGGTATGCTCGTCGCCCACCATGCCTATCAAGATCAGGCCGACCTCCTTTCCCCCCAACCTAACGGCAACATACCCGGGAGAAGTGATGAGTTGTCAATTCTCACCTTCCTTCCATCCTTCCATCCTTCCAATTGTCTGGACCGTGGAGCAGAGGTGAATGAATGAGCAATCCTCTACTCTATTGTATCCAAGGAAGTATGGGATTTCCGGGGTCTCGCACCAAGCGACAGTTTCCTTGCATGAGAGACGATGAGAGGAGGGGGATTACCATGTCACGTTGGTATCGTGCTTGTAAGGCCTTAGCTAAATTACTGTACTTGCCTCTGCTGAGGAGAATTGCGAGTTGTATTTTGGGACATTGGGACTAGCTCAGAGCAGCGTAGAGCAGAGTAGACAGTAGCTAACCGTGCGAGCGCATATGGAAGCTACTTGTACTGTACTGTACCGTACTAATCGATCTACGTCGCCAGAATTTCGACATAGACTACCTCAACTTAAGTACATTAACTAGCCCTACACCTTTGTACCCTACCTATATAGTCAACATCAGACGCCTCCAAACTCCTCCCTTCACCCAAGTATCATACCGGTACAGTACATAGAAGTGCCCTACATATAGGGGGACAGCTGTCAATTACGAACCACACCACACAAACGCTGTATCCAGAGTTGGAAAAAGAATACCGAAGCCCACGCTCTACAGTAACTCGTATACCGTACAAGCATTACCCAGAACTTCTTCCTTATGTTTGCACCACATCCTTCCATCCATCCATCCATCCATTCATCTGAGCTTAGGTATCCCGTCCATAAAACCAACGACCGGAGAATTCCTCCTCCTCCTCCTCCTCCGGACTCCGGACTCCTCCCATCGAGGATCACCCAAGTTTCATATATTACAGGATTACATCTATCCAGCCTATTATCATCCACCCCATCCATCCCAACCTTACAAGCACACACACACACAACATCGCATGATAATAAACCCGGGCCTCGGCCAGACCCTTTTTTTCTTTTTTCCCATTTTTATTCATTCTTTCTTTCCATGGCTGCAACATAAAGTAAGAGTGACTAAGTGAGTTTCCTCTCTCTCTCTCTCTCTCTCTGTCCGTCTTGTTCCGTCCGCCTCACGAATGGGGAGAAATGGAATGGAATCAAGTTGGCTACCTATCCTTTCTTTCGTTCTAACTCATCGTATGTACGGTACGGTATATGTGGGGAAGAGTAAGAAGGAAGGGAAGGGAAGGAAAGACGTGGAGCGAATGATGCCCCTGTTCCTGATTTGTACTAGTCCGGTTGACAGGGATTATCCTGTGTTTGGGATTACAGGTATTATTATTATTATTATTATTTTGCTTGCTTTCGTTGCTGTTCTGGTATATATGTGTATAATATTATGCGGTAGAGTACAAAGTGTTGTAGGTATGATAGATGGGTAGGAGCTTGAATGGTAGCGGATTCGGCGGGGGAGGAGGAGAGGGGGGGAGTGTTTTGTAAAGCGTTTTCTATCTGCATTTCAGTGGGAGTGATAGGTTGGGGATATGGAGGGGGTATGGGGGTGAATGGGAAGCACCGAAGGAAAGCGGGAGGAAAAAGGGAAAGTTGCTATGGCATTGTTAGCTTAGCCTAGTCTGCTGGAAGCCCCTCCCCCCCAAGGTTAATCCGGATGCGTCGTTGGTTTGTTTTCATTCGTTCGCTCGTTGTGATTGTTGCTCTCGCTGGGAATGGGGGTGTTGATGGCTTCGTTATCTAAGTCTTCACGATGTATTGGTTGATGGTGATGATGCGGTTTCCAGTGCCGGCATTTGGATTGGGGACTTTGTATTGGATATGTATAATTATCATAAGCCAAATGCAATTCAATCAATATGTAAAAGTTTCCCCAGGTGGGAATGTGGTGGTGGTGGTGGTGGTGTGCAATGGTTTGTCGAATTGCCGGTTATGACAATATCTAATTTTTGGGGTTGAACTTTTTTTGTTAAGGGGGAAGGGGGAGAAGGAAGCGGTTTACTAGCAATTACTCGGCCCTATACTGTATACCGTGAAGCAAATACTGGAGCACGGGGTGTATGATACCTACGCTTTGTGGACTAAACCTATGTATGATACTGCGACAACGACGATATCAATTGCGCAATTGAACGTCTAATTTGTTCCAGTCGTTATGTCGAGCATAATTAGTACAGTACAGCATAGCACGACATGGTACTTGTATAGTGGTGGTGCACGAGGTTATATAGCATCATACCGTTACGGCAGATTTTTTGCTGTACACTTGTACTGTATTGTACTGCACTGCACTGTACCATATCACGAGAGGCACGGCATAGCGTTAAGTTAGCTTCTCACTATTTTTCTCCGCTGGGGCTAGCTTTTCTTCTAGTTTGCCGGTCTTATCTCTCTCCACCTTTCATTAAATTTCTAAGAAAAGGAGTAAAAATAAGGTCATGTACTGTACGGTACTGTACCGGTACTCTATCTATCTGTTGTGCTCTCTCTCTCTCTCTCTCTCTCTCTCTCTCTCCGGATACCGGTACTTTATTTCCGCGTAACCCGCACAAAGTCATCCTGGATTGGGTTCCTGCAAAGTGTAATCTGTGCACACCTAATATACTCCGCATAAGAACTAACTACCTTCACGCCACTGTTGGGGAAGGGAGAGAAAGGGTGGGTGTGAATCTATGATATATCTCTATTTTGAATAGTCCATTGGCGAAACAGCACCCCCCCCGCCCCCTTTCCTCCGTTTCCCCCTTTCATTCATTCATTCCTTCCTTCCTTTTTCTCCCTTACTACCTACCTACCTCCTCACAAGGTAAGGTAGCAGTTATGCATGTGTATGCGGTGGGGGAGGATGAGGAGGTGATAGTGGTGGGAAGGGAGTCCAAAGAAGAAGAAAAAAGAGCAGCGAAGAATTGCTCGATAGTAGCACGAGCATTGTTTCTGTAGCTGACAAACATTGTTTCCCAGAAGGCCAAGGGAGGGGGGGGGGAAGGAAAACCAAAGGAGTCGATCAACTCCCCGATCTGTGCTGAGCTCACAAAAAAGGCAATGTTTGCTCTTTTTTCTCTCTCATGCTGCGCTGTGCGATACGGTAGCACGTTGCCCGTAAGGCTGTATCAGGTGCTTTAATATATGTCAGACAGCCTAACTCTTCCTTCCCACTCTCTTCCTTCCCTGTCCCTTCTTTTTATGATACCTCCCTCCCTCCCACACATACCTTTCATTCATTCATACATACATACATAAACACGCCCCGCCGCCGCCCCATCACTTTTTTAGACTTGAGCTAGCTAGCTAGGGTTTTGTTGTCAGGATTTGTTTCGTCGCCTTTCATTTCAATAGGGTCTAACTTATGCTGTGCCTCGTTGCAGGTACGAGATGGATAAATCGAAGAGATACTTCTCCGATATACTGTGCTTTCCCGCAATCTGTTTGTATAGTTTTTCTGCGTTCATGCCCCCCCCGCCCTATCTTCACTTATCTGTCCGCCCCGACCCAGCTCCATGGGGGTGAACAACAGCATTAACTCGACTCACCCGCCAGATCGGGTTCTACCTATTTTCTCGATAATAAGATGTTTGGCATGCCAGCTTAGCTCTTAATAGTGATGGTAGTGGCCGAGGGAGGTGAGGCTGATCCTCTTATCTTTCACGAGTAGAGCTAAGCTTTGTAATTCGTGGGGTTGGGTTGGGTTGGGTTGGGTCGACAGGGGAGAACAGCTAACAGCTGGAGAGCATCCCGATTTGAGGTTGCAATTCGTCCATTGCTCAACGCGGAGAGCGTTGCTGTGTATGGTAACTAACTGGGTTGGGATGCGGTGTACTGTATGCTAGCTAGCTAACCAGCTGGGGGCGCGTGTAGTGCTGGTGCCGGAGGATAGTTGCGCTTACTATGCTCAGAAGACCATGTGTGGTAAACAGGAAACGTCATGGTGTGAATGTGTAGTTATTTGGGAAGTAGGCATACAAATTCAGTGACTGTGCTGTATCAAACATCCGAGTTCTATTCCGATCGATGAGGAAGTTGGAGATGATGGGTGGTGGTGGCGGTGTGGAGTTCACCCAGATGCGAGGAACCTAAGATCTTCAAGCCCCCCCCCATCTCGCGAAACATCAAATAAAAGCATCTTATCTGCTCTAATAATGTTTTACTCTATGATACACCTGACTTACCCCTCGGAAAAATTATCCCTTATCCTCCAACCCCCCCCCTTCCCAAAAAAAAAATAAGCCCCCAATGCCTTTTCCTGAATTCTTTCGCTTTCGGCTCTCATCTGGTCTCGGTCGTTGTCGTCGTCAAATTCAGCCACACACACCACACAGCTGTCAATGCTTCCGCAGATTCCCTACGGATCTCATCCACTCCGCAAGATCGATGGTATGCTTCCCAATTTACCCTGCAGAAAGTGAAACTAAGAAAATCCTCCAACCAAATAAAACACCACGGGGAATAGAGAGAGAGAGAGAGAGAGAGGGGAAAGAGAGCTTGATATCTGTCCTCATCTTATCTTCATCACCATCACCAAATGCATATTATCTCATAAGGTAAAATTAAGGTATCGTAAACTATAATAAACGGCCACAAATCTTTCCTTCGCCTTCCTCCTCCTCCTCCTCCGCCTCCTCCTCCTTCTCCTGGCTTGGCCCTCCCTCCCTCCGTCCAAGCAGCACACGCAAATGGTGATGACTTACCCCACATAACGTTGATTCGACAACCGTTCGTGAACAGTCAAATACGTAGAAGGCAGCCGGCCAGCCAGCCCAGGAAGGAAGGAAGGAAGGAAAGGAATGAAGGGGTAAGGGGAAGAAGAGCAGGAAGGAAAAAAAAAACGCTCAGTTTCGAATAATTCCCTCGCGACGGAAAGAGGCGAGTAAGTTAGAGGTTGACGGGAATCCAACGTGTTGAATGGTGATTGCGGGGGGGGCTGAGGAAAAATGAAGGGGGGGAAAAGAGAAGAAAAAAAAGCACACATACATACATTCCTTACGTTACTTTGCTGTGCTATTAGTATGAGTACTCGTACAACCACGGTGCATCGCATCCGCTACTTGCTTTCTTGCTTCCTGCTGCTTTCCATTATGATACTTTTTTTTTTTTTTGCCTTCTTCTGACTGACTGACTGATTGAATGCTCATGCTACGGTATGATACTCACTTTCCGGACAGGTGGTGTCCCGATAAGCAACGTTACGGAAGCAAGCAATCAAAAACATAACGTGAGGAATTGACGATGTGAAGAGTAAATAAAAAAAAGTAAAAGTATTATATATAAAAAGTAGAAGAAAAAGAAGAAGAAAAAGCATAATTTTAGAGTTTTTACGCCATCTCCCACAACCGACAACTTGCCACATGCCATATTATAATATTATTATCAATGTTTGAAAAAAATCCGAGTTATGTTTTCACAAATAATATCATATTATTCACTCCCACGGGACAGCACATACACAACATTCTGTAGGCCTCGAACCGAGGTAGTGGTTTTTGAAACGTGGGGAGGTTGGGTGAAAAAAAGTGGGGTGGTGGTTGTTCCCGGGAAGAAGAAAAAAAAAAGTGCTGTCGTGTGTGTTATGCTATTTTTATAACGATCCAAGTACTTGGAAGTATTTGCCCTTACAGCAAACACTTTTTTGAAATTCATATTTGCTGGTAACTTGACGCATGAGGTTCTTTTCGGGGGTTTTTTTTTCTTCCTGATGCTGGAATTTTGGTTGGGCTTGGGATGTTTAGATGGGTACCGTATTATTATGATGAAGTAGTGTAGGCTAGGTCAGGTTTGGTACGGTACACTCGAGTACATCCCATGTTTCCCTCTTCCATTTGTTTTTTATCAAACAGTTACAGGCGTGTTTCTACTTGTACTGTACTGTATGTATAGAATAAGTACGTATCATAATAATTATGTGAACGTAGCCACGATATTATTTCTTCCCTGCGTATAATCTTGTATAGGGCCGGTACGTGTTGTGCTTTCACCTCAACTTGAAGAAGCACAATATCGTCATCACCATGTGTTTGCAGGAAGCACCCTGGCCCGCGATACAAAAGTATCTAAAGTATCTAAAGTACGCATATCGTGTAATACAATAACTTACCCCCGGAAAGCAGAAAAAAGAATTGTTTTGCGAGGGGTAGTAAAACTGTACGGTACGGTACCGGTATTCGAGGAGGGGCTCTGTGGTCGGAAATATGGACGTTAACCTTAGTTCCACAACCCCGGATAAATGCATCAGCGCACTGTAGTAACAGTCATGATCGATCGTAAAATAAAATTGGATAAATTGAAATATTATAAAAATAAGGGAAATAAAAAAACCCCACATGATATGAATAGTTTGTGCTGTTCGATTGGCTGCAGGGTCCGTTATGGGTGATCTAATTCCAACGTTTTGCGCAGTGGAGGAGAAGAAGAAGGAAAGGAAAACAAAGTGTCTTTTTTTTGCCTCCTTCCTCCCCCCCTCCCCCCTCCTTGCCTAGCCTGGCCAAGCCCAAAGTAGTCCAGTCCAGCTCAGTCCGGCCCAGTTGAAGGTGAGGGATTGCAGTGTGTGTGGGGAAGTTGTTTAATTAGGGGGTGGGGGGGCAGATGTGGAGATGGTGAGACGCGGTGATTCTGATTGGCACGTTCATGGGCTGTCACTCGACTAGTGCGGGGTATATCATAAATACGAGGGGTTCTGACTCTAGAGCTTCTGTGGGAAATTTTCTGATAGTGACGTCTTGTTTTCCCTTTCTAGTACGGTACTCCCTCCTCCTCCTGTACCCCCCTTGAAGAGTACTCTGTTTTTATTTCCTTCTATGGGGTCGGAAGGTCTCTCTCTATGAGTCTAACCTACCAAGGCAAACCTGCTATAACTAGCCAAGTAGCGCGGCTGTCGCCATAGCTGCCGCAGTCGCACGCACCCCGCTCCGGCCCGTGGGATAGGTATGATGCGACATTATGCCACACTAACCGGTAACTTACTAAAACATCGCCTGCGGGAGAGAGAGGAGAGAGAGACTACAGATGTGTATTCAGGCCAGTATATGACACAATCCTGTACATAAAGCCTAGCTAGGCAGGTAGAGAGAGATATATAAGTTATGATACCTTAGATAAATAGACGCACCAAACAACTAAAGGACACACACGAGAAAACGGAGCTGGGGAAAAAGTAGAATTCACCCCAGCACAAGCAAGCAAGCAAACAAGCTAGTAATTAAACCGAGTAAACAATCAAGCATATACACAGGCACAGGCACAGGCACATAGCATAACGTAACATACCTGAAACACTCCCATACTTCACACACGCAAAGTACTCAATAATGAACGCACCACGTCTAACCCCTTTCCTACCAACTCCACCAGCATACATACATAAAATCCCTCCTCCGCACGCACCCAACGCATACGAAAAAAAAAACAACTAAAAACTGATAGGGGACTGGCTGCGAGGATGGAACCGAGTGATTGATCGTGCTCATGCCTACCCCGATTGCGCCATTTCACGTCTGATAAGGACTAAATCCAGAGGCACTGCTAAAAATAGAACTTGGGCTCTTACGGATAATCACTCGATGGGGTTTTGGGTTTAGGGGTCGATGGGTAACTTGCATTTCATTTATGTATATTACTGTGGAGGAGGATGAGGAGGAGGTGAGAGCCAGTGCCCGATTACCGATAGATTGGCGAGAGCGAGAGTGAGAGAGGGAATGAGAGAGAGAGAAAAAGAAACGGTCCGTGGACTAGGGATTCGGAGGGGTAAAACCAATCTCTCGATCTTTGGTTCCGATATTTAAGCAGGGGCGCTTTTTTTTGGCTGGTTTGCAGGTACTATCGGTAGGTGTAGGGCTGAACGCAGAAGCACTGAGCACGAGCCTTGAGGGGTTTTTTTTTATGATGAATAGTTTTTATGATAGCATATTGGCAAGGTCTAGACGTCTAGCTTCTTTTCATTTTCCTACTATGGGTGTGTGGGTGTTGTGAACTGCTTTTTATAAGTATTGTATAGTAGTAACTTGGCTGGAACGGTGCTCCAAGGGGGGGCTAGACAAGTTACTTTTGGTTGTTTTTGGTCTTGAAGAGAAAAGTCACTCGCTAATTTGAGACGACCGCCTAGACCTGGCTTAAATTCTTTCACTGATCTGAACTGGGCTGGTAGTGATTGAGCATTGGTACTTGGCAAGTGGGTTGCTATGGAGGAGGGTTTTTATTTTTATTTTTTTATGGCTTTAGCTATGACATTATACGGAAGCTAAGTGCTTGTGACTTCGCTGCGAACTAGCCAGCGTAATCGCCCTCGTTGGTCTTGCTTTCTATCATGCTCTGTGCTTCCCTGCGAGGACGGACATGTACTGTAAGAAGGGAGTAAGGTGCCTGCTGTTTTTTTATATGATAGTTCATTTATTTTCAGCCTTCTCTCGGGCCTGGAACGAGTCTCATATACCACGGGGTAAGATCCGACCGTTCCCGTGTGAGGGCTAAATTGGAGAGCCAGGTTGGAGAGGTAAATCTCTGAAATGGTTGGTGGGGCTCACGTTACGATCGAATCCAGCATTCATCTAGACCACATTTCTTAATCGTGAATGCCGGTGTGAGGAAGTCAGCAGAGTTGGCCAGGCAGTTGTCCGACTAATTGCTCTTCTCACTGCGTTCCTTGTATGTTGGGGTGGTTGTGGGGCTGGGCTTTAGATCCTACCGCATCCTCTGTGCGGTTCCGGTGGTCAATTTGAGCGAGCTGCGGAGCTGTTTTGTTTCCTAGCTCAAATCCTTTTTTTAAGTGGCCTCCTCTGGAGGATGAAGCCCCTCCTAGGATGTTATAGTATTGGTTGCTACAGTAGGTCTTGCACCTTATACACCTCCCCGTATCCTACACTTACTCTGTTCTTGTTGTCTACCTTAGCAGTTCTAGGTAAACTTCTGTAAGAGTTTTCTGAAAACCTTGTGCGCGATCTATGTGCTTTTGTCCTAAGGGGGTTGAGAAGTATCATCCAAGGTATCCTGAAAGGCCTTCTAGGTTCTAGGCTGGGTGAATATGAAATACCTTGTGCTTTAGCGGTGGTGAGATCGGGTTTTGATTATGTTGTAGAGTGCGAACCCACTAGATCTATCCGATGCTAAGGAGATCATGAAAGCTCCATGGATAGCAGATAGCAAAAAGATGTGTAAGTGCTAATATGATGTAGAAGTGTTTCCATAGAGCTAGTTCCTCTTTAATTGGTTGAGTTAGCCGATGCTGATGTCAGGCTCGTGAGGCGAGGTTACGGCGTTTTATCCCTTCACACTCTACGATGGCGGGTATAGAGCGATGCCATTTTGGTGGCTCCTTTGTCTTGTTTTGGGCGCTCTGATTCTAGGTAGGGGATTGGTTTTCCTGGTCGTCCGGTCATGATATGATATATACTGTCTTTTTAGGTTAGTCTCTGCTTTGAAAGGGGGTATTTTAATTCCTTCCTTGACATTTCATTTCGCTCCCTGAGGGGGTTGCTTTTCGGAGATATACCGGAAGAATTTATATATTTCCTCTTCTGTTGAACGTTAACTTAGCTACTTCCTATATTCCTAAGGTAGCTGCTCAACAGTGGATATGCTCTCCCTCGGCTATAGAGTTGTTTAATTGTCGGAGATTGTGCCAGGCTATAAGTTCTAACTTGGTCGAGCAATTATTAATAGATAGGTAGATAGTGAAATCGGACGTGTCAGTATGGAATATCCTATTAACCCTTGTATGATTCATCGCCAATGTGAATTTCCAGCGTATAATAGATGCATTATGTTTGGCTGGACTGGATACACAGAAGAGAATATGTTCACGGGATATCACTCGGAGCGGGATCCACAAGTGATGAGGGGTACCTTTTGCTGAACATGGGTCTGTCTCACCGGAGACACCTCTTGATACGAAGGTCTCTTTTATGGGCCGAAATTGTTTCCCCTGGTTTGTCTTACTTTAAAGATAAGGCCCCCTGTTAGGTACTCGTTGATTAGTGGATGTTGCAGTTTTCTTCCTTAGCTTTATCTATTATTTCGTTAATAATGATGTCCGGACAAGTCAGCATGGATGGTGAAACTATACCACCTCGGCCATGCTAGCCACACCCTTGAGCCCTCTCCACAGCCCTCAAGCCCCTCAACCCTGCGCTATCATACTGAACAGGGGTCTACTACGGCCTCTTGCCCACCACTAAATTCATAGAATCCCCGATCTCCTCAACAGAGGATTAGGTCAAAACCACGATCTAGTTCGAGTCACCGCGAACTAATAGGAAAGGGGGAAAAGGAGGGAAAGATGAGAAAAGTATGATATGGTAAATAAAGTATCGAACCTCGATACTAATACAAATCCACCAGAAACACCTTCGGATTGGGGAGCAGTGACTAAGACAGCACTAATATCCTCAACGGTCGTAGCCGGGAAAAGACCCAAGGCAGGGCCCGGGGAGGCAATGATGTCAGTTGGGGCACTTCAGTCCCTTGGCAGGCCCTACAGGGTGACGGGGTGCATTTCAGGGCGGCGGCATGGGTAGGACTCTAGGGGGTGCTAAGGGAGGTTGTGGAAGGCCCAGGAGAGAGTGGAGATCGTCCGAGGGCACCATGAGTGATGCCCCATGATTTCAGCCCTGGCTATATCTACAACAGAAAACTAGTCAAACGAGCGGAAAATGAATGAATCGGGTAGGAATCTCAGAGAGATTTGTATTTTTCGAATATGCCCCCCGCTCAAGATTGGATCTGTGGGTTTCACCTGCATCGATTAATCTCAACTCTAGGACTATTTTCCACAGGCCAAAGGAAAAATTACTGGGCCAGTAATCAATCATATCCAGAACTTTATTCGATAGTAAAGCACCCAATGGGGGGGGGAGGGGGCAAGGTACGGGGAGCCAAGGTTCAGTGGGCCTACAATCGGAATGGGCATTTTCAGGATGTGGATGAATGAATTAACATAGGGGGCCACTATCAGAGGCACATGTGAGTGTTGCATAGAGTAAAAACTCTGAAGTCTATCGTCAGATGATTAGCGGGGACTAGTATGTAGGCCCAACCACAAACTTAGTTTTGGCAGGTTAACAGAATAGTGAAAATACTTTAATGGGGTCCGGCAGGCCCGGCGTGCTGGTATTATACCTTCCCAGAAAAACGCTAATCCTTCTCATGAGCTCTGTCCTCTGAATGAAGAAACAGCCAGCGAAGTGGTAGAGGAGGCCATGGACGAAGCACCGGAGAATTGGTAAAGATGCAACGCTCCAGTAGGCCTCCGAAATCGGGTATATTTGTTCAGAGGCGGGTAGGGTCCATGGGAGGCGGAACATCTGACTAGAGAGTGAGTCCTTGCCATTTTGTATGTTAATCAGCTTCATAGCCTTTTGACTCTATAGGATCAATGATATATGGGTGCTGATATGGGAAAATTGCCCAGACGCCTTAAGCCCAGTTTTGAGTTATTCCACTTTTAAATTTGCATAGCAATGGTTGTAATCTGAATAAATGTGATAATAGATATCTAATAATATCATTTTACAGTACTAATAGCATTACAAAACCTTCTATAACAAGGAATCCTGCTCCTAAAAATGGCTTATAAATATATTTTGGATAGATTGAGCTGCTAACTATGCATCTACGTAAGAATAATAAAAACAGATAATTGGATATTTCAAATTTAAAGGCTTATAAAGACTCCAATTTAGCTGTGAAATATATTTTGAGTACTTCAAATGATGCTCTATAAGGTCAAGATGTATCATATGCATTGAAGTAAATTTGTTGCATTTGGAAAGTTGGCCAATTTTCGCATATCAGCACCCATATAATACAATAATAATAATAATAATAATCTTTCCTCTAAATCGGGGGATCACAGCCGGGCGGAGATAGTGGATTTCAAGGATTTTTACGCTAGCAGGGGGCTGTAAAGTCCGGAGGCTAACTGTCGGAGTTTACAACATCGTGGGGGACTCCCCTGCTCATAGTCCATCCGGTCATTCGCCTGTCCTGCATAGTGCGTCTGAGCATCCCGAAATGCGGATTAGGCCGCTACGAATACGACTTACTGGTCCTCTTAGGTTAACCACAAGCACAACAGACATCCCCAACTAGTCCCCAGCATTGCTGGACGGCCCTGTAGGAGTCCACAGTCTAAGGCATTGTCAACCTATAGTGTAGTGGGGCCCAGTGCTCTTTCCTGTCTTTCAGCCAAACCCCCCCCCGGGATAAAATCCACTCTTGGGCTAAGCCAATTATAACTCCTTTAGTTATCCTGCCTATAGTGCCGACAGGCTCAGCGATCCCGGGCGCCTTTGGCATAAGTCTCAATCTATAGGGCAAGAGCGCCAGTCCTTTGTGGCAAAAGTTGCCGTTGTCCAAGAGGGTGCCCTGCAGTCCCAGCACGTCATCTGTAGGCTGTCCAGACGGACGCCAAGATGCCGCTCAGTCACAGGCACCCCTTTTGGGCACTACCGTCCGCTACGCCTGGACCCGGAGACAGGAGGAGCACCGGACGCCCGGGTTCACTGGATCAAACTATCCCCCGCAGTATTGGTTGCGCCGAATTTCCCCTAAAAATTCAATATAAGCTTAAAAACTAGCTTGGCACTCTTTTCCTAGAAATGACAATCAAGTGATACCGGTATCAAAAAACCAAAGGCATTTCAGGTCAAGTTATGATACAAGCCCTTTCCCCCATAAATATGGGCACTAAGCTCATTATGAGAGTGATGTTAGTTGTGGGGCAGTCTAATGCACCAGTCGATATTTGCCAGCCAATGGCCACCAGGGTGATGTGATGACATTACAACCTACTATGAGGTTGAAACCGGCCAATCAGAGAAATATGCGAATTTCACTGGTGCCTCTTTAGCGCGATGTAAGGAAATTCGGCACTACCAACACTGCTGGGGATAACCCTGGTCCGGGAAGTAAAACCTAGATCTGGCTGCCTCCTCCGGTTTGAGGCACTTTGGAGCATCATCCCCCGATCGGTCGGGTGATTCAATATGATTTCCAGACCGCATCTATCATCAAAACGGCCCCGAAAAACCCCCGACACCCAATAACAACGGTACCACAAATTTATCACATAGATGAGCAAAGTATGATAATGGACCACTAGGTCAAGTCAAGATAAGTTAAGCCATGATATGGTATCCATCATGACCGCCTGACCAAAGTTCACTCAACTCAGCTCGCGAGGACCTACAGTATACCTTCAGCTCTAGAAAAACAAATTACTACTGTAACAGATTATAATAACCCACAGCATAACAAGAGCTGGCTACCGTGTCCGTCCCAATGAAAGATGGAAATGAAAAATGCAAAAGAAAGAAAGAAATGAATACACATTCCAACTTAATTGTAATGTAATGTAATGTATGGGTGGATAACGTATAGACTCACGGAGCGACCAACGAACCAACAAACCAACTGAACAATCAGCAGGAGAGGTAGGCAGAGAGATGGAGAAAAATAAATAAAAGTAACGCTTTTATCGTGAATCACGTCATCAGCACACATCTCAATGCGCCATTAAACCAGATGCGCGAATACAAACTCAAAGAACAAATCCCCCACCTCCTAAACCCAGGTTATCATAGGCATAGAAAGGCACAATACGACTAAAAGAAGATAAATGGAAAAATGTGAACGAAGGAACGAAAAGCAATACAAAATAAAGGCCGGGAAAAAAAGCACAAAAAGAATTCCCCCTTAGAACTTCTCTACATGCCGAAATCCCTAACCCGCCAAAGCCCAAGAATATATGAACAAGACCAAACGCACAATCCCCCTTCCACCCCTCGTTTCTTTGTGCTTTCACTTATGACTCCATAGTATCAGTGCCATTGGGGTATACCTCAACTGTATCGCCGTTTCCACCGCTCGAGGTCGGCAATAGCCCCTCCTCGTCATCATCAACCCTGATGTCTGTGAGTGTGTCGGTGGGTTCCGTTGGATCAAGCAAAGAACGAATAAACACCCGATCTTCACTACTATCCCTCAGCAATTCACCCCCGTCGGCCAAACCGGGGCCAAAGCTGTATCCTACAGCAGGCGCCTTGCTAGAAGTAGGTGAAACTTGTGCTTTCACCAAAACCATTTCCATTCCAGTGCTCTCAGAATATGTTGGTAGTTGCTCATCGCCCCAAAGTTTCGCGTTACCCGTAGTGTTATAGATATTCGACAATCCGATCATACCACCGCCCGACGACCGGCCATTCAGTAAACCTGTGGCTGAGGAGTCGCCGGACGGTCCATCTTCCCCCGCCCTGGTAGGGGATGTATTCCGTGAAGAGGTAGCTGAGCCCGGTGAATTTGTTGATTCGCTCAATATCCTGTTGAGACGCGGCCCACCGAGTGTAGTTTCGGATCGGCGGCGGTAGAAAAGGAGATATGCAGCTGAAGTAATGACTTTCTGTTCATTAACTTCCCTAACACTAGAATCTATAATTTTATTAGTAATCCTAGTAGTTTTAAAGTGCAGAATCAAGATTCACAAACCGTCATAATGGTACCATTTGTTGTCAATCCAGCTCTTTGCAAAAGCTGTGTAATGGCCACCTCCTAACCCACCGTAATGATTATCTACTGCGATCAAATCGTAGATTAAACTCTTTCCTTCCTCCTTGAGCCCAACCCGTTCCTGAAGGTTGAGACCAGTGACGGGACAGTCGATTAAGACATCAATCTTGTCCCTGAAATTCCTCGAGCTAGAGAATCTCTTAAGATGAATGACAAGAATATCTGGGCATTTCCACAACTCGAACTTTTTGCTGGCACGTCTATGAACTTTACAGCGCGGGCAAAACCAGGGGTCTTCCTCGGAGAGAATCTCGTCCTTAGCGAACTCATCGAGACAATCTTCAAGGTGAATTCCCTTCCTCTTTCGCTCATCTCGGCGGCGGCGTCGTAACTCTAGCTCCTGGTCTTGAATAAGCGGTACGCTGTTGAATAATGGAACACCACGAAAGTCATCCCTAGATTCACCGCCAAACATATTGTCGAAGCCCTCCGCACTCCACTCACAAATGAGGCCTTCTCCCCACATGAGGAGCGGCGGATCATCAGCAAGGGACGGACTAAATGATCGCGTTGGGGTTTTGAATTCACGGCAAGAGGGGTTGCCACTGCTATTTCCATAGAAACGGTCAGGAGGAGTGGTGTTGAAATTAGTCTGCGTGTATTCTGCAGATGCATCATAGGGAGATGCCTCAGCATTTTCATCGTCGCTCACATCCTGCATCATATCGAGCTCGGGCTCCGGGGCATCTTGAAAATCGGCATCACCACTCGCATCACTAACGGGGCTGGCCCTTCCTGACAGGCCGGCACTAGTGTAGTAGCCGCTGGTCTTACGCCGCGGAGGGCTAGCCGATTGCTCACGATTTAACCGTTCCCTGATGTCAAAAGCAGTTTCAAGCGATTGCCATCCTGTTATGACAGCGGAGTCGCCTGATCTTCGTTTTGTAACCTTAACGGTGAAAAGATCCTGTACTCCTGCCGGGAGCGGCCGTCTTGGGCTCTTCGTAGTCTTTCCGTCCGATCCGACCATAGACGAAGCATCTTTCATTGAAACATCAACGAACCCATCATCAGTCTCTTCCCCCGTTTCGTTCATATCTTCGAGTTCGTCCTTGACTTCTACCGCCTCCTCTGTTTCAGATTCACTTGGGGACGCCTCGTTCTCGTAAAAATTACGGGTGGTCAACACCTGGTACTTTTCGATTATCTTCCTCATGATGGCGTCAAAACTTCTCACCTCATCCCTGTTTACTACGATGAAGAAAGGCAATCCAAACACTTCGGTAGTCGAGCCTATCCCGTAGCGATTCTGCTTCTGCACTTTATTAAAAACGGGAACGAGCAGCCGGTCACACTCGGGAGCGCCTGGATCAGGCACATCATCGTCGTCATCAAATCGGCTATAACTTGGTCCATAGAAACCAGTCCTTCTTGGCTTCTTGCCTTTCGACGGGGGATAGTTAGTGGGGGCATCGTCTAGCTCGTAGATGAAAGCATCGTCATCTTGTCGAATTGTTTCCGAAACAGTCTGGAAATCCTCATAGTGTTTGAAGAATTTTCCCTTATAGACTTCCGAGGCCATAGTCTAGCGCAAAAAAGAAAAAAAATCAGCTAACAAATCAACACCGCACAGAATAGATCATTGGGAATAAACATACCTTCTTGGGATCAAGATTAAACTTTCTTGCAAAATGCTCTTTTAATGATTTGATGCTGCTGTTTTTGTCCATCTCTACTGGAACCTTGATTAATCCTCTACCAGAGGCGCTACTAGGGAAAAAGTAGATGTCACGGCCCCAAACATTCTCGACTGGCAATGGTAACGTCAGGTCCATGAAAGGATCAAAGGTAATGCTAACTTTCTCGCAATCAGGGCACACAAGAGTGCTTTGGTAAAGCCCACCAAACAGATCCGCAATGACTGAATCGTTCCTCCGCTTATATATGGCCCAATGCTCCTGGGCAAGCTTTGCAATCGCCTCGTTATCTCCAACCATCTCATCGGTCGATTCTGGCTTTTCAATGTATGGTTTCTTCTGAATCCTATTAAGATCCTCATGCAGCCCATCAAGAAGAAACGCCAGAAACTCTTGGGTATCCTGTTGCCCGTATCCTGAGAACGACAGGCTGTAGTGATTGATAGTGTTTTTGAACTCCCTGGGCGATACCGATCCGTGGCATGTCGGCGAGAAGATATACCCGAGAAGAGTTGCATAGGCCTTTGCCACCTTTCCGTTATGAGAAAGTGGATTACTAGGGTTCAATTCCTCCGTATACTTATTGCCTATAGAGCTGTTTCATTAGAATACGTAGTATGGAGGCAACGAAGGAACAGAAGAGGGCATACCAAGAAAGTAATTTGACAATTCGGCAACGCTGCGTAAGCACTGCAGGGCACTGTTCATATAACAGGTGTTACCCAAGTTGCTTAGCCCACATTTTCCTAAGGGTCTACCCTCCCGACGCTCTGCTGGTCTACTAAGAAATCCGGATTTGATAACAGCGCTGGAACTCCCAGAAGGGCTATCCGGCCGTGCAGAAACCCTTTTCTTTCCTGTCCCCCCCGTGGCATTCTTTCCATTTAGAGCCACGGTAGCCTGCTGGCCGCTCTTCTTAACCGACTTGGTCAGTTTCTCACTGATCCATTCACCATCCGAGTTCTGCTCTTCAATAACAATCGTGCCGCCAGCACCCAAGCCTGCTGTACTAATCTTCACACCACCATCGCAATTTGGATCGCCAGATTGATCTCTGAGGTCTACTAACTCCCGTTCGGCGCCAAGATTCAGGTCCAGGAAGGGTTGTAAATCCATCACTAGCTGTTTGGAGGGCCCAGCGCCCTTCCCTTTTCCACTCCCCCTTGGTGATTTATTAGTAGACTCCAAATCGTGCTCAGATGAGCTCTCTATTATCCTCCAGAGACGAATTTTTCTCGCAGAATTCACATCCGCCAACTTCTTGACCTTCTTCAAGAGCCTTTGGAAGCTGTCACTTCTGCCCGCGACGATTGTCTTTGGAGATTGCAACTTCTCCCTGTCCAACAGGTCCTTAGTTACATTGACACTAGGATCTCGGAGTTTGTAAAGCGTAAATGTGAGTGGGTAAATCTCATATTGGATATGTGGCATAGCTGTCCCAGAAGTATCGACTGCTCTCCGCGTGATAACGGGGGAGCCTTCAGCTAAACCGTACCAAGAAACGAGTGAGTTCCATGCTTCCTCCGGCAAAATCTCAAAGTCATCTCCTAAAGTGCCCGGCTTGATGGCGACAAAGTCCTCCGGAACAGCAGAATCCTCGTCATTTTCCCCTTCATGAAATGTCCTGTCAGTACTGAGAATCGGCGTTTTAGATAGCGGCGTGGAAATGGGCTGTCCGCCTCCACATCCAGGAAAAAGGAACGGCAGACTTGAGAACGTACTATCGTCCGAAGTTTTCTTGGCTTGCCCTTGCATTTGAGTTGCGTCCACCAAACCAGAGTTGTCTATAGGTCCTATTTCACTTTCGGCCTCTTCTTTGGTGAACTGCACTCCAGGGTCTGAGGATTTTGCCAATAGTTGATTCAACCAGGAACCGGAGATGATATATCCCAAGTCACCTGCCTTCAGCTCGGTCTGAAATTTAGATTTCATAATAAAGTGAGCTTGATCCTCAAACGATGGTATGGAAAGCGATGATGCCGAAGTGGCAGATGCGGAAGATGGTTGAGTGGACCCAACAGTAGTCACAGTGGAGGGGGCTATCGACGCCGCTGCTGAAATGGCATCGATACGGGTGACCCCCCCGTTACCCTCTGAGGATGCTACACCGCCGTCGGCCATTTCCACCAAAGACTCCCTCCTGTCCTTCTCTTCCGGGGAAGGCATTACTGTGTCCTCATCTATCAGTTCCGGAACATTGACCAGTTCAGCTGAAGATGGCTCTTCGGACTTTAGTCGTTTGGCCGGAGATTGAGAACGAGCAACAGCTGAGGTTGAGGAAGCTTCTGTAGAGGGACGAAGTAGCGTGGAAGGATCCGATGCTGGCGGGACAAGGTTTATGGAATCAGCAGCAAGGGGGGAGCTGTTGTCCTGTTGATCCTGCAAGTTGTTCATGGCGGGTGGTAGGGGTGATTGTGGTTGTTGTTGTGTGCTGGTAGAGTTAATGGATAGACTCCTGTGCGGACGATCAGGATCTTGTGGTGACAAAGCTGTGTCAGAGGTAAATGAACTGGACGCCTCAGTAGCGGGAACAAGTTTAGAAGGATCGGATAGGGATACAGTCGGAAACTTTAAATTGTTAACGGTGGGGAATGGTAAAGGAGAGGGCGAGGGTGAGCAAATGAGGGGTGACGAGGGGGAAGATGGCGACGACGCCGGGGGACTTGGGGACGGTTGATCCGCCTCACTCTCCACGTCGGATTGGAGCTTTCGTTTCCTCGTGGTGATTGATTTTGAGGAGGAGGAGGCTGAAGAAATCAGCTGCCTACCCTGATGCTGCGGGTGGGACGACGTTTTGACCAAATAAGCCCGAATTACCAGGCTTCTAGACGAGCTAGAGAACAGCCGAACAAACAACCCTATGATGAAAGGTTGTGATAGAAGAACAAGCTGTTAAATATTTCCCACACCTAGCTAGCAAGAGGAAACGTTAAGGTTGATAGAAAGAGCGGTGCAGAGTGAAGAGAAGAAAGAAGTAAGGAGGCAAGCAACAGGGGGTGAAGGCGAGAGAGAGGGAGAGAGAGGGAGAGCGAATGAAGGCAGCAAGAAAGTAGGCAGAGGTGGGTAAGACAAGTCCTGCACGAAAGGGGAAATAGAAATTTTTCTTTTCTTTCCGTGTCGATATTCTACCCTATAGCAGTATACAAGCTAGAGCGTGGGTAAGCCCTTCCATTATACCCTACGAGTACTCGTACTTGTGTCGGTAATGTCACGATAGGAACAAATGCTCGTATCATCCATCACACGTCGTACAAGTACGAATGTCAGTAACTCATTAGTACGGTAGGCAGTTCTGGCCCGGGTGCCGATGTACCATACGACATTCTAAATTGAAGCTTAATTCTCCCATCATACTACACACCACCTATTCGAGCACAGGAAAGAAGTAGTACGAAGGATCCTACGAGAATCCCCAACCGAACGTCCTGTGTCACGACCAACGAAGCGACCCAAACAGGCCCTCGCGGGCCCCCGCTGACGAGCGTGACACAAAAAGGAAAAGCTTTGAATATTTGACTTGTGGTTCATGGCACCAAACAAATTCTATCCCCTTTCGTCCATCCAGCTTCATTGGGAGATTCCAAAGGAATATAATCGACAAAAAAAAAAGATCAAAAGTGCAGATGTCTGTCCACACCTACAATGCCGATACCGGTACTATACCCCCAAATAACAGCCGGAAAAAGGATGCTCGATCCTGGACTGTCCGAAAACTCAGCCGTTGCATCCCAGCCCCAGGAGGGACACCCGCAATTGGCAGTTCAGGCCTGCCAAACTGGCGAAGGCGAGGGTTCTGTTGCGATTTGCAAGATGCAGGTCAGGAGAGGGACTCATTATGATTGTGCCGATACGGCGATGGTGAGATCTGTTCACAATATTATTTTTTGCACCCACATGCCAACCCGCAACCATTTCTAAGGCTCCCAGTTTCTTCAATCAGGCGGGTATGAACAACTGCAGGACCACTGGCGGGAAGCAAATCATTTGTTTCAACACCAGGCAGAACGGTTTAGAAGAATAAGTACGATGATTATCGCCGATGGTGGTTGGACATTACAGCACCTCTGTCATCGACTACGTACTAGATACCGGTAACCCTTTGCAACACCCACACCTGAGCTCGAGTGCCGCACTTGGCCTAAAAGTAAGCCCGAATGATAGCAAACTCTTGAGATCTCAATAACCCGGGCACCGGTACCGTACTAGAATGCAGCGCCTTATCCCAAGGCCCCACTTTAGCAAAGCAAAACGCGTTCGTTGCAATAAGGTACCAGTAATCCCACCACACTTTCCGTCAAGGACGGTAATCTTGCCCCGATATCTGCATCACAAGAGCCTCAACAGCCACTCAACCCCAACCAAACATAGCATCTCAGCGAAGCAACCAGCAGAGCCTCAGCACCAGGCTCCTCCACACAAGCGCAATTCACACCAGAATCTGCGTCGCCGAAAAAGACACTACCGGTATACGATCCCCCCCCCCAATCCACAATCCAAACCACCTAACCCCAGCAGCACCCACCAACCACATACAAACGATCACCAAAAGCTCTTTATTCAGCTCTCTATTTTTTTAAAAAAGAAAAGAGAGAAGAAAAAAAGGGAGGGAGAAAAAAAACATTCAACTTGACAATTCCACCCCCTAACAATAATCCTGTCAAACCCCCTCCTTCCCACCACCTCCCACCTCCTTCCCCCTCTTTTTAGCCTTCTTCTTCGCCTTCCTGTCCCTCTTTTTCAGGCTCCCCATCCCACCCTTCGCCACCTCGGCATACTTTTCAAAGAAACTCTGAAGCTCATCCGGCATCACGACCGTCGAGACCTTAATCCTCCCATCTCGTTTATCACCTTTCTTCCGTTGATCTTTGCTATCGCCATTCGTCGCGCGGATCAGCAGCGGTGGGTTTTCCGAATTCGACGCGGTCGAGGCCGAAGGGTGGAGGAGGGGTTTTTGGGTGAGGTACACGGTGGACTTTTCTTTTGCGGTCGCGGTTGCAAGGAGCGTTGTCAGGGATTTGAAGAACTGAAGTCTTATTAGTTGAAGGAAACGGGGACGGAAGGAGGGGGGGGAAACTTCTTCATGGCTGAGACGGGGTGGTTCAACCATCTCGATGGGGGCTTGTTTGATGGGGGGGGTTGCTAACGGGCTACTGGCACTTGGTTTGTTCGGTTGGTGCATCCTTGGGGAGATGGTGGGGCACGCTTATCTTATCTGATCGACTAAAGCACCGAGTATCACTCGATTAGCTATCCGCTGCCAAATAGAAATGACGGCCTAGCAGGTTATTGACGTAGGTACCATCAGATCCTGTCAGATGATCCTCTTAGGCCTACACAGACCAAATAGTGCTACTCGCCAAGTTGCATGTTTCAATAGATACCAATTACAAGCTTCAAATAAGTAGGGAAGCCCGGTTTTACAGCTTCACCACATGTTAACAAGTTGTAGAACCAGAATCCCTCCCTCCCACCCTACAACCCATAATATGATACTAGCACCTAACAGCAGCTATCGTAGCATACGTAACCCTACAACTTCGCACCCTACGTCCAGACCAGGACCCCAAACCCCTCCCCCCTCTCCTAACCCACCACCACCACCACCACCACCACCACCGAAGGAACATAAACTTCACTCAGAGACCACAATCACGATTATGACCCCCCCATCCATCCATCCATCCACCCATCCATCACACCAAGAGTCCCCCCTAACGAAAAAAACAATCAACCGGAGAAAACCCAAACTATCACAACCCCTCACTCGTCCCCCCTCTCCAACCAACCAACCAACCCGCCTCACATATCATACATACGATCACAAGCACACACAAATACTCACTCACCGGAGAATAAAATAATAAAAAAATAATGACCTCCGCCACCCACACAATCCTCATAGTCCTGGTCGTGATGACCGCCTTCTCACTATTCCTACTTTGGGCGGGATTAAAGTACATCGAATCCTGCGCGCAATTCCTGGGGGTCGAACAGGACGACTTCTTCGACGAGGAGGAGGGGGTTGCCGCCGGGCGGGGGGGCGTTCCCGAGATTCTGGTTCTTCCACCGGCAGCGACGGCCACGGCGGCAATGGCGATTCACCCGCCGCCACCACCACCACCGGGTGCTGCTGCTGCTGCTGCGGAGGGGATGGTGGTTGCGGCGGCTGGAAGGGGTGGGATTAGGATTGTTTAGGGGTTGGGTTGGGTTGGGTTGGGATTTGTTTGATGGGGTGGAGGTGGGGGTGGGTGGTAATGATAATATGTATACTATGATAAAAATCCATGGGGGTTTTTTATTTTATTTATATATATATCTCAAGTTTGAACTCTTTATGGGGGTGGTGGTTCTACAATTGTTCATTCTTCTTCTTTTTTCTTTTTTTGTCATTCTGTCTATCTGAGTGAGGAGCGAATGCATATGTGCGGTATCATATTGGAAATCGTATCGTAGGGGTAAGTTGGGGGGGGTTGCTGGGAGGCGATACCACAATTATGGTAAATGCAGTCTATGGTATGATAAGAGGGGGACGTGAACAAAACCCAAGAAACGTTAATCCCAGGGAAACAAACCTACACCCGTTGTCCGTCCTGCCGCTACCCACAACAAACCTAACCGGGAGCTGGTAATGTCCCGCCGCCTGATCCTCCCTTCCCTCCCTTTGCTTCACCCTCTCATCCTCGCACCTCCCCCCCCCCCCCCAAACGCACACGTACCACTTTCATCAACAAAGCAATCAACTCCAATATCATACCACACCATCCTATCAGCCAAAACCAAGCACACCTCTTTATTGCAACCTATTTACCACATTCCCAAAATCTTCCCCCAATGGCAGGTCAACAACACTCCTGGGGTGGACCAGACGGTCAATACACTCCTCCGAATCGCACCCCAATCTTCACAACCACGACCGTGACCTACTACACTCCCGTCGCAATTCCCAACACTTCCACCACTCTTACCCCCCCGCTATCCATTACAACAAGAGCAACTACTACAGACACCGCCACAACAACTTTCTTTCAAACATCCACCACCACCGCCACCACCAACCCATCAGTAGTTACCATCACCGTTACCATCTTCCGTCCCTTCCCGGCACCCACCAATTCCGGCACCCCCACAGGAACTGGTGCATCCTCCTTCCGCAACAACAGAACTCACTGGGGCGACTGGTCCCCGGGCCATAGAGCGGGTTTGGTGGTCGGGGTACTAGCCGGGGTCATAGCAGCAGCACTGGTACTACTCTGCATGGCGAGGAGATGCAGAATGGAGAAGCGGGATCCAGAGAGCGGTGGCCTGTGGGGGAGGAATGCTGAGAGTGACGATGATAGCGACACCGAGGGTGTCGCGGCAGCAGCAGCGAGCGGAGGGATTAACCGTTTTTTCGCCGCAGGTATGCTTGGGGTTGGAGGGAACAAAAAGTACCGGGAAGGGAAGGGCTTGAAGAGGGATGGAATCGGCAGGGCCCACAAGGTCGATATTCACCGGATTTCCGACCCGGTTTTTCTGCATTCGTCGCGCGGAGGTATTGAGGATATCGTTGGCACTGATCAACGCCCCGCCGGGGCTGCGCTGCCACCGCAAAGGTCGGGGAGGCCGGATTGGCCATTGCCCATTGAGCAGGGTGAGGCGTCTGGTGCTGCTACTGCGCCAGCGCAGCGCAGAGTCTACAGTCGGTGTGAACAGGGTTCGAGTGAAAGTCCGGGCGTCAGAGTTGTGAATTATAAACCATTGCCCGCAGAGGAAATGACTGAGGATGAGGAGGAAGTGAGCAGAGGGATAGCGAAAGGAGGGAGGAGATTGCAGCGACGGATGAGGTGTTAGCTTGTATATTAGAGTATTTGTATACCGCAAGTAGATACCAAGGATGGCTATCGTGCTGTAAATAACTACGGATGTGACTAGCAGAAAAGCTATTTCAGCTCCTATGCATACCTGAATATCCTTAATCTATTCTGCTTCTATAATCACATCATGACAACGCCCTAAGCCTACGACAAGAGACAACAAACAAACCCTGGTGACTTCTGCGGTCTGTTTGTCACCATCGCCACCTGTCAACATCGGATCACTCGCAAAGGCGCATCGTGTCCGAGCGAATCATCCACCGCCACCCCTCGAGAAAAACCAGAGCACTATTTGCATCAGGTGCCACCTGGCATCGCCTATATCATCACCATTCTTGTGGAACTTGCCATGCCGGCTGCCGCTGTTGTGTGATAAATGGTAAGTATATGGTATGCCAGGCGCCTTATTGCATGGGCGTTCAGATGTGATCTAACGTAACAATGATTACGATAAGTGCCTAGCGGGGAGTGAGGAAAGATGTCTTAGCAGATGTTCTTCCTGTGATTATATAAACCGTCTTCTCCGGCCTACGGTAAGTGGGTGAACCACTATGAGGAAGGGAGGGGTCAACTAACTAAGTAAGTACCACATCTGGCCTGTATTGCATTGCATTTCGTTGATTCCTGCTGAAACTCACTTCTTTTCTTCTTCGCAAGTTACAGCCTCAGGCATCATACATTTTGTGTCGGAAAAAGTCTGTTGGGGCTCTCCGAGCGATATGCATTAGGGGTATCAGCGGGCAATACGATACTATAGCCTCAAATACCGTACACATTAGACTTCCAAAAGTAAAAACAAGAGATAGAACCTTAGAGCGCAATTGCACGAACCTACGCCTGCAGCTTCCCGTCAGGGTTGGCACAGTTCTAGACGATGGCGCCAGCTCGTACCACTTCCATATATGAGGTATTGGGAGGGAAAGGTCTTCCCACACTCGCCCATGATATAGCCTCTAGCTATACCTCTCTACCGTTCACAATCCCGCTATCGGACCACTTCAAGGGACAGGCGCTGCCAACTGCAGTATTTTCCAGGACAGTCAATAAGGAGCAGGCTTACGAGCAGGATGCAAAGAATGCAGTGGCGATTGCGGTAGGCGTCGCATTCGGTCTGCTGGGTCTGGTATTGACCATTGGAGCCCTTTGCTGTTGCGTTTCATGGAGAAGGTCAAAGAAACAAAACAAACTCGGGGGAGGAAGCCGTACTAGCATCAGAGAAGTATCGGGCCAGCCACAACGTCCTTGCGTCAGGTTTGTGGGTAACAGCAGTGGGGGCTGTCATAAACCAAATGGTGTGGGGTGCCTAGGACTCCTTTGTGCCGGTATCTGTGGGGTGGGTGATTCCTCTAGCCGGGGAGGCCAGCGGGGATGGAGCAATAGCACTAGAGGAAGGGGCAGCCTTGGAGGACGCATACCGGGAGGAGGAGGTAATGGTGGCGGGCGCCCCTTTGGCCGAGGACACGGAAATAATAATTGTAAAACGAAACTTGACGCTGGGATTGGTAGGTGTGCGCAACGCCCGATTTCTCGAACCGTTCTTTTCCCACAAACAAGAGGGAGAAACGAACATCAGCTGCGAACTGATAGTCAAAATGATAGACTTAAGAGAAGCCAGGAGATTGTCAGGAAATCAAGTATTTTCCCACTGGCGAGGGTATCGCTACCCGCTCATCCGCCGAGACGTTCTTTTCGGGACACCCGAGACCAAGCGCCAATTGATGGAAACCGAGCGGAGCAGCTAAGGACACGCTCAACTAGATATCAAGCAAAGTCTCTAGAATTGAGAGAGATGGCAGTGCCATCCCAAGTAATACCGGTTCCTTACAGGCCCCCTAGGGGGGGGGACGACCCCTCAAACATAAGGCGTCTACCACAGGTGTACATCCCGGGTAGCTCAATGAGACTAGGGCAAGTGCGGGAGACCAGAAGAGAGGGCGAAACAAGAAGGGTCCGGGAGATCCACACCCGAGAACGAAGTCGCACTGGGCGGAATAGGATGGATTTCATTTCGGGGGGCGGGGGTTCGCTGGGCCCCTTATACCAGACCTCCCCTTCCAGTGCAATCCATAGCACTTCCTCACAGCTATGTCAGCCATCCAATGCCCCTTGGTCAAATTCTTCGAATGTTCCCTCTTCGTCGCCCACACATTCAGAATGTACTCAATGTTCCTCTCAACCCTCATATTTGGCTGAGCACACATGCTGCCAGCCATCCTCCACATCATCTCTAGGCGCTCAGCACCACTTCTTTCAACCGGAGCGCATCCCCGGATCCGCACGTACTTCCGACGAGTCCACCTCGCAGATTTCGGTAGAGCCCATCATTAGCTCTGACTCTGGCTCTTATTCTTTGGAGGAACTAGAGAGCAATCTTGAGATAATAACTGAGGGCGAGTTCCACGGGGGCACACGCTCTAGTTTATGGTCAACAGAGCCTTTTAACCATGGGCAGAAGTGCCCAAGCATCGAAATGGAACATCCAGGATCACTAGTTAATTTTTGTTCAAGCACAACAAGCGACTCCGCTGGGTCCGATACTATTCACGCTACGTCAGAACAGGAACCATCCAGCTTCACCACGTCTCATGCCTCTTCCCAGACAGAGGTCGAAGGGGCAGCGGCCACCTCGGGCTCTCGGCCGTGTGCCGTTAAGCGTCCGCAAAGCCCCAGACCAACACCAGCTATCATAACCATAACCACCCAAACTTTCGAGAGACCTGCTTCCTTAGCCGGGCATCCGCATTCATCAATAACAACGACATGCGCCTCATCATCACCATCTACTTCTTCATTCGAAACCCTAAATGAATCGTCTGTTGTCAGCGCAACACCGTGTGCGAACCCAGATGCCGTGGCACCTTTCGAAGCCTCTGCTCCTGCTGTCCTTTTTCCTGTTCACACAAGAGTTGTGCCTAGCGCCCATGGCCAGCTTTCACTATCGGTAGAACATTCGGAGAGGCTAGGCGAGCAAGAGGGGAAGCCACAGAAATCAGCGGATGTACGATCAAATGTTTCATCCAGCCTTTCTTTTCCCATTAATCATGACGGGTGTTCCATATGCACTTTTGTACCTTATGAGCCCTCAAACGCCAATTTAGTAGAGAGTCCACGTGCGGCCAGTTCCTCAAGGAGCGTGCCATTCCCATACCAAAGTATTTCTCCGCGGGAGACAATGCTAATGCGCTCATCTGTAGTGAGCCCAAACTCACGAAATCTTGTGTCAAGGGTGTTTGTAGGAGAACCGATTGTGGATTTGCAAAGGGAGCTCAGGGAAGCGCAATTGAGACAGGAATTGGAAGGGCTTGGGGGGATACCAAACCGTGTGGCTGGGCCAGCAGCTCCGTTACAAGCCACAGTCGAGAGTGTAGCAGGTGGCAGCGACGAAACTGGTGGGGTTGATGTGTGAAATATCATACTTTTAGTCCTTGCGAAAGGAAAAGGGACGGGTATTTCGGGAAAGTGGTGCCCAAACTGCAAGATATGAGGTGTTATAAATAAATAAAAATTTAATGATCAATTCTGGTTTTTGCGAGCATTGGACCGATCTGTTACCATAATAATTATACCATTTTGCTTGCAAAGCCCTGACGGCAGAGTTTTTAGGGCTGCCGCTAGATTAAGGTTAAAATACTTGTAGAGAGAGAGTTGCTCGGGACCCCTGCCTTGTATCAGAGTTGACACGATGCAACTCCATGAAATCCCTTACTTTTCGAGCCGTGGGACGGCGTGGATTGTCTGAAAGCTCATATTGAGGTAGTTTCCGGAACCAATGGGTGCTATGGTATTCACGGAAAGTTTATGGCGCGTGTTCAGTTATATTTGATTGGTGAAAATGCTTGGCCTCTTGAGAATCTTGTGTCAGGATGACCTGCGTGCCGGTGCAGCAAGAGCAGGTGTTGCCATTCTGGTGTCCAGTGCTCTTGCTTTGAACCTTCTCTGCGCGAGTAGAATTAGTTGTGGCCACCATCTGTAAATACTGGAACAATGAGCTCCTTACGTCGCAAACAAACGATATTATAGATATTATACGCATCTACCGGTAACCGAAACCTTCCAGGAATCATCAAAGTGTAATGTGGTAATGTTTGAGGGAGATCAATCTGGAATAAACAGACGGTATCCTATCGAGAAGAACAGTCCTCGAAGTTGCTTTAAGCTGGTGTAACCGATCCTTTCCTAACCCTAATAGGAGCCGCTAGTTTTCTTGGACAGGCTCAATGAGGTGACAAGTGACACAAGTTACTCGCCGCCCCGCCCTTTCTTGTTGAACCCCGCCAGTGGGAGACGTCTCCAAGTGGACGACAAAGTGGGGAGAACTCCATTTGTTTGCTGGAATAAAAAAGCTGCACCCTATAGAAAGATGCCGGTTCCAGGAAAATTTTCTGTCCCGTAAGCTAGAAATAAATAAATGCTCCACCATAGCTCTATTATGCCCCCAGGGAAAGCTATCCAGAAGCCATCACAAAAGTCACATCACTGAATACGATACCTAGACATTTACCTCAAGGGCCGAAGGATGATCTGGAGATATCGCAGACGGGTAGACGCAGAGAATCGTCGGCAGGAGGATTCGTGGTCGTGGCTGTCCAACACCATAGCATGGGTCCAAAATACCCCAGCCCCGTACGATCCTCGCGACGTCACCACCGCCACCTCTACAACCTCAACCACCTCCATCGCATCGACCACCTTAACCCCCACCGGCACTGTTGGTTCTGACACCAATCTCCCATCCAACTTCGCATCCGTTGCACCGCATTCTCATCATCTTCGATTTCAACAGTCCTACTCTATCCTCCAATCCCGTCCTCCATCTGAAGACGGTTCCCACGAATCGGAGTGTTTTAGCTTCATCACCGCTGCCGGTTCTCAGACATCTCTAATAACTTTCTCCACAGCAGGTTCTATGTGGGAGGATAACAACCCACTATCATATGACCGTCGGTCCTCTACCTCATCGTTCCGTGCGCCCGGAGACCATTCCCCCACAGGGAGTGATATAGAGCCGCCAGATTTCCTTACCAGGCCGCCTCGTACACCTCCGGAAACCTCGGGAGACGAAGCTGGGAGCAGACACAGCGATGAGGATGAAGATGGAGATGGAGATGAGCAATATCAGAGAAGAGATCAAGTTTACAATTCTCGAGTGGAGCAAACTCTTCTGGAACATAGAGACCTACCAATTGTTATCACCGATGCGGGGAAAAATTCCGAAGGTAGTGGCGGTTTTATTGTGTACACCATTAGAACAGGAGTATGTTCTCCCATCCCCTCCCCCCCTCTGTCAGCATCGCGTTTGTCCAAAATTCGAAGGAACTCGTGGGAGTGCACTTAGCGAGACCTCGGAACTCTAGCTAACTAGTTTACTTTAGGATTTAGAAGTTCGTCGCCGATACTCTGAGTTTGAATCACTTCGCAAAAACCTTTCATTACTCCATCCATGTCTTATCGTTCCTCCCATTCCGGAAAAACACCAGGTCTCCGACTATGTTGCAGCTCCCACCAGTGCGAAGGAGAATGTCAACATCATTGATCATCGAAAGCGCATGTTGGGTGTGTTCTTGAATAGATGCGCTAGGATGCGTAAAATTCGAGAAGACAGTGTATTTCAGCGGTTTCTAGATCCTAATGCGAGCTGGGTATTATATTCATTATCCCGCTACGGACAAAAGAACTATACTAATATAAGAGAAAACTATAGAGCGAAGTACTACATTCAGCACCAATTTCAAACTTGCCAAAACAACATCTGAGGGCTCCTCCCCTTAACCCTTCTAGTCCATCACCGGCTCATCAATTTTTACCTCTTCCCTCTGCCTCTGCAAAGCTCAAACATGCTTCTATATCTCCTCCTTCATCGTCCTATGATAATCTTGGGTTACGGGGTCATCCCCGTTTCCCACCTCTTGACCACACGCTTTCCGAATCCGAACTAGACCCTTATTTTAACAGTTACGAATCATCCACACGGGTCTACGAGAGCTTGCTCACAGGTTCTATCGAGCGTGTGAACCGTAGGATCTTGAAACGGCTATCTGAACTCTCCATCGATTATCACGAGTTGGGTGCCAGGTACAATGCCTTCTCGTTATCAGAGTCTGGAGATCTTGCATCTGCCATTGAAAAGATAGGACAAGCAGTTGATAGCTCCTATATAGCCACAGAGGAGTTGGCCCTAGTTCTTGGATCTGGATTTGCAGAGCCTTTGCGCGAATCGGCCCAGTTTGCAGGAGTTGTGCAAAAGGTCCTCCGTTACCGCGTTCTGAAACGTGTTCAGGAGGAAATAACAAGAGATCTATTGCAGCAAAAGCGGACACTGCTCCAGGGGCTTGAGAGATCGGAAATGGAGGCCCGGCGGATTGAACAATACCTCCACGGGGGATCGGGCTTTGAGAACTCTAGTGCTGGGAGTGTGGAACCGTCTGCAAGGGCTGATGATGTGGAATCAATTGACTCCGGGGATTTTCCCCCAACGCATAGTGACACCTCACCGCCGCAACGCTCCAAATCGATATCTCAACGTTCAGGGCCTTCATCACCACGCGGCGGTGAGTCGCAAAAGCACCGAAAATCTCAATCCTATTCTTCACCACCAACAACTACTGGGAGTAGTGGTGGGGGCTTTTTGGCAAAGGGGTTTGGAAAACTAAACTATGCTATCCACGGGATTGTTGATGTCGATCCTGAGAGAACTAGAAGAGATAACATTGGTAAAACACGGGAACAACTTCAGCAATTGGAAGCGGCAATTGAAGCTGCCGAGAAGGATGTCAGGGATGCTAGCAAAGGTGTGTTGAAAGACTTGAGGCGATTCCAGAAAGGTAAAGAGGAGGACCTGAAGAAAATGATGGTTAGTTGAAGATATCTCACTCTTATACTCACGATCATACTAACTGCTTATAGATCGTCTATGCTAAATGTCATATCGAGTGGGCTAAGAAGAACCTGGAGGGATGGGAAGAGGCTAAGGAAGAGGTTGAGAAAATTCAAGCAAAATAATCTTAATGCCTCGACCATTCGCACACGGTAGGTAGATACAGGGTGGTCAGGCTATCACATACTCCTGGCTAAGGGTTTCTCTTTGTCATGGCGCACAAAAACATTTTCTTGCTACATTGCTGGTCGGGCAGCCCAGTTAGTAGGCTTGCGCTGGGTTTCGTGCTGTACTATTGGACAAAAATAGCATATGTTTCTCTGCTTTCTCCGCCTTCTATAACGCGCTCTGGTTTTTTGTTTCATTTTCGGACTATAATTGCTCACCGGGCGATGAATTCTAATATGGAGAGTTTTCTTTTTTCTCTTTTTTTTTTACAACAAGTTTGTTGGTATCCATCTCAATGTTCTCAATATCTTTATTAGTTTTCATTCCCCTCTCTTTTCTGCAGGGCCTAGCTCTGGCGGTTGGGTATGCTGATTTGTATTATAAAATCCTAGCGCTTGGTTGACCTGGCTAAAATATGCGGATGTATTTGCTCTAAGCTAAGTTCTTGCCCAGAGCTTAACCATCTGCAACACTGGCGGTTGGAATCGATAAATATTGTTTGCTCTACCGATATTACCACAACTGACGATAGGTTTCGCAGCAATCATTAATTATTGGCTCCTAGTAACGGCACAGCATAATGAGCAGTCGAGCTGCATTGTATCGGTCTATCCGTTCATCCCCCAGGACATATAGTGAGGTTTGGTGTCTTTATTCTAGGAAGCTTTTCGGGTCTTGGAGGGTTGAAAAATAGCTGTTTCATAGACTTTATGGCCCCCAGCTAAATCTCTACTATCCCTTGCTTTGTCTCGAGGCAATTCGGTCGCATGATTATCCTGGGTTGGTTCTATCCTGATATGGCACATTGACGGTACAGCACAGTATCGCAGCTCTATAGCTACTCGATCCTCGGATGAATGTGCGACGATCAACCCAAGCCCACCTCAGCGGTAAAGCCCACCTCTTGCCCTGAGGGCCCTGCCTTCCCCTAGCCTCTCAAGCAGTTCCCTCGATAATCTGTATCCTGGATTAATGGCAGGTCTTGTAGGAGAACCTTCGGCTGGCAAGTGATATGCTTCCATTGACTATGATATTGACTGGCGACGCTGATTGGTTGTAGCATTGTCCCCAAAAGGTGCAACATTTATTTAGTTACCAACAAATATAGTACTGTTCTGCGCCCCGGAGTTTGGCTCTGGTTATTCATCTGTTTCCACACCTACTGGCAAACTAACTATTAGTTATGCTTCTGTCCATCTCCTCTCTCTTGCATACCCCCTTCGGTGACCAACTACCCCCAGTTGGCCAGGCAGTAAGGAGGAATGAGGGAAAAAGAGGAAAAGAGGAAAAGAGGAACCAGCAAATATCTCTCTGAAATGTTTTCGTCCCTCTCAGGACCTCAAGTGGCTTACACTTGTAATGGGCTTGTCTTCCGATCATGGCAAATACCTACTTTATTAGTAGTCCGTCACTAGTTATCATTCGATGCCCCAACTGCCTTCCTCAATACCACCTCCCGTCTTTGCCCCATATGAAAGCACATCACTCACTCAAATCTCAGGGGAGGCTTTGACCCGATTGAAAACGACATAATAGCTGCCCGATTATTCTACATTTTTTCCTGGGGTCTCTTTCTCAACATCTCGGGCAAGGGCCGGCTTCCCAAATTGATTTTCATTTGCGGAGGTTATGGGTTAACTTTCAAAACTCGAATTCTGATAGTCTTTCCTTCCAGTCTCGTTTAGGGTGTTTTAGCGATGCCTAGAGATTTCACGGGAAGCGGGTGGCACTCTAACACGGTTACGTGAACTAGTACGGCGAAGGGTGTGAGAACTTGGGCTAGGTATTAGCGAAATATTAGACCTCCCCAAGGTCTGTTTCCTGCTCAGCCTGACTACCGCTCGGCCCCCTCTCTTCTTGTTTCCCCTCAACATGTCGGGGATGTACACAGCTGGCAATTTTGGGTCTGCGTTGGCTGCGAAATCAGCCCGGACTACTTTCACCCTCCCCCGGACATTGGTGGCAGTACCCTCAAGGGCGATGTCCTCAATGATCCCCTAGAGAATGGTGCCACGGGTCTCGGTGAGCCATCATACTGCTGTTATGACATTTCGGGCGTCAATTACGTCTTAAAGAATGAGTGAGCTCGTGGTGGGGGGAGGTTATCTTTCCAGCGGGGTATTATTCATGAGGTCGATTGTCTAGTGAGCTCCGGCGACTGCCAAGCTGCCCCTGCATTGAAAACACTAGGCAACGATCTACTCGAGTATGGGCTAAGCTAGAAGCATTGCTGTCTGTGGGATATTCAACTGATCTATTAACGACACTATTCAGAGAGCCAGGTTGGGTCCCCCTCATGTGCGTAATCTTATTACCCATAACACTCTTGGGTCTTGCAGATGGTTGGAAATTATGTCATTATAGGAAATGATGGCTAACGCTACCTGTACGACGACTCGGGGGCAATGACTAATGATAGGAGCTATGGGGCAGAATATATCCATCGGTTCAGGAGATCCCCTTCTTCACCTCCGGGGAGGCGAGCGACTTTTCTTGGGAAGCCCATTGTGGGATATCATTCGGAGCCGCGGGATCAGAACGCTTGTTCAGAACACCCCCAGAGCTGGAGCCTTTTTTCGGAAAGAGCCTAGGGTCCACACAATTCGGGGCGTGGGCTGAGCTATGCCTGGCTAAGGCCTCTTCGAATAAAATACGCGCCTTTCCGCTTCCGTCCGGCTTGCGAAGGAACTCGTAGTTTCTACGGGATTGGATAACCTCCCTCACAGCCGGCATCAAGTAAATGGGCAGGCCAGATTCGGCGATAAAAGCTTCTTCTTCCTCTATTGGACGTTAGTACTAGCTCGCGATAATATCGAATGAACCTTGGAAATAGGGGCTTACCAGTTAGGACTACGTAGGGGCGGATGCGCTTTTTGTCAGTACCCTTTTGGTTGTGACGATCGCCCGTTCTGTCGTCAAAACCCATTTGTCCGGGTGATTGGTTAGAATCTGCGTGGCCGCCCTCGTCTGCCCTTTCCTGGAGGGCTCCTACAGGATATTAATCACTGCTTTTAGTTTCCGCCCAACGGCAGAGGACTCACCATCAGCCTCGTTAGTACCATCAAGGGAGCCCCAACTGAGAGCGGAACGACGCTTGGAACTGATACCGAAGCCTCTAGGCAAACGTCTATCACCTATTTTCTCTTTAGCGAAATTTCTCATACCTCAGCTACAGCTAGGGCTTGGCTATAATTTCAACGTAACGAGCTTCGTTATTAACAGCTGTATCTGCCTTCAACTTACAACTGTCTAGACCGCCATCAGTGCTAACGGCACACCCGTCGAGAGAAGCGGAAACACTGGGCTTGAGACTAGCGACACCATTGGCAGCCCTATCAGCCGGCTCACCTCCAACCTGGAAGTTAGCAAACACCTTCACGCATCAAAATATTTGGACTTACCGGCATTGTTTGTAACATAGTCTCCTCTATCTGAGGCAGTGTCCGCTTCCGATCCGCTAGCCATAGAGGATTTTTCACTTTTGCCTACTAAAAGTTAGTCTGCGGATCAAAAAAAATGGCACCAGAACCCGTTACCCCGGGAGCATACCTTTGGACCGATGCTTTTTGTGATTTGCTGCTTTCTTGCCACGATTGCTACGAGACATGGTGGAAGGATGAAAAAGAGAAGGTGTGTGTCGTTAGTCCTAGTTGAAAGGGTGTGATTGTTTGTGTTAGAGACGAAGATGGGAGAGAGGATACTTAGGGGCAATGAGCAACTTGCACAATCATATCAGATCTATCGAGTGGAGTGAAACTGCGCTTTGCTATAGTATTAGGTGAGGGGGGGATAGGTCTACTAGCCCAAACAGAAGTGCGCATCATGCCCGAACCCAGGTAGACCCTCAATTACCACCAAAAGCTAGGGTTTGTGTCTCTTTCTTTTAATACTACTTCCAATTGCTATCACAGAATAAGTTTTATAGGAGATCCTTGGGGTTACTGTCATTATCTTCCTACCGTAATAGTGAGCGTTGTTCAACATAGAATGGGGTTGCGGTTGATCTCGGGGGTTTTGGGCCAATCCGCAGCCCGAATTTTGCCAAATAAGTAATGGGGTTGGGGGAAGACAAGGGTTATGGGAGTACTTTGCTGAATGGACACTCACCCCACTTGAACTGATGCCTCGCTCTTCGCGCAAAAGCGCGCACGAGATAGCCCGGGTTCTGTCCTTGGAGGGTAGGGCCGAAAACGGGCGAAATGAATGAACGCTATTACGAGAACTCCCGGTCACTTTCTTAGAACAGGACTTCAAAATTTCTTATGGGAAGAGAAGAAGAGAATCAATCTATGTAGGGATAGTGTATCCTCTCTTATGGCAAGTATGACAGCAGATATATATCCATAATATGAAAAAGGAAAGATATCTCCCGTTACTATTCAGTGGACCTGAAGATAACTACCTCCTAGGCCAGATCCCTATTCTCCTAAGGGGTGAAGGAGAACCCTTCCGATACCTAGGAGAATGGGTAGAGTGACAAAGTTCGAAGGACTTAAAATAATAATACCAACTTCAACAGTTGAGTATAGTGATTATCAAGCCTTAGTCGATTATGTTTGTAAGTACAACTGCGTCCAAGCGAGAACAATTGATACTTTCACTGTCCCGGGTCTCCAGCGCTTGATATCTAGGTGTCGTGATACCGCTGTTGTTATGCATTAATTGCGCGCAGCCGGTTATAGGGACGGCCTAGCACAGGCGGTAGAAGAAGAGAAGGAAGCACGCTTTCATTCGCCGGCTCGGTGGGGTTCAACATTTCCCTTGCATGGGGTGCTTGCCGCAGTTGCCTGTTGCCAAGAGACGAGTGATCATTAATGACGGATAAGGGTTGATAAACCCAGGTCACCTCTATAACTTTTCAACAAGAACGGGGGAAAGGGTAAGGAGTTATCATGGCAGTAGGTTTAAAACCCAAAAGTGTTTTCATATAATATCATAGTATTCCTGGTTTTTGGGGTATCATAGGCTTTTTTTTTTCTCCCTTCCTTGTTTAACCTCAACCCTCATATCATAATAACCCTCATAGAAAACCCATATAACTCAAGCCCCCCCCAATGGCGGCCACAAGTATTCCCCACCTCTCCTTCTTGAACATTCCTGTCACCACTACCATCGCCACGTTCACCACTTAATCGCTGCCGCCTCCCTTCCTCACCCACACTGCTAGCCACAACACAGCGACAAGATGGAGAATGGCGAAACGCCTGGACCTCCCGCGAAGAAAGGCCTTTCCGCTACCGCTCCTGTTTTCGAATTCTCTGCGAGGATGGAAGTCCGCACGGAGGAAGAGCCGGTGGTTAACGGAGTGACAGAGAGCTTTTCTTTTAACCCCGCGAGCGGGGAATACTCACGACAGGCGCCCGCCGTAGGGGTAGAGGAGGAGGAGGAGGAGGAGGAGGAGGAGGCGGATGAGGATGAGGATGAGGATGAGGATGAGGATGAGGATGAGGATGAGGATGAGGATGAGGATGAGGATGAGGATGAGGATGAGGATGAAGAGAATGAAGAGAATGAAGAGAATGAAGAGAATGAAGAGAATGAAAAGAAAAAAGAGAAAAAAGAGAAACTCCCTACCGAGGATGATCTATATCTTGCAGAGGTCTTGCTTGCAGGCGAGAGGGATGGTCTCTTGCAAGATCCTTCCGCTGTGAGCATCACCGATGTAAACAACCATCCTTTCAATTCCGTTATGATTCCAAACTTCTGGGACCCTTCCGAGAAGCATGATCGCGCTTTGGGGAATCGGAGTCGCGATGTGTTAGCTACAACTTGTAAGCTCTTTTTATCTGTTCATTTATTTATTTCTTAGCTACTATCTACTATGACTATTGGTGGGTATGGTGGCGATTGATGATGATGATGGCAGTGGATGAATGCTCACTTACCTACTTTTGAGATATAGCCCTTGATTCTGCCCAATGGTACAATGGAGAATCGTCCGTTGGCCCAAGTCAGGGTAGTTGGGGCCAACCACCGTTCCACGCTAGTGCCAATTCTATGGGCTACCAACCACACACTGGTGTAAATCCCGGACCTCTGGTACGATATGCCGGAAATCAAAGGCAGCCATACCCAGGCTCTCCGGCAAATATTTACCCACTACCAATCGGCCCGCGCCCGGTGCACCCCGGATTAGGTCCTCGGCCGCTATATTCTCATGCTCATCAAGATCCCCCAAATTTTCCAGACGTGGCGCAGGGGTACGCTCAGGGCCCGAAGGATGGCGTCTATAATGGAATAGAAACGGCTCCCTTCTCTCATACAAACTTCCCACCCTCATATCCGCCTTTGGCACAGTACCATGGGTATCCACCGGACATGTCTTCTCTACCTCAGGAGACGAACCGATTACATGCTCAGCAGAACGACATGAATCGGGGAAACGGGTCCTACAATGTCCCCAATCAGCATGGCCGAGGGAAAGGCCGTAGTGGACTACCCCAGCTTTCAGTACTTAAGTTTCCGAAACGCCACGACCCAGGGACCCGATACATTCCGCGATTTCCCAAATCCCACTACTCTGATATTGCTCCCCCGGACAGCAACAATAATGATGGCAGTGGTGGTGGTGGTGGTGGTGGCGGTAAAGGCAGTAAGCCAGATCACAAGTCCCGCGGCGTCTTCCTCCGCAACGTCCCTCACATAGTCACGCACCTGGAGATCTTCCAGAACATCCGCGGCGGCACAATCGACCAAGTCTCCCTCCAGGACCGCCAGGGACCACTCATGGACGTCAACATCTTCTTCACAAACTACAAAGCAGCGAAGGCCTACGTCAACTACGTCACCGACCACGGCGGGATTTTCTGGTACAGCGAACGTCTCCCCTCCGACGCCAGCCTAATCCCCTCTCGGGTCTCCGGCTTCCTGAACATGGGCCCGGAGACCGCCAAGGCCATCCAGGACAGCTTCACCAGGTGCATTTCCATATCTGGGATCCCGCCGCGCATCACCGAGCCCCAACTGCGCGCTGACATCCAGTCCCAGACTCGCAGGTTCAGGATAGAATATGAGGCGTTCGACTTCAGGTATGTGGATACGTACAGGGGGCGGACCATCACGGCTGAGATTAGGTTCCTTTCTGTCATGATCTGCATGACGAGTATCGAGACTTTGAAGGGGCTTGATGCGTATAGAGAGTGCGTTATGATGCCTATGAAAGATGAATGCTCTGGTCCGTTATTAGAACTGGAGCGCAAATGGAGGATGGAATATGAGTGGTATAAATCCCAGGGGATCTTTAGGGACCAGAGGTTCCCTGTCGCTATATCCAGAGATAAAGAAGGGAGGTCGGATGGGAGGTATAGACGAGGATAGTTTGGGTAGAGTATTACTAGAGCTGACGAGTTCCCGATGGGGGGTGGAGGCAGGAAACGAGTAACGTGAAGGCGGTCATGATCTGCTTACTTACAACTACTTTTCAGAACATTTTCCCTTTCTTGGCCTTTTTCTTCTTCTTGTTGTTGTCTTCGCTTTCCGACTATCTGTAGAGTAGTATGATACAAAAAAAAAAACTCCATTTCTCCCTCTCGTTAATGCTCACCCGTAATTGTGGGACTATGCTTATAGTAGTAATTAGTAGTGAGTTCTTGACACAAAACTGCAAACAGCCAATATCTAAATATTGTGATATTCAGACAGTGTTGGGGTGGCTGGTACCTGTAACGGTTTAATACTACCTCATCTATCACTAAAAAAAAAAGGAGGAAGAAGGAAGATCCAGTCCAAGTAAGTACAGTCCCAGATGTATGCCGGATCAGGCAAAAGCTAGAAACAGCCGAACCATAATCTATGACGCGGGCTAGGATATAAATCATCAAGCTTAGAGTACGGTACTCCTGCTGCCAACATAATAGCAAACATGCGAAATCATAATGTAGGATTATAAATAACACAATGGAAAACAGCAGCAGTCGATTCTACAAACTACAAAAATTTACCTTGCTTCTAGACTACTAAGCCTATTCCTTAAAACTACGATCTGATCCGCGTAATAGCCTCTAGTCCACCAAGCACCTCACTAAGTAGTAGAATAGAAAAAGAAGAAGAAAAGGAACATACCCCGCTTTAGACCGCAGTCCTCCAGTCCTTCTTGAGGGGAGGGTTGAAAGCAGTGAGAATAATGTTTTTTGTTGTTTTTTTGTTGTTTTTGGTCCCCCCTCCCAGGAGTACTTAGCCAAACACAGTCCTCCAAGCGCAAGATAGGAAATACATGCGCAGACATACACTAGTCGCAAGAAATCTACTCTTGCTAGTTACAATCATTCATTAAGTTAGTAGATTATCGGAAAGGATATGTCTGTGGTGAAACTTTCTCCAAGGCTGCCAGCTACTTCCCCGCAACCTGGGATTGATCAGAAAATTACAGGCAAAGCGTTGATGAAACTGCCCTTCTAGTAAGCCTTACTATGCGCGATGATCCTATAACTCACTTGAATGTTACCTGACATGGTGCATTAAAACCTACCTGATAACTTTCACACTCATGTTAAGCTTCCGGCAGAGATTTACAGTACTAGGAATATTGCATCTTGAGACATTTCAGAGCACCAGACGGCACTTGTAGTGCTCGCAAGGGTCAAGGCCCGATAGGTATGGGTATGTGCAACCATATCGAAAAAGACACAGGGAGCTCCAGTAGGGGAGATAGCCCTCATCGTGCTTGCGACGAATTGATGTTGACATCCTATGCTAGGGGTATACGGGAGGGGGTGTTTGTACTCACAGGAACTTGCTCAATTGCAGGTTGAACCAGGGACAAGCAGAAGGAGAGAAAACACACAAGAGCTAAAACAGGGATCATATAAACAGGGTGTTGAGGGGCAAAAAGAGGGAGATATATAAGAGAGAATAAGGAAATCCTAAATTTCAGCAGAGTCGATGAATAACCAAACTCTCCCATGCCAGGTGCGAGTGAATGCGATATCATACCTGGGAAGCTTTGTTGGATCGAGGCCTCACCTACGAGCGACAAGCCGTCCTAGCCTATCAATCATATAAGCCGAGTTGGCTTGAGTCCAAGGTCCGGGTGATGTCATACCCTATGCTTTAACACTAATACCGCTAATGGGGTGTTAAGAATGCCTGGGGGTAGATATGCTTTCGTGCATCTTACCATCGAGGAGGGTTGGAGGGTTGGTGTGTTCTTTGTGCAGAGGCTGTGCTACTAACCCTTTTGCCCGCGACAATGCCAGTAGCGACAGGCTTACCTGTGGATCGAGACATCTCGCTACTGATCCTTAGAATAGGGTGCTCTGCACCAAAGCCTAAAGGGCTCAAGGGGACAACGGAGGGCGGCGCCTGGCTTGTAAAGTTACCTTCACACCCGCTGTACCGGTATCAACAGCCGTGACCTGTCATACCTTAAGGACCATACGATATCAAGACGAGGCTACATCTAGACAAACCCGGATGTCCTGATGCGTATGATCTCCAGGGTCTTGGGTGATATCCTTCCCCACTCACTCTAAGATACTCGCACTCAATAACTGAGTAACTATTAGTTGGCAATGGAAGCATCCCTGTTAGTAAGTATAAGGTGCTGGAGCAACCTCTTCACCTCACCTTGCCTTTTCCATGATCACAGCTAATTGGATGATAGCCTAAGCAGGCGATATATCCATCACACAATACTGCATGCAAAAACCCCTTCACTCACCTTTTGAGAAGGCTATCCCTAGGACGGATTCACCAGCCCCATCAACGCCTACTAAAACACAAATGCTCAGGCATGGTTAGCGGGAAGGCACCCCAAAGTAGATCCAGGCAATCGATAAAGTCATGGCACCTCTTGAAGCCATGAGTCCAGATGCAGCCTGCTTCAGCACCATTTCCCCCCCGGCCATGCAGGTGTGGGGATCCTACGGTATTATACTACGACTTAAAGCTAAATCAGATTGTCGACGCTATGACTTTCACCAACCTACCATACTTTGGTCCTCCCGCTGAAGGATCCCTTTCCAGTGTCAAGGAAGTGAATGACGCAACTTATATAGCCCAACTTAATGGAAAAAATCTCCAACAAAGCATGTCAAGACCCAGCCAAAGACAAAATTCGCCAACGCTCACCCAAAATTTGAATGTTGAGGTCTCACCTTCAGGATCCAGTTTAGCATCCCCCCCAAAAAAAAAACCGTCGTCCCGCTTTGATGCAGCCCGTTAGGCACATGAAATCAGCAGCGTCTTGGCTCTCGCCGTGAATTTAACCTTTTTTTTTTCGACGCCCAGGCACCAGAAGGTCGCTGCGAATAATTAATTGAGGACAAGGAACAGCAAATTACCCCGGTATATCCCGGAACACACCAAGGATTAGTAGAAAAAATAAAGAGAGAAAAAAAAAAGTTTGTTCAAACTTTAATTCTCAATCCTTTTTGCCATAAAACGGAAAAGAAAACGAAAAAAAAAAACTCACAAAGATAAAGATTTTCCGTTGCAATTCTTACACCAAGAATGGGACGGATCGGGCCCAGCTGAAAGGAACAAGAAACACAACGGTCATCGCTCGTGGTGTGTTGTACTGCATTGAACCGTGCTCCCAAAGAATGGGCCAGCGCGTATAATTTCCCACGATTTGAGCCTCAACACCTTCCAAAGCTTTCCCCCCCCCCAATACCTTGGACACCCACGGACAACTCTCCTTTCTCCTTAAGCATTCAAAAAAAAAAAAACACCTAAATCCTATTCGATTACAATCTGGATTCAATACCCGAGTCTCGTGAAGTCTCGATGACTACGGTATTGTCCCCCACTACCTTCGGCTTCATAGTTTCCAGGTTGAGACGTCATCTTACTGACACCTATTATTATTCTGTACTACCAGGCCAAGGGGAACAACTCCCTTCAGCTGCTCGACACCGCTCGCTGTAATGGCGATTGGGAGGCTATTCCGGAGCTCTGTCGAAAGGTTATCAAACATGCGCCCGGCCGGAGATGTACTTCACCTTGCCCATAGCCTGGTAACTTTCTGATGTCATTGATTGCCCGACTAATCCCCTGAACTCCAGGTCTCGCTATGACGGCACAAACCGAGGCACGTCTTCAACAACTCTTGCCTCCTCCACCGCCAGATTCGTCACCCTCTACCATCGTATCCTACATTGTCTCGCTCGACGCCCTGCAAGATCCCCTGGAGGACGAATTGGACAAACCCTCTCGGCAGCTACCAAAGTTACCGACCCCCGCTGGCGGTGGGTGGAGCCCTGTTATAACGCGAGAGGACCTGGTCCAGGCAAGGGTTGCAATTGCGTCAATATGCGTGTTGAAGGGGGAATGGGATGAAGCGCTACGTATCGTCCCCCATGAACGGGAGGTCGAAGATTGGGATGGAGGAACTGCAAGGGGGGGGTCTAAGGGAGAGTACTTTGACATTGTGAGGGTCAAGTCGCTCGTTCTTAAAGGTGCGTAGGAGCCAGAATTGGTTTTTTTGTCCTTTGGCTGT
>Ga0307509_10000396_pt1 | contig 73104 bp, 64 predicted proteins | sample 10_EM_MG_FD_202245 | JGI IMG/M metagenome (GOLD analysis project Ga0307509, IMG submission 202245) | Populus trichocarpa ectomycorrhiza microbial communities from riparian zone in the Pacific Northwest, United States - 10_EM | ecosystem: Host-associated > Plants > Roots > Unclassified | place...
GACCGGCGAAGCCGCGAGCGCTTGCGGTGCGGAAGGATCAGGTCGGTCGGCTCGAAGCGGCGCCGGATCAAGGCTTTGCCGAGCGTGGGTTCGCGAGGTGCGGTGGGCGGCTGACCGGCGAAGCCGCGAGCGCTTGCGGTGCGGAAGGATCAGGTCGGTCGGCTCGAAGAGGCGGCGGATCAAGGCTTTGCCGAGCGTGGGTTCGCGAGGTGTGGTCGGCTGGCCGGCGAAATCCGCCCGGCCGCCTTCAGGCCCGCCAGGCCGTCCACGCCAGCCACAGCCAGCCGGCGATGAACGCCAGGCCGCCGAGCGGCGTGATCGCCCCGAGGCCCTTGACCCCGGTCAGCGCGAGCACGTACAGCGACCCGCTGAACAGCACGATGCCCGCTTGAAACACCCCGGCCGCGGTGTTCGCGCCGCGCAGGCCGGCACTCGCGACGAGCCCTGCGACGATGATCGCGAACGCGTGATACATCTGATAGCGCGCGCCGGTCTCGAACACCTCGAGCGCGCGCGCGTCGAGCCGCTCGCGCAGGCCGTGCGCCGCGAACGCACCCGCGCCCACCGCCACCGCCGCGTTCAGCGCACCCATCGCGATCCACGGAGAACGAGCATCTGGCATGGCGCCACTGTAGCCCGGATGACCGGGGCCGATCACGGCTCTGCGACGACGACCCAGTCGCCGTCGACGAGCTCGGCGCGGCCACCGAACAGATGGACCAGCGGCGCGGCGCTCGGAAAAAAATGCAGGTGGTAGTCGACGGTGTAGCGGTAGTAGCGCTGGCGTGGCACCACGACGACCACGCGGCGGGCGACGCGCCGGAGCTCCGCGGCGGCGCCGAACAGATCGGGGATGTGCTCGAGCGTGTGGGCGCACACCACGGTGTCGAACGCGCGGTCGCGAAATGGCAGCCGGGGCAAGCCAGCCACCGCCACGGCGCACGTCGCGCGCTCCGCCGTCGCGCGGGCCGAGCCGAGCGTGACATCGACCGCGACGACCTCGTGCGCGGGCCGCAGGCGCGCCGCGATCGCGCCGTTGCCGCAGCCGACGTCGAGCACACGCCCGCGCGCGGCGGTGACGATCGCCGCAAGCTGACCGGGCGTGGTGTCGGTGTCGCGATAGCGTTCGCCGCCGGCGTCGAGCGCCGCGTACGCGGCGGCGATCTCGCCGGGCGACATCGCGAAGGCGCGCTCCTTGAAGTCGAGATCGAACGTCGGTCCGTGAAACCGGGTCGCCATCCAGCGGTTCAGCGGTCGCCATTCGCGGACGACCGGCGGCAAGAAGTCATCGAGGACGCGGCGCACCACATGCGTCACGCGGCGATCCCGCAACCGGGTGCTCAGCCAGGTTCGTGGCCCCACCGGCGCACGGTAGCACTGTCCGCGGGCCGTGCGAGCCCAGCGGCTGCGGTCCTACCGCGCGAGCCCAGCGACTGAAGTCCTACCGCGCGACCGGCAGGTGACGCGGCGCCGCAGCGAGCACGCGCGCCTCGGCACCGTCGAGCGCGACGACGAGCGCCTCGCCGAACAGCGCGGCAAACGCGTCGCGCGTGAGGCGATACAGCGTCGGGCCCTCGACGTGAGCGCACGAGTACTCGGGGTACTCCTCGGCGAGGAAGATCTCGTCGCGCTCGTAGGTCAGCGGGAACAGCCGGCAGATCGCTGGCTTGACGCCGTGGAAGTCCCATCCGCCCTCGATCGAGGCGCGGTGGATCGCGCAGCCGCGGCGATCGTGGGCGAGGAAGATGCAGCCGCCGCCGTGGACCTCGGTGCGCACCACGCGGCCCGATGGGTAGTCGGCGTCGGCCGTCTCCTCGGGATCGAACCAGCGCGCGTCCTTGAGTTCGTCGCGCAACAGCGCCCGGATCTGGCCAGCGCGGGCCTCGATCGCGGCACGCTCGCGCAGGTCGACGTCGCAGCCGTACTGACAACAGGCGTCGAGCTTCACGGTGTGCGTGTCGACCAGCGTGCAGCGATGCTCCATGCAATCCGGGGCGAGCCGGCGCGTGAAGATCTCCGCGGCGACGGAGCGAAATCGAGGATGGTCGAGGGCGACGACGAGCTCGGTCATGGCGAGGCCAGAGAGTATTCACTACAACAGCGATCGGGGCCCTGCCGCGGCGAGCATTTCACTCCGCGGCGGGCCCACGCTCGCGATCGCGCCCGGGCGACTGCTCCAGATGCGCTTCGAGCGCGTTGGGGTCGGAGGCACGGTCTACCGCGACCTCGCTCGGGAGGAAGACGGGTCGCAAGCCCGAGGAATGCGAGGAAGATCCGGCGGCGGCGGCGACGGCGAGCATGCTATCTTGGATGCATGGAAGCGTTTCTGCGGCTGCCACAGCGGGCGACGTACGCCGACTTCTTGGCCGTCGAGCAGAACAGCGACTTCCGCCACGAGTTCATCAACGGCGTGATCGTCGCGATGGCGGGTGGCTCGGACGAGCACAACGCCATCGCGGCTCGGCTCACGATGGTCCTGGGGAGCCGCACGAGCGGGAGCTGCCGGTATTACACAGCGGATCAGCGGTTCTGGATAGCGTCGCGTGCGCGGGGCCGCTATGGGGATGGTTCGATCATCTGCGGTCGTCCGGACCACCCGGCACATGACGGTCAGGCAACGACCAATCCGACCGTCGTGATCGAGGTGCTGTCGCCGAGCAGCGAAGGCGATGACGACGGCGACAAGCGATCGGATTTTCAGTCGCTGGCTTCGCTCGAGGCGTACGTGCTCGTGGCGCAAGACGAGCGGCGCGTGAAGGTCTATCGCCGGTCGGGCGGCGAATGGACCCCTGCGACGTATCGCGACGGCGATAGCTTCGAACTACCAACGCTGGCGATGCCGATCCTCGTGGCCGACATCTACAGCGGAATTCTCGACCCCGCGGGCGCATCGTTGCTCCGGTAGCCGGGGCGCGGTTCGCTGGCCCCGAGCCTCGGGGAGCAGCCTGCTGCTCAGGTCCCTGCGAGCTCGGCGAGCAAGCCGGCCAGGTCGACGCGATGGGCGGGCTCGCCCGGCGGGCGCTCGGCGGTGTCGATCGCGAGCAGCGTCGCCGACAGCGTGGTCTGGTCGAGGATGCAGTCGGGATCAGGGGCCGTGCGGTGGAAGTTGCGGTGGCAGCTCTGGACGACCGGGAGGCTGCGTTGCTGCATCCGGATCGGCACGCCGTGGGACCGGCACACCAGGGGCCTGGCGTCGTAGATCCTGCAGCGTCCCGCGGCATCGAGGGCGGCGCATCGCTCGGCGACGGGGCTGGTCGACACGGTCTCGGTGAGCTGCTGGCGGCGCTCCCGCGGCCACGCGGTGACGTGACCGCGGATCGCGGCGGCCTCGACGCCGGTGATGGTGAGCCGGACATGGCAGCAATCCGAGCAGCCGGTCGCGCACGCCATGTCGGCGCCGTGGCGGTCGGCTACCCGTACGAAGAACGCATCGACTTTTCGGGTCAATTCCCCGAGCCGGCTCACCGCCCACGAATAGCACGACCGGTTAGAATCGTCTCGCCATGGATCTCAACGACATCGTCGTGTTCACCAAGGTCGTCGAGACGAAGAGCTTCACCGGCGCCGCGGAGTTGCTCGGACTCCCCAAGTCCACGGTGAGCCGCAAGCTGGCGCAGCTCGAGGAGCGGCTCGGGGTTCGCTTGGTCCAGCGCACGACCCGCAAGCTCGCGCTGACCGACATCGGCCAGGCCTACTACGAACGGTGCTCGCGGATCGTGTCCGACGTCGCCGCGGCCGAGCAGCTGGTGACCGACATGCAATCGACGCCGCGAGGCCGGTTGCGGCTCACCGCGCCGGTCGATCTCTCGATGCGCTACCTCGGCTCGATCATCGCCGACTTCCTGTCACAGCACCCCGAGATCAACATCGAGCTCGACACCAGCGACCGCATCGTCGACCTGATCGAGGAGGGCTTCGATCTCGCGGTCCGGTTCGGGACGCTGCCCGAGTCGACGTTGATCGCGCGCCGGCTGTGCTCGTTCAGCGGCGTGATGTGCGCGTCGCCGGCCTACCTCGCGCGCCGCGGTACCCCCAGGACCATCGAGGAGCTCGACGAGCATGACCGCGTGTTGTTCACGCCGAGCCCGCGGACCCAGAGCTGGACGCTGACCCAGGGCGACCAGATCTACGAGTTCGGCCGGCCGGCGCGATTCGCGAGCAACAACGTCGGCGCCGTGCACGAGGCGGTCGCGGCCGGTGCGGGGATCGCGCTGCTGACCGACTTCATCGTCGCCAGCGATTGCGAGCGCGGCGAGCTTGCCTACGTGCTCCCCGAGTGGACCGGCCGCGCGATCGAGGTCAACGCGGTGTATCCCGCGCGCCAGAACCTGCCGCCGCGGCTGTCGCTGTTTCTCGATCACCTCGCGAAGGCGCTGTCCCCGCCGCCGTGGGCCCACGTGGTGCCACACCACCCTGAGCCGCGCCTTACGGACGCCGCTGCGGTTCGACGCGACATACCCGGCCGCGATCCATGAGCGTCACCTTCGCAAGACGCGTCGAACACAGCCGACTGCGTCGGCTTGTCGCCCCGGCTCTTTCGATCGGTCTGTCGCGGTAACCGGCGACAACCTGTACGGAATCGTCGCTCGAAGACCCGCGACTTTCGGGCTATCGAACAATGCCGCAACGGCCTGTTTCGACACCTCTTCCATGGAACATATTGTCTGCAATGCGCGCCTTGCCGTTGTCGGCGACGAGAGCTTACTTGGAAGCTATGAGTAACATCGCTGAGCTCGACAAGAAGCTGAACGACGCCGTCCTGAGCGGCAAGGCCATGGAGGCTTTTGAAGAGCTGTACGACGACGACATCGTGATGCAGGAGAACTCCGAGCCCGAGTACCGAGGCAAGGACTTCAACCGCAAGCGCGAGATCGAGTTCTTCCAGAGCGTGGAGGCGTGGCACGGTGGCGCGGTGCTGGCCGCGGCGGCGCACGGCGATGTGTCGTTCTCCGAGTGGACGATGGACGTCACGCTCAAGGGCGTCGGCCGGATCCAGATGGCACAGGTCGCCGTTCGCCGCTGGAAGAACGGCAAGATCGTCCACGAGCGGTTCTATCACAAGTGATCTGAGCCGACGGTCACGACGACCGCGTCGCCATCGGGCTCGACGCGGATCGCCACGTCGAGGAACTGCTGGATGGTCTCGATGTTCGTCGTGGCATGCAGCGACAGCGGCGCCGATCGAAACCGGCCGCCACCGGCGACCGCCAGCGGCAGCAGTAGCTGATCGGCGAGGTGCCCTCCGATCGGCACGCTGGCCGTGATGAACGCCTGTAGCTCGTCGCAGGCGCGCCGGGCGACCAGCTCGGCGCGCGTGCCTTTGTCGCCGAACGCGGACACCAGCTCGCGGTGCGGCCCGCGCTCGATCTCGAGCAGCAACACGTTGGCGGGCCCACCGTCGCGGACGTCGCGGATCTCGCACTCGGTCGCGGCGAAGCCCAGGCGGTCGCGCACGACGGCGAGCTCGCGGTCCGCGACGTGGGTCGGCAGCCGCGCGAGCATCGCGGTCGCGCGGCGCGCGGTGACCGGGCCTGCCTCGATGACCTCGAGCGGGCGCAGGGCAGCGCAGGCGCCGACGGTGAGCGTCAGCTGACCGTGGTCACCGCCGCGTCGCGGGTCGCGGACCGCATCCCGGTCGGCGGCTCCGCCACGAGCGTCATCGCGGGACACGGGAGGCGGGGGCTCGAGCGGGCCATGGTCATCGCCTCGGGCCCGATGGCGCGGCTCGGTGGTGCGTTGGCCCCCCGTGCCAGAGGGTTCCTGGCCGCGCTCGGCGCGGGGGCGGTGCCACGCCTTGCGATCGCCGCTCGGTCCGCCCTGCGTCGCCACTGCCCCGCTCGACGCAAAGCCGTGGCGATCGAGCGTCACGGTGACGTCCGCGCCCATCGCTCGCAGGTGCGGCAGGTACACGCGCTCGAGGAACTCGAACGGCGGTGCGAGCGGATTGTGGGTGCCGCCGCGGATCACCGCGCGCAGCGGTAGGCCCGCCGCGATCGCCGGCACGAGGATCGTCTGGATCACCAGCGTCGTCGAGCCAGCGGTGCCGATGTCGATCAGAAGGTCACCGCCGGTGATCGCGCCCGGCACCAGCTCGAGATCCTGCGAGCCGAGCGTGGCGCCGCGCACCTCGGCATGGCCGAGCCGCGCGGCCGCCTCGACACACGCCAGATGCTGGCGGCGCAGCCCGGGCTTGGCGCGCCCGGCGCGGATCTGCCGCATGCGCAGCGGTCGCCCCGTGATCAGCGCGAGCGCGAGCGACGTGCGCAGGATCTGTCCGCCGCCCTCGCCGCGCGCGCCATCGATCTCGACCGCCGTCCGGCGGGCATGCTCAGTGATCTCGCCGGTCATGTGCTCGGTTCCTTCCAGGCGCCGCGCGCTAGCCCTTCACGCACACGACTTGTCGCAGCTCGTGCACGATGTCGACGAGATCGCTCTGCGCCGCCATCACCTGATCGATCGGCTTGTACGCCATCGGCGTCTCGTCGATCACGTCGGCGTCCTTGCGGCACTCGATGCCCTCGGTCGCCCGCGCGTGGTCGTCGAGCGTGAACTGGCGCTTCGCCTGGGCGCGCGACATCGCCCGCCCGGCGCCGTGGCTACACGAGCAGAACGACTCGCGCTCGCCCTTGCCGCGCACGATGAAGCTGCGCGCGCCCATCGAGCCCGGGATGATCCCGAGATCCCCGAGCCGCGCCCGCACCGCGCCCTTGCGGGTCACGAACACGTCCTTGCCGAAGTGGTGCTCGGCCTCCACGTAGTTGTGGTGGCAGTTGACCGCCAGCTCGCCGAGCGCGAAGTCCGGCAAGCCGAGGCTGGCGTCGCGCGCGGCCACGATGACCGCGCGCATCATCAGCTCGCGGTTGGTCTTCGCGTAGCGCTGGGCCCAGCCGACCGCCGCGACGTAGTCGTCGAAGTGCCGGGTGCCCTCCTCGAGGTACGCCAGATCCTTGTCAGGCAGATCCTTCACGTGCTGCTTCATGTCGCGCTTGGCGAGCTCGATGAAGTACGTGCCGATCCGGTTACCGACCCCGCGCGACCCCGAGTGCAGCATGAACCAGACGTGATCTCGCTCGTCGAGGCAGACCTCGATGAAGTGATTCCCGGTCCCCAGCGTGCCGAGGTGACTGACGTCGTTGCCCTGGCCGAGCTTCTTGTGCTTGTCGACGAGCGCAGCGTACGCCGGGCCGAGCTCGGCCCACGCCTCGGCGGTCGCCGCCGGCACGTCGTGCCACGCGCCTCGATCGCCGCGGCCGCCGTTCGCGGTCCGGCCATGCGGCACGGCGCGCTCGATCGCCGTGCGCAGCGCCTTCAGCGAGTCCGGCAGCTGGCTCGCGACCAGCGTGGTCTCCACCGCCATCATGCCGCAACCAATATCGACCCCGACCGCGGCCGGGATGATCGCACGCTCGGTCGCAACGACGCTGCCCACCGTCGCGCCGATCCCGAAATGCACGTCCGGCATCACCGCGACGTGCCGAAACACGATCGGCAGCCGCGCCACATTCGCCAGCTGCCGCTTGGCCTCGTCCTCGATCGCCACGCCACGCGTCCACGCCTTGATCGGCACGCCCCCCGCCGTCTCGATCACATCGTAGCTCGCCATCACAGCTCTCCTCGAACGCATTCCACCCCGGCAAGCGCCGGCGGCAGGGTCATTCGCAAACAAACCGGCTCGCGAACGACCGGCTACTTCGTACGGGGTCCTCCGGCGAGACGCAAGCACGATTTTGGTGCGTCATCGGCCTGTCGCTCCGGCCTGGGGGCCGGTTCGGCAATCTTGACATGCGGGGCATCGCCGATTCGGCGTGTTGGCAAGTGCAATCCTTGGAAGGACTGAACCTCGAGCGCGCTGCGGGTCAGCGGTAGCCCTGGGCCTGCAGGTTGAACAGCGTGGCGTAGCGGCCGGCCTTGGCGACGAGCTCGTCGTGCGAGCCGCGTTCGATGACGGCGCCGCGGTCGAGCACGATGATCTGGTCCGCCATCCGGACGGTCGAGAACCGGTGCGAGATCACGATGGCGATCTTGTCCTCGGTCAGCTCGCGGAACCGCTCGAAGATCTTGACCTCGGCCTCGGCGTCCATCGACGCGGTCGGCTCGTCGAGCACCAGCACGTCGGCGTCGCGCCGCATGAACGAGCGCGCCAGCGCGACCTTCTGCCACTGGCCGAGCGACAGCTCGCGACCGTTCTTGAACCACTTGCCGAGCTGGGTGTCGTAGCGCTCGGGAAGCGTCTCGATGATCGGCTTGGCGAGGCCGCGCTCGGCGGCGTCATCCCAGCGGTCGCGATCGTCGTACGCGCGGTCGTCGCCGGCCCCGATGTTCTCGCCGACCTTGAGCTGGTAGCGCACGAAGTCCTGGAAGATGACGCCGATCCGGCGGTGCAGCGCGGCGGGTGACCACTCGCGCAGATCGCGTCCGTCGAGCGTGATCCGGCCCTGGGTCGGCTCGTACAGCCGGGTGAGCAGCTTGATCAGCGTGGTCTTGCCGCTGCCGTTCTCGCCGACGATCGCGAGCTTGCTGCCCGGGGGTATATGGAGATCGACCGCGGCCAGTGCGGTGTCGCGCGATCCGGGATACGAGAACGACACGCCCTCGAACCGCACGCCGTCGCCTGGCACGGTGCCTTCGGTCGCGGTGCCGCCCGGCGCGATCGTGGGCGTATCGAGGAACTCGTAGAGGTTCGACAGGTACAGGTTATCCTCGTACATCCCGCCGATGTCGCCGAGCGCGCTCGCCATCGCCGACTGCGCGGCCTTGAACACCCCCGCATACATGATGAACTCGCCGGCGGTGAGCAGGCTCTGGATCGTGGCGATCGCGATCCACAGGTACATGCCGTAGAACGCCAGGGTGCCGATCGTGCCGAGCGCCAGCGCCCAGATCGCGCGGCGGATGGTGATCTGGCGATCGCCCGTGTAGAGCTTGTCGAAGATCGCCTTGTAGCGGTGGAGAAAGCGCGGCCCGAGGCCGAACAGCTTGACCTCCTTGGCGTGATCCTCGCGCGCCAGGACGGTCTCGACGTAGATCTGCTCGCGGGTCTCGGGGGTCCGCCAGCGCGATAGCCGGAACGCGTCGCCCGAGAACTTGAGCTCGGCGACGAACGGCGGGATCGCCGCGGCGATCAGCACGCCGAGCGCGATCGGCGAGAACCCGGCGAGCAGGGCGCCGAGCGTGCCCAGCGTGATCAGGTTCTGGCCGAGCTCGAAGGTCTGCGACACCAGCGAGAGCGGCCGCGACGACGCCTCCCGGCGCGCCCGGGTCAACCGGTCGTACAGCTCGGAGTCCTCGAACTGCGTGAGCTCGAGCGTGAGCGCCTTCTCGAGGATCTCGACGTTGATCTTGTGGCCGAGCTGCTGGCGCAGCAGGCTGCGCATCATGCCGAGCAGCCGGTTGATCAGCGCCAGCCCGATGACCAGGGCCAGCTCGATGCCGAGCCATTGCACGGCGGTGTTGCGGTCGGCGATCGCGTGGGTTCGCGCCGCCGTGAGGATGCCGTTCAACAGATGCTTGCCGACGATCGCGACCGCGCTCGGCATGACGCCGGCGATCAAGCTGCCGAGGGCGAGCCCGATCGCGAGCGTGCGATTGGTCGCCCACACCAGCCGGATCGCGCGCCGGCTGTATTTGAACACTCCCAGGTAGCTCTTCCAGGTGATCTGCTCGGCCGGCGGCTTCGAAGGGCCGCCCGGCCCGCCCTTGTCGTGGGGGCTGATCACCGCCGGCTTCCCGCTGCCACTGCCGCCGCTACTACCCGCGCCGCCACCACCCGCCGTGCCGCCACCACCCGCCGTGCCGCCACCACCACCACCACCCGCTGCGCCGCCACTGCTTCCGCCCCCGCCTCGCCCACCGTCGCCGTACGCGACCGGTGCCTGGATTGCCGTCACTGCCATCTGCGCATGGTAGTGCAATTGCTCGATTCGGATACCCGCCGGATGGGCTAGCTCGAACGGGCGTGACGCTTGGCCGTGAGGTGCCAGTCACCGTCGCGGTCCCCGGAGCCAGCGAAGATCTGGCGCGGGCCGCGCCTCGCTCATGCGCGGACAACCAAGCGTCGGGCGCGACGCGAGCTGCCGGATGCGCAGCCGACGGGACCAGCGAAGCGGTGAGGCGTGACCTTGGCGGAGCGAAGAATGGAGCGCAGGGCGGGAAGCGACCCGCTGGATGGGCAGCAGACGGGCCAGCGAAGCGGGTGAGGCGTGACCTTGGCGGAGCGAAGAATGGAGCGCAGGGCGGGAAGCGACCTGCGGGACGGGCCGCAGGCGGGACGAGCGAAGCGGGTGAGGCGTGACCTTGGCGGAGCGAAGAATGGAGCGCAGGGTGGGAAGCGACCTGCGGGACGGGCCGCAGGCGGGACGAGCGAAGCGGGTGAGGCGAGACCTGGCGGAGCGAAGAATTGACCGCAGGGCGGGAAGCGACCTGCGGGTGCGCACCAGATGAAAGACCAGCGCCGTAGGTGAGGGCGTGACTTGGCGAAGCGAAGCACCGAGTGCAGGGCGGCAAGCGACTGCCGGATGCGAAGCAGCAGCAGCAGCAGACGAACGACCAGCCAAGCAGGGCAGGCGTGACCTGGCGGAAGCCAAGAACCATGGGGATGCCGAGCAAGTTGCTCGATGTCAGCCGGGGCATCGAAGCCCGCACGGTTGTCGGTCGGCTCGGCAACATGAGGCAAGCTGGGATTCAGGGCAGCGGCTGCGCTACCATCCAGCGTCATGGCGGAAGAGCGCGAGGAGAGTCAGGGCTTCTACGAGATGCTCTGGGACTGCGATCACTGCGATACCCGCGGGTTGCTCGGCAAGAGCCAGCGGTTCTGCGCGAACTGCGGCGCGCCGCAAAACCCCGACAAGCGATACTTCCCCAAGGAGGGGGAGGCTCAGCGCGTCGACGGTCATATCTACGAGGGCGCAGATCGGCTGTGTCCGGCGTGCAGCGCGCCGCAGAGCGCCAAGGCGAAGAACTGCACGCATTGCGGCTCGATCCTCGATGGCGCCGCCGAGGTCCGCGGCTTCGTCGTGCCCGAGGCCGAGGTCGCCGCCCCGCCGCGTGGCCGGCGACGCCGCCGCTGGCCGTTCGTGCTGCTCGTGCTCGCGGTGTTTGGATTCGGCATCTGGTGGCGCTGCGTGCGCAGCCAAGAAGCGCAGGTCGTGGTCGCCGCGCACAAGTGGCAGCGCGCGATCGCGATCGAGGAATTCAACGAGCGCCAGGAAGAGGCGTGGCGCAACGAGCTGCCGGCCGGGGCCGGCTTCCCGGTGTGCCGGGAGCGCGAGCGGTCGACCCGTCAGGTCCAGGACGGCGAGGAGTGCAAGACCGAGCGGCGCGACAAGAAGGACGGCACCTTCGAGCAGGTCAAGAAGTGCAAGCCGAAGTTCCACGCCGAGCCGGTGATGGATAGCTGGTGCCGCTTCACCGCGCGGCGCTGGCTGCCGGTCAACGAAGCCAAGGAGGCGGGCACCGGGCTTCAGCCGGTGTGGCCGAGCAACGTGCCACCCGGCGACGTCCCGGCGGCGCTGGGCGCCAAGCGCCAGGGCAAGCGGACCGAGACGCTCACGCTCGAGCTCACCGATCACGGAACCTGCGACGTGACCGATCCGGTGTGGCGCAAGTACAGCGACGGCCAGAAGCTCAACGTGGAAGTTCGCGCGTCATCGGGCGACGTCGTCTGCTCGTCGCTCTAACATCCCGCGCGGCACGACACGGCGGCGGCGGTTGTCCCGAGCGCCGACGTCGAGCAGTCGCCGGTGATCCGCGCACCGTGGGGGAACGTCGTCTGCTCGTGGCAGTCGTACCGGCAGTGCGAGCTCAGGCGGGGCCCCATGCCGCCGCGGCGATCTTCCAGGCGCCGGCGACCTTGAGCAGCAGCAGGTGATCGACGTTGCGCCGGCCCTGCCAGATCACGTCGAGCTTGGCGGCGGCGATCGATCCGCGGACGGTGATCGACAGGATCTGCCAGGGGCTGTCGTGGTCGGTCACACCGGCGTCGCGGTGCGCGGCATAGGTCGCCGCGTGCTCCGAGAGCGTCTCGGTCGTCAGGCCGGCCTCGTCGACGTGGGCGTATCGACAGGTCGGCAGATGGGACGCGAGCAGGAGCCGCGGATCATAGTCGGCGTGCGCGGCGATCTTCTGGGTCAGCACGGCGCGGATCTCGCGGTCGTCGTCGGGCAGGGCGTCGGCGACCTCGTCGGGTGCGAGCCGCGCGAACACCTTGCCGACGATCGTCCAGCGAGTGCCCTGTCGGGCCACGAGCAGCAGATCATCGAACCGGAACGTGGCCCAGCGCGATTCTGCTTCGATCAGCGCGAGATCGCCGCTGCGATCGAGGGTGCGCTGGGTGCGCGATAGCGCGGGCTCGCCGGCCGCGTCGAACATCGGCCACCACTCGATCTGATGGAGCTCCCGCGCGTTGCCGTCGGGACCGACCGACTGGATGGCGGTGGTCGGATGGAACGCGGCACGGATCAGCCGGCTGTCGTGCCGGTCGCCGGCGCGCAGGTACATCGCGACCGCGAGCTCGGGGGTCTCGGCCCCGGCCGGTGCCTGGGTGGGGTTTGCCGGGGTGACAGTCATCGCGGTGGGATTGCGGTGGCACGCGCAGCACGCGGCGGCGAGGAGGACAGCTCGGAACACCATGGCGCCAGCATGGTCAGAACGTGGCTTCACCACAATTTGATAGTTTTGCGTGGATGGATAGAATTCTTCGATGGCATTCCCCGACCTGCCGTTCCTCCCTGCGTTCGTCGCGGTGTACGAGCTGGGCAGCATCACCGCGGCCGCGGCGCAGCTGCACCGGACCCAGCCCGCGCTGAGCTACCAGCTCGCGCAGCTCGAGACCGCGCTCGGCGCGCCGCTGTTCGTGCGCCAGGGCCGCGTCCTCGCGCCGACCGATCTGGCGGTCCAGTTGCACCGCCTCGCGGTCGGCTTCGCGCGCGATCTGGACAGCGCGCGGCGCGGCGGCGAGCCCGACGTGCTCGACGTCGCGGCGGTGTCGGGGTTCGGGCGGTTCGTGCTGTTCCCGTTGATCCGCCGGCTTGGCACGATCCGGGTGACGCTGCGGTTTCCGACCGCCGACGAGGTGTTTCGCCGCGTCGCCGACGGCGAGGTCGACATCGGGTTCACGCATCGCGCGGTGGCGCGCCCGCGCCTCGTGCTCGAACCGGTGTACACCGAGCATCTCGTGCTCGCCGCCAACCCGCGCTGGGCGCGGCAGCTGCGTACGCCGAAGCAGTTCCGCGATGTCCCGATCGTGACCTACGACGAGAGCGACTACGTGATCGGCCGCTGGCTCGGCCACCACTTCGGGCGCCGTGCGCCGGTGTGGTGGAGCGCCGCGCACTTCGAGGAGTTCGAGGAGGTGCTGGCGCTGGCGGCCGAAGGTGTCGGGGTCGCGATCGTGCCGAGCTTCCTGCTCGCCGGGCGCAAGGACGTGCGCGCCGTCGAATGGAGCCGGCCCCCGGCGGACAACACGGTGTTTGCGGTTCGCCGCGCGGGCGCTCCGCAGCATCGCATCGTCGACGCGATCCTCACGAGTCTGCGCGGTTCGTGACCAAGAGCGATTGGCGGCCCTGGCGCGCGTCCCGTATCGTCGCCGCGATGCGCACAGTGATCCGGTGCTTCGCCACCTTCCTCATCGCCAGCTGCGGGCAGCGAGCCGGCGGCGGCAGCCAGGCCGTCGCAACGCCAACGGTTGCCGATTCATCATCGCCGACGCCTGCTTCGGCGTCCGCGTCACCGTCGCCGGGCACACCCGTCTCGGCCGCACCCGCACCGGGTGCATCCGCATCGGGCACACCCGCACCGGCCGCATCGGGCACACCCGCACCGGGCACGCTGACCCCGACCTCGCCGCTGATGATCGCGTTGCATGGCTCCTGGAGCGAGGCGACGGAGCCATTTCGCGTCGTGGGCAACATCTACTACGTCGGCGCCAAGAACATCGCGTCGTACCTCATCACGACGCCCAAGGGGCACATGCTGCTCGACACCGGCACCCGAGAGATGGAGCCGGTGGTCCGCGCGAACATCGCGAAGCTCGGCTTCAAGCTCGGCGACATCAAGATCATGCTGTCGGGCCACGCGCACTTCGACCACGTTCAGGGCCACGCTGCGATGCAGCGAGCCACGGGCGCCAAGGTGATGGCGCTCGGCGATGACGCGCTCGCGCTCGAGTCAGGGACCGATCGGTCGCCGCTCAGCGCCGAAGGGTGGGAACCGGTTCACGTCGATCGCGTTCTGAAGGATGGCGACACGGTGACCCTCGGTGGCACCACGATGACCGCGATCTGGGCGCCGGGGCACACGCCCGGCTGTACGGTATGGACGACCAAGGTGACCGAGAAGCCGCGGACCTACTCGGTGCTGTTCTATGCCTGCGCCGGCCCCAACGCTGGCCTCCAGGTCGTCGGCAACCCCAGGTTCCCCACGCTCGCCGAAGACGCGATGGCGAGCTTCCGCCGTCTCGCGCAGCAGAAGCCCGACATCTTCCTGCTGATGCATCCCGCCGAGCTGTTCAAGGACAAGGTCGAGCGGATCAAGGCGGGCGAGACCCCGCACCCGCTGTACAACCCGGCGGGCTGGACTAAGCTGATGACCGACGCGGAGGCCGATCTGCAGAGCCGGATCGACGCCGAGCGCGCCAAGCCCGCCGCTCCGTAGCGCCGGCTGCGGCCCGTCGAACATCATCAGCGGATCGCCGCGGCGATCGAGCGCGGCGTGATCTTCTGCCAGGTGGCGATCAGGGCGAGCGTGACGGCGAGGGCGGCGCCGCCGATCACCAGCATGCGCGTCAGGTCGCCCGCGTCGGGCAGCGCGAGCGAAACGCCGAACCCGGCGAGCAAGCCCGCCAGGCAGCAGCCGACGATCCCCCAGCTGCCTCGCAGATACGGCCCGAGCGGCAGCTCGATCGATCGCGCCACCAGGTATGACAGCGCGGCGAACGCGAACGGATAGCCCACCGCCCATGCGATCGCAACCGAGAGCAGGCCGTAGCGCTCGCCGAGCAGGCTTGCGCCCAGCAGGAACGAGCCCGGCACCGCGACCGCCGCGACGATCATGTAGCGCAGCGTGCGCTCGGGGCGGCCGATGCCGTCGAGTAGCGGCGGGCCGACGAAGCCCAGCGCGCGCAGGGTCCCGACCAGGCAGAGGATGCGAGCGGCTTCGGCGCACGACGCCAGCTCCGACGCGTTCCACTTGTTGGAGTAGAACAGCCGCAGAAACTCCGGGATCACCAGCAGGATCAGCACCACGAACGGCAGCACCGCGATCAGGTTCAGCCGGGTGAACTGGATGAACTGGGTGACCAGGCCCTTGTGGTCGTCGCGCAGCCGCGCGAACGTGGGAAATGCGACGTCGATCACGACGTTGGAGATCGTCTTGACCGGCTCGAGCACGATGAACAGAGCCGCCGAGTAAATACCGGCCGCCTGCGCGCCGAACATGTACAGCACGATCGGGGCGTCGACGCTGGTGTACAGCCGGAACAGGATCTGGCTCGCTGCGGTCCGCATCCCGAACCGCACGTAGTCGAACACCTCGCGCGGCCGGAACACCCACCTGGGCACGAACGGATGGCGGAGCTGCATGATCACGCCGAACACGAACGCGCGGGTCAGCGCGGCGAGCGTCCAGCACCACACCGTGGCGCCGAGCGCGGCGAACACGATGCGGCCCACGCTCTCGGCGAGGTGCGCGATCATCCGCGCCTTGGCGATGTCGCCGAACCGCAGCTCCTTGCGCAGCAGCGCGAACGGGATCGCGTAGACGTTCTGGAACACCAGCTTGCCGCCGTACGCCACCAGCAGCCAGCCGAGCACCGCGTTGCCCTGCAAGTAGCCGTACGCCGGTCCCAGCACGAGCAGCACCACGAACAGGCCGCTCGAGATCAGCAGGTTGAACCAGAACACGGTCGAGACCCGCTCCGGCGTGTGGTCGTCGCGCTGGATCAGCGCCGAGGTCACGCCGAAATCGGCCGCGGTGTCGAGCAGCGTGTAGAACGCGACCGCGCCGCTGGCGATCCCGAAGTCCCTGGCGCCGACCCAGAACGCCAGCACCAGGATCTGCGAGATCAGATCGCTGACGGCGATCACCGCCTGCGCCGCCGCGGCCCATGCGACGCCGCGGTTGACCTGAGTACGAAGGCGAGGGCCGTCGGCCACGCAACTCGCTGATACCACGTCTCGTGCTAGCGTGGCTCGCGATGGCGGCGCTGCACGACGAGCCAGGCGAGTCGGCGAGCCCCAGCCGCCCGGACGGCCCGGGGGAGGGCCGCCAGGTCCAGGTCGCGCCGGCTCACTACGACTTCGAGCGCTACGACGACGCCGAGCGCTGGATGTCGTACTGGCACCAGCTGCGCGCCGTGCTCGCCGTACGCCCGCGCAGCGTCCTGGAGATCGGCCCCGGCTCGGGGGTGTTCCGCCGCTACCTCGAGCACGCGGGTGTCGCGGTCAAGACCCTGGATCTCGATCCGTCGCGCGGCGTCGATTACGTCGCCGACATCGCGCAGCTCGACACCGCGCTCCCCGCCGGCCTGACGTTCGACGCGGTGTGCGCGTTCCAGGTCCTCGAGCACCTGCCGCTCGCCGAATTCGATACCTGCCTCGGCAACCTCGCGCGCCGGGCCGCCCCCCATGTGTTCCTCTCGCTGCCGTACCGCGGCCTGCGAGTCCGGCTGTCGCTGTGGTGGGGCGACCACCACCTGACGCTCGGCCACAAGCTGATGCTGCCGTGGCGCCACAAGCCGATCCCCGAGCACCACTGGGAGCTCGGCTATCCCGTCACCGCGCGCAAGATCACCCGGCGGATCGCGCAGCAGCTCGACGTCGTATCCCGCGGCTTCATCCGCGAGAACCCGTATCACTACCTGTGGCAGCTGCGCCGCCGCGGATTCTGATACGCGACCCACGCCCGGAGGAATACGGACCTGCGCGTCGCGGTCACCGGGACACGGGCCGCAGCACCGCGAGCCGCCGCTGCGCAAGCGTGTACGATGAGAGCCAGTCCTCGCCGGTCCTGGTGACGCGCTTGTAGGCCGCCACGGCATCCGTGGCCAGCCCGAGCTGCTCGGCGATCCTGCCGACGATGTACCACTCGGATTCGTCCAGAGCCGTGGCATGGCGCAGCTCGATCGCCTGGTAGAGGTGGTGCACGGCGTGGTCGGTGTCGCCCAGCTCAGCCTCGATCGCCGCCAGCGTCGCGACGGTGGGGCCCTCGGTCTTGGCCTGATCGACGGCGCGGCGGGCGATCGTCTGTGCGGCCACGAGGTCGCTGCCCGACACCAAGCGAAACCACGCGATGTTGTTGAGCTGGAGTGCGGTCGCACCCGGATCGTCGACGATCGCGACGGCGCGCTGCAGCGCCTCAGCGACCGCGCCGTGGCGAGCGGCCGCCCAGAACCGGATGAACTGCGCGTGGTGGTTGTCGGGCGTCTTGGCGAGCACCTCGTCGAGCACGTGGTCGGCATCGTCGAACCGCCCGACCTGCGCCAGCGACCAGGCGTAGTCGGTGGCAGATCCCGACGCGAGATCGGGCCGCAGCGCGCGCAGCGTCTCGAGCTGGCTCACCGCCTCGGCCCAGCGCTGCAGCTTGGTGTACGCCAACCACAGCACGCTGCGGCATACGTACTCGACGTCGGCCGGTAGCGATTCGCACCGGCCCGCCGCAGCGATCGTGCGCTCCGGCTCGCTGGCTTCGGAGAGCACCGCCGCGGCCAGCAGGATCGCCGCGCGCCCCGAGGGCCGGCCGGCACCCCACAGCTTCTTGAACACCTGCGCGGTCGCGGTGGTCGACTTATCGAGATCGCCGCGGAGCCAGTCGAGCAACTGGCGGGCGCGGGGCTCGGTCTTGGCGTCGGTCGTACGCAGCAGGTAGCGACCCACCCCGGCGAGCAGGTCGGGCGCGCCGATCAACTTGACGATGCCGTGGTCGAGCACGAGGTAGAGCAGGACGGGCTGGCCGGCGCTCCCGACCTTGGCGCGCCACAGCCCGGGGCCACCGTCGATCTGGATGGTGGCCGATGCCTGCACGAGATCGCTCAACATCGGCACGGCGCCGATGTTGCGAAACGCCTGCGGCATCAGCCTGAGCCCGGCGTCGCGAAACGGGGTCTCCAGCGCCGCATCCCAGAACGCGGGCGTCCTGCGGTTCGGGTCGACCTGCGCCAGCAGCAGATCGATCACAGCGGTCCGCGGATCGGCAGTGCCGGCCTTGACGAGCGGTTGGCGCGTGACGCTGCTGTACGTCGCGGCCTGGAGCGGAGGCAGCTGGGCCATCGCGCCGCTCTGCGCGAGCAGCTCGCGGCCGGTGTCATAGCTCTGCTGGAGCATCATCGTAACGCCGGCCTTGGTGATCAGCAGGTTGCGACCCGCGCCGGTGCGCAGATCGCTCGCAGCCGTCACCGCCGCGGCGCTGCCGGCCCGCCCTGCCACCGCGGCGACGATCCACTTGTCGCGATCGTCGGACGGCTTGGCGGTGCGAGCGGTGGTCTCGGCCTCGGCGAACTGCCCCGACCACATCAGCGCCTGGGTCAGCCCGAGCGCGTTGTCATCGGACTTCTCGATCGCGAGCGCGGCGCGCCAGGCCTCCACGGCGCCGCGCAGATCAGCCTCCGTGCCGAACGGCCGGCCCGACGCGTCGTGCTGCAGGACCTCTGCAAGCGTGCTCGCCGCGCCGGCGTGCTTCGGATCGAGCTTGCGCGCCTTCTGCAGCGCCGCGATCGCGCCCGCGCGATCCCAGTCGTACGTGTACGGCCGTCCGATCGTATCGAATGTCAGGACCCAGCCCAGCACGACCTGCGGATCGGCGTCGTTCGGCGCCAGCGCGACCGCTTTGCGAACCTCGCGCCGCGCGGCCTCACCGGCCCCTGCGCGCAGCAGCACGGTCGCCAGCGCCGTATGGTGAATCGCGTCCTTGGGATGTAGCGCGATCAGCCGCTCGCACTCCGCGATGGCCTCGCGCGACTTGCCCGCGTGGCTGAGCGCGAACGCGGTCCGCTCGATCTTGAGGTGGACCTCCTCGTCCTCGAGGTCGTGAATCGCCGCCTGGAGCGCGGTCAGCTCGGCCGCCGTCAGGCGGCGCTTGCCGGTGTCGAACCGGAACGTGACGACCAGGGTCTGACCATCGACGCGACGGCTCTCGGTGAGCGTCGCCGTTCCGATCGATCGCGTCCGATCCGGGCCGATCGCCGGCATGGTGAACCCCGGTGGTACGACGATCCGGTTCTCGACCTCGTAGACATGCGGGATGATCCAGGCGAACTCGTGGATCCGCGGCGTCGCCGGCTTGTCGCGCACCACCGTCGGCAGGCTGTGAAGCACCGAGCTCGGGTAGAGAGCGGCGTCGAGCTGCTCGCGCTCGGTGTACACGCGGCGCGAACCGGTGACGGTCAAGGTGAGCTCGAATGGCGCCGCCAGATCCAGCACGTCGCTGTGCGTGATCCGGTCCAGCGTCCCGCCGTAGGTCGAGGTCGCGTAGGTCCCGAGGTTCTTGTTCAGGTCGTCTGCGCGGGTGTCGCGGACCCACTCCCGCGTGGTGCCGTCGAACACGCCGGTGACCCGCGAGACCTCGGTGAGCTGCGCCGCGCCGGCCTCGGGCGCGACGAACGTCCGTACCTCGCGCGTCACGTTGTCCGCCGGTGCGCTGATCGGCGTGGTGACCAGCCCCGTGGTGTCGTCGGCGATCACCAGCGCGCGGCGCCCCTGATCGTGCGACGGCAGCTGGCCGGGCAGGATCAGATCCTCGGTCGCATCGATCCAGACCTCGCGCCCGGCGACCCGCGCGCGGACGATCGCGTGGTCGAACGGGCCCATGCCCGGCAAGTCGGGATCGAGATCGAGCCCCGGCCCGGTGGCGAGCAACGCGAGCTCGGCGCGGATCCCGGCCTGGCGCAGCAGCGCGACCAGCAGCGTCGCCTTGTCCTTGCAGTCACCGAACCCGCGCTTCACGGTCTCGGCCGGCGGCCATGGCACGATCGACGCCTCCCCCAGCTCGATGCCGGTGTAGCGGATCTGGCGGTGCAGCCACGCCGTGATCGCGTGGACGGTCTCGACCGTCGCGGTCCGCGGCAGCTCGGCCGGCAGGGTGACCGGCCCCGCGGCGAGTCGCTGATCGATCAGCGTCCGATAGTCGCGGGCAACCGCCGCCCAGCTCGCCCCGGTGGCGACGCCGACATACGGAACTACGACGACGTCGCTGGGCACCGCGGGCTCGTGCTCGGCCAGCGCCGGCAGCGCCGAGATCTCGTACCGCCAGCTCTCGCGTCCGCCCGCGACCTGATGCCGTACGCGCGCGCCGGCCGGGAGCTTGCGCTCGACGTGGTGGATCTTGCGTGCCGCGGGAGCCGAGAACGCGATCACCGTGCTCGACGTCGGGACGTCGTTGCCGATGGTCAGCGCATCCACGCTGCCGGCCGCCAGCAGCGGCTCGCGGTCGGTCGTCGTGATCTCCTCCTCGACGACAGCGCCGATCTGCAAGCGCGGCAGCGGGGCGTCGAGCCGGCGGCGGTCGCTGAACACGTTCGCCGAACCCTGTCGCGCCGGCGCGTCGGTGACCAGCGCCGGGTCGAGCTCGGCGACGCGGCCGGCCGGATCGATCACGCGGGCGCGGATCACCGGTCGGTCCTGGTAGAACGGGCTCCACGCCGAATGGAGCGTCCCCCAATCGTCCACCCCGGCCTGGGTCCGGATGACGAACACCCAGCGTTCGTGGGTCGTCACCCGGCCGCGGTCGTCGTAGCTGACGTCGTGTTGCTCGCGCAGAATCAGCGCCGGCCAATCGCCCGGTGGCGCCGCCTTGCCGAGCGCAAGTAGCTCGTCGGGCGTGGCCGTGAACGCCGGCTTGTCGAGCACCCGCTCCGCGGCGGCAGCCGGCACGAAGCCGACCAGTGCGATCGCGACCATGAAGATTCCCGCGCACGTTCGTCCCCTCATGGGGCGCAAGCCTACCGGATCGGCGGATCGTTCACGGCTCGGGCAGGATCAGAACACGGTTCGAACGCGCTTCGGTCGTGGTTTGCCATGCGGCTCCGCACGGCGCGATTGCCTTACACCGTGGCGGCGATCTGTTGCTTGACCGCGAGGAGCCTGGGTTCGAGCTCTCGGGCGCGGTCCACACCGATCGCGTCCTGCGCCTTCGGGAAGATGTCGTGCTCTTCCTCCTGCACGTGATGCTCGACCATGCTGGTCAGCCGCTCGAACAGCGGGCCCCATACGGCCGCCACCACGTCGGTCTGGTGGATGCGGTCGATCAGGATGCTCAGCTCGGTGGCTTCGGCGTCGTGGCGTTCGGCCAGGGTGCGCGTCGCGGCGAGCGCGCGCAGCACCGGGTAGACCTCGCGGAGCTCGGCTTGCTCGTGCGAGATCAGCTCCTGTCGGATCGTCGGCCACAGCGCCGCGCGCTTTGCCGGATCGTTGTTGACGCGCTTGAGGAGCGCCCCGATCTCGCCGTGCTGTTCTGCCAGCGTCTCGAACACGCCGACCAGCCCGCGCAGCCGCGCTTTGACGGCCTTCGCGGTGCCCGTTCCTCTGGCGATCATGGAATCCATTCGATTCGGCATTGTTACATTCCTTTCGATGGCCTCGATTGCATCTCGCGTACCGCGCCGCCGCTGCGCGGTGCCTGCGTGATTCTTCGTCGGAGAACTGGCCCGTGCGTGGGCGCTCGTCGACGCTCGTGGCCCGCTTGCCAGACGGGCGCTCACGCCAGGCGGCGATGCCGAAACACGGTGAAGTGCAGGATCAACAGCGACACGTTGACCGCGGCGATCGCGAGGCCGTGGCACACCACCCACGGCGGGAACCCGACCACCAGCATGATCATCCAGACGAACACGTACGTGTCGCGGCGGCCGAACGAGCGCAGCCAGGTGATCGGCGAGGTCGGGTCGTAGACGTCGTCGGCGGTCGCCTTGTCGGTCTCGAACCACCAGCGAAACGCGAACACGTCGCCCGTCCCGGTGCGGCGATAGACATCGAGGTAGGTCGTCACGGCGACCACCAGCCGGCCAGCCGCCGCGGCTGCGCCGAGCCAGCCCCACACGCCGCCCATGCCGGCGCCGACCGCGACGAGGAACAGGTTGTCGACGACGTCGTCCGACAGGTTGTCGAGCCACTGGCCGAGCTTGGAGTACTGGTAGCGCAGCCGGGCGAGCTCGCCGTCGCACGAATCGAGGATCGAGTTGCACTGGAGCAGCACGCCGCCGAGCGCGAACATCGCGTGCCCGGCGCGGCTCGCCACCAGGGATGCGGCCAGGCCGACCAGGATCGCGCAGATCGTGACGTGGTTCGGCGTCACGGCGAGCGACCGCCGCGCCAACAGCCGCGTGATCCGCATCGAGATCCGCCAGTTGATCAGCGCGTCGACCGGCCCCTCGAACGACTTGTTCATCCGCCGGATCAGCGCCCACTCGGCGCGCGCCCGCGCGGCTTCGTCGCCGAGCTCGATCCCGGCGATCACGTCGGCCCGCTCGCGCTGCGCACCGTCGGGCGGCGAGCTGCCCACCGCGACGAACTCGACCGGGATCGGCAGCGTCCGGGCAAACTCGACCGGGGCGGCGGCGATCACGGCGTGCGTTGCACCCTGCCTGGCGACCTCGCGGATCCGGCGCTCGAGCGCGGTCAGCCCACCGACGACCTGGGTGTGGCGGTCACCCGTGGATTCGAAGAACACGGTGCCCACGACGGCATCGGTCTACCATGACTGTCGGGGCGTTCGCTGAGTCAAGGCATTGGAATGGCTTTGTCCGGCGGTCCGTGGACGAGACAAACGAGACAACGTGCCCGTCAGCTGCGGCGGCGCAGCAGGACGATGTGCTCCGCCTTGGGGCGATCGCCGAACGCGTGCTGCTCGCGCATCCCCAGCATCGGGCGCTGCTGCGACGCCCAGGCCTCGAGCACCAGCTCGTCGGTCAGCGCGCCGCGCAGATCGTCGAGGGCGTAGCTCGCCCGGTACTGGGCGAACGAGTCGCCGATCACGATCGCCGCGGCGCGGCCGGGGGCGAGGACCCGCGCGATCGCGTCGAGCGCGTCGGCGAGCGCGCCGCGCCACGCCTGATCGGCGCCGGGATCGTTGGCGAAGCTGCGGCGCGAGCCGATCTCTCCGTCGTCGAGATCGCGGTGGCGGAGCGCGAGGAAGTCGAACCGAAGCCGCTGGTGCTCGGCGTAGTCGTAGGTCCCCGCGTAGGGCGGCGACGCGATCACGCCGCCGGCGCTGCCGTCGGGCACGACCTCGCCGAGCCGCCGCGCGTCGTACTCGACGACCTCGGGGACCGCACCGCCGCCGCGCGACAGATCGTGGAGGCCGGAGGTCAGGAGCTCGACGCGCTGGGCGAAGTGCCGGGCGGCCGCGCCGCGCGACACGTTGCGATCGACCCACGTGCGATCGGTATCCGACGACCGCGACGACACCTTGTAGAGGATGGCCGACAGGCAGGCGGTGAGGACCGCGGCCATCTCGGGGTCGGTCTCGCCAAGGGTGTCGAGGTGGTACGCGATCAGCTCGAGCTCGCGGCGGACGTGCGGGGCGAACCAGCTGGCGAGCCGGCGGTTGCGCGCGTTGGGATCGAAGCCGCTCGGCTTGCGCATCGGCGCCGGCTCGGCGCCGGACCGCCGGGCGGCCTTGCCAGCGGCCAGCACGAGCCCGGTGATCTCGTGGCCGATCTGGTGCAGGTCCTTGCGGCGGCGCGGCGCCATGGTCCAGGTCTTGGCGCGCGCGACCAGCACGGCGAGCGGGTTGAGATCGACGCCGATCGCCCGGACCCCGGCGGCCCGGGCCTCGACCAGCGAGGTCCCCGAGCCGCAGAACGGATCGACGATCGGCGCTCCGCGCGGGGCGCCGGCCGCGACCAGCTCGACCAGCAACCGGGCGGTCGCCGGGTGCAGCCGCGCCGGATAGCTGTGCAGCGGGTGAGTCAGCGACTCGGCGACGTCGTGGTCGATGTGGGGCGCCCGCAGCGCCGCGACCAGCGCCTCGGCGCTTCCGCGGACGCCGTCGGCAAAGATTCTGCCGGGCGCCCGCGGCATGGACAAAGCTCGGCGCTGGCGCGTTGGCACGGGCGCACGCTAGCACGCCCGGGTGCTACAACCCGCACCATGCCCATGCCGCTCGAGATCGTCGGCCTCGGAAAACGCGAGATCCGGTTCGTTTGGGACGAGGGCGACGAGGACGTCTGGGGGGCCCGCGAGCTGCGCATCCGGTGTGCTTGCGCGCACTGTCAGTCGGAGGCCACCGGCGAGCGCCTGCTCGATCCTACGACCATTCCCGAGGAGCTGTCGGTCAAGAACATGCACCTGGTCGGCAACTACGGGGTCGGAATCCAGTTCTCCGACGACCACGCGACCGGGATCTTCCGGTTCCGCGAGCTGAAGAGGGCTCGATGACCGCCGAGGCGCCCGGGGCCGAGCTGGCCGCCCTCGAGGCCGCGTGGGGCGCCCGCCGCAGCATGCGCGGCTTTCACCCCGAGCCGCTCGCGCGCGACGTACTCGAGCGGCTGTTCGGTGCCGCGCAGCATGCGCCGAGCTGGTGCAACATCCAGCCGTGGCGCGTCGTCGTGACCGAGCCGCCGATCACCGGCGAGCTGGCCGACGCGATGCAAACCGCGGCGCGCGCCGGTGCGCCACACGCCGAGCAGCCGTTCCCGCCCGAGTTCCCGACGCCGTACAAGGAGCGCCGGGTCGCGTGCGGCGCCGCGCTGTATACGGCGATGGGCGTGGCGCGCAACGACATGGCCGGGCGGTACGACGCGTGGTTGCGCAACTACGCATTCTTTGGCGCGCCTCACGTGGCGATCGTGGCGTGCGATCGCCGGCTCGGACCGTATGCCTATGTCGACGTTGGTGTGTGGTTGGGATACGTGCTTACCGCGGCCTCAGCGTTAGACATCGATACCTGTCCGCTCGCCTCGGTCGCGGCCTATCCGGAGCCGCTGCGCGAGCGCCTGCCGATCGCCGAGACCGATCTCATCTTGTTTGGCCTCGCGCTGGGCCGCGCCGACGACGCCCCGGCGAATCAATGCCGCACCAGCCGCGAGCCGCTCGCGTCGAACGTCGCATTCGCTCGGTAACGTTCGCAGAGAATAGCTCGCTCCGCTGAGCGTAGAACTTTCCGCCGGACAGCGTGTGTGCTACGGGCCGCGCCGTCCGCGAGACCCGTTGTGATACCGTCTAAAGCTTCGGGGAGAGACTATGCAATCACGCGTTGTGTTCGTGGTTTGGCTGGCACTCTGTGCGCTAGCACTGCCTGCGTACGGCCAGCCAGCCGACGCACTCAAGAAGGCGCAGACCGCGTTTGATCAGGCGCAGCTCGACTATCTCCAGGGCAAGTACGACGAGGCAGCGCGCGGATTCCAGGAGGCGTACGGCGCGCGCCAGTTCCCACAATTCCTGTACAACGCCGGCGCCAGCTTCCATATGAAAGGCAAGAAAGGCTCTGATCCCGCCGCGTATCACAGCGCCGTGGACGCTTATCGCAAGTACCTCGCGGCCGATCCGCAGGCCGCGGACAAGGACAAGGTCGAGACGGTGATCAAGGTCCTCGAGGACGAGATCAAACGGCTCAAGGACCAGCCCCCGGTCGCCACGCCCGCGCCCGGCGACCCGACGACCACGCCCGGCACCGCCACCGCCACCGGCACTGCTGCCGTGACGCCACCGGCGCCATCGCAAGAGGTCCAGCAACTCGGCGACGTCAAGCCGCGCGGTCTGGTCGTCATCGAGAGCGAGCCGTCCAACGCGACGATCTACGTCGACGACAAGCGCAAGGGCTCGTTCGCGACCACGCCGTGGTCCGGCACGCTCGACGGCGATCACAAGATCATCATCGAGAAGCGCGGCTATACCGTGATCGAGAAGACGATCGCCGCGGACCCCACCAAGTTATTCGTGCTGTTCGGCGCGATGTCGCAGCAGAGCTTCCTCGGCTGGGTCGAGATCACCTCGAACGTCCCGGGCGCCGATATCTACATCGATGACAAGGCGATCGGCGCGGTCGGCCGCACGCCGCTGTCGCAGAACCTCAAGCCCGGCAGGCACACGTTCTGGATCAGCGCCGAGGGTTACGATGAGAACAAGCAGGACGTCGAGGTGGTCGCGAACGAGGTCACGCCGATCAAGGCGCCGCTCAAGGGCGCGCCGGTCGGCAAGCTCAACGTGACCGGGCTCGGCATCGAGGACGCGATGATCGCCGTCGACGGCAAGGTGCTGTGCGAGCGCGGGCCATGCCTCAAGGGCGTCCAGCAGGGCGAGCACACCATCACCGTCACGCGGCCTGACTTCAAGCCGTACTCGCGGCGCATCATGATCCAGGCCAAGACCGAGACCCAGATCCGGATCACGCTCGCGCCGACGCCGAGCCGCGGCGATGCGATCGTCGCGTATGGCCTGGCCGGCGTGTTCGGCGGGGGCGGGATCCTGCTCGGCCTCCAGGCCAACAAGTATCGCGACGATCTGCGCAAGGAGATCGCCGCCGGCGCGCCGCCGCCGGACTCCAATGACCCGCGGTTCAACAAGGGCAAGATCTTCGCGATCGCCGCCGATTCCACCTTTGTGATCGCCGGGATCTGTGCGCTGACCGGCGTGTATTACACGTTCCGCGAGAAGGGCGCCCCGTCCACGGGGCTGATCGACGTCCGCGCTCTGGCGCTCAGGCCTGAGATCGGACCCGGATATGCCGGCCTCGGCATGGGAGTGAGCTGGTGATGCGCACCGCGAAGTTGCCTCGATGGCTGTCCTCGGCCAGGTCCTCGGCACCATGGATCTGGGCGGCGCTGCCGGCGGCGCTGTGCGCGTCGAGCCTCGGCGCCTGCAAGTGGAGCGAGTTCGACGATCTCGAGCACGAGACCTGGGTCGGCTCGACCGAGAAGCCGGACGTGGCCTCATCGGACTACGGCGTCGCGATCCAGCGCGGCGCCCGCAGCGGCGACGGCGGCACGCTGGTCGTGATCGGCGCCGGTCAGCCCACGTATTCGCGGCTCGTGTACAGCGCGCAGGGCGACTCGAGTCTGGCGTCAGGCTCGCTCGAGCTCAACGCGCAGTACGGCATCGGCACCCTGGAGCCGCAGCCGATCCTGCTCGCCGACCCGACCGGCGATGACGTCTCGCTGGTCATCAACTCCGGTGCGAATTCGATCGCGGTCCTGACCGGCGGGGCCCAGGTCAACCTGCATCAGGTGTTCGTCACGCCCAGCACGGTGTCCGCGGCGACGTACATGCAGCCGCCCCCGCGCACCGATGCCGCCCACCTCGGCGAGGCGCAGCCGGTCCAGCCGCTGGTCGGGTCCGGCGACCTGGTGCTCGGCACGTTCTACGCGAACGTCCCCACGCCGCAGCCCACGTGCAAGCTGACCGAGGCGGCGGCCGGGATCGACATCCGCGCGCTGGGCACGGTCCGCGACGGCGCGGTCGACGACGTGCTCGCGTGGGGCGCCGGCGGCAAGCTCTACAAGTATCCCGGCAGCGTGTTCAACGGCTGCGACACGATCCAGCCGCTCGCGCCGCCGATCGATACCGGGTTCTCCCCGGGCCCTGGCTCGCAGATCCTCGCGCTGTTCGGTTCCCTCGTCGTGCTGCAGGGTCACCACGACAGCGACGACGACAGCTTCCTCCAGGTCTACGACGTCGCGACGATGACCGCGGTCGGCGGGCCGGTGTCTTTGCCCAAGCTGCGCACCGCGGCGATCTTCACCAGCGGCGCCACGACGTACGTGATCGCCGGCTATCCAACGGCCGCCGTCGACGGCAAGACCTCCGCCGGCCAGGTGCTGCTGTTCAAGACCGCCGAGACCACGGGGCTCGCCGCGCAGCCCGCGGTGACGCTCAACGATGCCCAGCCCGAGAGCAGCGAGTCGTTCGGACGCGCGGTCGTCGCGATGCCGTTCAACGGTGCCGAGGTGGTCGCGGTCGCCGCCGACAACGAGATCTTCGTCTACTTCCAGCTCGAGCTGGCGGACGGCACGATGCTCTACGAAGAGACTCGCGAGGGCAGGTGAGTTGCTGCATTTCTGCGCGAGCTGTCGCCGGCGATTCGACGAACCCGGGTATTGCCCGTTCGACGGTCGTGCCCTAGTCGCCGACGCCGTGGTCGATCAGCCGACCCTGGTGTCGGGTCCGGTCCCGGTGCCCCCGGGGGCCGTCGCCGGTGCGTCCGGTGCGTCCGGTGCGTCCCCGGCACCGCCGTCGAGCGGTGTCCCGCTGCCACCCGACCAGGACTCGACGCGGGTCGCGGTGCCGCCGCGCACCGTCCCGATGACGCCCGGGCCTGCGCCGGGCAGCGAAGTCACGTCGGCGCCCACGCAGCAGGGCTCTGTGCCCATGCGGCTGCCGGCGGTCCGTGCGCCCGCGGATCCGCACAAGGTGGTCTCGCGCTCGGCGTCGGAAACTCCGAACGACGCGCTCGAGCTGTACCAGGCGACGCGCCACAACGAATACGACAAGCTCGTGGGCCAGACCCTCGATGGCCGCTACTTCGTCGACAAGAAGATCGGCGAGGGCGGCATGGGCGTCGTGTTCAGCGCGCGCCATGCCGTGATCGAGCGGCCGCTCGCGATCAAGGTGCTGAAGCGCGAGGCGATGCGCGACACCGGGACGATCCGCCGGTTCGTCCAGGAGGCCAAGGCAGCGTCGCGGATCGGCCATCCGAACATCGTCGACGTCACCGATTTCGGCACGACCCCCGACGGGATGACCTACTCGGTGATGGAGTTCGTGCCGGGCCACACGCTCGGGTCCGCGCTGCGCCACGGGGCGCCGTTCCCCGCGCTCCGCGCGATCCGGATCACCGCGCAGATCGCGCGCGCGCTCGGTGCGGCGCACGACAAGGGTATCGTGCATCGCGACCTCAAGCCGGAGAACGTGTTCCTGCTCGATCGCGACGGCCGCGAGGATTTCGTGAAGATCGTCGACTTCGGGATCGCGAAGGTCGCGCCGCTGGCCGGCCAGGCCGCGGAGCCCCGCTTGACCCGCGCCGGTTCGGTGTTCGGCACACCCGAGTACATGGCGCCCGAGCAGGCGGCCGGCCGCGGCGACACCGATGGCCGGGTCGATATCTACGCGCTCGGCGTGATCCTCTACGAGATGATCTGCGGGCAGGTTCCGCATCGCGGCGACAGCATGGTGCGCACGCTCGCGATGCAGATGCTCGATCCGATCGTGCCGCCATCGAAGGTGCGGCCCGACCTCGCGATCGCCCGCGATCTCGAGGCCGTGGTGATGCGCGCGCTCGCCAAGAAGCGCGACGATCGGTTCCCCACGATGGCCGAGCTGCTGGTGGCGCTCGACGCGATCCTGCCGCCGAGGGTCGCCCACAGCGTGACCGGCAGCCCGGTGTACACGCTCGCGGCCTTGCCGCCGGGGGCCGACCCGGGCGTGGTGCCGTCGCTGCCGGCGATGCCGCTCCAGTCGTCGGAGGCGGCGACGCCGGCGCGAGCTCCCGCCACCCTGACGGACGCCGAGCACAAGACGTCGAGCGCGATCCGCCGGGTCAAGGACGAGCCGCAGTTCACTGCGGACGATCGCCCGGTGTCGTTCCAGCACGTGTTCACCGGCGAGCTGGTCCCGGCGCGCGGCCGGCGGTGGCCCGCCTTGCTGCTCCTGGCGATGATCGGCGCCAGCGCCGCGGGCGTGATCGCGCTGGTGGTCAAGAGCCACAACGCCGTGGTGGCCGAGGCCGGCCGAGATGCGGGCGTGATCGTGCGACCGACCGACGCCGCCGCACCGCCCCCGGTCGACGCGTCCGACATCATCGTGGTCCCCGAGCCTGATGCTGGCCGGCCGCTCCACCCGCCGAGGATCGACCCCCGCCCCGCCGCGGGTAGCGTTCTCCCCGCCACGCCGAACCATCGCGGCACGATCTTGGTCCAGGTGCTCACCAAGCCCGAAGGCGCGAACCTCTACGACGACAGCAACCACTACCGCGGCCCTGGCGGCGCCCAGCTCGAGGAGCCGTTCGGCAAGAAGCTCGTCGTCCACTGCAACCAGCCGGGCTACAAGCCGGGCACCGTCGAGGTGCACTTCGACGGCGCCACCAGCGCCGTACTCTGCGTGCTGCAGCGAATCAAGCTCTGCATCAACAACATCAAGAATCCGTTCGACGACTGCGAGCTCGACCCGAATATCCCCTCGGCCAACTGACAGGGGGTCGCGAGCTGCGATCGTGAGCTCGCCGCGCCGCGGTGCGAGCTCGCAACGTCCGTCATCGCTGGGGACGGCGTCGCTTGGGGCTCGGTCCGCGGCCGTGCCGGTCAGCGCGGCGGCTGCGCGTAGCGATCGCCGGGGAACGGATCGGCGGTCTCGCGGACCATGAGCTCGCCGGCATCGGGCCGCGGCTGGACCGGAATGCCGAGCGCCATCAGGCCCGCGGCGTCGTTGTAGCGCAGCTCGGCGATCGCGATCGGTCGGCCCGGCGCGCGGACGAACCGCGTGTAGCTCGCCGCCGCCGTGCGCTGCTCGCCGAACTCGGTACCCAGGCCGAGGCGCTCGTGGTCCCCGGGGTGCCGGGGGTATCCCGGCGGCGACACCATCTGCTCGTCGCTGTCGTCGTCGGTGTCGGCGCCCGACGGTGGCGTGTAGCGGCCGGGCACTGGAGCCGGCGGGGGCGGGCGCACGGCGGACGCGGCGTCGGCCGAGCGCTTGAGGGCGCGCGGCGCGCCGGCCGACGCGGTGGTGGCCGGCCGGTCCGCCGGGGTGTTGCGCTCGCGCGCGGCGCCCTGGTCGAGATCGTAGCGGTCGTCGTAGGGCCGGGGCTCGGGCCGCCGCGGGGCGCCGATGATGATCTGCTCGGGCGCCGGTGCCAGCTCCTCGAACAGTGCCACGGCGATCACGCCCACGTTGCGCGCCTTGCCCTTCTGGCCGGCGTAGGACCCAGACACCGTGGAGAACCGGAACGTGGCGACGTCGGCTTGCGACGTGCGAAACCCCTCGATCCGGGTCTCGCCGTAGGCCGGCACGACGTAGCCGCGCTTGCCGAGATCGCCGTTCTCGCCATCGATCACGTCGAGTCCATCGACGGACACCACCGCTTCGATGCGATGATCGGTCGGGTTCGTGATGCGGATGAGATAGCGCTCGTTCGCGTGGCCCTGGACATAGAACCGATCCCGGTACGCGAAGGTCGGCAGTGGCGCGCCGTTGCTCCGCATGATCTGCACGTCGTACGGCGCGCGAAGTCGTGCCGGGGCGATATCGAGTGCGATGTGCGGCGAAGCGATCGCCTGCTGGGCAGGTCGGTCTGCATAGGCAGCGGAGCACGCGGTGGCAAACACAGCAGCGGCGGAGAGACTGCGTCCAAGGGCCATGTTGGATTGAGACGCCCGGCCCGGGTTGCCGATCTAAACGCGTGTATAGTCCGCGGCATGGCGTCCTCGAAGAAGCCGGTAAAGGCCGCTAAACCGCCGCAGAAGAAGCCGAAATCGCCAGCGGTGCGCGGCGCGGTGCCAGCTCGGAGAGTCCCTGAGCCCGACGTCGCGAAGGCCGATCCAAGGCTGTTCGATCCGCTGACCCCCGGCGAGATCGCCGACGCGCTGCGCACGCTCACCGAGGATCGCCGGCTCGCCACGATGGCCAAGGTCGGCCGATACCGCGTGATCTGCACCGAGCCGCTGGTCGTCAAGCCGCCGCACTGGATGGCCGGCCATCGCCTCGTCCGCGTCGTGGCGTTCGACTACGCCGCCGATCGCACGGTCGACGCGTGCGTCGATCTCGATGCCGGCGTGGTCGCGCACCTCGAGCTGACCAAGGCGCAGCCGATGCTGTCGCGCGACGAAGAAGCGCTCGCCGTCTCGATCGCGATGGTCGACGACCGCGTCCGCGAGCAGCTGGCGCTCGGCGATATGCCGCAGTCCACCCTGCACTACTGGGGGCGGTCCCCCGACGATCTCGCGTTCGCGCGGCGTTCGGCCGCCGTCGTGTTCGGCCGTGGTGACGGTCATGCCTCGATCGTCGCGATCGTCGATCTGCTCGAGAACATCGTGACCCAGGTGGTCCCTGCGGAGCTGTGGTGATGAGCAACGTGATCACGGAAGCGAACTGGAAGTTTCACTGGCGACTGACCGAGTCCGCCGGGATCATGATCTACCTGGCCGACTATCGTGGTCGCCGGGTGCTGTGGGAGGCGTCGCTGCCGTACGTGACGATCGATCACCAGCACGAGGCGCTCGAGGTCGAAGGCGATCCCGGCGATGTCCACGGTCCGTGGTGGATCCCGCTCGGCACGCGGACCCTGCAGGGCCCCGTGCGCGTGCAGTCGTTCCGTGGCGGCGTCGAGCTGTCGGCAGCGTTCGCGGCCGGCCCGTATAACTACACCCAGCTCTGGCGGTTCCACGACGATGGGCGGCTGTGCCCGTGGCTCACCATCTATGGCCCGGGCATCCACGACCAGCACACCTACCATCCGCACTGGCGGTTCGACTTCGATCTCGACGGCGCCCGCCACGACGCGTTCGAGCGGTTCGAGGACGCGCAGTGGCAGCGCGTCGAGCGCGAGGGCTGGTTTCCCTACAGCGGTGAGGCCGATGACCACGGCAACGTGTGGCGCCAGATCGACGTCGGCTCGGGCGCGGCGATCAATATCCGTCCCCACAGCTGGGACGACGCCGAGGTGTTCGCGATCCGCTACCACGACGGCGAATGGGCACCGTACTCGCCGCGCAGCGCGGCGGGTGCCCAGACGTTCCCGTCGGCCTACGTCGGCGACGAGTCGCTCGACGGCGACGACGTGACGCTGTGGTACGTCGCGCACGTCCACTTCTCGCAGTCGTTTCCGTACACCGCCGGCCCGTGGGTCAAGGTCGCGGGCTTCGGCGCCTGACGCCCGCGGTCAGCGCAGGTACGTCGACGCGAGCAGCAGCGCGCTGATCAGCACGAGCAGGGGGCCGACTTTCCTCAACGTCGCCGTGCTCCGTTCGACCGCGGCGTGCTCACCGCCGAGGCGAAGCCGTCCGGTCCCCACCAAGGTGGCGAACACGCCGCCTGCCAACATGAACGAGTACTCGAGCTGTTCTGCGGACATCGCCGGAGCGTACTACCGCAGCACGCCGAGCTTCCGGGCTACGACGCTTCGCCGTGGCACTTCTTGTACTTCTTGCCCGAGCCGCACGGGCAGGGCTCGTTGCGGCCGACCTTGGCGCCCGCGACGATCGTGCCTTGCCGCTCGCCGGGGCGGCGCCCCGCGAGCGCGGCGTCGAATGCTTCGATCACGACCTCGGTCGGCTTGATGATCGTCGCGGCGGTCTCGGCGGTCATCGCCGCTTCCTTGACGTCTTCCTCGAGCAGGCTGACCAGCTTGGCGTAGACCTCGGGCTGGGTCGCGCGCAGCGCCGGCACCACGCGCTCGTGTGCCGGCTTGTCAGCCAGGCCGTCGATCGTCGACATCCCTTCGGTCACGATCTTGTCGGCGTCGGACAGGTTCTGCGCGGTGAGCCGCGGCAAGGTGCCCTCGTTGCCGCGATCGAACATCGCCCAGACCAGCGTCGCGTAGAACACGGCGGCCTCTCCGACGGTGTCGCCGTGCTCGTCCTTGACCGCGGCGGCGTGCTGGAGCAAGTGCGGTTGCTCGCGCTGCAGGCGCTGCGCGAGCTTGTTCATCGCCTTCTTGTCGCCGCGCTGATCGAGCCGCGCGAAGGCATTGATGGTTCGTTCGACGTCCTCGGCGGAGACTACGTGCGCAGGCATGGGGACGGATCTTCGCCGGCTCGCGCGCGGCGTCAAGCCACGCGGGCTCGGTTTCGCCCGGCTACCTACAGCTCAAGACCTGTCGAACAAAGCCGACTTCGTCGGCTTGTCGCCACGTCTTCTTTCAATCGGTCTGTCGCCGTAACCGGCGACAACCTGTACGGAATCGTCGCTCGAAGACTCGCGACTTCCGAGGTGTCGAACAAGCCGCAACGGCATTTTTCGACACCTCTTCAGTGCGCGCCGAACGTGACTTGCGTACACACCGGCGCGGGCTGGCCGTCGGTCTCGAACGGTTCGAACGTCCACGTGGTCTTGATCGTGGCCTGGAGCTCCTCGTCGTAGGCCGCCACGTTGCTCGATTTTACAAGCTTGGTGGACTCGACCTTGCCATCGGCGCCCAGGCACAGCTTGACGATCGCCGCCGCGACCGGTTGACCGGCGGCCGTGGCGCTCGGTGCGATCTGCGGCTCGCCGGTCAGCCGGTGCAGCTTGTCGAGCTTGACGAGCTTGACCATCGGGGGGCTGCGCACGACAGGCTCGGCGGGGCCCTGGCTCGGATCGCGCAGCGGCGGTTCGAAGCCCGCGATGACGTCGGCCCCGAGCGGCACGATGCAGCCGCCCTGGTTGCCGCAGTCGCGCGGGAACGGCGACGCGTCGAGCACTGCGATCGCCGCGTCCCGGTAGTCCGCCGACAGCACGCCGCTGACCTTGTCGATCGCGCGCGGCAGCTCGACCACCAGCCGGCGCGCCGACTTGCCGGGCGCCGTCACGGTGAGCAGGAGCTCGAGGTCCTTGTTCGCGGCTTCGGGATCGCGGACCACGGCGAGCGCGACGCCGTCGCCGAACGGCGCGAGCTGCGCGGTGACGCAGCCCGGGTGCGCGCAGGCGGGTAAGTAGCTGCCCCAGCGGCCGAGCCGCGCGGTGGTGGTCGCGGCCGCGTCGCCGCGCGGCTTCAAGAGATACGTGGAGGTGTCCCAGTTGGCGTACACCGCATAGGGTTCGAAGAAGTCGAGGCCGAGCGAGCCGTCGATCGGGGCGGGCAGGAACCGGCGCTCGATGTACGGCGCGAAGGTGGCGTGCGAGCTGGTCCCGCCGACCGCGACGTGAGCGGCGCGGCCCTCCGCGGTGATGTCGCGCGCGGTCATCGCTTCGTCGACCACGCGGAGCTTGAAGTCGGCCGGGGTCACCCCGGCCTTGCTCCAGCTGTCCTGGCGCAGCTGGCTGACCGTGGCGCCGAGGTCGAGGTGCATCGCGAACGAGGCGTCGCCGATCCGCGCGGTGACGAGCCGGCGCGGCATCGGCGTGATGTCCGGCAGGTTGACGCCGACGCGCTCCTTGTCCTGCAAGCGCGCGGGCACGGCGGCTTGCTCCGGGCCGGCCACCGCGCGGCCTGCGAGGCCGCCGCCGCCGCGCGACGTGACGACCGGTGGCGGGTCCTTGCCCGACACATTGTTGGAGCGGCCGAACACGTTCTCGTACGAGATCGCCGTCGCATCCGGCGGCGGCTTGAACGCCTTGACGGTCGACAGCGTCGCGATCCCCTGATCGCGGTCGAACCCGAACACCAGCGAGTCGGCGAGCACGTCGCGCCCGATGATGCCGCTGATCCGGCGGCCCTCGGTGTCGTAGAACCCGGTCGTGAACACCATCGCGTCGCGGCGTTCGACTTTGAGATCGGCAATCTCGAGATCGAGCATCTCGGCGTAGAACCGATTCTGTCCGGTATCCGATTCGTCGACCCGCTTCGGACCGATGCCGGAGCGCAGGCCAGCGGCCCGGACCACCTCGGCATCGAGCGCCGTGACGTTGGCATCGGGATCGATGGCGAACAGATAGGGCCCGTGGCCGTGGACGCGCCCCGGGGTGATGAGCAGCCCGTCCTCGAGCGGGCCGACGAGCGGAAACGTCCAGTGGTCGCCGTTCGAGAACCCCGACGGTGCCCCCACGGTACAGCCACTGCCCAGTATCAATAGCAACGTGCGCGCGATGCTCTGCACGAGATCCTCCCTCGCAAACCGTTCGATGAAACGAAAGTCAGATTGACTGCACGGCGCGGTGGACTACAAGCACAAAGTGTCGTGTTCGGCAAAAGCCGAGAAGTTCGCGACCGTGGCTTCGCCGATACAGTGTCTCTTCGCCGATACAGTGTCTCTTCGTCGACACACTGCCCAGGTCCGCTGACACGGTACGGCTGCGCCGCGGCGGTTACTGCGGCGTGAATACGAACGGCGCGCACACCCCGGCGGGGCTGCCGTCGATCAAGACCGGGTCGAAGGTCCAGGTGCGCTTGATGTCGTCGAGCAGCTGCTGGTCCCACACCGCGACCCTGCTGGTCCTGGAGATCTTGTCTGACTCGACCGTGCCGTCGGCAGCGAGGCAGACCTTGACGAGGGCGGCGACCACGGGGGTTCCGGCGGCGGCGATCGCCTGCCGGGATGCATCGTTGGGGGCGATCTGCGGCTCGCCGGTGCGGCGCTGCAGCCGGCTCCCGGTGACCGTGGGGAGCCGAGGTGGCTCCGGCGGGCCTGGTGGGGGGGCCGCAGCCTCGCTGGGCGTGGGCGCAAACGGCGCGACGCAGGCCGCGGCCTGGTCGGCACATCCCCGCGGGAACGGTGAGACATCCAGCACTCGCAGCGTCACGCCCGCGTACGCGGCGCCGAGTTGCCCGGTCGCCTGGTCCGCGTCGGCGGTCAGGTTGGCGACGAGCCAGCCCGGCGAGGGCGAGCCCGGGGTGGCGATCGGCGCGAGCACGACCTGCAGCGCGCGGTGCGCCGCTTCGGGGTCGCGTGTCACGGTGACCGTGACGCCTGTGGCCGCCGACGAGCCATCTGGTGCCGCAACCGCGGCGGTCACGCAGCCTGGATGTGTGCACGCGGGCACGGCGCTGCCCCAGCGCCCGAGCCGCGCCGTGGCCGTCGCCGCGACGTCGTTGCTACGTGCGGCCAGGTAACACGTTGCGTGCTCCCAGCTCATCCACACCGAGAATGGCGCGAAGAAGTCGAGGCCGAGCGCGCCGTCGACGCCTTCGGTCTCCCATCGCTGATCCTCGTACGGGACGAACGCGGTGCCGTCGCGGGTCGCGGCGGCGAGCACCACGGTGTTCGCGGTTCCCACCTCCGTGACCGTGCGCGGCGTCGCGGCCTCGTCGACGAGCGTCAGCTTGGCGGGCGCCGCCTTGAGCCCGGCGCTGCCCCAGTGCGACTCGCGCAGCTGGCTCGCCTTGGCGCCGAGATCGAGGTGCATCGAGTACAGCTCGTCGTTGACCTGTGCCCGGGCGAGCCGGCGCGGCGCCGGTCGGACCTCGAGATCCGGCAGCTTCGACGACACCGCCTTGTACGGAAAATCGACGCTGTGCTCGGGGGGCCGAAATGCCTTCTCGGTCGACAGCATCGCGATGCCCTGATCGCGGTTGAACCCGAACACCAGCGATTCGTCGAGGACATCGCGGCCGAGCACCCCGGCGAAGTGCCGGCCATTGGCGTCGTAGAGCCCGACCGGGATCACCATCGCCGGGCGCCGGGCGATCGTCAGGTTGCCGATCCTCACGTTGAGCAGCTCGGCGTACAGCCGGTCCTGCTGCGCGCCGGTCTCGTCGACCTGCCGCGGCCCCTTGCCGGTGCGCGCCTGGGTCTCGGTCACGACCTGGGTATCGACCGCCGAGATCGTCGCGTCGGGGTCGATCGCGAACAGGTACGGGCCGTAGCCGTCGATCAGCACCGGCGTGACGAGCAGGTCGTTGTCCAGCGGATCGACCAGCGGGAACACCCAGCGGTCACCGGCCGAGAACCCCGGCGGTGGACCCACGGCACAGCCACCGAGGGCTCCGATGGCGACCCCGATGGCGACGGCGAGCGCCGCGCACCCCCGATGGGAACGCGGTTTCCCGATCGCCTCCCCGTGGGCGAACGTGCTCACCTTAGTGCCGCGTACCGTCCGCTCCGACTTCCCACACCATGCCCGAGTACATGAGCTTGTTGAGATCGCCGACGCCTTGCTTGGCGGTGGCATCCTCGATCTGCCGCGTCGCGAGCTCGCCGTAGGTCGGCTTGTCGTGGCGATACAGGATGCCCATCGGGATCGGGAAGTCCGGCAACACGAGCTGCGCGAGCAGGTTGGCGTACAGCGCCGAGCCGCGCTCGCTGTGCACGACGATCTCGGCGAGCGGGGTCTTGCCCGGGCCATCGCCGACCTCGACGATCTCCGGCACCATGCCGGCGCCGAGCTTGATGCCCTTGGTGCCGCCGGCGAACACGAGCGGCTTGCCATCGACCAGCGCGATCTGCTTGCCGGCCGGGTCGTCCTTGACGCCTTCCCACACGCCGTCGTTGAACACCGGGCAGTTCTGCAGCATCTCGATGAACACCGCGCCCTTGTGCTTGTAGGCCTCCTGCAGGATCGAGCCCATCAGCTTGGCGTCGGTGTCGGCCGCACGCGCGACGAACGTGGCGCCCACGCCGAGCGCGAGCGAGATCGGGTTCAGCGGGTGATCGATCGACCCGGTCGGTGTCGACGGTGCGCGCGTCCCGATCGCCGAGGTCGGCGAGTACTGGCCCTTGGTGAGCCCGTAGATCTGGTTGTTGAACAGGATGATCTTGAAATCCATGTTGCGGCGCAGCGCATGGATCATGTGGTTGCCGCCGATCGACAGCCCGTCGCCGTCGCCGGTGATCACCCAGACATCGAGATCCGGTCGCGTGATCTTGAGCCCCGACGCGATCGCCGGCGCGCGGCCGTGGATCGTGTGGAACCCGTAGGTGTTCATGTAGTACGGGAACCGGCTCGAGCAGCCGATGCCGCTGACGAACACGGTGTTCTCGCGCTTGACGCCGATCTGGGCGAGCGTGCGCTGGACCGTCGCGAGGATCGCGTAGTCACCGCAGCCCGGGCACCATCGCACGTCTTGATCGGACTCGAGGTCCTTCTTCGACAGCTTGAGCTTCACTGCTTCGGACATGGCTTCCTTTACGCGATCGCCTGGGGCTGGATGGAAACAGGGGCGGTTTCGGTCGGCTTGGCGTCGAGCAGCGCCTCGATCGCGTCGACGACCTCACGGACCTTGAACGGCAGGCCCTGGACCTTGTTGAGGCCCACGGCGTCGATGAGGAACGTCGCGCGGATGATCTGGCGCAGCTGCCCCATGTTGAGCTCGGCGACGATCACGCGCTTGAAGTTCTTGATGATCTTGGCGAGCCCCGGCTCGAGCGGCGACAGCCAGCGCAGGTGCGCGTGGCTGACCTGCTTGCCCTGGGCGGCGAGCTGGTGCTGGGCCTGGCGGAGCGAGCCGAACGTGCCACCCCAGCCGATCACGAGCACGTCGCCGGACTCGCCGCCGGCGAGGTCGAGCTCGCCGACATCCTGGGCGATCCGCGCGATCTTCTCGGCGCGGACGTGGGTCTGCTTCTCGTGGTTATCCGGCGCGTACGAGATGTTGCCGGTCAGCGCGTCCTTCTCGATGCCACCGATCCGGTGCTCGAGCCCCGGCGTGCCGGGGATGACCCAGGCCCGCGCCAGCGTGCGCGGATCGCGCTCGTAGACGAAGTAGCTGGTCGGGTCGGTGCGGTGGATGACGTCGAACCGCGGCAGCGCCGCGAGGTTGGGCAGCGGCCACGGCTCGCTGCCGTTGGCGATGTAGCCATCGCTGAGCAGCATCACCGGCACCATGTAGCGGGTCGCGATCTTCACCGCTTCGATCGCGCAGTAGAACGTATCGCCCGGCGACTTGGCTGCGAGCACCGGCATCGGCGACTCGCCGTTGCGGCCGTAGATCGCCTGCGATAGATCCGATTGCTCGGTCTTGGTCGGCAGCCCGGTCGATGGCCCACCGCGCTGGATGTTGAGGATCACCACCGGCAATTCGGTCATGATGCCGAGGCCGATCGCCTCGCCCTTGAGCGCGATGCCGGGACCCGACGACGCGGTCACCGCGATCGATCCGCCGTACGCGGCGCCGAGCGCGGCGCCCATCGCGGCGATCTCATCCTCGGCCTGGAACGTCATCGCGCCGAAGTTCTTGTACTTCGCCAGCGAGTGCAGGATCGACGACGCCGGCGTGATCGGATAGCCCGAATAGAACAGCTTCTTGCCGGCGAGGTCGGCGCCGACCACGAGGCCGAGCGCGATCGCCTCGTTGCCGGTGATGTTGCGGTACATGCCCGGCTTGAACACGTGCGCCGGGACCTTGTAGACGGTCTGGAACACCTCGGCGGTCTCGCCAAAGTGATAGCCGGCCTTGAACACCTTGACGTTGGCCTCGGCGAACTCCGGCTTCTTCGCAAATTGCTGGTAGATCCGCCGGACCTCGCCCTCGGGCTCGCGGCCGTACATCCAGAACACCAGGCCGAGCGCGAAGAAGTTCTTGGCGCGGCCCTTCTCCTTGTTCGACAGCTCGCTGGTCTCGAGCGCGGCCATCGTGAGGTGGTTGATGTCGACCGCGTGGACCTTGTACTTGTCGAGGCTACCGTCCTCGAGCGGGTTCGACGCGTAGCTCGCCTTCTTGAGGTTGGCCTCGACGAACGCGCCGGTGTTGACGATCAGCGTGCCGCCCTCGATCAGGTCCTTGAGGTTGGTCTTGAGCCCCGCGGGGTTCATCGCCACCAGCACGTCGGGCGCGTCGCCCGGCGTGTGGATCTCCGACGACGAGAAGTGAAGCTGAAAACCCGAGACGCCGAACAAGCTGCCCGCGGGGGCGCGGATCTCGGCGGGAAAATCAGGGAAGGTCGAGATGTCGTTGCCCGCTTCCGCAGCGGCCTTCGCAAACTCGGTCCCGGTGAGCTGCATGCCATCGCCCGAGTCGCCGACGAACCGGATCACGACCCGGTCCAGTTGCTTCGTATCCATCGATGCCTCTCGCGCTCGCCAGTCCAGCGAGGTGGCGCGGACCTTACCAGCCATGGACCCGGAACCCAAGTCCTGCGGTCCCTGCGGCGCTCGGCGGTGCGCCGCGTGCCGCGGTGAGCCGCACGGCGATGCAGGCGTCCTACAGCGCGGTGCGCCGGCGAAGGTGAGCACGCCCTCCTCGCGGCGATCGCGGTGCGGTTCAGATCACGCCCGATCACCTGTGACACACGCGCTCGATGAATCTCCGGACAACGAGCGGGCAGCTTCCGGGCGGCCGGTCGCGATGTGAATCGCGTAGGCTCGCCCACCTTCACCGTGTGGCCGATTCGCGCGCCGCGCCGACCTACCCAGCTTGGCAGCTTCGGGCAAGTCCGTCAGGAATTGCGAGGTAATAGCACCCGCGTTCGCCTGGATTGTGGCGTGCCATGGCACGGCCCTCCTTCTGCCAGCTACGCTTGCGATGTGCACAGAGCTGGTTTTGCGTTGCTGTTGATGGCGTGCGTCAATCACGCGGCGGCGCCGTCGCCGATCGCCGCTGCCAAACCCACACCGAATGGAAAGTTAGGCGAAGGCCCTCCGCTCGCCACCGCCGGCGAGCACATGCAGTACAAGCTGTCGCTCAAAGGGGTCGAGCTGGCGACCTACGAGCTCGCGATCGGTGACGTCGCCGAGCTGGCTGGCAAGCAGGCGATCGTCGTCCAGGGCCATGCCAAGGTCGGCGGCCTCGCGGCGTTCCTCGCGACGATCGACGACCGGTTCACCTCGTGGGTGGACGTCGCCACCGGTCGGGCGCTGCGGTTTCAGACCGACGAGTACGCATCCGGGAGCAAGACCAACATCGAGCACGCCGTCGTGGACCTCGCGGGACGCACCGGCGACACGGTCTCGGTGGCGTTTCACGTCAACGACGCGGCGCCGGTGGCCGAGCCGCAGCAGGTGACCCAGCCGATCGTGTGGGACTACAACGCGTTCCTGCTCGTGCTCCGCGCGTGGGAAGCACCCGCTGGCTCGAAGCTCGGCTTCGAGGTATTTCGCAGTCGCTGGCTGTGGCATGTCGACGTGACGATCCACGGCAAGGAGAAGCTCGTGACCGAGCTCGGCGAGCTACCGGCGCTCCGCATCGACGGCCAGACGTACAAGCTCGATCGCAAGGGCGCCCGCGACCGCGGCTCGACCGAGCGCGAGTTCACGATGTGGATCAGCGACGACGACGGCCGGGTCCCGCTCGAGATCAGCGCGACCACCGACTACGGCGACCTCAGGATGCAGATCGTCGACTACCAGCCCGGCACGGGGCCGAGGCTGCGACCCTAGCCTGGCCCGGATCATTCACCAGGTCGCCGGCTGCGACCGGCGCATCGCGGGCAACTCGCGACGTACGGCCGGTTCTCGCTCGTCGCGTACGTCTAGTACGCTCCTCGCTGCGCTTCCGGGCGTGCGCCGCGATTTGCCTCGCGCTGCTTGGTTTCGCCTGGCTCCTGTGAATGATCCGGGCGAGCGTCGGCGAACGAGGCTCGGCCGACGCGCGCCGGCGTCGGCCTTCGAACGGTTGTCGTCGTAACCGGTGACAACCCGTACGGAATCGTCGCTCGAGACCCGCGACGTCGTGTTCAGTTCGACTTGGGATCGAGCTTGGAGCGGAACTGCTTCTCGCCTTTGCCGAGCACGACCTTGGCGTAGTACTGCGCGGCGGGCACGCCCGAGCGCTGGACGATCGCGAGCTGCTCGTCGATCAGCGCCTTGAATTGCGGCTTGGGCATCGCGCCGGAGATCTGCTTGCCGTTGACGAAGAACGTCGGGGTCGCGTTGACGTGAAACTTGGCCAGCTCGTCGCCGTCGTGCTGCAGGCGCGCCTCGCAGGCCGGGCTGGCCATGTCGGTCTTGAGCCTCGCGGTGTCGAGGCCGACGTCCTTGGCGATCGCCACGATGTTGTCCTCGCCGAGCTTGGACAGATCGTTCGAGGCCGCGTAGGCCGCGTAGCCCTTGTCCCAGAACGCGGTCTTGAACTGCTTGTACTTGCCCTGCTTGGCGGCCGCACAGCTCGCCAGGTGCGCCGGCTTGGCCGGCGGATGAACCACCAGGTTCATGTACACGACGCGGACCTTGCCGCCGTAGTCCTTGACCAGCTCGTCGAGCGTTGGCGCGGCGCGCTGGCAGTACGGGCACGCGAAGTCGAACGCCTTGATGATCGTGACCGCCGCCGTCGCCGGTCCATCGACCTGGCCGGCCTGGACGTCCTCGGCGATGTCGACGGCGAACACCGCGTCGGGGTCCGGCTCGTCGCGGTCCTGCGCGGCCTTGGCCGCCTTCTGCTGCTCGTAGACCTGGTTCAGGAAGTCGAGCGCTTCTGCGTTGCGTGCGAACGCCTTCTCGAGGCGCGCCAGCCGGTCCTCCAGCGTGCCGCTCTGGTCGGGTGCAGCCGCTGCCGCCGCCGGCCCAGGCGCGCTGGGCGTGGCCGCCGGCGCCGGATCCAGCTTGCGCTTGCTCGGAAGCGTCTCGAGCTGCTCCGCGTGATGCTGGCAGCCTCCGGACGCGAAGGCCGCGGTGACCACGAGCATCAGATGACCGATGATCTTCATGCCGATGCAGCGTGCCAAACCCCGGCGCCGATCGGCAAGCCCCGCCTGACTTAGTTGGACTTAGTTGGACTTAGTTGGGCTTGGGTTCCATCTTCGAGCGGAACTGCTTCTCGCCCTTGGCGATGACGACTTTGTCGTAGTAGTCCGCGCCCGACACGCCGGAGTCCGCGACGACCTTCAGCTGCTCGTCGATCAGCTGCTTGAACCGGTCCTTGGGCAGCGCGCCGTTGACGTGCTTGCCGTTGATGAAGAACGTCGGCGTCGAGTTGACGTGGAACTTCTGCATCTCCGCCATGTCATTCTTGATCCGGTCCTCGCACTCGGGGCTGTGCATGTCGGTCTTGAGCTTGGCGGTGTCGAGGCCGAGGTCCTTGGAGATCGCCAGGATGTCGTCCTCGCCCATCTTCTGCGCGAGGTAGCCCTTGACCCAGAACGCGTCCTTGAACTCGTTGTACTTGCCCTGCTTGGCCGCCGCGCAGCTCGCGAGGTGCGCCGGCTTGGCCTGCGGGTGGATCAGCATGTTCGCGTACACGACGCGGACCTTGCCGCCGTAGTCCTTGACCAGCTCGTCCATCGTGGTCGCGACGCGCTGGCAGTACGGGCACGCGAAGTCGAACGCCTTGATGATGGTGATCGGCGCGCTCGCCGGGCCATCGACCTGGCCGGCCTTGACGTCGTCCGCGACGCTGACGGCGAACACGGCGTCGGGCGCCGGATCCTCGCGGTCCGCCTGCTCCTGCTGCGCCTTCTGCTGCTGCTTCTGATTCGCGTAGACCTTGTTGAGGAAGTCCAGCGCTTCGGCGTTGTGATCGTAGGCGGCCTCGAGGCGCGCGAGCCGCTCCTCGACGGTGCCGCTGTGGTCCAGCTTCGATGGTGCAGGTGGCGTCGCCCCCGTTGCCGTCGGTTCGGCCCCCTTGTCCTTGGTGACGCTGTCGAGCCGTGAGTGTTGCTGCTCGCAGGCTGCGAAAGCTGCGACCAGCGCCAAGCTGGTGATGATCTTCATTTGCGGCAGCGTGCCAATCCGCCCGCCGATCGGCAAGGTACTTCGACGGAGATCCGGCCGTGCCAGCGCGCCTGCCGCCGGATGCTCCACGGGAGGCATGGCACGCACTCCAACCCGCCACCCACAACCGCCGGATCCCGATTTCTGTTCCGCGCGTTTTTGCAATGAGGCTGTTTGCGACGAGCTTTAGCAGGTTCTTAACCCGACGCTGCCCCCGATCGGTCTCGCGCCGTAACCGGCGACCACCGGTACGGAATCGTCGCTCGAAGGCGCAACAGCCGCAGCCGCAACGGTATGTTTCGACACGGCTTCATCCAGTCTTCTTTCGATCGGTCTGTCGCCGTAACCGGCGACAACCTGTACGGAATCGTCGCTCGAAGACTCGCGACTTCCGAGGTGTCGAACCATGCCACAACGGCATTTTCGACACCTCTTCAGCCCCAGCGCGCCAGATCGGCGAGATCCACATGCCCCCGGGTCAGCGTCTCGTCGAAGCTGTCGGCGTGCTGGCGCCACTGCAGGTATTCGGCTTCGCTGACCGGGACGACGCGCGCGACGGTGATCGGTGGAGGTCCGTCGTCGATCGGCAGCCCCAGCCGCCATGGCCGCGGCACCATGATGTAGACGTGCGGAAGCCGCTGCGAGAGATCGCCGGCCCCGAGCGCGCTGATCACGTCGCGCACCATCACACCCGGCTCGGGGAAGAACCCGGTCTCGGTGAGATGGAACGCGAGGTTCGCCAGGATCTGGCCGCACACCTCGGCGTCGATCGAAGACGCGAGCAGGAGCTCGACACGTGGGCGGCCGAGCTCGGGCCACTTCGTATTGGACAGCCCGAGCGTGGCAAACGTCCAGAGTCCGAAGCTCGGCTGGTTGGCGAACCGCGCGACCTCGAGTGGGAGTGCGCCCTCGGCGGCGTGGCGGTAGGTGCGGGTCGAGAACATCCCCAGACCCGCGCGCAACGCGTCTGCCGCGCGGGTCGAGATCCGGAGGAACGGCTCGAGGATTGGCACCGTTCGCGCCATCTCGATCCACGTCGGTTGCAGGGCCAGCGCGCGGCGGAGGTAGTTCTGCGCGACGACCTTGTTGCCGACCTCGGCGTGCGCAACCGCACCCCCCCAGAGCGCCGTGGCACTGTCGGGCCGCAGCCCGATCGCCCGATCGAACGCGCGGGCGGCTTCCTGAGGCCGCCCCATGCACAGCAGTGCGTGTCCCAGCCCACGCCAAGCTAGCGTATGAGGCGGGAACACCTGTGCAGCCCGGTCGAATTTTGCGGCTGCGGCTTCATAGTTCTCCGCGAGAAACAGCTCCGTCGCCTCCACGACAAGCGCTTCTGCGGCCGCCAGGCTCATATCTCGATTAGGCACGCGCCTCCCGGGGTCGCGCAAGCTGGTATGCTCCCAAGTCCATGTCAGCAGGAGTAGGCGCCGACGTTGAAGCGCTATGTTCAAAATGCGGCGACGTCTGGCACGTCGTCGTTGCCAAGGTCGGCGACAAAATCGCCAAGGTGCACTGCAAGCAGTGCGGCGCCGACCATCGCTATAAATCCCCGCACGCGGCGCCCGCCGAGAAAAAGCTGCCGGCCGCGCTGCGAGCGCCCCGAGCGCCCAAGGCCCCCGTCGAGCGGTTCGAAAAGCCCGCGGTGGCCGCCGATCTCGCCAAGCCCGTGCGGCCGTACCGCGCGAGCGAGCTGTTCGAAGTCGGCGAGCGGGTCGATCACCCAAGCTTCGGCCAGGGCGTCATCGAGATCGTGGAACCCGGTAAGATCACCGTGTTTTTCGCTTCTGGAAGGCGCGTCCTGGCGGCGATCAAGGCGCCGGTGGCCGATGGGCTGACGCGGCCCAAGCCGTTCGATCATTCGAACGCGGCGGGCGGCAAGCCGGTCGGCGAGAGCTGAGCCACGCTGCGTCGGTCTCGGGGCCCTCCAGGGCTCGAGGCAGGGGCTCTGATGTTGTTGCCAGGGATAGCCAGGATAGGACGAGGTGCGACTCGATGGACGTGTTCGAAGAGCTCAAGCGAATCATCGTGCCGTTCAACGTCGAGTGGGTCGACCAGGCCCTGGCCGACCAGGCATCGACCTTCGATGTCGATGCCCGGTGGTACTCGAGCCACGACGGCCCACCCAAGACCACCTCGGAGCGCACGCCGTTCAACGGCGATGCGTTGCTCGCCGGGATGCAGGCCGTCTGTATGCTCGGCACCTACCTCCCGGTCGGTGACCCCCGACGGCTTGGCGTGCCGCGGCTCCACGCCAAGATCCTCGCGCGGCTGGCCAACCCGGAGCTGCTCCTGTTCGGGGGATCGCGGGCGACCAAGATCGAGGGCAAGCCCTACGTGGCACCGGGCTATCAGTCCAACCCGTCGCAGCACGGCATCGACAACGGATCGATCATCACCGCGCACGGCTACGTGTACTTCCGGCCGGCGAGGATCACCGCGTCGGATCCTGACAACCTCGCGCTCGTCCGCGATGCCGCCGAGCTGCACTACCCGATGCAGACGTTTCCGTGGTCGGGGCTGTATCACGTCTGGCAGGCCGCGCTGTCGCCCGGCGTCGCCGCGCTGGTCGCGCGAGCGGCGGATAGCCCGGTGGCGGCCGGCGGCTCGGAGCTCGATCCGCGGCTGTCGTCGCCCGCCGTCGTCGACGCGATCCAGGCCCGCCACAAGCTCGATCGCGACGCCGCGACGCTGTACCTCCAGCTGCTCGCGCTGGTCGACTGCGGCGACGCGCCGACCCGAGAGCTCAACGGCTGGACCCAGACCAAGCACAAGAAGGCGGCGGCGGCGCTCGTCGCCGCCGGGCTGGTCCTCGAGCACAAGCATCCGCGGGCCAACCGCAAGTTCGTGATCGACAGCCCGTGGGAGCAGCTGTTCCCGCCGCACCCCGCGATCGAGCACCAGAAGCTGCCGCTGTACGACGCCCGGATGGTCAACGGTGCGCTCGCCGCGCCGCTCGGCCGGTTGCTGCCGTTGCGCCCGCTGCCGGACCTGTTTGCCGACGCCTGGCAGCGCGCCTCCGCGACGTGAGGACCCTGCCGACCTCCTCGATGCGACCCTGCACCACACCGCGCCTCCCGGCGGTCATCTGCTACGGTCCGCGCGCAATGGCACGACAGCGGCTCGGCTGGCTCGGACCGGTGATCGTCCTCGTCGGGGCTGCGGTCGCCGCCGTCGGGGTCTGGTACATGGTGCACGCCAAGCCGGCAGCAGGCGCGGTGATCGATGCGCTCGCGGTAGATGGTCATCGCGTGCTGGTCGTGCGCGCCGAGGTCGGCGGCGATCGGGCGTTCGTCGAGCTGCGCGAGGATGATCAGGTCGCGTGGCAAGCGCTGGTTCCGCACTACGCCGGCCGGACCGGCACGCCGGGGATCGCGTGGAGCCCCCGGGTCGTTTCTGTGCGGGTGGTTCGCGACGGGCACGCCGAGCTGTTCGCGCTCACGATGCAGGATGCCTCGAAGCTCGGGGGCATGCGGCTCGCGCCCGAGCATGGGCCGGTGAAGGACGATCCGGCCAGTCCCGTCACGCTGACCGATCATGTCCGCTCGTACGAGGTCGTGTCGGGCGCTGACTGGCATCAGCTCGTCGCGGTGGACCTGACGTCGGGGCGCGCGCTGTGGTCCCGCGAGCTCGGCCCGACGCCGGTGCGCGGTGGCGGGGTCACCGACACGGCGGTGTGGATCGAGCAATCACCCGGCGGCCGGCAATGTTTTGCCGCGCTCACGGGCAACGCCCGTCCCGCGGGCGCCGGCGGGCGCTGCGGTTCGTAACGTGAGCGGCGGACCCACGAAGCCATGCGGCCATCGTGCCCGCTGCGTGAGCCGCGCCATGCGCATCGCAGCGTTCCAGGGTTGGGGCGCGCTCACGCCCGGCCCTACGACGGTGTCGCACGACGCTGTCTGAGGAACCTAGTAAGTTAGAATTAAAGATGAATCGGCCGGAAATCGGCATGTGACGGGTTCGTCACCGTCGCGTTATAGTGTGCGTCATGTCTGTTGAACGCCCGTTGTTCGCGAGCGACGTATCGGGCGCGCTCCGCCTGGAGCTCGTGCCCGAGCCGTCCGAGGGGCGTGACGGGCGCGACCGGACGCAGCCCCGCCCGGTCGACGTCGCGGGCCGCACCCCGCCCGCGCCCGCGCTCGGCGACCTGGTTCCGACCGACCTCGGCGCGCCCGAGCTGTACCTGAACCGTGAGCTGACCTACCTGAACTTCTGCTGGCGGGTGCTACATGAGGCCGAAGACGAGCGCGTGCCGCTGCTCGAGCGGGTCAAGTTCATCGCGATCGTCAGCTCGAACATCGACGAGTTCTTTCAGAAGCGGATCGGCGGGCTCAAGCAGCAGGTCGGCGCCCAGCTCCACAAGGTGACGCCCGACGGGCGGACGCCGCAGAAGCAGATCGCCGATGGCCTCGAGCTGATCACGCGGCTCGAGGCGCGCAAGATGCAGCTCCTCGACAAGTTGTTCGCCGAGCTGCGCGATGTCGGTGTGTGGATCGCGCCCTTCAAGGATCTCGATGCCCAGCAGCAGGCCTGGGTCCGCGAGCACTACCTGCACAACATCTTTCCGCTCGTGACGCCGCAGGCGATGGATCCGGCGCACCCGTTTCCGTTCGTGTCCAACCTGTCGCTGAACCTGCTGGTCTCGCTGCGCTACGAGAACGACAGCGAGCCGCTGCTGGCCCGCGTCAAGGTGCCGTCGTCGGGCGGCACGCCGCGATTCCTGCGGCTCGGCACGTCCCGCACGTTCGTCGATCTCGCCGATGTGATGGCGAACAACCTCGACCTGCTGTTTCCGGGGATGGAGATCGAGGCGTGCTCGCGGTTCCGGGTCACCCGCAACGCGGTCACCGAGCGCGACGAAGAAGAGGCCGAGGACCTGCTCGAGATGATCGAGATCGAGCTGCGCGAGCGCCGGTTCGCGCCGGTGGTCCGGTTGCAGGTCGACAAGCTGATGCAGCCCACCCTGCGCGGCCGGCTCGCCGCCGAGCTCGGCCTCGACGAGCAGGCCGACGTGTTCGAGGCCGAGGGCATGCTCGGCCAGCGCGATCTGATGGAGATCGCGACGCTCGACATCCCCGAGCTGCGCGATCCACCCCACGCGCCGGTGTCGCCGATCGATCTGCTGAGCGACGGCAGCATCTTCCACGCGATCCGCGATGCCAAGCACCTGATGGTGCACCACCCGTTCGAGTCGTTCCAGCAGAGCGTCGAGCGGTTCCTGCGCGAGGCATCCGACGATCCCAAGGTCCGCGCGATCAAGATGACGCTGTACCGGACCTCGAAGGACAGCGACGTCATCAAGCACCTGGTGCGCGCCGCGCGCAACGGCAAGCAGGTCGCCGTGGTGCTCGAGCTCAAGGCGCGGTTCGACGAGGAAGCTAACATCAAGTGGGCGACGCGCATGGAGCGCGCCGGCATCCACGTCACCTACGGCGTCGTCGGGCTCAAGACCCACACCAAGATCATCCTGGTCGTGCGCAACGACTACGACGGCCTGCGGCGCTACGCCCACCTGGCGACTGGCAACTACCACGCGGGCACGGCGCGGCTATACACCGACCTGGCGCTGTTCACCTCGGACGATTCGATCGGCCGCGACCTCACCGAGCTGTTCAACTACCTGACCACCGGGTACAAGCCGCGCCGCAAGTACCAGAAGCTGCTGGTCGCCCCCAAGCAGCTCAAGCAGGCGCTGCTCGAGAAGATCGAGCGCGAGATCGCGGTGCAGGGCAGCGGCGGTCGCGGCCACATCCAGTGGAAGCTCAACGCACTGGAGGACATCGACATCGTGCGCGCGCTGTACCGCGCGTCGCAGCGCGGCGTGACGATCGATCTCATCGTGCGCGACACCTGCCGGCTGCGACCGGGCCTCGACGGGGTGTCCGCCACGGTCAAGGTCGTGAGCATCATCGGCAGGTTCCTCGAGCACGAGCGGATCTACTACTTCCACAACGGCGGCCGGCCCGAGTACTACATCGGCTCGGCGGACGCGATGCAGCGCAACCTCGAGAAGCGGGTCGAGGTGCTGGTGCCGATCGAGGATGCGCGGCTCCAGGCCGAGCTGCGCCACATTCTCGATACCCAGCTCACCGATCAGCGCGGCGCGTGGGACATGCAATCTGACGGCAGCTATGTCCAGCGCAGCGGCATGGGGGCCAAGCACTCGCAGCAACAGGCGATCGAGCGGACCGAGCGCCGGCTCAAGGACGCGACCCGCCTGCGCCGCCGCAAGGTCCAGTCGACGACGCGCCGCAAGCGCTAACCTGTCGAGCGCCCAAGCTCAGTGAGGGTGCTCGCCGACGGGGCGAGATCCTGTTGTAGAGTCGCCGTCGCATGGGTGGACATCCGTACTGGTACCTGGTGCCCTACGAGAAATCCGTCACATCGGCGCTCGACAAGCTGCGCAAGCGCGAGTTCGCCGCGGGCCGCTACAACCCGGTGATCCCGTTCCTCGAGTTCGACGAGCCGGCGTTCTCGGCGCAGCGACCGGGCGCGCAGCACGCCTCGATCGATGCCGCGATCGACGACGCCGCCGAGGATGGCACGCGGTCGATCCTCGACATCGCCCACGTCAGCAAGCGCGCCGACTACGGGACCGCGACGCCGGTGTCGACGACGCGCCTGCGCGCGCTCTACGGCACCGATCGACCGACCCGCGAGATGGTCGCGGGCCACGAGTTCTTCGACGACATCGATCGCGGCAAGTGCGTATATGTCGTGGTGTATGCGGGCGGAAAGCCCAGCGAGATCCTGTTCGCCGGCTACTCGTACGACTGAACGCGAGCGGCGCGCGCCACGGTCACTCCCAGGCGATGTCCATCGAGTCGTCGTCGCCGATCGCCTTCTCGAGCATGGCGAGCAACTCCGGGTCGATGCCGTTGTCGGACATCAGCTCGAGCGTGTCGCGATCGATGTAGTAATCGTCGTCTTCCTCGTGTTCTTCTTCGAGCTGCTCGACGAGAAACGCGAGCTGCTTGTCGGAGATCTCTCCGATGGCGTCGCCAGTATCGATCCGGATCAACCGCGGCATCCCCAGAGTCTGCCCAGCACGCCGGGCCGTGGTCAACGGCCGGCGTGCTACAAGCCACCGTCACCGGGTTTCCCTCGATGACGAATTCGCGCTCGTCGGGGCGGGTTTGCGGTATCCCCACCGCGGGGGGCCGTCACGCAGCGCGGCGTGAATGCCGTTGCGCGGTCGTCGCCGACGCGCGCTTCAGTGCCCTCGCGTGATCGTGTAACCGACGATCACCGCGAGGAGGCCGGCGACCATCAGGTACATCGCGATCGCGGTGTTGTTCGACCGGCCGGTCGTGCCGTTGAACCGGACGCGGCACTTCGGACACTCGACGTGCTTGAGCAGCTTGGAGCCGAGGAGGCCGCCCCACCAGGTGAAGCCCACCGGGCTCGGGGTGACGTCGTGCTGGCAGCCGGGACACAGCATCTATTTGGCCTCGTCGCAGCGGGCCACCGCATCGAGGTCCAGCGCGGTCAGGGCACATTCGATCCGCACCTTGGCGGTCTTCTTGACGCAGGCCTCGACGAACTCGGCCGCCTTGGCCTCGGAGACCGCCTTGCGCTGCTTGGCGATCTCGGCCTTCATGGCGTCGGTCACGGCGGCGGCGCCGGCCTTCTTGAACTCGAGCTCGACCAGATGATCGAGGAGCTGCCTGCACTGGTCTTCTGAGGGCGCGTTCTTGCACCCCGTCGCCAGTAGCACCGCCACCACGATCCAGGGCTTCATGCGCCCATCGTATCACCGCGGCAGCGTTTGGCGGACTGCCGCGATCCGCTTCTGCATGGCGGGGGTCGGACCAAGCGCGGTGGCGCGGTCGAGGGTCTGGGCGGCGGTACGCGGCGCACCGTCGGCGGCCCACGCCGCGGCCAGGTGCACGAGGATCTCGGGCTCGAGCGGGGCGAACCGCGCGGCGCGATCGAGGGCACGGACCGCCGCACGGGGCTCGCCGCGTCGCAGCAATAACCAGCCCCAACTATCGAGGATCGCCGGATCTCCGGGGGCGAGCTCGCGGGCATGCCGGAGGTAGCGCTCGGCGTCGCCGAGCCGCTGGCGGGTATCGGCGAGCAGGTAGCCCGCGAGGTTCAGCGCCGCGACCAGATCGGGGGTCGCGCGGATCAGCGGTTCGAGCAGGGCGAGCGCGCCCGGGATGTCGCCGGTGCGCTCGGCCAGCCGGGCCCGCGCCAGCGTGGCCGCGATACGGTCCTGGGGATCGGCGGCGGTCCCGAACCCGGCGAGCACGGCGCTGGCCGCGGAGCGCTTGCCGAGATCGGCGAGCGCAAAGCTGACGAGCAGGGCGCTGGCGATCGAGCGCTGCGTCCCGGGGCCGGACGTCGCGCTTGCCGACAGCGCCGCCAGGGCCGCCAGAGCGGCGGCCGGTTCGCCCGCCTCGAGCGCGGCCTGCGCGACGAGCCGGTGCGCCGCGTCGGCGAGCTTGGCGTCGCCGCCGACCATCGCGAGCGTGGCCTGCACCGCGGCGCGGTCCCCGGTCGCGAGCTGGATCTCGGCGAGCGCGAGCGCCCCCGCGTCGTGGTCGATCGCCGCGAGCCGGTGCGCGATGGCGCGCGCCTCGGCGATCCGGCCGAGCCCGCGATCGAGCCGCGCGATCGCCGCCAGCGCCTCGGCATCGCTGCGATCGTCGTCGAGCAGCGTCAGCAAGTCGATCACCGCGGCGCGGTCGTCGGCCTCGCACAGAAGCCAGAACAGCTCCTCGGCGATGTCGAGCGCCTGGCCGCTGCGATCGAACGCGCTGCGGGTCTCGGCGATCGCCTGATCGAGGTGGCCCTGGCGGCGCAGCGCGCGCGCCAGATCGAGCCGCGCGTCGATGTGGTCGGGATCGCGCTCGAGCACCGCGCGCAGCTCCTGGGCCGACTGCGCGAGCTCGCCCCGCATGGCGAGCCGCACGGCCAGCCCGTAGTGGCCGTCGACCGACGCCGGCACGTGCGAGATCAGGATCCGCAGCGTGGTCTCGGCGGCGGCGTCACGCTGCAGCTTGGCGAGCCCCAGGTACGCGCGTTCGTCGTCGGGTGACAGCCGGATCGCGCGCAGGTACGCGGCGCTCGCCGCGGCGGCGTCCCCGGCGGCGAGCTGGTCGCCGGACACCAGCCAGACCTGCGGGTGGTCCGGCCACCGCGCGCGGGCGGTGGCCAGCGTGGCCAGCGCGGCGGCGGTGCGCTTGGCCTTCAGCTGTGCGCGCGCCAGCTCGACCGCGACCATCGGCTGATCGGGGGCGGCGGCGGCGGCCTCGGCGAGCGCGTCCGCGGCAGCCTCCCAGTTGCCCTGATAGCCGGCGAGCTTGCCGTTGAGGTAGTGCGCGTACGCCTCGCGCGCCAGCGGCGGGGGCGGCGCGATCGGCGCCGGGCGCGGGCATCCCGCGAGGCCGAACCCGACGGCGGCGGCGACGATCGCGGCCCAGGTGATCGGGCAGGCCCGCTTGCGCTCGACGGCGGACATGACCACGGCCCGCTACAGCGGGATGTTGCCGTGCTTGCGCGGCAGGTTGGTCTGGCGCTTGTTGGCGAGCGTGCGGAGCGAGCGGATGATCGTCCACCGGGTGTCGCGCGGCCGGATGATCTCGTCGATGTAGCCCAGCGACGCCGCCTTGTAGGGATTGGCGAACCGCTCGCGGTACTCCTCGGTGAACCGCGCCCGCGCCTTGGCGCGCTCGGCCTCGTCGGTGATCTTGTCGAGCTCGCCGCGGAAGATGATGTTGACCGCGCCGTCGGGCCCCATCACCGCGATCTCGGCGGCGGGATACGACACGTTGACGTCGGCGCGGATGTGCTTGGACGCCATGACGTCATAGGCGCCGCCGTACGCCTTGCGCGTGATCACGGTGATCTTGGGCACGGTGGCCTCGGCGAACGCGTAGAGCAGCTTCGCGCCGTGCTTGATGATCCCGCCGTACTCCTGGTTGGTGCCGGGCAGGAACCCCGGCACGTCGACGAACGTGATCAGCGGGATGTTGAAGCAATCGCAGAACCGAACGAACCTCGCCGCCTTGATCGACGCGTCGATGTCGAGGCAGCCCGCCAGGTGGTTGGGCTGGTTGGCGACGATGCCGGCGGGCCGGCCGTCGAACCGGGCGAACCCGCACACGATGTTCTTGGCGTAGTCCTTCTGGACCTCGACGAAGTGGCCGTCGTCGACCACGCTCGCGATGATCTTCTTGATGTCGTAGGGCTTGTTCGACTCGACCGGGACCACGCTATCGAGCGCCGGGTCCGCGCGATCCGGCGGATCCTGGGTCGGCCGCGTCGGCGGGTCCTGGGTGTTGTTGCTCGGCATGAACCCGAGCAGCTCGCGCAGCCGCGCGATGCAGGCGAGCTCGTCGGGCTCGCTGAAGTGCGAGACCCCGCTCTTGCTGGCGTGGGTCGCCGCGCCGCCGAGCTGCTCCTTGGTCACCTCCTCGTGGGTGACCGTCCGGATCACCTCGGGACCCGTGATGAACATGTACGAGGTGCGCTCGACCATCAGGATGAAGTCGGTGATCGCCGGCGAGTACACCGCCCCACCGGCGCACGGCCCCATGATCGCGGACAGCTGCGGCACGACGCCGCTGGTCAGCACGTTGCGCAGGAAGATATCGGCGTAGCCGGCGAGCGATTCGACGCCCTCCTGGATCCGCGCGCCGCCCGAGTCGTTGAGCCCGATCACCGGGCAGCCGATCCGGGTCGCGAGGTCCATGACCTTGCAGATCTTCTGCGCGTACGCGCCCGACAGCGAGCCGCCGAACACCGTGAAGTCCTGTGCGAACAAGCAGATCGGCCGACCGTCGATCGTGGCGTGACCGGTGACCACGCCGTCGCCGAGGATCTTCTGCTCGGCCATCCCGAAGTCGGCGCAGCGATGGGTGACGAACCGGTCCAGCTCGACGAAGCTGCCGTCGTCGACCAGCGCGGCGATGCGCTCGCGCGCGGTGAGCTTGCCGGCTTCGTGTTGTTTGTCGATGCGCGCCTGGCCGCCGGCGAGCGTGGCTTTCGCCTCCATGTCCTGGAGGCGTTGAATCGGATCGCGGGAGCTCACGGGTGCGGCGTATCGTAGGCGTTAGGCGAGCGTCAAGGGAAGTGACCTGCCGTCGAGCGGGCCGACTATTTGGTGTCGACGGTGGCCCGCATCGCCGCCGCATGGATGCACGCGCGGGTGATCGCGAACGCCAGGAACGCCATGACGAGCGCGCCGATGACCAGCATCCACGGCTTGAGCGGGCTGCGCCGATGGCTCACGTCCGGCAGCCGCGCCGGCCGCTGCGTGCCGGGGCGCTCGAACATCGCCTGCGACGGCGGGAGCCCGTTCGGTAGCTGCGCCGGCGCGTTCCAGTTGGGATAGTTGCCCGCCGGTGGCGGCGGCAGGGGCAGGACGACCGGCGCTGGGGTCGGCGGCGATAGCGGCGCCATCGTGGGCGGAACCTGCGGCTGGATCGGCGGGGCGGGATGCGAGCCTCCCAGCACCACCGGGGCCGCGCCGCGGCCACCGCGCTCGCTCACCAGGCCGGGCGACGGCGTGTGCGTGGGCCGCGGGGTCGTGAGCCGCGCCGCGGGCGGCGGCATCGACTCGACTCGCTCGACTCGCTCGACTCGCTCGACTCGCTCGACTCGCTCGGACCGGTCGATCCGCTCCGGCATGGGCGTGCGCCGGATCGCCGGTGACACCAGCCGGGTCGCTTCCTCGGCGTCGAAGTGCGGGTTCGCCTCGAGCTGGCCCGGCGGGATGGTCGGGACGTCCTCGGTCGACAGCGGCACGCGCATCCGCGTCGGCTCCTCGGTCCCGCGCCAGGCCCGGACGCCGGGCAGCGGTGGCGGCGGCTCGACGGTCGAGCTCATCTCGCTGGAGTCGCGCCGCGCGGTCGACCGCAGGTAGGCCATCTCGTCGCTCGACAGCTGCGCCTGGCGCGTTTCTTCTTCCTCGAATCGATCGATCACCTGGCGGGCGCGCGCGACGCCGGTGCCGTCCATGTCACGCATCGAGAACGCATCGGCGGTGTGGATCCGGATCACCGTCGGCTCGCTGCCGTCGAACTCGTTCCGCGACGGCCGCATCGCGGCGCGCGGCGCGCTCTTGCGCTCGACCTCCTCGGCGGTATCGATGATCTTGGCGAGCTCGGTCGCCGGATCGCCCACCGTGACGTCGAGTGAGTAGCGCAGGGTCCGCAGCTTCGCACCCAGCTGACCGGCGGTCGGACGGTCGTGCGGATCGAGATCGAGGGCCGCCATGATCAGGGCGTCGATCTCGGGCGACAGCCGGCCATCGATCTCGCGCGGCCGCGGCACCTCGGGATCGCGCACCGCGCGCAGCGCCTCCATGTCGTTGAGCCCGGAGAACAACCGCCGGCTGGTGACCAGCTCCCACAACAGGATCCCGATGGAGAACACGTCGCTACGCGGCTCGAGGTGCTCGTTGCGCGCCTGCTCCGGCGAGATGTACGCAAACTTTCCCCGCACCGCCCCGTGCCCGGTCGGCTCCTGCTCGGCGCGCTTGGCGATCCCGAAGTCGGTGAGCTTGACCTCACCCGCGCGCGACAGCAGCACGTTCGACGGCGACACGTCGCGGTGAACGAGCGACATCGACTCGCCGTCGGGGGCGCGCGCGGAGTGGGCGTGCTCGAGCGCCTCGCAGATCTCGGCGACCACGTGCAGCGCCAGATCGAACGGCATCCGCCGCCGCCGGGCCTCGAGCCCGCGCTGGACCGCGCCGAGATCCTTGCCGTCGACGTACTCCATCACCAGGAAGTACTGGCTGTCGTCGCCGAGCCCGACGTCGAAGATCTGCACGATGTTGCGGTGCTTGAGCAGCGACAGCACCTTGGCCTCGGCGATCAGCAGCTCGACGAACCGCGGGTCCTGCGAGAGGTGCGGCAGGATCCGCTTGATCGCCACGGGCTTCTCGAAGCCGCCGGCCGCGACCGCCTTGCCGCGGAAGATCTCGGCCATGCCGCCCACACCGATCCGGTCGAGCAGCTCGTACCGCGTCACGCGGCGACGAGCCTAGCACGGCGTCCGGCCGCCGGTGTCATCGCTGGGCGCTGGACCGCGCCGGCCCGGCCGGCCCAGCGATTCCGGTCGTGTACGATGTCACGGTGGACGACATCGCCGCCTTGCTCGACGCCGCGCTGGGGGCCCACGTCGGCTCGGCAGCCGCCGTCTCGATCGGCGACGCCGGGGTGGAGCAGGAGCGGCTGATCCGCGGCACCACGAGCCGGCTGCCGGACCTCGGCTCACCGGTCGACGACCACGTGCCCTTCGATCTGGCCTCGCTGACCAAGCCGATGGCGACCGCCGCGCTCGCGATGGTGCTGGTCGGCGACGGTGCGCTAGAGCTCGACGCCCCGGTGCGGCGCTGGCTGCCCGACGCGGCGACCACGGGGACGGTCCGTCACCTGCTCGGCCACGCGGCCGGCTTGGCCGCGCACGTCGAGTTCTTCCGCGCGCTGCGCACGGGCGTGCACACCGACCCGTACGCCGAGCTGCTCGCCGCGGCTGCGCGGCACCCGGCCGGCCTACCCGGCACCACCGCGCTCTACAGCGATCTGGGATATCTCCTGCTCGGCGCGATCCTCGAGCGCGTCGCGGATCAGCCACTCGACGTCGCGGTTCGCTCACGGGTCGCGGAGCCGCTTGGCCTCGGCGGCGCGGGCTATCCGGGCACGGCGGCGCTTGCGCTCGCGGTCGCGACCGAGCTCGACGATCGCGGCCTGGTATCGGGCCTGGTCCACGATGAGAACGCGTACTTCGGAGGTGGCGTGTGCGGCCATGCCGGGCTGTTCGCGACGATCGGCGACGTCGCCGGGTTCGCCGCCGCGATGGTCGAGACCGCCGCCGGCCGGCGGCGCGGGCCGTGGCGCTCCGACGTCGTGCGGCGGTTCTTCGCCGAGGCCGCGGCGCCGGACACCACGTGGCGGCTCGGCTGGGACACTCCGTCGCCGTCGCCCGGGACCTCGCACGCCGGCGATCGCTGGCCGCGCGCGGGCGCGGTCGGCCACACCGGGTTCACCGGCACGTCGCTGTGGCTCGACCTGCCGCGCGGCCGCTGGGTCGCGCTGCTGACCAATCGCGTCCACCCGACGAGACACGGCACGGCGGATGCGATCAAGGCGCTGCGCCGCGCGGTTGGCGATGCTGCCTGTGCGCTGCTCGATCCTCATTGAACCGCCACCGCGAGGCGTCGCCCGTTCATGACGCCCCGCTCGATCGTCGAGAGAAGCCTCATGCGATCGGTGCGAGCAAGCCGCGCACCAGGCGAGGGGCTCGCGCGCACGCTCGGCGAGCTATGGGTCCTGCGCGGTTACCGACGCGGCGACACGACGGTCGCCGGCGAGATCGATGGGGACGGTGACACCGTCCCCATCATTTGCGGCTGGGCTTGCGCTTGGGCACCTTGACCTCGGGCCGCGGATCGGCGCCCGGCGAGCCGAACATGCCGTCGACGCCGCGCTGCGAGCAGACCCAGATCGAGATCAGGATCGCCAGGTCCGCGAGCGCCCGGCGGCTCATCGACGCCGGGATCACCAGGCCGTAGGTCTCGGACACGAAGCGCAGGTCGCGCAGGACCCGGCCGACCTCGTCGCGGTTGATGTCGCCGTGCCAGTACACCACGCGGGTCAGCAGCAGCTCCTGATGGCGGCGCAGGAACTCGCCCATCGACAGCGGCTCGACGATCCGGACCGACGGCGGCTTGCAGATCTCGAGCAGATCCTCGAGGTACTCGTTCCAGTGCCGCGCCAGGTGGCGATTCTCCGGCCGGCGCAGGAATTTCACGCGCTCGACCGAGAAGTCGGCCTTGACCGTGGTGCGAAATCGCGGCGACACCGCCATCAGGTCGTAGAGGGTCGGCGGGTTGTCCTTGACGTAGTCGGTGTCGTGGTAGCGCCACCAGTTGCGCAGCTGCGGCCACGTGCACACCGAGAGCAGCGGATCGTCGGTCGAATCGACGACGACAAACCGGCGATCCTCGGAGCGCAGCACGGTGATCCAGTGCGACCACTCGTCGACGCACAGCAGCACCGGGGTCTGCTCGCGCAGGTGCTTCACCAGGATCTTGCGCGCCTGCTCGGCGTCGGCGCTGCGCTCGAGCACCAGATCGCATTCGAAGGCGCGGGCGGCGCGCGCGAGCTGGATCTCGTTGGTGCCCGACCACCAGTGGGTTCGCGCGGTGGACGAGATCTCGTTGACGTCGACCATGCGGCCGAGCGCGAGCAGCGCGTGCTTCAGCGCAAACGGACCGCACGTCCATTCGTTTGGTTGGGGATAGAACCCCGGTCCGTACAACCCTTCGGCCACGGGACCACTGTAGCACCGCCGGTCTATACCCCCGGGCAGTCAGGCCCCAGGTACGCCGAGATTCACCCTGCTATTTCAGGCTGTTACGCCTGTGATCGGCCACTGCCAGCGGCGTCCCACCAGCACCGACTCCCGGGGATGCGCCTCGATCATGCCCGACCACAGCGCCAGGGCGCGGCCGTGGCGCGAGGCCTCCATCGCGCGCCGGATCGCCTCGATCAGAAAGCTCCGCTGGCGCTCGAAGTGCTCGGGCGTCCAGGCGATGTCCGAGACGTCGAACGTGGTGTCGCCCGCCGTCGCACAGCGTTCGAGCCAGGTCACCAGCTCGTGTTCCCAGCGCGCCTGGGCCGCGGGGCGCGCCGAGGCGGCGACCTCGCGCAGCAGCTCGGCGGCGACCTCGCGCGACACCAGCAGCTCGGCGCTCGGGCCGAGGCGATGGTTGGCGAACACGACCATGGCTGCAACCTAGACAGGGCCTCTGACAGTTGCGTGACAGCCGGGTGCCCTTGCCGCGACCGGTCACAAGGTTGACCAGAAGACGCTCGGACGCGCACCGGGCGATCGAGGTTCACGAGCGCGCCCAGCCACCTCGCTGGTTCCGATCTACCCCGAGACGGTCGACCAGCACGGGCGCGCAGCGGACGGCAGCGGGCGATCGAGGTTCACGAGCGTGCCCGGTCGCGTCGCTGTTCTGATCGACCTCTCAGCGAGCCGGAATCGGCGAGCGGCCCGGTGCGACCGCGTCGCGGCGCAGCCCCGCGGGGGCGAGGTTGTCGAGCAGCTGTGCGCACGCGATGCACGGATCGACCCGATCGTCGGGGTCGAACCACGCCACGGAGGACTCCGCGGCAACCTTGATCGCGCTGGGTCCGAGCCGCGTCAGCGCCTCGCGCAGGGCCTCACCGGCGATCGTTCCGGAGGCGAGGCCCCCGGCGGTTTCACGCTGCGCAAGGTAGCCGCTCAGCGCCGCCGCCAGCGCACAGGATCCCGGCGGTACGTAGGCGTCCGGCCAGCGCGCGTGGGCCAGCCGATCGATCCAGTCGAGATAGAACGCGGTGAAGCTCGGATGGATCGGCGCGAGCACCCCGATCGCACGCGCATCGATCCAGACCTCGCCGCGCGCCGCGCCGTCGAGCGCGACCACCGCCGCGTAGCCGCAACCGAGGTGCGCGAGCGGAAGTCCCCGGCGCCAGGCAGCGCTCGCCGGTGCCGTGACCACATACGGCGCCGCGCGATCGATCGGCACGATCCCGTAGCCCGGACCGCCGCCGCCGGCGCCGACCTCGGCCGCGAACCCGCGCAGGTCGTCGGGCAGCGCGCCGCCGAGCCGCTCGTCGAGCGCGTCCAGGGCGGCAGCGGTCAACCGCGGTGCCAGCTCGTAGCGGTGATGTGCGGCCCCGAACCGGCGGCGTGCGGGATCCGCGGCGTCGAGCGCGGCGACCGCCTCGCGCACGGTTTCGAACAACTCACGCATGCTTGGCCACGCTACTCGGGCGCACGGGTCCCCGCACGTAGCTGCGCGGCCGGCGACCAGCTTGGCCATGATCTTGTCGGCGGTGGTCGCATCCCGCTGTACCACGTAGCGCGGACACGGCGAGCCCGGTCGTGCGCGTCCGCGTCATTCACCAATGACCGAGATCGTGAGCCGGCGGTCGTGCGGCGTCTTGCGGTGCTCCCAGAGATACAGGCCCTGCCAGATCCCCAGGACGAGCTGGCCGTCGGCGAGTGGGATCCCGATCGACGTCTGGGTCAGCACGCTGCGGACGTGCGCGGGCATGTCGTCGTCGCCCTCGGCGTCGTGCGTGAACAACGTGTCGCCGTCCGGTACGAGCCGCGCGGCGAACGCCTCGAGATCGCGGCGCACCGACGCGTCGGCGTTCTCGCTGACGATCAGCGATGCGCTGGTATGCGCGATCCAGATCGTCGCCAGGCCCTCGCGTGCCCGGCTGGCGCCGACGATGCGAACGACGTCGCGCGTGATGTCGTAGATGCCGCGTCCGCGGGTCGCGACCATGAGCTCACCGCGATAGATCATCTCCAGACGTTGGCGCGCGCGGCGCGAGATGACAACCACGGGGCCGAATCAGTTGCACCTGTCTCGACCCCGATCAGACCGCGTCGGCTATTTGCTGACCGCGACCGGGGCTCCATAATGAAGCCGCAGCAGCGACGCGGCTCCATCGCGCGCCAGCGTCACGATCCACATGCGGTCGAAGATGATCGGTTCGCCGGCGGGGAGCGTTTGGCCGGTCAAGCCGCGGACCAGGTCGGGGACCGTATTGGAATGGCCGACCACGAGGGCCGTCGTGCCCCACGGCTCCGCGCGCAGCGCCCGCAGGATCCCCGGAACGTCGTCGATCACGATCGGCTTCTCACCCGCGTGACGCGGCAGCGGCTCGGCGGTCATCCGGTTGCGCTGATAGTGCGTGGTGTACACCGCGCGCAGCGGCGAGTCGTCGAGCACGCGCGCCAGCTCGAGCGCCCGGGCTTTGCCGTCCGCCGTGAGCACCGGATCTCCACCGGGCTGGGTCGCTTCGGCCTCGGCGTGGCGAACGAGGATCACGGTCTTCACGCCGGCGGGTGACGCCGGCTTGCCGCTGGGCTCGGCCGCGGCGATCCCCCACGGCGCCACGACGAGCAAGCAGAGAAGTGAACGCGAGACGCTGCGCATGCCGGCAGCTTGCCGCAGGCGTCGCGCGGCTGTCCACCGCGGGGGCCATGCCGTCGAGTGGCTGGACGAGCCCGTATTCCAACGGACGTGCGTCGCCATCACAATCCGCGGGTCGCCTCACGACGCTGGTCTCGGAGCCAGTCAGGAGCGTGAGGCTCGGGCTTCGTTCCCGTTCGCCAGCGCGCCGCTTCCGCTTGGCGGCGAGTGCGGTCACGGTTTGTCGGTAGGCTTCCGCCGGAGCATCTCACTGCCGATGCCATACGATGCGAATGGCAGGGCCATCATACCCCGGACGTTCCGGCGCTTGAGATCGCCGTCTGTGCGGAGCACGACGACGTCGATGGAGACACAGCCGCCCATATCGGTGATCACACGGGCCTGCTGGACGCTCTCGCAGTAGGTGACTTTGGCCTTGCAGCCGTGGCAGTAGCGGACGTCATTGTGGTGCGTGGTTGTGAGGCGATCCCAGCGCATCGGGCACACCACCTCGAAGCCGACGGTAGCGCGCTGCTGGTAGCGCGTCGACGGGCAGTTCTCGACGAAGGTCGTCGCGACGCGCGCGCGCCAGCCCGCGCCGACCTGGTGGGAGAGCGTCCGGATCCGGGCGGCGGCCGCGGTGGCGTCATGTTCATCGTCGGGCGCGTTGAGGGCGGTGAGTTGCGCGCGCAGGAACTCGGCGCGGACGACATCGCCGCGGCCCTCGAGCCAATCAGCGTACACGCTGCGCGTCGCCTGGTCATCGGGCCGTGCGAGGATCGCGTCGAGCAAGCGTTGCTCGGTGGGATGGGTGACGTCCTCGGGTGCGAAATCGCGCCACCTGAACCAGAGGTCGACGCCGCCGACCCGCACCGTGTCGTTGGGCGCGATCCTGCTCGGCGCGCGGACGCCGTGTGGATCCTCGATCACGAACGCGCCGTTCACCGCGCGCACGCGGATATGGCGTGCGTCGATCCCGTCGCTGCGGATCACGAGGTCGCATTCGTCCGACGAGCCCACGAGGATGTCGTCGCGCGAAAACGAGAACACATCGGGCTTGCCGTAGCCGTGGCGCAGCGAGACGCTGATCACGCCACGAGCTTGCCGGATCTCTAGCGTGAGCGGATCGGGGATTTTCGGTCCCAGGACTGGACCTCAGCTGCTATGGTCCAGGCGATGGTGCGCTGGCGTATGGCGCTCGCTGTGCTCGCGGGAGTGACCGTGGCGCCGGTCGCCGCGCTGGCAGCACCAGCCGAAGCGGATGCAGCCGCGCCTCCGCCGGCTGCGCCGAAGTCCGCGAAGAAGCCGGTCGCGTCGAACAAGGCCAAGAAGCCAGTCGCGTCGAACAAGGCAAAGAAACCGACCAAGTCGCGGCTGGGCAAGGCGAAGCCGTCGTCGCGCCGCGGCCCGGCGACCAACATGCCGCGCGGCTTCACGTGGCCACCGTCGAAAGCGATGCTCGCCGCCGAAGCGGCCTGCGAGCGTGAGCTCGACCAGGCGTCGGTCGCGTGGAAGCCGGCGAGCCGCGAAGGTCATATCGCCGACGCGGTCACGATCGAGGACGCCACGCTCGGCGGCATCGCATACGTGTCGGTCTACCGCCCGGGGCCGCACAAGCTCGACTGCCAGCTCGCGCTGGCGCTCGCGACGATCGGCCCGACGCTCTACGCGGCCGGCGTGCGCGAGGTGCACTTCGGCAGCATCTACCGCTGGACCAACGTGCGGGTCGGCGGCCAGACCAAGAACGCGCTGTCGCGCCACGCGCTCGGCCTCGCGATGGACGTCGTGTCGTTCGTCGACGCCAGCGGACGCGACGCCAACGTCGCCAAGGACTACGGCAGCGATGACCCGCTGCTGCTGGACGTCGAGCAAGCGCTCAACGCGTCGCGCGCGTTCCGCCTCGTGCTGACACCAAAGAACGACCCGATCTCGCACAGCGACCACTTCCACATCGAGGCGAACCCGACCTACGCCGCGGCGCCGCGGTCGTAGCGGCGGTCACGGCGCGATCCGGAGGCAGGTCTCGTACCAGTGGACCCCGAGCCGTTCGTCGCGCTGGACCAGCCAGATCGAGACGTCGAGCGGCCCGGTCAGATCGGCGGCGCTCGGGGCGTGGTACTCGGTGGACAGGTTGGCCTTGTTGCCCAGGATGTCGTGCGGTCCGCCGGTCGAGCCGTCCGAGAACCCGCCGGCGCTCGCCATCCACTGGTAGGTCAGCGTCTCCGTGAACGTCTTCGAGTTGCCGTCGAGTGTCGGCACCACGTAGGTCTCGCGGGCGTTCGCGTCCTCGATCGGTGTGATCTGCAGCCGGGCGTCCGGCGCAAGCCGGAACGGAGACGTGCTCTCGACGCAGCGGCCGAAGCCCAGGGTGCCGGATGTCTGTTCGCCCCGCGCGCTGAGCCGCACCAGGCTCGGGTTGGCGTTGGCCCGGACCTCCGCCGGGATCCGCGGCGCGACCTGGAGCGTCTTGACCGCGTACTGATCGAGGGCACGGTCGCTGTCTTCACCGCCGATCCGCAGCTGCACCGCGTAGTAGAGGCCGCCGAGCCCGTGCAGGTCGTCGTCCTGCAGCGCATCGGACAGGATCGAAAACAGGTTGCGCTCGGGGAACACCCCCGCGCACAGCTCGGGTGCTTTGGCCGAGGTCTCCGGATCGTCGATCACCCCGCCGGCGAGTGGAAACTCGGTTCCGGCCTCGCAGCGCTCGTCGTCGCTCAGCGGGCACAGCGACATCGACCACACCAGGCGGCGGTCGAGCCCTGGGTCGGCCACCAGCGCGCAGACCACGGCCGGCTTTATCTGGCCGAACACGACCCCCGGAAACGCCGGCGGGGTCAGATCGATGTCGAGCACCTGGTTGGGCAGCGACGACGCCATCGCCAGCACGCGCAGGTCGACGACGATGTCCGGATCCTCGAACGTGGTGCAACCGGCCGCCGCCGCGACCAGTCCTGCGATCAGCGCGCGGTTCACCATGTGCCTTTGACTCCCAGGGTGGGCAAGATCGGAAAGCTCGTCACGGGCGACGACTGTCGATAGCGATAGTCGTACTGGATCGCCTCGGTATTCTTGCGATTGGTCACGTTGATGATGTCGATGTAGAGCCCGAAGCTCCAGCGCTCGAACAGCCAGTCGTGCTCGGCGCGCACGTCGATCTGGGTGAACAGTGGCGTGCGGATCGAGCGGGTCGGGCCGAGGATCGGCTCGTAGCTGCCGGTGTCGGCGTCGTAGGTCGCGCCGATGATCGGCGTATCGGGGCGGCCGCTGGCGAGCTGATAGCGCGCGCCGAGCTCCCAGCCGCGGCCGGGCTTCCAGCTGCCGACCGCGTTCAGCACGTGCGGTTGATCGAAGCTGGTCGGCACGAAGTCGTCGCCGGGGTGGTTGCGCTGGTGCGACCGGCTGAACGTGTACGACAGCCAGCCATAGGCGTGGTCGCTGATCTCGCGCTTGATCAGGATCTCGAGGCCGTACGAGTTGCGCCGGCCCTCGCTGAGGAAGTTGACGTTGCTGAACGTGCCGTCGGCGTTCTGGACCACCGCGTCGGTGAACACCGAGAGGTTGTAGCGGTTGACGTAGTAGATCTCGCTGTCGATCGACCACAGCGGAGCCGGCTTGAGCTCGTAGCCGAGGCCGGTATGGATCGCATGCTCGATGCCGAGGTTGGGATTGCCGAACCGGCGATCGAGGCCCTCGGGCTGCGGCGGCTGGCTGAACTGGCCGACGTACGCCTTGACCGTGAGCTCCGGCGAGAGCTGGTAGCGGGCGACCAACCGCGGATCGACCGACGCGCGGGACACGCCGTCGAGCAAGTAGCCATCGAGCCGCACGCTCGGCACGAGCCTCAGGCGCGGCGTCAGATCGACGCCGAGATCGAGGTAGCCGCCGAGCCCGATCACCTGCGCGCCGCGGTACAGCTGCGACGGCGGGATGTCGATGCCCTGCGACTTGATCAGCGTGTCGTCGAGCGGGACCAGCGCCTGGTAGCTGGTCACTCGCGACAGCATGTCGAGCCCGGTGTCGATCGTGAAGTGGTCGTCGACCCGGCCACGGATCCGCATGCGATACGACAGGCTGTCGTTGACCACGCCGATGCTCGTGAACGGACCGGCGGCTTCGGCCTGCGCGCCGGAGAACGACAGCGTATCGCGGCCCCAGGCCGGCGACAGCGTCAGCTTGATGTCGCCGGCGATCACGCGCTCGTAGGTGCCGATCACCCGGAAGAATTTGATCGCCGAATTCAGATCGGTCGACGATGTCGAATCGGGGTCCTTGTCGAGCACGTGCAGCGTGTCGGACGAGCCGATCGCGAACACGCTGAGCCGGCCGTTGTCATGCAGGTTGTAGTCCAGCCGCGCCGAGTAGTCGTAGTAGATCGGCGTCACGATGCGCTGGCCGCCGCGCGCCGGCTTGGGCAGCACGAGCCCCAGGAACGCGTCGATGTACGAGCGCCGGCCGGCGACCGCGACCGACAGGTCGCTGGTGATCGGGGCGCGCAGATAGCCGCCGGCGTCGATGAAGTCGACCTTGGCGGCGCCATGCACGCCGTCGGACTTCGACGGCCGGAGCTCGAGCGCGACCGCGCCGCCGTGATGGCGGCCGAACCGCGCCGGGAACCCGCCGGGGTAGAGCTCGAGCGCGTCGAGCATGTCCGCGTTGAAGATCGACGGCCCGCCGAGGAAGTGGAACAGCGACGGCACCTCGTGGCCGTCGACGTAGATGCCGGTGTCGTCCGGGTTCGAGCCGCGCACCAGCAGGAGGCCCAGTCCGAACGGCGCCCGCTGCATCCCCGGCAGGGTCTGGATCACGCGGATCGGGTCGCCGAACGTGCCGGGCACGTTGGTCAGCTGCTGGCGCTGCAGCGTGCGCTTGGTGACCTCGAGGACCTCGCGCTCACCCTCGACGACGGTCTCGTAGGGGCTGCCGCCGCGCGGCTTCATCCACAGCCGGACATCGAGCGCCTCGCGCTTGGCCAGCGTGATCGGACGCTCGAGCCGCTCGAACTGGGGATCGATGGCGAGCAGCTTGTAGCTGCCCGGCGGCACGCCGTGGAAGAAGAACGTGCCTCCCGGTCCGGTCACCGCATCGAGCCCGAGCTCGCTGAGCGAGACGATGACGCCGGCCAGGCCGCGCCGGGTGCCGCGCTCGACCACGACGCCCTGCAAGGTCACCGGTGCGTCGGTCGCGCCGGCGTGATCCGGCGGCCCGGCGTGGCTCGCGGCCGGTGGCGGTGGCGGGGGCGGCTCGGGTTCCTCGCGTTGCTCGATCGTGAAGTTGATCGTGGTCTCGACCGCGATCGGCGCTGGCACGCCGTCGATCTCCGCTGGCTCGAACACGTACTGCATCGCGGCGGCGACCGCGGCTTCGTCGAAGCCGTCGCCGGCGGGCTCGACCACGTCGACCGAGCTGACCGTGCCCACCGCGTCGATGTGGATCCGGACCTTGACCTTGGCCTGGGTGCCCGCGGCGAGCGCGGCGGGCGGATACTCGGGGGCCTGGGCCTGGATCAGCTTGGGCGCCTTGGTCACGACGCCGGTCCGCGTGGCGGGCGGTGGCGCATCGCGGCCGCGGACGTCGTCGCCGTGCGCCGGGTGCGCCGCCACATACCAGACCGCGACCACCGCGGTCGCCAGGACCCACCGACGCATCGACACGACTCTATCGGCTCGCCGCCGCGGCGGCCAACGCGAAGCGCCGCGATCAACGCGCTGCGTGCTGGAGCCGGCGGGAGACTGGTGCCAGACTGGCGCGTGCACGTGCCAGCGGCACCGCGCTCGGAGGCGTCGAGGCGGCGAACCGAGGTGGTCGCGGTAGCGTTGCTGGTCGTGGATCTGGTGGTCAACGCCCGGCGGGCATCGAGGCGCGAACCGAGGTGGTCGCGGTAGCGCTGCTGGTGGCGCTGGTGCTCAACGCCGGAGGCATCGAGGCGGCGAACCGAGGTGGTCGCGGTAGCGTTGCTGGTCGTGGAGCTGGTGGTCGACGCCCGGCGGCATCGAGGCGGCGAACCGAGGTGGTCGCGGTAGCGCTGCTGGTGGCGCTGGTGCTCAACGCCCGGCGGCATCGAAGCGGCGAACCGAGGTGGTCGCGGTAACGTTGCTGGTCGCGCTGGTGCTCAACGCCGGAGGCATCGAGGCGGCGATCAGATCACATCGGCGCTTGCTCGTGCAGGTGCGCGAGCAGCTTGCCGAACATGCCGCGCATCGCGTTCTCGAGCGCCTCGACGCGCAGCGCCGGTAGGTACTTGGGGTCGAGCTTCTGGTTCGGCACCTCGACCTTCGCGCCGCCCGACAGAAACGACAGCATCTTGCCGTTATCGTCGGAGATCGCGAGCCGGAGCTCGGCGTTGACCTCGAGGGCGCCGCGGGCCTTGCGCACGTCGAGCCGGGTCACCGACAGATCGATATGATGTGCCGGCAGCCCCCATCGCCGCGCGTCGGTCGCGAGCGAGGTGACGGAGGCTTCGGCCGTGAGCTGCTCGAGCAGCACGCGCTTGATCACATTCGCGTTGCGCTGCCGGGTCGCCTTGTCGGCGTTGCCCGGCGACTCATCGGACGACGAGTTGACCAGCAGGTACAGATCCGCGTGCGGCTCGGCCACCGCCGCCGCGTGACCCAACCCGTGACCTGCGCTCGACGCCGTGCGCCGAGCTTGCGCGTCGGCCTCCGCGGACTCGGGCCGCGGGCCCTGGCGATGGCTCGCCTGGGCGATCTTCATCGCCGCGTTGGTCGCCGCCTTGCGGACCTCGGCGTCGCGATCCTCGCTGGCGAGCGCTTGTAGCGTGGGCAGCGCCGCGCCGTACTCGAGCCGGCCGAGCGCGGTCGCGGCCACAGAGCGGACCCGCGCGCTCTGATCGCGAAGCGCGGTCACCAGCGGCTTGAGCGCCCCGGGCTCGCCGAGCTTGGCCAGCGCGAGCACCGCGGCGAGCCGCGTCTTGTCGCTGCGGCTGGCGAGCTGCTTGGTCAGCGCAGCGACCGGATCTTCGGCGTAGGCCGGCGCGGCGAACCCGAGGATGCCGAGCACCAGCAGCATCGCCGCGAGGCGCCACGATGACCGCCGTGCGCGCGATGGGAGCGCTGGAGATCGAAGCGCTCCGTGCATGCCGTCGGCCGATTAAGCGCGATGGTGTCGAGCGAGTCAACGCTTTCCGAACCGCACGCTTCGTGTATGTTCGCGCATCCTCACGTATGTTTCGTCTCCGAGGTGTATGGTGAAGTCAGTGTCGATCACGGACACACAGTTTCGCGTCGGTGTCGGCATCGTCGGCGTCCTCCTGGTGAGTGGGCTTACCGCGGTCAGTTTTTGTGGGAGCTTGGCGTTACCGCCGAAGCCACCGCCGCCCAGTGGTCCGAGCGGAACCTCGAGCCAGCTGCTCACCCGGTCGTCGGCCTCGCCGGCCGCCTACCAGGACTTTATCGCCCAAGATGCGATCGCCGCCGGGGTGCCCACTCCGACGCTCGAGGAGCTGTCGCGCAAGTTGCCGTACCACGTGGACGATACGCGCCACGTGCTCGAGGTCGGTGAACCCGCGTTCGAGGTGGCCGGCGTGCGACTGCGCGCGGTTCATGTCGCCGAAGGGTTGGGGCTCGAGGTCGCCAACACGACCGGCTCGGACATCGCCTATCGTGTCGTGACCACCACGGTGCCGGCGGCGCGCTGCAACGGCTCGGCGCTGGCGTTCAACGCGATGACGATCGGCAAGGGCTTGAGCGAGACGCGGATCGAATGCGTCTGGCGCGATGGCATCGCGCTCGCCGTCACGCGGGTCGAGACCTTCGAGCTCGTGCCGCTGTCGGCCTGGTACGTGGCCCACGTACCGCCGTCGGTGGTCGGCATCGAGCCCCGGATCGCTCGCGGCCATGCGCCTCCCCGTGGTGGCGAACGCTGCGCCTCCGTGCTGCCCCAAGCCGTGCGAAGTGGGCTCGAACGCGGCGAAATCGGCTGGCGAGATCTCGTCGACTTCTACGCCCGGCACCGCTGCCAGACATACCAATTTCCATCGATATATCGAGCTTTTAACTCGGATGGCGAGCGCAGCCTTCCGGCCGCAGCCGCTGGCATGTGACTGATTCCGCGTGGTTAAGCTTGCTATTGGTTCGGAGGACTGTTTAGCTATGCCTAGTTACGCGGAGTTACGGGTGACCAAGTCCGAGCTCATCGAGAAAATCTCTGAAACGTTGAAGCTGCCTGCTGGCAAGGCGGAGGCAATCGTCAACACGATCTTCGACTCGATGGTGAAGGCGTTGGAGCGCGGCGAGGGGATCGAGATCCGCGGCTTCGGCAGCTTCACCGTTCGCAAGTACAAGGCCTACGAAGGCCGGAACCCTCGCACCGGGGAGACCGTGCATGTCGCTGAAAAGCGCCTGCCGTTCTTCAAGGTCGGGAAAGACTTGCGGGAGCGAGTGAACGCCGGTCTCGGGACGCCGCTGCCGGCGGACAAACCCGATGAAGCCGACGACACCGATCCGAACGAGCCGGAATACGACGACGACGAAGAGTAAGTCGCCGTCGTTGTTCGTGTTGTGATGTCTTCCGCCGCGTCGTCAGGTCAGTCCAATCGCTCCAGCGTCGCCGTCGAGGGAGATCGCATCTCCGTCGGTGAACTGCGCGTACCTTCCGACGAGAACACTAAGTCGCCGTCGTTGTTCGTGTTGTGATGCCTTTGGCGGTGGCGTCACGCCAGTCCGACGGCCCCCGCGTCGCCATCGACGGAGATCACGTCTCCGTCGGTGAATTGCGCCCATGCGCCAACGCAGCCGACGACGCAGGTGATGCCGAGCTCGCGGGCGAGCGCAGCGCCGTGATCGAGTAACCCTCCGGTTTCGCTGACGAGTGCAGCGCAGCCCTGCACGATCATCGCGAGCGCCGGAGTCACCGCGCGGGTGACGACCACATCGCTTCGTCCGATCGGCGGCGGCGCACCGAGCGATCCCAGCGAGGCGATGCGGACGACACGGCCGACCACGCGAGGCCCGAGGCCCACGCCCTTCAGCAGCATCCGCGGCGATGAAGACAGCTCGGGCGAGATCTCGCTTCCATGTATGACGACCGGCATGTCCCAATCGGCCGCGCGCCGGTGCGCCGCGCGGGCCGCCGATGCGCGGCGATGGGCGTCCTCGGGATCGAGCGATCGCTGGGTTACCTCGTCGAGCGGAAGCCAGAAGATGTCGTCGCCGCGAAGCCCCTGGGCGGCGCCGAGCTCGAGTAGCGCGCGGCGGACCATCCACTGCGCCCGCGCGAACCACAGATCGTCGGTCTCGGCGGCGTCCGCTGCCGCGCGCGCCAGCGCGATGTCGGCGGCAAGCTCGTGCGGCGGCAGCACTTCTGGCACCGGGGACAGCTCGGGCGCGTCGCTGGGCGCCGTGACGGTCGGCGCTTGCTCCGCAAACGTTGGCACCGCGACGTCCCACGCCGGCGACAAGACGCGATCGCGCAGCACGCGACGTGGACCGACCAGTGCGGCGACAAGTGCCGGAATCCGCTCGGGTGGATGGCCTTGACCCGCCAGCTGTTCGATCAACTTGCGCCGCGCGCTCGCGATCAGCGGCGAGAGCTCCCACGCCCAGATCTGCATGAACCCGACATAGCGCTCGATCGCCACCGTCACCGAGGGCGCCTCGGCCACGTCGAACCGCGCCTCGATCGCCGCGATCCGCGAGGCGAGCTCGTCGCGATCGACAGGTGGGACCTGAGGCTCGCGCGGCGCGCCCGGCTCGCGGGAGGTCGTATAGAGGTATCCTCCACACACCCGCATCGCGTACGGCGCCGCGGCGGCGCGATCGACGCGGTCGACCAGCCCTGCCTGGGCCGGTGACAGGGGTTCGGGGTTGTGGGCAATGTCCCACGTCCACCGCCGACCATCCTCAACCAGCGGTGCGAGCAAGATCGCAGGCGGCGCCGGACGCGGGCGCGCCACCGGGTGGACGATCGGGCGCGCCTGTACGACCCAGCGCCGCGTGCCACGCGGGGTAGGTTCGAGGATCAGCTCGACATCGGCGCCTCGGGGCGCGGCGATCGCCAGCTCGGCCGCCAGCGCGATCGCTGCTTCGGGGTGGCTCGCGGCGGTGGCACGCGGGATGCGCTCGAGCTGGCCGTCGCGCTGCAGCCACAGGTCGTCGTACGAGTTTTGCCCGTCCGTCCGGTGCGGCGAGCCGACCGCGTGGGTGTACACGGTCATCCGTTCACCGGGCACGAAGCGCTGGACGATCACCGAGATCGCGATCGCGACATCGCGGCGTCGCGCGTAGGCGACCGCCAGCGGGGTGAGCGCGCTGGTCCACACCGCGCGCACCGCATCCCACACGTCGGTGCACGCGACGTCGGTGATCGAGGCGAACACGCCGGCTGCCGATCCCAGCTCGCCGTCTTCCACCGACGCCGAGGACCTCACCGCCAGTCGGCCCAGCGCGGCGGCGGCATCGCTGACCTCGCGCTCCAGGTCGGCGGGGAGCGGGCCATCGCTGATCCGGCGCCCGGCCTCGGCGAGCGCGTGGCCGATCGCGTCCGGCGCCACCTCCTCGAGCGCGGCGATCTCACGGAACGCCTGGCGCTCGATCACGAAGCCCTCCGGGACCTGCGCGCCGGCGGCGATCAAGCGCGCCAGGCCGGCCGCCTTTGCGCCACACGAAGCGTCGGCGTCGGTAAGTGCCCGGGTCCACATTGGCGAGGTTGTACCGTGCTTGGTAGACTGGTGTCGGGATGCGGCGACTCGCAGCGGCGTTGCCGGTGGTGCTGATGATCGTGGTCGGGCAGGTCGCACCGGGGAAGACCGCGCCGGGGAAGACCGCGCCGGGGAAGACCGCGCCGGGGAAGACCGTGCCGGTGAAGACCGCGCCGGTGAGCGCCACGGTCGGGAAGATCGCGGTCGGGAACGCGGCGCCGGGGAACGCTGCGGTCGGGAACACTGCGCCAGGAAACGCTGCGGTCGGGAACATTGCGGTCGGGAACACTGCGCCAGGAAACGCTGCGGTCGGGAACATTGCGGTCGGGAACGCGGCGCCGGGGAACGCTGCGGTCGGGAACATTGCGGTCGGGAACGCTGCGGTCGGGAACCTTGCGGTCGGGAACGCTGCGGTCGGGAACGCGGCGCCGGGGAACGCTGCGGTCGGGAAC
>Ga0307509_10000397_pt1 | contig 72936 bp, 80 predicted proteins | sample 10_EM_MG_FD_202245 | JGI IMG/M metagenome (GOLD analysis project Ga0307509, IMG submission 202245) | Populus trichocarpa ectomycorrhiza microbial communities from riparian zone in the Pacific Northwest, United States - 10_EM | ecosystem: Host-associated > Plants > Roots > Unclassified | place...
GCCCCCCCCCCCCCCCCCCCCCCCCCCCCGCCCCCCCCCCCCCCCCCCCCAACCGACGATTGCTATTTGCCTGCTTGCTTGTTGCCTGTAAATGAGCCTAATGAATGCACTTCCAGATATCTTGGGTACTCGTGCAAGGCTGTTTCGTCAACCCTCAGTTCGTTAAGGTACCAGTACTTCTGGAGGGCAAGATGCGGTGTGTGAGAAGGTTCACCGCGAGAAAGAAGGGGAAAGGGAGGAGGATTGGTGAAAATGGTACGTGCGAGTCTCTAGCAGCAGCCAACAATAAAAAAATAATAAAGGAAAGGTTTGAAGAGGAAAGAAAACAGACACACCCTACTGAGAATGGAAAACGAAGATGAATTGGGAACTTGGAATTGAAAGCGAAAGTGAAAGTGGAAAGGGGGGGGACACACCAAACGGCCAGAGGCTGGTGGTCGGGACAAATGCGTCGCAAGCTGGAACTTCCTGCCTGTTCCCAAAGAAGAAGTGGGAGAAAAGAGAGGGCGGCAAGGGTCCCGCGAACCAGAGGGCTGTGCACAACTCGAGGTACTAGGCACGGTAATTCGGATCGTTGCAAAAGCGAAACCTCTTGCTGTGAGATGAAGCGTTACTATCGTTGTCGATATAGAACCGGGGTTTTGCTATCTAAAATACTATACTATTTATTGTATCTATGAATGTGGTTCAGTGCGGGTGATGGGGGTACTTTCGTTTCGCCCACCATCAACTTTGCCTTCCCTTCGCTCGAGTAAGTATCACACGGTGCAGTACAAAAAAAGGTACAAACAAAAACAACAGAAAAAAAAAGAAAAGTGAAGAAAAAAACAATTGTCGCCGCCAGGAGTGAAATGCATCACAAGTACGAGTAGAGTACTCGTACAGCAGGGCACCCGGTACTCGGCTTCCCTGTTTTGACACTCTTTCTGGAACAAAGAGATTAGATGAGAGGAGGAGGAGGAGAGATGGAGAGATAGATAAAAACACACAGTCTGCTCCCATACAATCTTGACCTAATAAAATGGACAGAGATGGGGGGGGGGGGAAGAGCGCGAACCGTAACAGTCAATGCATGTACCGGTATCCCGTTTATGAAAGGGGTTTGCCGATGATTACCGACTATGTGATGATGGTGATGATTGTGATGGTGGTGATGATGCGGGTGGGTTTGACGGGGGATGGAGTGTGAGATTGACAAAAAAGCTGTGACGGGTGTGACAGGCTCGCAAAAAGTAGGGCAACGAGAGGCGATTTACAAAGGGACGAGAAGGGCGATATACGATAGTTTTACTTGTATCATAGGATCGGGGAAGTTTATAGGTTCAGAGAGACAAAAAAGTTCTGCAAAACGAACACAACGACGTTGGAAAGGGAGACCTTGCATGGTCATCGCGACGTCAGAAGGAACCTTCTTTGCGTCCAACAAAGAAAAGTCAGCGGAGCAGAAGGTGTGTATTTACTTTTTAATTATTACCCTGCGCTGCGTACCGTACTTTTCCTGCCCTCGCACCAGAGACCAGAGGAATCACCTCCATCAACTCGTGGGCCTGGCCCAGAGTATTATACTCGTATCTGGCCAGCGTATCATAAAGGCACACACACATACTCGAGTATATACCGGCATTCTCAGCCAGACTCAAATAACTGACTAATGGTGATAAAGTGACACTCTCACCACATCAAACCAGCCTTCAAATGCTGTCAAAGGCTGGGGTCAACTGGGCTCCAGCCTCAGTTGGGGCTCATTCGCCAGGAATGCAGGATTCCGCCACACCATCGCTCGATCGCCATGAGCTAAAAATGAAACGGACCTGTCGCAACTACTCCATATTATTAGGGCCACGCAAGCAGATTACTGTAACTGCAACACAACTGGCCCGTAATATTACCTCCACATACAGAGGAGAGATGCCAGTGAACTTCCACCCTCCCAGATAAAGCATTTTGTCCCGGTTAAGCCAGGCGCAATGCTTTGGACAGTAAGAACTCCCTCAAGAGGATGTTATGTTGATAGCCAACCAGGGGGAGGAACCCCAGTGCACCATACCCGACCTGGACCCTTTCCCCAGGGTTAGGGTTCAGGTCTGCTTGCCAAGACTTTACACTCAACGTTCCAGGAAAAGAAAAGGTTAGTCAATCTTCGTGAAAAAAAATCTTCCCCTCCTCATCCCCTCTCATCCTAGTATCATACTCCCTCTACTCAATCGTATCGTGCTCAATGGGTGGACCAATTAACTCGCCAAAGAAGCGGAAACGGGTAGAGAAAGAGCAGGGTGAGAAATTGTCAAAAACAGGCCCCTCAATCAGCACTCTGAACACCTCTCGGGTGAAAAAGGTCAAGAGTCCCTCGAAGTCCCAGACAAAATCGCCCAGGAAATCTGCAAGAGGACAGCATCGCTCCAAACAACAGCCTAAGGGCCAAAGCGGATCGAACTCTGATACTGATGAAGATGGGGATGTTCAAGGTTCTGAGGGCGAAGATGATACCCCTACTCGAGATTCGCATCTCTTCACGGATTTGAAACTATCAACCGAGATACTCAATTCGATATCTTCTATGGGTTTGACAGAGCTGACTAGCATCCAACGTAAAGCTATGCCCTTACTGTTGGCTGGAAAAGATGTGAGTTGGAAAATTTCCCCCCCCCCAATTTTTTTTCTCGCAAACTCTCCCTTAACCGGTGCCGCTCACGGATTCGGTAGGTAATAGCGTTATCCAAACCTGGTAGTGGGAAAACACTCGCTGCACTTGCATCAATTACCTCCCTGGTTACATCCCGCAATGTGAAACCACGCAATGGCACTGTCGCCATCGTCCTGACCTCGACCCGTGAATCTGCGCTTCGACTACTGAGCGTCGCATCAGAACTTCTCTCCAATGCACCCGAGACACTTGGTATTGTAACCGACGGATCAAACATTCGCCCTGAGATCGAGAGGCTGGCGAACGGTGTGAATATCTTGATAGCTACTCCTCGCCGACTCCTGGAGCACCTCAACACCACTCCCGCTTTCGTGATCCGAAATCTCAAGAATCTTGTCATTGACGACGCGGAACGGATTGCGAAGACGGCAGGGGTGCAAGGTATCTTGTCCCATATTAGCAAGGTTCTTCCTAAGAAGAGGAGTACAGCGTTGTTCTCTGCTGAGACCATTGATGAAACCGTTGTTGGGGCTTTGCATTTCAGGTCCCCGCATCGGGTGCTAGCCGATGATCAAACTGAGCAACTGTCAGGGTCCGTTGAGGGCCAGGTGCAAGGGTATGTTTTGATAGAGCCAGAGAAGCGATTCCTGCTTCTTCACTCTTTCCTAAAGAAGTTTTCACGAAAGAAGATCATTGCTGTCTTCTCATCAACATCTGCTGCCCGAAACTATGCGGAGCTTTTGTCGATCCTCGAGTTGAAAGTCTACCAGGTTCATGCAAAGCAGACAACACAACAACGAGCGAGTAACCATTCGAGGTTCAAAGTAGCCAAGGAAGGTGTTCTTATTTGCACGGATGCTATGTTTCGCGGCCATGAGGTAACCTAATTTCTTTTGTAGCTTAGATCTCGCTTTCTTACTGATCATCTCCTAATAGACCCCTGCTGTAGACTGGATCATTCAGTACGACCCCCCGGAGGACCCGCGAGAGTATATCGGTCGTTTGGGCCGTTCCGTTGGGGGTCAAAATGTGATATTTCTACTACGTGACGAGCAAGCGTTTGTAGGATATCTTAAAGACATGCAAGTAGAAACCGCAGAGTTTGAGTTTTCGTCGAAACAACTAGTGAATATCCAGGGTCAACTTGAGAAGCTGGTATCGAAGGATTACCAACTACACTGTTTGGCGAAAGATGCCTTCAGGTCTGTCAACTCCTTGATTTCCATCCATCTGCCTATCTTCCTCACATTTCCTACACATCCCCCCACCCTTTGCCTCCCCCCATGGGGGCCTACATGATGAGAAAAAATTGGTCCGTGTTGATGAGGCGGATTAAGACCCCGCTACACGATTACTTCCAAAATAAGCTAACGCTCTGATCCACCTCATTTCTTCTTTCTTCTCTCTTTTCGCCAACTACATATATGGCTAGTCCCCCTCCATTAACATACATTCTCAGATCATACCTCAAGAACTATGCCCTACACACTCTCCCTTCCGTTTTCGACTACTCAAAACTAGATGTTGCCAAAGCCGCAAAATGTTTCGGCTTCGACACACCACCCAGAGTAGACGTGTATCTCGACGAGGCCAAGGATAGGAATAAAGGGAGGATGACCTATGCACCACCGAAGCCTGGCGCGCTCCCTGGAAAAGTCATCAAACGAAAAGCTACTACTGTATAATACAATCATCATGTAAATGTAATGGCGTTATCCATCTTACTTTACTTTCGAGGGGCTGTTCGTGATAATGGCGGGGCAGGTTTTTTGCTGTGCTGGAGTATAGTGCCAAGACTCTTTGCAGAGGAAAAAATAGGAAAAGGGACCAAGTCGGTGGCTGGCCAGGCATTCATTTTCGCACATATCATCACTCGACGATCGCTTCATGAATTACTTCTTAACAACTCGTATTGATATCATTCACGCGGGTAAGGGGGAAGAGAGAAGAAGAAAAAAACAATCCACATACGGGTATCCCAACCACGGAGCCCATCCAATCCTACACCAAATCTATCATTACAGTGCAGTCAGGAGTGAGAGAGAGAAAGGAAAATCACCAGCGCGCCTTGCAAAGCTAAGTGCATAAATAAACAACATACCACCAAGTTCATAAAACAATTCAATTTGGATAATAATATTACAATACTATGATAATAATATATAATTAATTGATCTGGGACCCCCCCTCCCCCCAACATGTTTCCTCCCACCCCAACACCCTCTCTACCTCCTCTCGCCTCGCCGCCCCTTCCCCTACTGCTACTCCCGGTCTGTCCCCCGCCCCCTGCCAATGCTCCTCTGCTCTAGGTTTGTTTGGTTGGGCTTTAGCTTTTTCCGGGGCTTTATCGCAGGGTTTGGTGCGGTCTTGGCTGCGGTATTTGCGGCTGCGGCGTTGCCGGCTGCAGCAGCGGTAGCGGCATCGGCTGCGGCATCGGCTGCGGCTGCGGGCTTGGCTGCGGGCTCCGGCGGGTGCTCTAGTAGCGGTGGCTCTGACGGGGACGGAGGCTCTCTCCTCCGCCGCTTGTTTCTCCCTCCGCTCCTCACGGCATCGGAGCCGGCCGTATCATATGTGATTATCGTACCGGCGGGGGTTGCGGCGAAAGTTGCGATTGGCATCGCATGTTTGTTGAGCGTAGTAGGGTACGGGCAACCGTCCTACCGTAGTTGTGTTGTGGAGAGCATAGGACGGCGTTGAGGGTGAACCAATGGTTGCGTACACATGTTTGTTGTGTGTAGTGGGGTACGGGCGACCACCACCCGAGTTGTGTTGTATCATAGAGAGGTATGATATGATATCAGGAGTGGATGAACGAAAGCGAGAAGTGTGAAGAGTTCTTAAAAGGAGGGCGGTCTCCAAGGTAAGAGAACAATTTGTGTTGCTTGTAGAACAAAGAGAAGGAGAGTAGGGGGAGAAAGGAAAAAGAGTGGGCGTAGAAGTAAGAGTAGGGACAGGGGGGGTGACGTAAGCGGTCACGAGGTGTCACTCGTGACCGCAGGAACAGAGGATATCAGAGCACCAGCCTGACCAACAATAGGATGGTGTTGAGGGTAAACCGATGGCTGCGCACACAGGTCTGTTGAGTGTAGTAGGATAGGGGCAACCGCCCTAGTTGTGTTGTGGAGAGCATAGGACGGAGTTGAGGGTAAACCGATGGTTGTGCAAACATGTTTGTTAGTCCTACTTATTAGTTAACAGCCCCGCGCATCTGAGAATGGACAAGTTCTTTCTGACCCCTGCGTCCACCCATCCAACAGGTTACGAGCCATTGCATATTTTTCACAGAGCTTGAGCCAGGGGAAAAAAGTTGTCAATTCAATAGGCGGCAGTCTACACCGTGTGCTTTATTGAATAGTTTCTCTTGCCATTTGTTTTACTTTCAACTCTTGTTATTCCCTTCTGTTCTGCTCATCTCGCTTGCATAATGATTGAACTTTATAGTGTGGGATGAACTTTTGGTACGATGGGCACATGATATTTGACCTTTCAATTAGCTGATTAGTCCAGGAGGGGGGGCCAGTCAGAGCAGGTTCGCCTCATCTAACTTACCCTTAAGCCCTACCACCTGAGTAGACCGTTTTATGACAAACTTCCTCAAATTAAGATGGCCATTGTATTATTGTATTATTAAAGATAGCAGACCTGTGCTGTGTATTACTACATTTTCATGCACTTTCAAAGGAATATAATATAATAGAAACTGTTAGGAGTCAATACCCAGTTTTAAATCATATTTTTTTCAAGTTAACTATAAATACAAAATTGAATAAAACAACAATGACTACTCACATAATATTTATATTATCTAGATATAGGTAGTATGCATGTATTAATAGAATTCAATTGATTCTATCAGATAAAAATAATAATACTGATTTTAACTTTGCTATTGAAACAATAAATCATTTTGACCAATATCAGGAGTTTTAATAATAATAGACCAACTACAACCTTGATTCTATCAATATTTGTATGAAACCAATGGGTTGAATACCCTCCATTATTTCTCATATTATTGGCCAGAAATCTCATTTATACAAGATAAGCTATTATATTTACAAACTGTTCTTTAACTAGATTCTTCAAAAACTCCTTTTCTTATCACTGGCATATATTATTCAATTAGTATATCACATCAACCAATATTTCAATTCACCTTAAAGATTACTATAAAGAAAGATAATAAGAAGAGGAAAATAAGTGCCAATTGTGAGAAACTCAAATTAACACCTAGACTTTCAATTCACAAACCAAGTCAACAATTTGGAATTTGGAATATAACTCTCCAGAAAATAGGAAATTAAAAGTTGTGGTATAATATCCAAATTAAACCTTCATAGTCAATGTATTATTATCATACACAAAACCATCACAGCACGCCAGGGAGAAATTCTATAAGTACATGCAGCGCCGAAAAATACTTTCCTCCTCCTCCTCCTCCTCCAATACATCCACCCCTAAGGCCGATTTAATAGTATGGGTTGGGTGTTCACCAACAGCTAGCTCGCTAGCCGGCAAGAGACGAGCCTGGCAGGGAGGACTGGACTGGACCGGACCGGACCGGACGGGATGATATCGTACGGGATTGCTGTCGTGGAAGGTTGGTGGGCTCGGTCTGGCCAAATCTTGCTCACCCCTTCCCAACATCCCAAACATCAATCTGCATACCTACCCACAACTTATACCCCCCCGCCAGCCCAACATCAAATCCCCTTCGCCCCCCCTCAGGGCCGCTGGAACCTCTCGGCATCGTTTCACCCAAGCAAGCCGGGACTTCACGCATAAGCGAGTGATATTGCGTGCTCTGGATTCTCCACCCTCCGACTATGCATTGCATAAGCAAGCAACGGCACACGGGGGGCTGTGCTGTTCCCGTCACTTTATCCCCCCCTTCAACTACCAATGTGCGGAGCGTCATACAGTTGCATACCGTTTATGATATTTACACGCCCCGTTAGGCTAGGGTGCAAGCGGACAAACCGCTAGACAAAGCAATGCATCATAGTGTAATGTAATAACCGAAAGAAGTAAATGTGAAAGAAAAAAAAGTGGAAACTACAAATAAGAGAAGTTGATGGAATATGAAAAAAGGAAACAAAAAGGAAGTAAGGGGGTATAGACCGTCGTAATATTTTTTTACCGAAGCACATTGATGTCGTGATGGTGCCGTATCATAGCAGTATCATAGAGTTAGCGGGTTGGGGCGAATGGGGGCAGGACAAATGGAAAAAGGGGTATGATTGATGATATGATATGATGCGAATTGAATTGAATTAACAATGTAATAACGCTTCTCCTCCTGCTTGTCTTGTCCTTCCCTCTGCCTAGACAATTCAGGAATTTGAAGCGGGAGATTATACACCGCGGAACTAGTCCCAAGTTAGCAAACCCGCCTACAAACAAACACTAAAATCAAGGAAGTGCTCACCATCCGAAGAATCAAGAACCAAGTAGCCCCCAAAAATCTAAACGCCGACAACCCCGCCACGGACCAAAGCACAATCGCAAGATAAATCTTACTCCTCTCCTGCGCACTCTTCTCAGCATCCCCACTAGCCCTATCGAGACCGGCACTATTCAGGATCGTCGCAGCGAGGGCAAAGTTCGAAAACATCCACACGAGCACGACACAGGAACGCACACCAGCATAATAATCCTTCTGGATCTGGGCATCGTCTGGCTTCTCCGCTTCTGGCACGAACTTTTCCGCAAGGACTTTGATTTCGGCTTCGTATTGCTCGTCGAGATCTTTGTCATCTGTGGGGACGTTCATGTCGGCCTTTCCGTCGACGGTTTTCACCGCCCCATTTTTGATGGGTGGGGGCACGTCAGGTCCTTTAGTACCCCAGGAGATATCGTGGGTGTTGCAGAAGGCGTAGACGTTTAGGACGTTGATGTAGGAGGGTGATAGGAGGAGGTATTGGACAAACTAGGTCCTGATTAATCACATAATCTCAGTAAGTTCGATGGCTGCATGGACTTACACTGGTGAACATATGCCATGGCTCAAAGAACATGAACGAAGCCACAAAGTATAGCAAGTACGTTGACGACAGCGAAATCAACAAATCTCTGAACAGCTGGTTCTGGAAAATACTGCTGGCTGAGAATTTGCCCCCGTTTTCTGCTAATTCCTTCGTAACAGATTTGACAGATATGAAGATAGCAGCAAACAATAGATACCTGCCGCGAGGTTAGCAAGGCCTATAGAGTGCCTAGAATTAATTGGAGGAGACATACACCATGAGAACAGCCCAAAAGATAACAATGGTCATATAAAGCTTCTTGGTTCCTTGTGGGGTATTCCCTAGTGACAGGACGAAACAAGTGAGGAGAGTTCCAAGATACAACCACTCAAATACGATACTGAGCACATTACCAGGTGGAAAATTGAGGGTCGGATCCGCCAAGCTGACTGTTAAAATTCTAAAAACCAGGAAGAAGTTCCCAATAGCGAACCACGAGAAAAGCATGGATATCGTCTGGTAGAAGAACTCGACGTGGAACATCAATTTTCGCATCAGTGAATGGTCGCTTCTCCAGATATCAAACATGTGCACGAGAGCATAAACAGCAGCGAAGAATGAACCATTGAGCCAACGCCTTCGCTGTAGAATCAACTCCGACATTTCGTCTGGCACGTCCGTCTCGGCGTTTGACGATTTGACGTACTGCAAAACCCAGTTTGCCTTCCGCTTAGCCACAAGCTCGAAACAGAGAATACGATCCTCGGCAAGGTACATATTCGCAGTGAATATACCGGCGTCACCACCATGCATCTTTTCTCCCTTAAAGTATTTCTCCAAAGGACCTTCGCCCTGGGCGTCGTTCTGTAGTGCCGTGTATCTATAGGCAGAGAAAGCACCGGGAAGCACACTGATAAACCCAAATACACTCTCCAATGGCTTGTCGAGAATGTTGGACATTTTGTACTCGAAGTTTTGAGTTGCAACAAGTGGGTTGAGTAAGTGTTTCCCCCCCGTTCCCAGCATGGCCTTGATTTCACCACAAGCACCCGCGCACTGGGGATTGATGTCGAAGGCCTTCCATAAGTGGTAGATACTCGATCCACCAGGCCTGGTTCCGGCATCAATGAGAACACAAACATTCGGGTCAAGGACTTGGCCGAAAGCTTGGAAAAACCAACGATGCGAGTTGATTTTTTTCTGGTTTTGTTCCTTTAAGCAAAAGAGAATCTGAACCGGTCCCTGTTTCCCGTTTGGAACAAGCTTTACCAAATCTCCTTTAAGCTCGATACCAACCTGAGTAGTGTACTACGGGTTCCATATTAGCTAGGAATATTAGCCATCGATAGGTAGTGAGCAAACCTCGTAGATATGAGCCGTAACGGGCTTGTCGTTAACCTTCTGCTTGGCAATACCCTCCTGATAACACCCCATACCCGCCAGAACACTCCGTGTCCTTGGATTAATTTTACCACGGCCATCACTAACGACACAAACAACCACCTTTTTCCAAGCATCCTGACCCCACGTCTGCGAGCGGGTCCTAGAACACAAGTAGTGGATGTTCTTAAAGACACCAGCCATTGTTCTAGTGAACAGGATTTCGTCCTCGTTGTACATGGTAACCACAATAAATAGCTCCGTATGACGAGGCTTCTGGAAAAGTTGTTGCCGCAATGTAAATTTCTCTTCGACAAACTTGGAGGGATCGCAAGTAGCAGCCGAGTATCTTCACCGAGCGCAACATCAATCAGTTTCTTTCCCCTCAAAAAAAATCGTCGGTGCAAACCTCATGTGCGTAAATTCACGCTCAGCCTTAGACGGGAGCACAGTGAGTAGCTTGTTAGGTACCGGGCAATCCAGGACCAAATTTCCTCTGAAAAGCTCCACCTTCTTTACCGTCTTCCATCTTCTCAGGCCAGGCACCGGGGTTGGGGTAGACGAAACCGGTGATGGGACTTGCGGTGGAAAATAAGAACCATCACCAGGAGTTCTATGAGGGGAGTCTGGCTCTAAAATGGGTCGTCGGTCATCATCATCGCGGTAACCGTCATGGCGGGTAGCGTATTGTGTCAAGGGATAGGTATCATCGGCCGGATGGGGTTGATAGGGGTCAACGGAGTAATTGTCACGGTGATCTTCAGGATAGATGCCCTGCGAATAATTTACAGATTGGCGATGGCCAGTTCGCGATGGGGGGCCGGGCGGGGCTGTATTGTACGAATGTTCCAGGTTCGTGACGGAATACTACGTGCGTCTCTAAGTTTAGCTTCGTTTCAGGGATCACGCAAATGCGCAGAATTTTGTCTCTCATGTCGCAAACCACCCCCGCGACAAGAAAGGAGGGCGGGGTGGGAGATGAGAGATAAAGGGGATATGAAGATGGAGGGAGGGGTGGAGCGGATAAAGAAACAAACAAACAAATTCAACAGATAGAAACTCACACTTGGTTGATATGTCAAGGTATCGCCGGGCATCTGAGCAGAACCAGCAGGATATCCACCAGTATTCTGTCGTTGAGGCCTATACGGAGCTTCCTCAAGCTGGTAACCAGCCAGTGGGTGAGCGGGCGAGGGCGTCCGATATCGAGGATCCATTGCAGGCGCAGCTACTGGTCTGTGTGGTTGTGGTTGTTGTTGTGTGAGAGGTCCTGTCTCGTCGTCGGAGTCGTCGTGGTGAATGGGACCGCCAAAGTCGAGGCGGCTGTAAGCGTCGTTATTATTCCGGCCCGCCATGGCTCTCGGTTTTGTATATATATTTTTATTTATTTAATTTCTAAGGCCAGTTTCAGACAAAGGCGAATTCAAAAGAGGATCGGCGTCGCAGCCAAGTACGGTACAGTTAAAATTAAACCTGTGTATGGTAGCAATAGGCGCGACAGCGGCGAACCTCCCAGCGAGCGAGACGGGGAGGGTCAGGATACTATGGAACAGTTAGACAAAAACCCCTGCAAAGTATTATCTTTCTCTTCCCCTCTCCGTAACGTGTGCTTGAGTACAGTAATGAAGCGGTATAACTGACAAGATGGTGATAACTAGTTGTACCCCCCCTTCTCATACAGCCCCGACTGTGTTGAAGGGTTGTAATACTTCCTTCCTTCTTTTCTTTTTCCCGTTTGAATCTCTAATAAAGCGTTGGAAAAGGGCAAAATTGTGCTCCCTACCTCTGCTTGGCACCCTCTTATCCAATCCACACGAAAATAAAGCTGCGGAATCCTTTTTTCTTCCCCCCTTCCTTCTAAATGCGATATCCGGTAACAAGTCGGTTCCTTTGGTACGTTCCCCCTTTGGACGAATATTCTATTCCGCATGAGACCAATGACGAATTCAACACGGGGGACGCGACGACTCCGGGGCGAAGGTAGACAAATGCGCCTGCGAAGAAGAGCGGGTGGGGAGGAAACCAACAATAGCAAGGCAGAAAATGAGAAAATATTCTGGCTTACCTTTAGATGTAAATTATTACACTTTCCCTATCCAAACGCTTATCTCCCAACCAAGTAGTAAGGCGAAAAAGAGATCGAACTCAAAAAGCTCTCGTACTCTAAAAGATGATGTCTGCCTGGTCACTTTCTGAAACCCCGCCCCGATCGACTGACTAAACCACGGGTATCCGAAGGTTGGCTAAGGGTGAGCTGACGGTGATGGTGAAGGTGAAGATAAAGATGAGTGAGAGAGAGGAGGTAAGAGGGAAGGAGGAGGAGGAGGAGGAGGGAGAAGAGGAGGAAAAGCGACAAGCCTCCAATAAAAGAAAAGCTATGCTTCCTCCAGGAGACCTTATCGACTATATCAAGCACTTTAAGAATTTCTCTCCTCCGTCCCCGACTGCATAAAAATCCTTGAGACCCCCGATTCAGCTGCCGCCTTGGCACAACCTACATGTCAGCCTCCGCGTCGAGAGAGGGAGGTCCCCTGCCGAACAAGCCTCAAGGGATCCTGATTAGCTCAGTGTCACAGCCAAAACCTAGCCAAATTATTTCACACTCTGTTCGTCCCACGTGAGAGTGGGAAAAAAGGAGAAAGACAAGCCTGTCTCAAAATACCAGCAGACTTTAGGGCTTTCCCTTATGGAGACCGCGCGCGCTGCCCTGCGTTCATGTTGCGGTGTTGCCGGTTAATAACTGACCGGCGGGGCTGTTTGATACCCGGATAGAGGGAATCAGGGAAGTATCGATAGGACTGTGCCTGCCTGTGAGGCGGTGTTATTTCGTAGACAAAGAGCAGCTTCACCTACGGGTCACACGGTAGGGAGGGATAACCCCCAATGCAACCCACTGCAGAGCCAGAAACCCCGTGAAGTACAGTATCGCTCCCTGAGTTCCGAGAGTAAACCCGCCAAGATAGGTGTGGTACCTCTTTATGCTCGTCCAGTATGATGCTTCCGTCATAAATCCTACCAAAAGTATCCCCAGTCCAGAATGCGATTGATCAAGCGCTCCTGGACGAGTACAGTAAAAAGGGGCGGTGGACCATTGCAAACCGTGTGGGGCAGGCATCAACCAAACAATCCTTTCCGATTCGCTATGATTACTGTGTTGTTCCCACCGCCAAAAAGCTTAACACTTCAACACCGGTATCCCGATCGAATACCGGTACTCGTGCCGGTATCTCTAGCCCAATGCCCCTCCCCTCAAAGCTGAGGAAAGAAGCTTTCTTCCTCTCCCCTTTTCTTCCTTCAAAATCCTCCGCCCCTGCCCAAATTAGCCCTTGCATCAGCCACTGTTCCAGCACAACCAGCAGTTGCAATCCCCGTCCGTGCACAATAGCAACCTTCACGAGCGGCGAAGGAAAGGAAAAAGGGGAACCACTCGGGCAAGACATGTTGTGTCGCCATCCAGTGCTTGGCCGCGCGAGTAGTTCTTGGCAGCTCACCTTGATAGACGCTCATCACCGCAGCTAAAACCACAATACTCGAGTACCGTAGGTGCTTCCGTAAACCTTGCTACGGTACCGGTATCGGGATTGTATGACACTGGTGCCGGTACTCGCGCGGCCAATTAGGTTTGAAGTGAGACATCTTGGTACGGGAATTGCCACCTTACGGTGTCCGCGCTTGTGCAGTGCCATACCGGTATGGTGCCTGCTTACCTACAATAGCTGCACTTCAGCCTTGGGGACGAGGTGTGATAACGAATTGGGTTTTTGGGCGTTTTTTTGTGTGCAACGTGCGGCTGATCGGACTCTTTGTCAAGGGTAGGATACCGGGAGTGTGGTGGGATAACCACGGGTATCATAAGGTGGTGTGCATTTCTAGTCATGGCTGTTCACTCGTATTTTGGCTTAACTAAAGGCGTAGTTCAAAGTGTATTGTAGATTTTTGCGATAAGTTACTATCCTATCATTCGCCACGAATATTTTTTTTCAATCCGCTGTCCCCGATACCCTCTTGACCTGGATGTAGTCCCGTTGACTCGCTACCATAGGATACATCTATCGGGGGGTTCTGCGGCGATTTCTACTGGTGATCCGCTAGCGAACCGGAGAGTTGTTATCGTACCGTACCATGGCTGTAGCAACGTTTACAAAAAGCACTGTCTGCGCTACCGGCATATACCTCTGGGATTAAATCGTCCCTCCGCCTCCGGATTTCTTATTATACTGGCCTATCACCATCACCGCACCACAGCCCCCCCCCCCGTCCTGCGCCTCACTACTCGTACTAAGCTGGCACTTTGCTAAGTGCCCAGCTCCGCCACAACAATGAATCACTCGCGCTAACATGGGGCCAATTGGATAAGCCAATTGTGATTTTTGAAGCACAAGTCTATTCTGTTGGGGGGGGGGGAAGGGCATTTTTGAGGATTTCCGGAGTGGGTTGCTCTTGGTGTGGTTGTGAGGGGGTTAGATGAGGGGGCTCAACGAACAATACAGTGATTTTGCTTGACATGTTCGTTGACCCCCCCCCTCCTAGTCTACCAGTTTATCCGCCTCTAACTATGTACGAGGCTATAATATATGCTTATCCCCCGTAGTGTCAATAGTGCCGAATTTCCCTACATTACGCTAAAATACAAATTAAAAAAATAGCTTCGTACCCTTCTAGAAATGTCGATCGAGTGATATCAAAAGCATTTCAGGTCAAGTTATGATCCAGGTCTTTTTCCATCTACTGGCGCACCAAATCTGATATGAGCATAATTTTTTACCAGCAGCTGTGAGGTGGTGCACTTGTCGATATTTACAAGTCCCCATCATGAATTGACCGAACACGGGGCGCTCCTGGGGGAATTAAGTATGGGTTCTCGAATGTGCGCAGACAATCTGCCATACAAAATTCCGCTTCCACGATGCCCCCTGTGTTCTGTCCATTCATGCCAGATACTTGTGCTAACCAACCTCTGGAGCCATATGATAATTACACCTCTTTGAAGTTGAATCTGCTAATCAGGGAAATACGCTAATTTCACTAGTGTCTCTTTAGCACGATGTAGGGGAATTCGGCACAATCAAGACCGCAGGAGATAGTGAGTGGGGGTATGCTTGTAACGCTGTATCGGAGTATGATATGTGGGCTTGGGTCGGGGGAAGTTGGATTTGTATCCTAGAGTGCTATACCGGTAGTGGTCTGGCAATATATGGTGGTCTGTTTGTCAATTGTAGCGGAAGACTTGACGCGAGGACCTATCTCCGGGGCCTATCACAAGGGAGTTTGTCATGACAAGCGCTTAGACTGAACTTGGCATACGCGCCATGAATGCGATTGAATGATTAAATTTTAAAGAAAGAGTGTTATTATTATCTCTTGGAGTGTCTGAAACAGTAAAATTCGTGACCAGTCACGCTAAGTCCTGAATCAGCTGGCAACTAGCCGTTTGAGGCTATGAATTCGGGCTTTTCAACACCCAAGTGACTCAGCATGACGGCAACCATTAATCTCCAACGAATCACAGCACTCGAGCGACGCCAAAAGAGGGTTAGCGTGCCTGGTCGCGAGTTTTACTGTTTCAGACACTCCTGTAATGTCAACCATAATATTTCTCAACTACATACCGCCGAAAACCCCACATGCGTGAGCGATACCAACATTGACCCTAAAAGCTTAACTAAACTCCGCAAGACTCACTAGGAAATCGCATCTCTCGGTGGCCCACGGATCCTTCACAACTTTAATTTCCGAAACGTTCATCGAGAGAGCATTCTCACCGCTCCCATAGCCGGGGAAGCAGACACCCTGCTCGCAGCCGGGCTCTCCATGGATGACGTAGTTGGTGATGAAATTCTGGTGGATGATGGCACCTGTGTCATTCGCAACTCCATCGCTAGGGCCAGTGTAGAAAGTATAGGCGAGATCCTGACCGTGAAAGGCCGGTGGAACATCGAAGACGTATCTATAGGAGTTTCCGAACGTTTTTGCTAACCATACCTGGTTGCAATTGAAGACTGAATCGCCAAAGAAGGCACTTGTTCGCAGCCATTCAGGAATGCCGGGACCTTGATACGGATACAGAGCACGTGCTTGTTGTTTTACAGCTTCTGGAGCTAGCGAGTAGAAACCGTTGAGGAGGCCCTCAAAGGTGTCGTTGGTTACAGTTTCTGGTCTGGGGAATTGGATTGAAGCCTAGGGGAGGTGTTAGTTCCACTGTGGTGTAGGCATGGGGAGGCTAACGTACCTCGAAACCGACGCTACTTGCAATTAGGCTTTTGAGCTCACGGTGGTATCTCCCTTGAGTTAGGAGTCTGATAGGAATATCCGGGACATAATGCCCATCGACCGCGGGGCCAAAAGCTCCTAATCCGCCTTCCCCAATCATCATTATAACGTCGTGGTTTGCTTGCATGAGTACCTCGGTGGGCGCATCGCGAAGGCACTTTAGGGTGGTGCAGTTTGCACTCTTCTTGAATGCGTCGAATTGAGCGTTCCGATTACCGAAATGTGTTCTTTTGGGGTCGAATCCGGCTGATTGGACGATTGCCTATTTCAGGACAGGGAAATGGTAATGTTAGGTAAATCTCGCCAATTACACAATTGGAACGTAAGAGGTATGGATAGACATACCTGTTGGAATGGAAGCTTCTTGCCTTCTCCTCCATTACTTGTAATAGTGTGCATGATCACTCCCCCTCCCGCACTTATACCCATTACAGTAGTCTTGCCCTTGTCACCCCCAAACATGTGAATGTACTTTTCGACCCATTCCATGGCAGCCAGGCTGTCATGGAGACCGATGTTTGCATCAAGGTCTGTCACATTCGGCGGAGACAGCCACCCAAAGGCTCCAAGCCTAAGGTGAATCATGAATTAGCACTCGTGATAGGTAGTTTTGATGAGGCAGGGGTTGAGCAATGGCTAACCTATAATTGAAGGATACGTATATCATGGGTTTATCGGCAGATTGGATCAAACGGGCTGGATCTCCCAACAACTCTTTAGAGCCGAGAATATAAGCACCACCGTAGACCCAGATGAGGACTGGCACATTATCGCCTGGTTTGACACACGCTGGAACGTAGACATCTAGGTACTAATCACTCTCCTGTTAGCTAGGAGGAAGGGGAAGAAAAAAAAGAGGAACTGTATCAAAGTCAATAGACTTACCAGACAATCTTCAACACCCAAATCCGTTCCAAACGGGGAGTCACCCAAGCCCAGGGAGGGTGGGAAGGTTTGACGACAGGCACTTTGTACAAGGGGGATGTCTCCGTTTTGTATTCCATCCTGAGGAAGTGGTGCCTGAGGTTTGCGGAATCTAAGATCACCAAGGGGTGGTGCCGCATATCTTATGTTGCTGAAATTGTAGAAATCGTAAGTTGAATTATAAGAGGTGGCTTGTTGTTTGACGTATCCAAGGTCTATAATCGGCAGAGACGAGTTACTTGACGGCCGACAACTCCCGCTTCCAACGAGGAGTAAGGAGAGAAGCGTTTCCTTCAACCCAATTCGAACCATGTTGTCACGAGGTGTGCTTGTGTGAGGACTCGAGGTTGGTGTTGATGATTTTGTTGTGAGGGTCCGAACCCGACCCTTTATAAAGTCTGTCTTGGGAAGTAGGCTGACACCGGTACTCTAGTGTGTCTGATTAATACTTGCTCGTATTTAGAAGCTTAGTCTTGACTTGGACAATTCCGGACTTGGCATCACGCGGCTCTTATACATACGATTCAAGGCAGTTTTCAGGTAATTCCTGGTCATCAATGTCCCTGGCCATTATCGCTTATAGGTGCTTATACTCGTACACGTATCCAATATATACTATCTGCAAGGCTGCGGGGCCCTCGATTTGGCCTCTCGCCGAAATCGAGTACCGTGTAGTACAGTATGCAGGGGCGGAATAGTGCTCTGCCTCTAGCATGCAGTACTACTCGTAGTATAGTCGCACCTGGCTGTCCCGGATGGTTAAAATCCAAGGAATCTGTCCGGGGTAGCGAATTACCCACCACAACGAGTTAGGTATTGGTGCAGAACAATTTAGAATTCAGGAAATTTCATCCGGGAGAGCGGGGGATCCGGTATAGTGAGGCATGAGCTAGAATCTAAATCGAACGGGATCTCCACTGATTTCTGGCGGAGCTGCGGCCGCAAGTAATAGTTATTATCGAATAATGTTTGGGGTTGAAAGGTGATCCTCTACGCGGCTTCGGGATGGATCCGAGTCCTGAGTGCCTTCCACTCAGCCATGAACGATCGCCGTTGGGGCCGGGGTGTCTTCCCGGGGTTTCTCTTTGGCGAAGTTCGGAAGCCCCGTTTTTAATATCCTCTTGCTCAAGTAATCTCTAGAGGTTGTAAATAAAGTACCATGACAAGGCGCTTAGTCTGACATCGGGGTTTACACTAAATTTAACGAAAAATGGACATTTCCAAACGGACAATGCCCAATCCTACTTACATAAAAACACTTCAAACCCCTCCACCAACTAAAGAATTACTATGAATTTGGACTTCGAGGGGCAGAGGTGCAGGGGATCAAAGCCGTGTTCATTGTCTATGATTGGGTCGGTCAGTGTGAGGGTGTCCTTGATTTTTGTATGGGGCTCCATACAAAAAGTATGATACATGGCAACCAATACCTCGCACTTGAGCGACCTTTTCTCTACCCTTCCTAAAATTTGAAAATTCTGTAATGTTCCTCATGTTATCTACAGGTTCACTGCCAAATTTTTGCAGATTCTCATAGGCCTTGGTGGATACTTTTGATGCAAGGTGGACATCGGACGAGGCGTATTGTCTTAGTACTCCACATCGCATCTTGCGGAGGGGTTCCGCTAACACGAAGACGGCCACCAAATCCGGGTTGCCCCTAACTGCTCGTACTAGGGCCAAGCTCCTGATCAAGTGCCTGTCCGAGCTCGTGTTGGGCGTCCTTCGTTTATTTCTCCGTCTGAGTTCCGCTGGGGCGACCAGTATCGCATCGGTCTTGTATTACAATACTGGTACCACCTTGGCGTCGGATCGGTGAAGCTAAGCTCCGTTCCACTTATTAGCCAACCCACCACCGCTGGTCCAAATAAGCAGCACAAGATGAAATATGCCCTGAAGCTTGGACTTCAGGGTTTATTGCTGGCCGAAAAAAAGAGTCTGGGGTGTTCGTAAGTAACAAACTGTGCAGCAGTACCACACACTTTGTCTTTTGGCAAGTAGACCGCTCGACTTTGTAAGACAACTACTCGGGGTGTGGATCTAATACCGGTATGTATCCTGGGAAGTGTTTCCTTTAACCTCATCAAAAGCCTGACCTGTACAGTGCATTGCTGTAGGTACCGTAGCATGCCGGTAGTGACTTATTCTCCACAACTCCTTTTGAGAGTAGCGCAGGTCGAGGCTAGTCCTGATACTTGTGCTTCTCAGCCAAGATTTGGCTTTCCCATTTGTCGCAGTAAGGTTTGCTGGGGGTATTCGGCTGAAGAGGGATAAATGCGTGCACAGTGCATGACTAGTGTGCATGGTAAGTATTCGGAAAAACATAGTTATCGTGAGTGGCAGTTAGCATGCTGTACTCTACATCTTCCTGAAATCCGCTATATAGATGATTAGACCGGCACTGGTTATCCACTACCCCACACACTATCTCTTCGGCGGAAGATCCTAGTACGGTAGGCTTTACTGCGACAAATGGGGAAGGTAATCTTGGCTGAGGAAGCACGAGCGTTGTACCGTCGGTGCTGACCTCATCAAGGTTTTCTCTTGCCGGTACTTGGTGGCCGGTGGAGCAAGCGAAACTCTTGCACTTTAATTTTTATGGGCATTGACTAAGCAAAGGGAAACGTCATCTACTCTCGAGATATCACGCAGCCCCGTGGCAGCCTCCTCCGCCGGCAGAGCGCTAGAACTCATAAAACTAGAGGTAAGGCATAACCATCCGCCCAAACATACCCAAGTAATGCTCAGCCTTGGTATTCATCCTGGTAAACACTGAGTGTGAATCCCATTTTTTCTTACAAAAAAGAAAAAGCGATGCAAACGTGGAAGAATTCAACTCAAGAATACTTGCCGTGTTTGCCGATTCAGTTTCGTTGGCTGGTGAAAGATGACAGTCAATTGGTGTGTCTGGCTGGAAAGTGGCAGACTCGTATTCACGGGTTCTACTCGAGTACTATCGAAGATCAGCGGAGGAAGCAGAAGCGGTCTGCGATTACTCGAGTATACTTGTCAAATTCAGAAGTATTGGGAAATCTGGTCGGTTGCCTTGGCGCCAAGTGTCCAGGAGGTGAAGAATGAGAAAAGATTACGACTGAAGAAATCAATCATGAAATTGTTAAATTACCAGATATCATGCTACGGTGTATTACCATCAGTGGGGGGAACAATTTTCAGGCCTAAATTATATGTATATTTAATCGTTTCCTTCTCTTCGTCATCTTTTCTCTCCACTTATCACCCTCCCATATACTTCCCCGGCTGTAATATCTTGGCGCCAAGATTTCCCAATACTTCTGAATTTGACAAGTAAGTGAGCGAGGTTTAAGAACCAAATACGGTAGAATCTGGACATATAGAGACCGTTGCCAAGTGGGAGGTGGCTGAAACTGGTGTTGGGATTCCAGATGTGGAAGAAAAATGCGAGAGAACATCAAAGCAAAGGGGCAATCAAAGCAGATTTCTCTTACTAATTGTCTCTAGAGCCGGGTTGTGCTGCTGCTCAGATGATCCGAATCTGCCCCGAAAGTGGTATAGTCTTGCGAGCCACCTCACTGGCAATGGTCTCCATGGACAAATTCTGCTCTACGAGTACGGTAGGCTGCCTACTGGGCCTTCACCATCGCGGGGCGATCATCGGCCCGTCGGGGCAATTGAACGACTTGCTCTGCCTGCCCATGCGAGGGAACGTTGGGGATCAGGGGAGCCTCGCCCCCACTGTTTTTTGGACCCTAGACTGAGCATTGAAAATTGGGCTGTGGATCGGGTTCTCGGTGCCACGTTGGGGGGCTAAAGGGACTCTCTCACTCATTGGCTTCTCACTAAGTTTTCTGATCATAGTTACCCCTGCGCTCGGGCAGTAGTCCCATTTCCCAACGGCGGGATTATCCACTGGAAGTCGTTCTGCTGACCCCGACTCTTGTTATCCTTAGGCTATCTCTTGGGTTGCGGAAATGGTGGAAGATTTTATGTCACCCCCCTCTGAATATCTGGGATATACCATACCGGCAGGCTATGATACTTTGTTAATTACTACAAATTTGTAGGCGCGTAAACCCTAGACCATAGCTTATATTAGCAATATGACTGCTCTTATGTGCGTCATCACTGAAGAATGCTGGGGGAGCATCTTAGTAATCCCAGCCCCAGGCACTCAAAGGGTTTGCATAACATTTCCACTATTTCAGTTGTCCAACAGATAGTTCCCTTAGTTATGGTAGCGGTGGTCAAGGCTCAGGGCCAATCCCTGCTCCGAGAATGCTCCCGGGGATACGACGCGCTTTACGAGATTACTTCTGGCATTCTGCTTTCTAAAAATTGCTGGTAACTCTTCTATATCGGTTGACATAGCTGCTCCTTCAGATGGATAAGAAGTTGCCCGGAGCCTGAAGAGTTTGGTGGCAGCAGTAAAGTATGAGTGTTCACACATACGAGAGAGCCGCTACCCGCGGCAGGGCTGTGTCGGCTTTGTGTGTGAAAGGCTACTATATGTGATAACCGTATGATATCATACATCTTTTTTTTTTTCAGGGGTGATGAGATTTGGTGGAAGGACGCCCTGTGTCAAATTTGTGCGAGAGATTATATATGATATCTCATGGGGGTTAAAGTTAGTCTGGAGGGGAGGGTCAAATATCATGTCCTTTCTACTAAGATTACCATGGGCATACAGATGGTCTAGTAGGGGAGCAAGGCTTGACTCTAGGTGTCTCTTTGTGACATCAAAACATGATACCACTTTGGAGCATCGTCTGGGGAATATTGCTTCGATGTGAGTGAGGTATTCCCGGCGAGGAACACTGGTGCGCATTGTATCATACACTTGGGCATTGGAAAAATTTCCGGGGATGTCGAGACTAGGCTTGGCACTTTTTATAGGACGGCTAACGAATAAGTTAGCCCCAAACTAAAGTCCACATTTCCGGAAACTTTTGCAACGCGCAAGTGTAAATACCACTCGTGGGTTTAAGCGCAGTGGCCTCGAGCACAAGTAGAAACACAAAGGAATAAAGGAGATTGACCCTTTTCCACCCGTGGGTCACACCTCCCCATAGCCACCATATCCTGCCAGCCCTTACTCGCTCTTCAATCCCCCCCCTGCACAATTTATCTCAACACATAATCCTCCAACGAGTCGAGTGATATATGATGATGATGCTATAAGATTGATTTGAAGAGGTATTTTCCTGGACTGTCTACCTAGATGACCTCCTACCTAGCCAGGGCATGTCTGCTGGTTTTTTTTCCATCATTTTTAATTGTGTTGAACTGATATGTTTTTTTGTCACTCTGGGGAACTGTAGTTAGGAATCTGAGGTAATGTATTCCACGCAATAGCAAGCGCCCGGCATAGCGAGCCATCTGCAAGTTTAGGAAATGTAGCTGGCTGAAACTCAGTACTGATTTAAATAGTGGCTAGTATTTAGGTAGATGGTTCGCTAAGCACGCAGCCCGCTATAGTGTGGAATACGGTATATCTTTTAGGGGGTGTTTGGCAGGCCGTTGTTTGAAATAATCATCGTTACAAAACGCGTTTTGGAGTAAATCATGTTTTGAAATAACAATTGGGTTTGGCACGCCATCGTTGGTACACACAACAGAACGATCGTTTGTACACGCGTTTTCAAATGATATAAAAGCTTTATTTTTATAATGACAAAGATTAATTTCTGTAATGAATTCATAATATTATAGTGTTAAGTTATCTAGTATTTAGAGTTAGATATTATTTTAACATTGTTTATTAAATGTAGATTTAGAAAATACTGCTATGATATTAAAATTGTTTGAAGAAGGAAAATCACAGGGGAATAAAGGAATTTGGGCTTTTTTATTTTTTATTTTTTTATTTTTTTTTATTCATGTATTCGTTGTTAAGTACAAGAAACAGCATGGAGCGCTAGCTATGGCCGAAACAAAACTATGTAAACAATCCAACGGCCCGCTTCACCTCGTCATGGGACAAACAAATACCCCCCACCCGTAGGCAAGCAATCAAACATGAAGACCAAAACCGTACTCCCAAGACCCTATGGTATGGGCCTAACCGCACACCAGCCACCAGCCTAAACTAATGGGGAGGAAAGCATAGGAAAGCCAAACACGAAGAAAACCAACATAAAGATGCAAAGGAGCAAAGAAACCCTTCAGCAGGCTTCCCAAAACAAAAGAAAGGAATCTTATGGCCCAGGGCCGACGGAGCGGAGAGGGTAAAACTACTGTTGCCTGTTGCCTAAGGGAATTCCCCTAGCCATCGCGGCTTCGGGGCAAGACGAAGACACGGGTGGAGTGCCCGTTAATCGGCGCGCGCCAGACTTTAGGAACATCCAAGGAGATAGTGCAATACCATGGAATACCGTAACCGACACGAGTTGCGACCGTAGAGTAAGTCGCGTAGTGGGTGAAGAAGGCGACGAGGGGAGCCACCCAGTGAGGAGAGCCACTCAGCAGAGGGGATGCCAGCCACAACGGATAGACCAAGGGCCGACCGGACGAAATTACCGCGCCTCTCACGTGGTCCCTTGTTACAGGAGAGAGAGCGTCACTACCGGAAGGGATCCCGGACGAGAGGGAGGCCCAAGGAGGGGGGAGAGTAAGGGAGGGGGCAGTAAGGTGCCAGCTAGGTGTAGCAGTACGGTGCAAGCGGATCTAACGCGTAGGAAGCGGGAGAGGGAAGGCTTGCTGAGGACCAAGAAGTGCGAACACGGAGGACCGAGATGAGGTCACGATTTTTCGAACACCGACCGTACCGACCGAGCATCTCAGGAGAGAGTACAATACCAGAGAGCAGGGCCACCAGGGCTACTACTTCACCGATAACTCGAAACTGTGACCTTGTGTTGACGATGGAAGGAGGCTTGCCGACCGTGCAAAACGCTAAGCGAGACGCGTCGCAAAGTGCGGGGTAAGGGGGAGAAACACCAACCCAAGCGTGAACAAACGAAGACAGAATCAAGAACCCCGTGGGAGGGGAGGCCAGAGACCCCAGAGAGAGGAAAGGGAAGATGGGTGCGTGACACTCCTAGGCAGAAGCCATCAGGGGAGTCCAGAGGCGGAGGACACTCTCACGATGATTTCCAATGGTGTTGAGATTTCAATCGCTGGAGGTGGAGCAGACGAGAAAGATGTAAAGGAATTTGGACTAAGGGTTTTATATATATCAATTATTGCTATTGAAGCCCTGATTTGCTAAAAATTGAATTTTTATTGAATCAATAATTTTTCTTTATTTTACCTTGTTTACTAATATTGAAATATAATTTGCCATACAAGCTACTAAGACATACCAGTACAGCTTTACCACACTATCTGCAACATATTCCTTGAATCCAGCCAAACACAAAGTTATCAGTTTTCTCATGTTGTCACTCAAAACCCCAAGGGCTCACAAGGCTGTATGGACCAAGTATGCAGACCAACGATTGATCGACGGAATGCATGCCCAATGTAAAAAAGGAAAAAAGTTGGATAATGGATTTAAAAAGGAGGTTTGGTAGGAAATAATGGAAGAATTTAATAAAGGGGTAATTGAGGAGACAAAGACTGTACCACAGCTAAAAACCAGAATGCACTCAGTAAGTCAAAATTTGCTTAGTATTATGATCTGAATAAACTTGACAAGAAAGACTAATTATAACTTGAAAATTAATTATAAGAGATGAAACAAAAGTGGAAGACCTTCACTCATTTGTTGAACTCGTCTGGCATTGGTTGGAATAATGAGTCAGCAGTTGTCACTGCATCTGACAGTGTATGGGCAGATTATTTGCATGTAAGTTCCTATTGACTGCTGAATAGAAATCAGAGGTGCTAATATAGATTATGAAATAGAACCACCCTAAGGCCGCAGAGTTTAGGCACAATGCCCTTGAAAACTACCATGCTTTGGACGAGATCATTTGCAATATGACTGCAACCAGCGAAAATGCTATCGCATCAGCCACTGGTGGCAGCCAATGAGAAACCAGCAGAAGGGCTCAGGGTTTGTTAGGTAATAGTGGTCAGGCTAGCCTTTCCAACCCAGATGAGAATGCAACAGCGGCAGAAGATGATATTATACAGCAGCCTGAGGCTGAAAATCCTGACTGGTATGAGGGCGATATATCCTACCTCATATCCCAGAGCGAGGAACTCGACGATATCATCATCAGCAAAAATAATACCTTGAGTTCTGTGCGTTCAGTGCGTCTGACGCACCTGACGCTGGAACGCAAATCGCGAACCAGGACGCCACTACCCTACTACACCACACATCTGACGCAACCTGATGCAGCACCTAATCCTCAGGACGCACCAGACGCAGCACCTAATCCTCAGGACGCTACCTGACGCCAGACCACATCTTCCTGAGATAAGCGAAGGGTCCCCCTGTTAGGTGGTACCAGATCTCTAAGAACAAGCGAGATGGGTAACACCGGGGTACTTTATCATAGATGGAGATGTGTCTAGGAAGGCTCAATATAAACGTGCGTAAAATAGTGATCAAGATTTTTCTTATAATAACTTATTATATTGATAAGGTCTCTTCTCCGTAGCGTGATGATTCCAGTAAAGCTCGGGAGGCACTTCGATATTTATATCCCGCGTCAATAGAGAGCGCGGCCTACAAGTAACTACCATACTAACTAAGTACCTGCTAACCATTCCGAACATTTCCTACAGTGCGAACACCTTTTGACCCTGAATAATATCGCCCCACCATTGACTTCCGGACTGGAGAGCTCTTGATTTCTCTGGTGTGGCACCACCTTCCAGTCAGAGTTCACAATCCTTCTTCCGTCAGGAGGAATTGAAACTTGTCTGCATGCTAGCCAGTGTCCTCATCATCGGACGAACGAAGTGGCCAACTTCGTAATCGGACCTATCGCAGTAGAAGATATCACTCTTGCTTCCTGCGCTTAGGCTTTGGTTAGACTCTCAGCCGGGATCGTACCAATGGTACAATTCCCTCATAGTCTTTCCGAATGATCCTATATGGTAATATGCCATTGGTGTGTGTGCGGTCATACTCTTATTTCATTCTAGAGTAGACACGACGAAAACGTCCTGTTACCTTAGTGACATAGTTTCCTGTGCCGTTCCGCTATGTCTGTAACTTTATGCGACGTCGACCGATTTCGCCCGGGACACTTGCATAAGCTCGCCAAAGGTCCCCTCTCATATATCCTGCGAACAGCATCCGGTTGGACGGACGGCCGCGACGTATACGGTGTTATGAGATAGGTTCCAATGATAGTGTCCTTTGGTGTTGGGACGCAACTGCGACGCCGTCAGGTATTGTCGCGCCGTCCCAACGCCAGGGCCAGAGGGGGGTGTTAGCTTCAGAGGGTGAAGGTAGGGTAACCCCAGGGTACACAAAAATAGGTGGAAAAGCTACGCTTTTCTCATATGCTTAACACCCCCCTTTACCTTTTTCTGACCTGGGTCACAATAGATTTCATACTTTCAAATAATTAAATTTACTACTATTCTACTATGGTTCTACTAGTAACTTGAATATACAGGCTAATCCACATAGAAACACCTATACTTATAGGCAGCCTTCGGCCAAAATACCTGTTCAAGTGCAAGCCCTCACTCTGGCCTCCAGGGACCCCCCCCTAGCCGGGACCCTGTAAAATCATGAATAAAAGTCGCGGAGAGACGAATCCTATACCATTGCGTAGCTGGCGGCGAGCCCAACAACCCCCCGCAAACAGAATCAAAATCCGTCCAGCGGTTGTGGAGTAGTCTGCCATCGAGTAAAATATCGCCAGCTTGCCAGTGATACCTAATACACCCTCCACAGAAGACAGCGATTTCCTGAGTCTTGATGCGACAGAGACGTACCTTATACCGTTGGGAAGCTGGCGTCGAGCCCAACAATCCCCTGCAAACAGAATCAAAATCCGTCCAGCGGTTGTGGAGTAATCTGCCATCGAGTAAAGTATCGCCAGCTTGTCAGTAATACCTAATACACCCTCCACAGAAGACAGCGACCTCCTGAGTTTTGATGCGACAGAGATGTACCTTATACCGTTGGGAAGCCGGTGTCGAGCCCAACAACCTCTTGCAAACAGAATCAAAATCCGTCCAGCGGTTGTGGAGTAATCCGCCATCGAGTAAAATATCGCCAGCTTGATACCTAATATACCCTCCACAAAAGACAGCGATTTCCTGGGTTTTGATGCGACAGAGACGTACCTTATACCGTTAGAAAGCTGGCGTCAAGCCCAACAATCTCCCTCAAACAGAATCAAGATCCGTCAAGCGGTTGTGGAGTAATCTGCCGTTGAGTAAAAGATCATCAGGGCTTCTATAAAGATCCTCTCCACAGAAGACAGCGATTTCCTGGGTTCTGATGCGACATAGACTTACCTTATACCGTTGGAAAGCTGGCGTCAAGCCCAACAACCTCCCGCAAACAGAATCAAAATCCGTCAATCAGTTGTGGAGATATCTGCCATCGAGTAAAGTATTGCCAGCTTGATACCTGATACACCCTGCACAGAAGACAGCGACTTCATGAGCTTTGATGCGACAGGGACGTACCTTATACCGTTGCGTAGCTGGTGTCGAGCCCAACAACCTCCCGCAATCAGAATCAGGATCGGAGCGGTGGTTGTGGAGGAATCTGCCATCGAGTTCTGGGATCGCCAAGGTATCTATAAAGACAACACTCACAAGGGTCAGCGATTTCCTGAGCTTTGATGCCACAGAGATGTCCTTTATACCGTTGCGTAGCTGGCGTCGAGCCCAACAACCTCCTGCAATCGGATTCAGGATCGGAGCAGTGGTTGTGGAGGAATCTGCCATCGAGTTCTGGGATCGCCAGCAACCCACCCCATTCAGCCCTGTAACTTCATGAATAATATCCCTCTGGGGATGAATCTTATACTGCTGGATGGCTGGCATCGAGCCAAGGAACCTCCAGGTGTCGGATTCAGGATTGATTGTCTGACTGTGGTGGAGTGTTGCAGCTGTGGCCCGGGAGTGTAGATGTTGAGTGTTGTGATGAAAAGAGTGTGTCGCATTGCGTCCAGTTTGAGGCTAAGTGCCGAGAAACCACCAGGCACTGTTATGGCTATCACTCGGTTTCAGACTGGAGTGAGCTGGCATTTTCGCTCATTCAAAGATGATGTTCTGAAAATAGAACTCTGAGTGCCAGTGTGACTTAGGGTCTTTAGCGCTTATTTAAGATTAAGGGTATGATGGTTTTCTTACCAGGCGCCAGCACTAACCATATTTTCTTTGCCAAGAAATACTCCTTGCCCACATCTGGGCTAGAAGACAAAGAAGGCTGAAAGGAGAATCAGGCGTAGGGGTGAATCCTGATGTGCGATGGTGTTGAGATTTAAGTCAGGATGCATGGGAGGCAGGGTTGCTGAGTTGCATGTGTCTGGACGGAACCCAGTGTAGGCAAGGGTCTCCGGATGCACCTGACGCAACCAGATATGGCGCATCGGTACAGAATGCACAGAACGCACAGAACGCAGAGTCCAGGCTAGGAGAGTCAGGACGCAATACTACGGTATTTGACACAGGCTACCTTTTTGCTGATGATTGATCCAGCACTTCGCAATGAGGAACCCGATACTTGTTCTCAAGATATTACCTTCGATCAACCATTAATCTGCCAGGCTAGAACCCAACAAGGATCCTCCCTGGCACTCTACAACCTTAGCGACTCGACACTACCAACAAGTACTTCAACTCGACATTCAAAGTCAGGAAGTGGAACGAAATGCCAAAGGATTAGGCAGCCTGTTTCGAACAACCCTTCAATGGCTTTGTATGCTGAACGTATTGCCAATGAGGTCTCTGAATTCATTGCAGAACCTGTACCAACAAACGCACCAGACTTGCTGAAGACTCCCTAACTCTTGGTCATCCTGAGTTATCCATAAATGCAATCAACAAAACCCCAGTTGCTGATCAGTATCAACCCTATCGCGAGGCCTTAGGAGTTTTGATAGAAATGTACAAGGAGGGCAAGTTTTCTGAAGAAGAGGTTAATAATGCAATTGATCTCTTGGAAAATCATCCAATTCACTGTATAACATTTGTAGGACTTGCAGAAGAACTGCATGAAAGGTGGCTAAAAAGGACAATTAGTTTAAAGGGCACTATCTTGGGTGCTAGTGTATCTAATACAGATAAATATTGAGATTAAAACTAGTTAGATTACCTTACATCAGTTATCCTCAATATGCATAAAGTGTCTGCTTCTCATTATTGTTTGATAACTCCTCCACATATCATTAGCAATCTGATCTCTCAACTCCTCACCTTTCTGCTTCAGCTACCTTGCACTCATCATTGCCAATTTCCCTTCTGCTGATCTATGCTGCGCTTCATGCCTTCTGTGAGATGAAGGAATCTCATGCGAATTAATTGGAATTCCTCCACGCTTAATCATATTATGTATACAGCATAAAGAATTGAATAATGCTGCAGTACTTTCACAATAATATCCTGACGCGCGTTTTAGGATCTGAAATTGACTCTTTAGAATGCCTAAGGTTCTCTCAATATAATTTCTTGCAGAGGCATGTCGCAGATCGAATAATTCCTTTGCATTTTAAGGACTATATTAAAAGCCCATTACTTATCAGCAAATAATACTTTTGTTTAAAAATAAACAATAAAATATATAAAAAGGAAATACTCACGCTTGATTACTAACAACCTGTTCTCTCAAATGATACCGAATTCCACGATAAGGGGTTAGAAATTGGGGTGTAATCCCATGCCCTTCCCATCCTGCTAAGGAGAATTGAATTGTACAATCGAAAGGGCAGGCGATAAAAACATTCTGAGCTGTAAAGCTCTTTCAAGTTCGATGTGCCGGGGCATCTTTTTGTGCTATGTATACTGGGATAAGCAACCCATCAATTGCTGCAAGGCAATTTTGGAAAAAGGGGAAAAACTTTCGATTTTGTTGAATCTCGGGTAATATCAAATCAAGATTGGTATTATTAGGTGTTGGGGTTTGCATAAACTCTGGTGCTATGGTGTTTATAGCCTGTAGGACAGTTTTGAAAATACGCCTGATTGATTCAGGTGAATGCTGAAATCGCTCCTGTGCAGCCTGATTCGATGCTCCCGTAGTTGTAATATATAGGAAGATATGCATTTGATGCTCAACTGTCGTATACGGTGTATCATTTAGAAGATTCTTCTTGCGCATATGGTTACAAATTAATATAAATACAGCCAAAGGCATATGTAGGCATTTGGTAATACGAATCTCACTTTGTGAGACAAAGAGTTAATTGGTATATTGCTGTCCACTTAGAACAGAATTGTGGCGTGGAATACAAGTTTTGTGCTCTTGCGAATGTTTTATTTCGTTCTCGAATGTTGACAGGACACTCAAGGCTCAAACTGCAATTGCTGCAACTTCCAATATCTCTGCCGTTTCTTCTTCTCCGTAATCAGCCGACATGATGAGTGTTCCAGGTCTTCTCACCGGTATTCGTTGTTGTATATCTGTGGTTGTTACAAATTTAATTTGAAATACCCCTTGTATATATGGTTTATAATTATTATTATTATTTACTTATAAGAATTTAATATATATATTATTTGTTATATAAATAGAAGTTAAAAAAAGGAAAACTAAGGAAGTTAAAATAAGTTTATAAAACATTGTTTGAAATTATGTGTAGAAACGATGGTATGGTTTAGCACAATCATGTGTTCAAATGATGGTTTTTAGCTGTTTGTACACATGTGTACAAATCATGTTTTCAAATAACGATGATCTAAAACAACGGCCTGCCAAACACCCCCTTACTATTACATTTCATTCCAAGGGTGTGAGTTATAAGCTAAACTGTCTTGTTTCTCCAACTTCTCCCCTCCTCTGTCTGATATGCAGTAGGAATTGAAAGAGCTATACTGTTGTTCTCTGGAATGTGGAAGCATTTAGAGAGATTTACTTCTTTCAATCTTGACAAACATGTGGTGAGCTATCACCCTCCAACTTAGAGCCTAGCTCTGGCTAATAGTTATCCTTCTTGCACCATAGTTCTATTACCTCTGGTGCAACTTGTAGAGATGATTTTTCGTATTTTTCAGATAAAGTTCAGTCCTGTGAGGAGGTTGTGCCAGGAGAAGTCAGTTATCGTTTGTGGTGGATGAAGGTGGGAACATGGGTGGTGGAGGGCAGTGGGGGAGAGGTCCTGTTGCTCACACCGGAATTTGGAATTGGTGGGAAGCAGGCTTTGTCTGGTGACGAGTCTGAGTAGCAGTTGGTTCCTTGAATTTTGACATTGAGTGGGAGGAGTAGAGAATTTAGAAGTTGAAGAAGGATATGTCATTATGGTCCATCTTGGCGGTTATGGCTTGAACTATGTGCTGTTGATTGGGTAGCTAGAGGATGAGGGGAAAGTACTGTAGTTAGAATCTAGGAGGAGATGTGTCAGTTACTCGAACCTGGGTACAGTTGTTAAAAGGTCTCTAATTATGACAGTTTCGTACGAGCAAGGATAGCTAAAACTTATGAGAAACCTGAAACTATTTCAACATTCCTACAGTGTATAATGTAGACGGGAATACAGATAACTTGATCACAGCCGCTTACTTCAGAACCAGATCTAACTAAAAAAAAAAAACATTTTCAATCCACAATCCCTGAAACACTTTTAACTTTGATGCAGTCACGTTAACTTGTGGTGATTTCTACTGTTAATTGATAAAACAGTTTGATTTGGATAATATGGGTGCAGTTCAGGGAAAACAGGTAAATTTGCATTTTTGGTGTTTTAAGTTATAAGTAGTTTTAGTTTGGGTGATAACAATCCCTCTTTTGAGAAAGGAGAAAAAAACTTTTGAGACAAAGAAATTGAAATAACTCAATAATGAAAAGAGTAAGTTGTATGGGAATAGAAGGAAAATAATAGTTATTTCCATCTCTATAATTCTATATAAAAGGATGTGTATTTTTATATGCAGCCTTGTCTCAGCTTTGGTTTTATAAGATTTTCTAATACAGGTTTATGATGTCTATACAGTATTTAAAATATGCAGAAATTTACATATAGTATGTAATAACTAAGAATTATATACTTGAAAATATTCCTAAACTTGGTTTCAGGTACACCTTAAGGTAGGCTATCTTTCTATGTAAAAAATGGGTTTGAGCTCAATTGCTAAAATAATTATTAATAACTCACCTTTGTTCCAATTTTAAAATTAAGACCCTGTTCGACATGTTACTTTTATAGCATAAAAATGACTTTTATAGCATAAATTATGGTATATTAAAGTTTTTATATAGGGGTGTGTTCGGCATGTACAAAAATATCATGATATATTTTTATTGTATTTATAATTTTTTTATATATATATTTATGTTAGGGCTAGGTATTACATCATAAGATATGATTCATATTTCTATATGCTAAACTTGCAATAAAAAATTGCCTTATATTGTTTCAGAAAGAACCCATAATACTCGTATTTTAAAATCAATTGTCCTTTATTGTTAAAAGCTGAATAAAATACATTTTCAACTATTTTCTGGGAACTGTACTCTTAGCATTAATAATTATCATATCATTTAGTTGAAGCTAACTTGTTTCAACTTGTATTTTCAATCTACTATTAGAGAATAATATTCTGCCAAATTATTTTTTATTCATATTATTTTTGCGACTTTTGCCCTAATCTATCTTACAGAGTAATGTTTATTTATTTTTTATTGAAATTATAAAAGTGTTGCTGAACACCAATATATTTTTTCAACACTGAATATTTTTATTGGCATATATGCCATTTTCAACTTTTATCAGGATATATTTTTATTGGTACATGCCAAACAGGGCCTAAATATATTTCAAGATACTCAGAGAATACTCTACTATATACTAGAGACTCAGAGCCATATAATCAGTTTTGTTGTTGGAAATCTTTACTATTTTCGCTGAACTGCACTCATATATAATTATAAACAGTGAACCCCCCCCTGACCACTTATCTCTTCTCCTGTACCCTCTTCCTTATCCCCGACTAGCTCCTACTGGTCATTTCTCATGGTGGGTCCACTGGCCTCTGTGAACTATATCTCAGGCTTTGTGGGAGGCTTGCTCTTCTCAGTTAAGGTGGTAGGCTTCCCTGTCTTCCTGGTCAGGATCTATATAGTGGTGGGTTTGATTGACCTGCCTATGTCTGAGGTTTCGTAGCCAATAATATAGATGCTACCCTGTTTTTCCATAATAGCTCTTCCTTCGTAACGAGTATAGACTACATTTGCCACTATATTTGCCACTGACCCAAAGATAGTGATAATAGTAGTTGCATTTCTCTTAATGACCTCTGAGTCCAGTAAGTCTGTGTCAGCAATCTGAATATGAAAAAGAAAAGGAAAAATATCAGAATTGACATAAACATACCAAAGAATACTTTGGAAGCCATTGTACCAATCATATCTTGTTGGTGGATAATATAATAGTTAATAATAACAGATTCTTGGTAGGCGAGTCTCCTTTTTCTGTACTAAGGAGATACAATGTACTATCTCGTCAGATAGTACAAGCCTAGATTGCTTGTCTTGGACAAGAATTATTCCATTAGTTGTCGATGAGGAACCCATACTCTGACTCGGAGACTGTTACAATAGTCTCTAGGCTTGCCTGCTGACTAGCCCTGTAGGGGGTAATTATGGTTTAGCTTGTAGGTTCTTATTGAGGAAAGGTATTTGTAAAGAGAGAAAGAATAATTGTATTGAAACTTGTGGTAGAGAAAAGAACTTGGATGATTAGGTGAAGATCCTATCTTCTTAGCTAGGGGCCACTCCTTATATAGGCACCTTGCCGCAACTTTAATCTTGGTGACTCATCACCTTGCATCACACAACCTCTATGACTTATAACAAGTCATAGTGTGAACTTGAAATCCATCAGCTGACTCTACTGAGTTAACTGTGCAACATCCTTTCACACTTCAAAACACATAAAACCAATTATGTGCCTGAATGAGATTCATACGGTAATGTGATTTCACTCATGGTATTTCACATGACCACACAATAGCAAATTATTGTTATGTTATGATTGGTTGATTGTTTTATGAATCACAATTGTGAGTTAGCTGATGTAATTGATTTTCACACATGACTCGGCCCGGGACTCACATTATGAGTTCTGGGTTTTTGTGCATGTGACCCAACATACCTATGACTAATAAGTATTAGTCATGTGAAATCTGCCTTGCTTAGTTACCATTTGTGACAGCCATAGTGTACGGGTGTGGGAGAAAGGAGCCGCTTCCCTTATTTGGATGGTGTGTTGTGCATGCTGTAATCCCCTCCTGTCGTCTGTGGCGTAACCTCTCAGTAAATCAGTCAATGAACCTGTGCAAAGTAGCTCTGAAGATAAACTGCCTAAAGGCTTTCACAATGGTAAGACAAAGACTGAAGCACTTGAACCAATTGAGAAGGAAAGGAAATGTTGTGAATTGACCGGTTGATCCCCGTGTGGTTGTTCGTTTGTTAGACTAGAATACAGGAAGGAGATATTTATATGCAAAGCACCTCTGTGCCAAGGCCCACTATCACATGAATTTGGCCGCTGCAAAAATAGGCTATCCACGACATCAGACTACCCTAGTACAAACCCTGCCCCACACCGGTAAACGAAGAAAATTAATTAAAAGAAGATGGGTGTGATGAGAAATGTGGTGATAGTGGTGATGGTAGCAGTGATGGAGGGTGGGTGAGATTCAGAAGAAGAGGAACCTTTTATGCTTGTGATGTCTCTGTACAATCCCTATAGCCACTAGGTCATTGGGCATTACAAGTCCCAACTACGACTGCTGGTGACATGAAACGTCGCCAGCAGTAGTAGTCCGGACTCGTAATGTGCCCAAGAGATCGGGACGAGGTGTATCACTCGAGCGTTCTCGAGTCTGAAGCGCAACGGTCTGTGAAGGGTCCAAGAGAGATTCATTTGAGACCAAGTGAGTAACAAAGACAATATGATCTTAATGCCTCTGTATCTGTGTGCCGTTCTCTGATGGCCACCTTTTCCGATTTATTCTGCGTCTCCAAGAGCAGGTAAATCCTAAACCTTGCCCCAAAAAAGTTCTAGTATATCGGTCAGCCTCTATCCCATTATCTTGTTTGAATGTAACCAAAGTTATGGTGATAACTTGGCTTCTTTTTTCTAGACTCAAAATTAGTAACTCGGTAGATGGGTAACAGGGCTACGATTGCTCGCCTTCAAGTAAGAGTGAAGTGATAGATAGAGGTCAGCATTACAATCCAATATCCGTATTTATCTGCGACCCACATAGAGTAGCAATCAGCGGCCAAATGACAAGCTCATGCCCGGTAGCATCATTGATAATCATATACAATACAAAAACCAAATAGCCTACTTCCACATTGCTTGTGGATGAGTCGGCCACACATAATTTTCTGCGTGCTGTACTCGACTTTTGCCCTTCACCTGTTGTAATCATGAGAAATCACTCATACTTCCTAATGCCCTGAATGTTTACTGAGGGGTCGCCTGGGGGAATGCAAAATAGTTACTCGAAGAAGTTAGAATAAGGATTAGGGTTGTGCTGCCCACAAATGAAAAAAGTCTTTAATTCACGATCCTGGCATGCAGCACTATTCTTTACAGTACATGTAAGATTTGTGACCGGTAACAAAAACGTCAGCACTCGGAACAGTACTGCCTGTTTTTTCAATGTTTTTATTCAACTACTCTGTTCTGAGGTTAGGGAGGGTGTTGGCACATTTTGACAGCCTGATATAGTATGTCTGCTCGAGTAGAATCTTTTGTGGTGCCTCTGATGTGAGCATGGTACATGACACTGCTGGGGGAGACAGTAGAGCACATTCGGGGCATTGCCAGCACGCTGGCATCCCGTTTATGCTGATTTCCACACGGATTCCCTACCCGTTCGGGAAGTGCGCCCGACTTATGGTTACCCCTGGGTACTAAGGTGTCAGCATAAGTCTGTCGAGGTTTGGAGGTGGGACGGGGAATGAGGGAAGAAGAGTGATGCTATAACTTTAGAGTAGTTAGAAAGCATGAAATGGAAAAAGAATGAAACAAAAAAAAAGTCTGTCGAAGTTTGGTTTATTGGTAGAAATTACTATGTGTGTAATCCCACTCCAGCCTCTCCACAAGTGTGGTATTCAGGAACTTTTTATTATTATTTAGGTTTGACCTTGTGGCAAAGCCTTCTTATCGTAGGCCTAGGCCACAGACCCCCCCTTCCCCCTTGGTTGAAAAAAACACCGCAACATCTGGCACCCCGGCCACACTGGGAACGGCGGAACACACCCGGGTCTTTGCGGAGACTACTTAGACAGAGTGATAGTAGTGGACTGCATCCCGCGGTGGGTTCGCTCGGCGTCGAGTATTTTCGCAAATTCCTCCCTTTCGAGACGGCGGAGATATCTAAAGTTGGCGAACGCCACACCATGCACCACGGTACATGCGACAAGGACCACAAGGGGTTCCCTATACTTGGCAGAGATGTCTGAAGAATGTTGTAACATGTAGTTAGTAAGCGGGGCATTTCAAGACAGTAGTGGTTCTTAAACGAACCGAAAAGTTTCTTGAGCATCGTGTATTTAGTGAGTGGCGGAGGAAGAATCCGAAGTTTATATGCTCAGCGAAAAATCCGAAGTTCGTGAGGAAAAATCCGAAGTTTGTGTGGTTGGGGTGATTGGAAGTCGTTGGGGACAAAGCAGTGATTAAGTACGGTACCGTACAGAACTCGTCGCTTAGTGCCAAGCGATTTCGTGAGTGGGCATTACGAATGGGGAAACAAAATCTTGGTGCGGAAACACGAGCGAGTACCGTACAGGGTACGAACCTATTAACAAGAACAGACGGGGATATATACTCGTAATTGCCCGACGTTTGTAAAAACGACTGCTATTGCATAGGGCAAAATCTTGAGGCTCCAGGCAATTTTTTGCCCATATGCAATAGCAGTCGTTTTTACAAACGTCAGGTAATTACGGGCATGTCTGGTTAACCTTAAATAACTGTTCCACAACTTCTTGCCTGACCTTGTATTGCTTAAAGAACAATAAGAAGAATGTTAAGAGATAAGGAGAAAAAAGAAAAGAAAGAAAGAAAGAGGAGGGGGGTGACGCATGGGGTCACGAGGTATCACTCGCAACCGTAGGAACAGAGAATGTTGGAGGTCACAGAGGAATGGCCGGAGTCAGGGTGAGAAGTAATGCGACAGATCAATTGAGTGAAAGAGAAAAAGAGACGAATGCTATGTTGCTTTTCCTACAGACGCGCTTGAGACTGTCATACTTATAGTAGTGCGCCGTATCAATATACATCAAGATGACAACTGCCGATTCCTAGATCCACATGCTTCAACTTGCTTAACTGCTGGTCGAACACATACGTCCCATATCATCATACTGAGATAATAGTTCCGACAGAGAATATTGGTAGGAACGACCCCTGGCGAGCCGAACCCTATAAGAGGTGGGCCGAATGAAGAGTTTACACAACCGCTTATTGGGTAGAGAAATTACGGAAAGAATGTTACTGAAGGTGAGAACGAGAGAGAGATTAAAGGTCAAACAAGAGTGGTGTTAAGACCAGTTTCATTGCATTCGTTTATCCTTGGGGGGGAGAACTTGTTGAGAAAAGAGAAGTGAAAAAGAAGAGAGCAAAGAAAACAAGCGAGCCCCGCAACCAATGACAGCCAAGACGACTTTATTGCGAAGCTTCGGCGAACAACCAATGATATTTAACAAATATCAGAGCACAATCATGACCACAGTCTCCAGCAGAAAAGGTTCTTGCCCATTCCCAGGTGCGAGTCTGCTAACTAAATAGGATTAACAAACAGGTGTGCGCAACCATTGACTTACCCTCAGCGCCGTCATACCCTCCCCAAAATACAAGGGTATTTGCCCATACTATAACACTCAACACCGATATAGGCCGAATTTGAAAGCTTTCAAGTTACACGCTTGATAGGTCCCTATATCTGGTGATTAGACCATGTTAGCGCATACTCTACTAAACTTTTTTTTTAAGTTATGACTAGCAAAACCTTCCTACAGGCCCAAGTCACAACCCCCCCAATTCCACCATCTCGAAAACAACGAAAAAAACGAACACCCCCCCCCCCGATTCCACTATCTTGGAAACCACAAAGGAAGTGAAAAAAAAACCCCCCGATTCTACCACCGCCCCCCATGATTCTATCATCTCGGAGGCAACAAAAAAACGAAGAAAAAAACACCTCAACAACCGGCGCCCCGGCCACGCTGGGAACGGCGAAACACTCCCGGGTCTTTGCGGAGGCTACTCGGGCGGAGTGATGGTGGTGGGCCGCATCCCGCGGGGGATTTGCTCGGCGTCGAGGTTTTTCCCGGATTTCGCCTTGTCGAGACGACGGAGATATTGACTGTGGGCGAACACCGCCCAATGCCCCATGAGACCTGCGATGGAACCTGTGGCGAGGACCGCAAGGTGGTCCTTATTCTTGGCAGCGACGGCTGAAGAATGTTGTAACATGTAATTAGTAAACGGGGCATTTCAAAACAGTAGCGGTGGGCTTGGCGGCCGCATAGGCGGCGGCGGCGGCAGCGTTCGCGTTCCCGGCGGCAGCATTGCCGGCAGTGCCACCGGCCCCCCCCCTCCTGACCCATCCTGGTAGAACAGCGCCATTGCCCCGGGAACAACACCAGAGCGCTTTCCGGCCAGTATGTTTCCGGCGTTTTTCGCAAGGAGGTCTGAGCTCAGTCAGTAACTCTAAGTCAGCAACCTTACTTAATACGAAAAAGAAAAAGAGAAACACCGGAATTGACTCAAACAAACCTGGTATTGAAAATCTGGGCTGCGGAGGTAATGATTTACGGTGAGGGTTTTACGCAGTGGACTGAAACCGCTTAAGTGGAGATGATGATCATGATTGATTGATGATAGCTTGATGAAAGGAAAGGCTTGAGGAAAGTTGTGTGCAGGAAGGAAGGTGTGTGTCGAGGTAAGGTGAGAAGGAAAGAAAAACAAGGGTGGTGGAAACATTTTCAGAGTTTGCGCGTCCTTTGACTAATTAGATGGAACTGATATGATATTGCGTTATTCGAGTTTGCAGTAGGGTTTAGCCCGCCCAGCAGGAGCCGATCAACCGTCACACCCACAACTAACCCCCGAACATCATCATAACTACCACAGCCAACAACGCAACGACGACAACACCAATCCACAGCCGATTTCTACCTCCCACGTATGTCCTTTTCACCCCCCCCCCCCCGGAAAAAAGATCTGGGGAGGTTGTTTTACCTAGAATTAACCGTTAGTTTTAGGAATCCAAACAAACACAACACTCGACAATCATGGCCCACGAAACAGTTTGGTACTCCCGCCCTCGCAGATACGGAAAGGGCAGTAGAGCTTGGTATGTCCCCCAACGCCGCGGGTGCGCAATCCGTGGAATTAGGGGCTGATTTCCCGGGGGGGGGGATAGTCGCGTTTGCGCCCATAGAGCTGGTCTGATCCGGAAGTACGGACTAAACATCTGCAGACAGTGTTTCAGAGAAAAGTCTACCGATATCGGTTTCGTTAAGGTATATCCCCCCCGTAGGGCTTGGTACTTGGTTGGTTGGATTGGGATTGCTGACTTTTTTGGAATAGATGCGATAAATCAGATCGGTTGGACGGCTGGAGGGGGGAACGGTACGAGGGGGCCTAAGGGTGTTGGTGGAAAACAGGGAATGTTCTTTTTTTCTTTTTCTTCTTCCTTCCTAGGTTTCCGTCTCAGATAGCATTTCCGAACAAATTTTCAAAGTTCAAACGCTCCCATCCAAACATTTCCCCAAACTTAAAACCAACTACCGGTAGCAAAAGAGAAAAGTTCCTCACGTGACACCATGTCATTGCCGAAATTCACGCGTTCGCCAACACAACCCTAACCCTGAGGGCACTCGCAATTTTCTGACGTTTGTAAGAACGACTAGGTCCGCATAATCTCGCATATGGCATAAAATTGAAAACTCAGACCTAAATTCAAGTACCTGCGAGTTCCCTTCCTTGAGGGATTCTCACCAAGCAATACCTCGAAGGTATCATACTTGGGTTCGGGTCTGATGGATGGCCCCTTGGCTGCATATGCGGACCCGGTCGTTTTTACAAACGTCAGAAAATTGCGAGTTGACTCCCCGGAAATTTTATCGTAAGTCACTGACAAACCTAGGGGCCGCCGGGCACACCGTCATTTGAGATGACCGTCATCTCAAAACACGTTTTGCTAAACATGTTTTGCCAACAATGCTGTACAGTGCTGTTAGAAAAGTTCAGGGACAAACGGTAAAACACACCAAATATGCCACATTTCGAGGTGCCCCAACACAAGAATGCCTAATAGCACTGCAATTCTCTGAAATTTAAAAAAAAATCAGTCACTATCTCAAATTCAATATACTGAGCTGGTAGGGCCTCTAGATAGTTCTAAGCCATGCAGACCTTTCTTAAAGTGGTGGTAGCCAGACATCATGGTTTCATGTACTTAGTGATTGAATATGTATGTAATTGGACACTCTTGCACTATTTAGTAGCAAAACAGTCTCAACACTTGTTGAATTGTAAAGTATAAAGTAGGTGTCTTGGCATTGATTTCTTCCCACAAGCTAGAATACACAGCATACCTTCCCACAAAGGCTCAGAAAAAATATGGATTTTTTTACAGGGTTCTCCAGATACAAGAGGTGGTGTCAGTAAAATTGAAGGCTCTCATTAAGTGAGATGGGGCTGTTGTGGTGTGCTGAAAAGTGGGACTTTTGGTGTGTTTTGGCATTTGTCCCCGAACCTTTCTAACGGCACTGTACCAAACAGCATGTCGTTTAGAAACTGTCATTTAGGTTTTGTTGGAAAGTCTGCGCATGGAGGTAGGGCTTTTCAATATTAGAATGCTTTTAGGATAAAATTTTTAATGATATCATAATAATATATTATTGTTGCATAGTAATCTAGGTCATACAGTTCAAAACCCTAGACAAAAAACGTTCTGCAAAACACATTCTGAGCCCAAAACGCGTTTTGAGATGACAAACACTTCAAATGACGGTTTGCCAAACAGCCCCTTAGTAACCACTCTAGTTACTCACCTCCCCCTAGCTACTTCCACTACTCCCTGCAACAGCAAACGATCCCTTCTTTTATCCCCCCCTCACCAAATGCCGCCAGCAGTAAGCCTTTCTCTTCCCCCACCAGTCCACCCGCAGCTAGCCACATGAGCTAACGACCCCAGACACCAAGTCCCTTCCGCTTCATCACCAACCCCTCCCAAAAACCCAAATCTCTAGACCCCACATCGAGCTCCACAGTCCTCTGCCCCCACTCACCACCCGCTTACGCTTCCACCCCTACCCCCATACCCAAACCAACAACAACAACAACCCCAAAACCGCAATTCGCCCCAGCAAAACGCTTCCACATCCCGACACCCCAATCACTCCCTGCGCCAACCCCCCCACCACCACCGCCACTACCACTGCCAGCAACCCAGTCCTCAAGAGCTCAAACACCAAATTCAGCATCCCCACCATTCCCATCCTCAACCCGCCGCTTCCACGTCCCACCGCCAGCTCCAGCCAGCACCGCCCTAGTCCCCGCACGGGCACGCTTTAGCTATGCCCCTGGCGGGAGCAGCAGCAGCACGCAACCGACCACACCAGCACCCCCACCACGCACAACCCTCCTCTTCAGAAAGTCCTACCAGCGCGACTCAATCGATGCCGACATCCACAGCCAAGAAGAGCCCACCAGCCCCCTCCAAAAGAAACGAAAACTCCACTCCGGCAGTGAGGACATAGAAAACGCATCCTCGCCACCACCCTCACCGCACGAATCTGACGCTGAGGAAGAAGTCCAGGCGGAGAGACCACGGAATAGGTTCTTATCCACGCCGGCCGCTGCGCAAGGTTATACGATAATTAATTACCATCGCAGCATCCAGCCACCCCTGGGAGCAGGAGGAGGGGGAGGGGAGGAAGCGATGCCACTAGATTGGTCACCTGTTAAAACCCGTGCCGCAAAGCGCTGGACTGGTGGAGGGCTGGCGGCTGAAGTTGCCGGCTGGGTTCTTGAAAGGAGCTCTCTCAGCACTCATGCCGGGAGGGGAGGTAGGCTTGTGGTTGCCGGAGTGAAAAGTGGTGATGGGGTGTTTGTTGTCAAGGGAGAGGGGGAGGGCGAGGGGGGCTTCCTACTCCCGATTGTTGGGGGTGGTGGCATAGGTGGGGGGTTGGCAATTGGGAGTTTGGTGGTTTATGGGTTGCCGTGGTGGGAGGTTTTGGTTGATGGGGTGAGGTTTAAGTTTTTAGTTACTTGGAGGGTGGAAATGAGGGAGGAGGAGGAAGAGGAGGAAGTGCGATGATGGTTATGATTGTGATGGGGTTGGCTGGGTAATGAATGTGTTTTTTTTACGATAAACGGGGATAGACGCATCGGAGCATTATCAATACGGTGTACTTTATTTATTCCATAAATTATATGTATAGCATGAAGGGCCCCCGCAGGATATCGTGATCCCATATTATCATACAAACAAACAGCAAGGCGCCGGAAACCCCCCTCCATCCCTTCCTCGTGAAGTTAATCGCCAATGCAAGAAGAATGAACAAAGAATCGAAAATATTACTGGACGGACGGATGGACGGACAGAAAACAGGCCTAAGTAAAGCTCCCCTTCGTCAGCATCCCCAAAACACCCTGCCTCTCTTGGCCTTGCCTCTTCCTTTCCTGCTTCCTCTTCAACTCGCGTTCATTCTCAACCTTTGCCCTAACCTGCTCCCTCTGGTGGAAGTTAATAGAGCTAGACGCCTTCCCGCCCCTCTTGATCCCCGTGGTACTCTCCATAGGTTTCCCGCTACCGGAAGTAGCAGAGGAGGCGCCGGAAGACCCCTGAGAATCACCGCTTGTAGAAGACATGTTGGTTGTGGCTCTGCGCAGCAGGCTTGGAACTCGGAATTGGGTTTCGGTGGCTGACTGGAAAGCCATTTTCGCGCTCTCGCTCATGGCGCTGTTGGATCTTGAGGCGGCAACACGATCTATAACCACTGTTGTTGCTGTTCCCCGGCGTTTGTGCATGAACGCCTCTGCTGGTTCGCCATCGGAATCTGAAAGCTCGACCATTTCGCTATCGTTTTCTTCGATGAGGAATGATAAGGTCTGGAAAAAAGGAGAAGGAAAGTTAGTCATAGGGTATCACTCGGTGGATTTATAATTGGACGGAAAGTTGTAACCAACCTCTCGGACATCCGCCAGGGATGGTTTCTTGGGTCTGGTGGTTCTACGGGTATTAGAGGTGACGGGCATCTCGTTACTCTCTCCGGCGCTGTGTTGTGATCCGGGGGTTCCTCCACGTGAAGCTCTCGCTCCTGCAACCGCTGATACCTCCCGTGAATCGTGGCTCTGGCTTGGATTCTGGCTTTGGCTGTCTTCTAAAAGTCCTAAATCGATAAACAGATCTTCCTCGCCCTTATCAAGAAAGTCCATCTCGTCGTCGCGGTCTCTATCTTCGATTGCGCTCAAGAAAGCTAACTTCTTGGGATTCGTCGCAAGTTTCTCGATATTGCCATCAGCCATCAGTGCCTTTCTTATTTTTGCCATCTGCCGTCTCTTGGCCCTTCTCCGCGCTTCGCCGTCATCATCATCTGAGTCGTCGAGGTCGAAATCGGCGCCCCGCTTTTTTCGGAACAATCCTGTCTGGAGGTCTTTAAACAGCTTGCTGACAGCCTTCTCATCCTGGGCTTTGTCCTGCTCAGCCCAGAAGGCTGCGATATCGTCCTCATCGACATCCTCCCTTCCTTCATCATCAATCATTTTCTCGACGTCGCTATCATGCCCGTCAACCATTTCATCGTCACTGGCGCCGCCAATACCTGCATATTCGTCCTCAGATTCTTCGGCCTGCTCATGTACCATCTCCTTCGCCGCACTCTTTGCTTTATCAAAGCTTTCAGTCGCCTTTTCCTTCTTCGCAGCCTTTCTCATGACATCAAAAGCGGTCGCCTTTCTCTCCTCGACCTCTTCCGATTTTCTCTCACCGCCGCTTTCTTTTTCCTTTTCATCCTCCTCCATTACAGCGGTAAGATCAGCGCCTTTCTTCACGAGCCTCCCCCTCTTTCTCTTAGGAGGCTGTGAGTCAGGTATTTGTATTGATGGCTCATCCTCATCAAATCTCGGAGGTGCCGGGCTCGAAGACCTGACAAATCCGTCATCTTGTGTCGGATCAGGAAAACTCGACATTTGTGTAGATGGCTCGTAGTATAGGTCCAATACTGGAAACGAGGGCTCATCAACCGGTTCTGAATCCTCGCCATCCTTTTTCTTAAACCCCAAATCCAGCTTGTCGTCCCCGAAATCCAAGGGAACCTGTGAATTTGGAATTCCTTCTCCAGGATCCTGTCTTAACGCTTCTACCCTCTCCCCGACTTTCTCCGGACTTGCACTAACTTCCGCACTTGGAGGAAGCCCGCTTAACCCATTAAAAAGCTGTGTCATTCCCAAAGGAGGAGGTCCAGCGATTTTGTTGCGGAAAATAGAGGGAATCCTGGACTCTGCGGCCTTCTGCTTTTCAGACTCAATCGCGTTATCTTCACTCCCCTCATCTTCGTCTTCTTCCACAATGCGCGATTTCTTCTTTCGTATAGCCTTTCTCTTAAGAGTCTTGAAGGGCGCAAAATCGCCATTACTCTCATCTGAGTCTTCGTCTGCTTCTTCATCAATATAAGCAGCTGGCATCTCAGATAACCGAGGAGTTGGTGACAATAGGTCATTATCCTGAGGATACAGTAAGGGGAATGCTGGGCTTCCTAGGCCCCCCGTAAGTTCGTTCTCATCCTCATCGATGAGGTCGTTGAGATATACGTCCTCTTCTTCTTCCTCCTCCTCCTCAGAGCCAGATAATATTTCCACAATGTCTTCATCTTCGAGCCAGTCGCTATCTGCTTCATTGTCTTCGTTAGGGTCCATATCGTCTATAGTGGCACCCTCTTTCTTGAGAGCATCTTTCTTCTCTCTCCTCTTAACGGCCAAGGCCTCCTTGCGTGCCTTCTCCATATAATCAACAGCTTGCTGCTCGGTTTTGGCTTTCTCTTCAGCGGTCAGAATAATCACACCTTTCGCCTTTAACTCTTCAATTCGCTCTTCTCGCTCTTGTATCGCTTGCTGCCTACTTTTTTTCCGCAATTCCGCCTCAAGCTCACGAACAGATAGTTTAGGTTTCCCATGAACCTCGACCGGTGGCTTCACCCGCCTCACTCGACGCAGCTGATCAACCATTTTCTTACGCTTGGAACTGGCAATTTTCTCTTCATCTCCCGGCTTTACAATTTCAAGCTCCGAATCTGAATCTGAAGCGTTTTCGGCAAGCCTGTTCGGAAGAATAACTCTGACAGGTGGTAGGACTAGTTTGGCCATTTTCGACGACATTATGCTTTCTCTCCCTTTCCCTTTGTCAAGTGTCGAGGATCTGACCTCAATCGCTTTGCCCTTCCCTTTATGAAGTGCGAGTGCAGGGCGGGTTGCTTCTTCCTCATCAAACCCTTCCGACGTAGCCCGAGCTTTCCCTTTCCCTTTGTCGAGCTTAGGAGCCGAGGTGGAATCTGCACCCATCCGGTCGGATTTACCTTGCACTGGTTCTTCACTAGTTGATGGGCTCGGATCATCAATGTCCATGGCACCTGTTGCGATCTTCGCAAACTTCTCATCCGCCTCCGGTAATGGAGAGGAATTGGGGCTGGACTGTTCCACAGGCTCGGTTTCGGATCCGGTAATAATTGAACTAAAGCCAGATATTACTATATTGAAATCAATAAGCATGGTGATCCGTACCTTGAGTCAACAGACACTCTATCCTTTTTGTCCCCACCCTGGTTTTCTGCAGGAGCCCTAAAGCCAAACTTCTCGAAGAGACTCTGTTTGGTAATCGTTTTCTTTGTCCGTGCTTGATGCTCAAGATGCATATTCCTAGCCATCCTCTGAGACTCCCGGTGCATCTCTTCCAATGCCTTCTTCCCGGACTTCCGCCTCGGAGGTCTTTGTGACAAAACCCCTAGATCATCGTCGTCTTCTTCCCCATCATCGTCTCCAGATCCACATCCCAATTGAGCGTCAAGTTGTTTCCTCTTTTCTTCTAGTCTCAGCTTCTCCGCCTCCGCTGCTTGCCGCTCCTTCCGTCTCTTCTCAAGCAATTCCAAGAACCTGGTGCTCTTCTTCGGATCTGTTGCGGGCAAATTATGGACATCATCTTCATCTCCCCCTTCGCTTTCACTGGCTGATACAGGAGTAGTGCTTTTGGATCTTGATGGACCCTTTTGCTTGGGAGATTCTGTAGATCGTGTAGAAGCAGCTTTTGGAGATGCCTTCGAAGGCACCTTTAGAGTCCGTTTCCGCCTTAGCGTAGGAACAGGGAGATCGTCGTCATCGTCGTCTGTCTGTATGAGAGCCCTCGAAGAAGACGTTGGCTTGTCCTCCTCGTTACCAGATTCCTCATCTGAAATCAAGTTTTTCGAGGTCGTCCCCCTGCTGGCCAATAGGCTCTGCTTCACACGCTCATATGCATCACCATTTCCTGTGGTGTTACTCTCGATAGCCGGAGGGATCTTGGTGGGTTTGGCAGCCTTAATGTCGGATGCACGCGGCATCATTCGACTTGCGAGTTTGCCTTTTGGCTTGTAATCCAATTCAATCTCACTATCTTGATCTGCAACATTGCCATCCTCACCGCTCTCCTCATCGGTAGGTTCCATCCCCGCCAGCATTGCCTCAACTTTTGATTTAGGTGTGAGAACAGGCGAAGCGGAACCATCCCGTGAAGGTGTGCCAGGGGGAGACACTACCATAGACATAGCGGTAGATGATTTCGGAGGAGCCATGATGGGTCACTCCAGCTAAATATCTTTTGTAAAGGAGTGTAATGTGATATTTGGGGGTTTGGTGGAGGAGGAGGAGGGGAGTTTGATAGTGAATTGTTCAGTTAAAAACAGGACGCGACGAGAGACGCGTTGAGCACCAAAAAACGCGCCAAGAGCTTTACCGGCATTCTCCAGAGTAACCTGAACGACCACAATTGTGGCTCAAGCAAGCTTTGGCAAGCCTCAATATCACGTGATCGTGATTCTGTGAGGATCACGCCGGTATGGGTGCTATCTTGATCTGGGGCAAAACCCTAGCATCCACTCAAGTTGCTCCTTATCCCATGAGGTGTTATTCTGTGATTTAGCAATCAAGAGTCTAACATCTAGCACGGCTCGGCGAGAAATCACATTTCCAATCAGTGGATATGACGGTGAGATATATGTTTGTTGTTCGGATAAACGAAAGGAATTTTTTATTACTCACGCATGGAAAACGAATGAGACATCTCCCCTCGAATCGACTCTGGGAACAAAAATCGAAGAAACATCTTCTAGCCCCCATATGGGAAATGATATGTGCATGTGAGACTCTGTACTCGAGTACTTTTGAGTGTTAAACAGAAAGTACTGGGAGAACACCCGCGGTTGTACTCGAATACTTGATCCACAGTCAAATCCTGTTTTGGCCCCAATCATCTGAATTGGTCTCTGGGTGCATGGCAAATTATTTGCCCAGGCCACGGTTATCTCCCTTGTCCTTGGACACGAGTGCTATCTCGCTATGTATGATATGCAAGTAAAGTACTCGAGTACTACCAACTACCAATGGTTACAAGTACGAGTACTTTTCAGGCTCGCATATCTCGTTTGCTGGAAGCTAGCCCCGCCCGTCCGCCTTTTTTTTTCTTTCCTTTTTTTTCCCTTTTTTTTATACCCACAAACCTTACCCAACACAGAGAGCACGGTAGGCCAGTGGCCTCTGTACCAGAGAATTTTCAAGCCAAGCGTATTGGTTTCGCAGGTCCACAGACGGTTATGTACGATAATAATAAAATGTGTGGGAAGGACTTCCTAGAATAGCTCTCTACGACTTCCCTCTTCGTGTTGGTTTGCTGTCTCTCCCTCTCTCTCCATCCCAGTTATTCCAGTGAGAGGGAGAAAACAGGGAAAGGAGGGCTGTTCAGACTTGTCTTTCCAATTCGCCTGTCTTTGGTTGGCTTCGGCGCTTCTGTCGTCCCATTTTTATCTCCAACGCACATAGGAGGAGGAATGTTCAACAAGGCTGCTGCCACATGGAAACCGCTCTGCACCGCTCTACTCGTACACTACTCGCCCCCCCCCCCCCTCCACTAAACAATACCCACAGAAGCAGTGTAGTCCAAGTACCTCTCTGTATATATTGAGCTGTGAAGGTACTTTTCCTCTGGAATTGAGGAGCAATCGAACAGCCCGGGCATCACCCCTGAACGACTGGTTGACCGGGGTTTTCAGACTTATTGACTCTCCTTTTTTTTCTTTTCTTTTTCTCTCTTGTTATTCTATCTACGATATTTACCGTATCTCTCTCCACTATCTTCGCCGCTCATTCTACATCCTATAGACGCTCTCTCTCCTGTACCGGTACTTTGCGCTTGCTCCTCTCCTTTCCACCTATTTATTGCCCCTACGTCCTTCTATTCTTCCGTTAGAATAGCTTTCGAGTGATTCTCTCTAGGCTCTCTTTACCGTGCTCTATCACCCTTCTCTATTCTACTCTTCTCCACTCCTCTCGTCATTTATCATAGACACTCCTTTTGAGTTGTTTTGATACCGGTATCTGCCCCCAACAGTAGTGCTACATTACTGGTAGTAGTAGAAAGTTTTTTTTTGTCGTTTCGCCTACTTTCGCTAGCCAGCCCGCTTCTCTTTTCGATTTACTTGAAGCGATTGTGAAGCAGAAGTTACCGCTCCGCGCGTCCCCGGCGTTTCTTTTGGAAACTTTGGCAAGTTACAGCAGTGGAGACCCTGGCCAACAAGGATCGTCAATCAGCAACTCTCCCTTCCTCCTTTCTCTCGCCCCTCCTCTGACACCGAGGGCCCGACTCCCCCCTCTAACCCCCCGCCTCATCATTTCCTCGAGGGTCCTTACCTTCCTTGCATCTAGTATCTTTCCTCACCGCAAATTCCCCTGAGCCCCACCGTTTCCGAGCACCCTCCGGACACACGAGCTGCAACAGCAACTCATACCCTCTTTCCCCCCCCTTCTTTCATCCTCCTCTCTACTCCCCCATCTGCCTTCACCCAACACTCCTTAAATCACAATACTATGACTGAAGAATCTGGCCCTAAAGTCAAATCGCTCAAGAGAAAGAATGTTAAGGGGTTGAAGCTCGGTGGAAGTGGAACTCCTACTGCAGCCCCTTCCACCTCGGACGGCCAAGCTCCTGGTGGGAGCAGATACTATGCCCACAATGACCAACTGAGTGATCAACTCAGCACTCTGGAAATCGGTGTTGAGTTTAAGCTGGATCTACGTGCAGAGGATTTGAAGGTGGTGAACGAATTAGGTGCGGGGAATGGAGGGACCGTTAGCAAAGTCATTCATGCCCCGACGAAGGCTTTAATGGCAAAAAAAGTTCGTTTGTCTCGGCCCCGCTGCGTTGAAGATGTTCTACGAAACTATATTAACAAAATGGTGAAGGTCATCCACATAGACGCTAAGCCGTCGGTTCGGAAGCAGATCGTTCGTGAGCTACACATCATGCAGGAATGTCATTCCCCTTATATTGTGTCTTTCTATGGTGCCTTCCTCAATGAAGGAGATGTGGTTATGTGTATGGAATACATGGATTGCGGGTCAGATATTAACCCCTCATCGGACTGTGTGTGCGGTGCCTTGTGAATACATCCACTGACATGGTCTACGATACTACAGATCCCTTGATGGCATCGCTAAAAAGATAGGCCCAATTCGTATCGATGTGCTGGGCAAAATCTCGGAGGCCGTTGTGGAAGGTTTAAATTACCTCTATAATGTCCATCGAATCTTGCACCGAGATGTCAAGCCTTCGAATATCTTGGTCAACTCTCGGGGTTCCATCAAGTTGTGTGACTTTGGTGTTTCTGGGGAATTAATCAACTCGATCGCCGATACGTTCGTCGGCACATCAACTTACATGTCTCCAGAGCGAATCAAAGGGGCCAAGTACTCTGTCAAATCTGATGTATGGAGCTTGGGATTGACCCTGTTGGAATTGGCCATAGGGAGGTTTCCTTTTGACGCTGACGGCACAAGCGCCGGGACCAGGGCCAGTGCTGGGCCAATGGGTATTCTTGATTTGCTCCAAAAGATTGTCAACGAGCCTGCGCCCAAATTGCCGAAAAATAAGGCATTCCCTCCTAGTTTGGAGAAGATGATTGAGCACTGCCTAATCAAGGATCCGGAACAGAGGCCTAGTCCTCAAGAACTCCTGGTAAGCCATAATATCCCGGAGAGGCTACTCGATAGTAATTTTGCTAAACCAATTCTTACGAACCAATAGGAAGAATCGTTTATGAGAGCGGCCAAGCAGACCAACGTGGACCTTGAAGCCTGGGCTCACGTTATTCTCGACAAGCCTCTCAATCGATCGTCAAGATCCTCACAATTGATCAGCCCCGCTCCCGCTCACCGAGAGTCGCCGGCTCCGCCGCGTCCATCATCACGTGGCCAAAACACTCCCGGGAGAAGAACCTCAACTGCGGAACGCAGCTCGAGTGAACGAGGCACTGAGAGAGAGCGATCTGATCGTGAACATCGCCCCCCTCCGGCCCCGCTGCAACAGGCGCCTTTCCCAGCTCGTACAAGCTCGCATGGCCCTGGTTCCGGCAGGCTTGAGGAGGTGAACTACCACAGCTCTGCAAGTGATCCGTCCAGAGCCAGCCAGCTACCACATTCAAAGTCCTCCCGTCAAGCTCAATACCGATCAAATACGGAGCCTGCAGGGCTCCCGACCTCGGATCGAAATGATAGCAGAGAGCGATATTCCCGTAATCAGGGTGGTGAAAGGGAGAGGGGGCGCGAGCAGGAGCACGTGCAAGGCACGATTGGGATCGGATTTGAAGGCGCACGCCAACCAGAGATGAAAGAGCGGAAGAAGCAGCCACCTGTTGGCATTATGAGCTCAGGGGGAGGCCTCTCATTTGTCGGATCTGGTAACGGGATTAGTGCCAGCGGTCCCAGTGGAATCAACAGCGGCCGGTAGGACAGATTCAAAGCCAAGCCTACTAAAAATTCCGATCGCTACATTCAGTAAATGGGGTCATTTGTTTCGAGTACTGCCCTAGTTTATGATTCCAACATGTTTCTTTTCTCAAAGGTTCTGCTTGTCTTTTCTAACCTTTTCTATTCTTTTCACTTCTTGTTCTCTATTTATCACTCGTAAGGCAGGTTCTCATGGTACCGTCGGGAAATAGTTTCTCAAAACGAAAATTGGAAAAAAAAACTTGTCATTTCTCCCCTTTTCGCATCTGATGAGTTTTTGTTTGAATTCTTGCATTTGGTGGAGTGGCAACGGTTAGGGTCTTACCATATTTCAGCTGAGCTCTACTTTACCTTTGATGCTGAAATACCCTTTTTTTATTTTTATTTTTTGTTTTCCTTCTTGGACGGGTGGATAGGAGTGAGGATATAGAATTAAACAGATGTGAGGATTTGGCGTATCGTTCATGGTATTGTGAGAATTGGGGTTGTTGTCATTGGCACTCACTCGGGTTGCGATTAGGCCCCCGTGGAGACCCGGTGTGATGGTGGGATGAAAAAGGGTCTACTATAGTTTCTTACCCATCCACGCGTTAGGCCCCGTTTCATGCGTGCTGTAAATACCTAATAGCCTAATCTAACGACACTGTAAACCACCAGCAAATAACAAATAAACAAATAAACAAATAAACAGACGCAATCATGAAGGAATAACAGAAATAACATTTCCAAACGCCCATTCGAGAGAAAAAAGAGCCCCAAAATTTTTAACAAACCCCGCTTCCTTCATTCCCATCATTTTACCATCGCTAGGTTGATAGCCCAAACCTCACCGTCAAGCAGACCATACCAAAAACTGCCACCCCTTGGACCCACCCAGAGGCCCCATAAACCCACACATACGCTGCGGCCACCATACCGTAGGAAACTGCATTGAGGACCAGCCACACTGGCAGCCCCTTGAGCACGAACCACGTCACCCTAGCGTACGGCACTTGGGTGAGCGCCTTCCAGAAGCTTACCCCACCTTCGACTCTGCAGATGGGTATGATTGAGTCTATGTGTGGCTCCAGGAGCGATGCGCGGACGCGCGTGAGGGCGAGGTAGGAGGGGATAACGAGGAAGAGGGTCGAGATGGGGGCCAGGACGTATGGGAGGAAATTGTAGTGCGGTGGGTATTTGATGAAGGGGAGTTCGAGGGTCGTCAGGGTGAGGAGGCCGTTGAGGATTACGGGGGGGATGGTTGCTAGGACAGATGTGCCGGGGGTGTTGGCGTAGCGGGTTAGCCAGGTTGTCGGTTGGGGCTGGGAGATTTGGATGCTAGAGTTTTGTTAGTTAGTATTGGTTTCATTTATTTATTTATTTATTTTACTGTGTGGATGGGAGGGGGGGGGGGGGGCCGAGGGGAACGAACTGAAGGACAGTCAGGCTGAGCCTTGAGACCGCTATCAAGGATAACGTCCCGCCGAGGACCCTTCCGGCAACTTCACTTCCAGTCCAGTACTGAAGTTTCGGGATGACAAAGTTCCTGACCATCGAATCGAAGAAGGCGAGCGCCACGGCTCCGATAAACCCTCTCCAAGGTGCAGCCCGGCCACCGATCCTGCGGAGATGTCTGATGGTCCCCAAGATGCTGTCCGTGACAAACACTTTCTCGCTCCGGGCCATCAACGGCTGTGTCTCCTCCCCCTCACATCCTCCCACTTCCTGGTTCTGACGGGATCTTCGACTCCTACTCCTTGGCGGAATCGGCGGTGCTGAGGATGAGGCGGGGGAGGAGGAAGAGGAAGAGGAAGTAGGTAACCCAGCCCCCGGGTGCTCAGCAACAAGTAACACGATCAGTAACTCAACAGTGTAATTAAAGCACAGGACGAGCACGCCGGCAAGAACGGATATCGCAACCAGCGCGGCTAGCTGCTCTTCTTGGCCTTCCTCTGTGCGGGAGAAGGTGTACATTAGAGTGTTTTTGATGTACTGTTCCATCTCTGCTTGTCGTTGTTGCCGTTGCACGGTACGGTACTGGTGAGAGATGGGCAGCAGCAGTAGCAGCAGGGGAAGAAGGGTGGAAGAAGGGGAAAGCGATGAGGCGAGGCGATGCTTCGTGTATGTATTTACTAATTACTTATGTCGAGTGAAAAAAAAGTAAGAGCACCGGTAAGTCAACTGCTGGCGGATGTATGAGATCTGTAGCCGCTTATCCTTCCCCTTGTGCTTTAAGTCGTGCTTCACTTTGCTTCATCGGGTTGGCGGGGGCTGGCGGGGAGCCAGGTGGCACGGGGTGTTTCGGGTGGGTTGTGGCACGCGGGTGACTGGATGAGACCGAAGATGGGGCAGCGGATCAGCGCGGGAACCGGGGTGGGTGGGTAACGTATGCATGGATAACTTACAGGTGCCTGGAGGGTTATCCGTGATGGAGGTTCGCTAACAATACCACCACCACGCCACCACACATACGGTAATCTTCCCCTCGCTTGCAGGAACGATGTTGGAAATGGCGGCTTAATGGCCGCACTTGATGCGGGATGTGCCCGCACTCTGTGGCCCCAGAGGAATACGTACGCACTACTCGTAGTCAAAGGACGCGCAAACTCTAAAAATGTTTTCACCTTACCTCGACACACACCTTCCTTCCTTCCTGCACACAACTTTCCTCAAGCCTTTCCTTTCATCAAGTTATCATCAATCAATCATGATCATCATCTCCACTTGACCGGTTTCAGTCCACTGCGTAAAATCCTCGCCGTAAATCATTACCTCCACAGCCCAGATTTTCAACACCAGGTTTGTTTGAGTCAATTCCGGTGTTTTTTTCTTTTTCTTTCTTTTTTTCTTTTTCGTATTAAGGTTGCTAACTTAGACTTACTGGGCTCAGCGTTTCTCGGAAAAAATGCCATCCCTATCGTCGCTGCCATGGGTACCGGAGTCTTTGGGACAATGATGGAGATAGGTTTTAGGTATTTGGAACACCAGCGGGATAAAATGGAGAAGGCAGGGCAAGTTCATATCATCGCCCACGGGGCCGCCGGTATCCCGCCTCCCATTCAAATTTCGTTCGGTCCTGCCACCGCCGGGGGGGTCGGGGCCGCCCCGGCCGCGACGAAGAGGTAATTTGTGGGGGGCTGGTGGGCCCACCCAAACGACCGGTAGAGGGGGTTAAGGGGGGGTATTATGGGAGTCGGGAAGGATACGGGGGGGGGGGATAAATATATCATTCAATTAATTAAACTGTTTTCACCAGTAGAAATCGCAAGTTAACGTGATTGAAAAAGTTTTTGATTTTTTGATTGGATCTGGTTGTTCTCGAGTGAGCGCCTGTGATGGGCTAGTTGGGCAAATTGTGAGTTCACATAGAAGAAGGATCAAGATACCGGTATTTGTGAAGCTGGGAGGAATGTGATATTGTACCCCCACTAGCGTACTCTGATTTTCAACGTAAATTCATGGTCAGTAACTTTGAATACCCTTAGTGGCTGGCTAAAAATGGCTATCGTACTCGCGCATGGATGAAAAAATCGGAAAAAGTGATCCGCAAGATCGCCACGCGCGGTCGTAGAGAATTGAGACTGCGGGCAAGTTTTTCCACCACCGCTTCCCCTTCCACCACCACTAACCGTGCCTCACAGCTCAACGATAGATTTATTTGCATGTGAATTTAAGAATTACGAATCACTACTAAACATCCTCTGATGCTTTAAACGCCCTTCTGACTTTCCCATACATTGTTTTAAGTATTTGCAAATAAGTCTTCCATTTTTTTCCCCCTCTTTTTCAACCTTCATTTTCGTGTGGTTGGCACTACTTCTGCTTCCACTCCCACTTCCGCTTTTTGCTTCCACTTCCGCTTTTGCTTCCACTTCGGCTTCCTCTTTCTCTTTCGCACTCTTTCCTACTCAAGCCAAGAGTCTTCCAGCTGCGGGTGGGTTGGCTAATGAGTACTCGCAATGTCGTGACGTTTGTAAAACTGACTTGCTATCGGATACAGCTAAAAACTAGCCAAGCCTAAGATTTTTGGTAGTATGCAAGAGCTGTCCGTTTTAAGAACGTCACGACATTGCGAGTATTGGGGAACGGAACGGAACCGTTGTATCCAAACGGGTCCTACCGGTCTACCTCGTCGGCAGAGGAATCTGTGCAGACCTTCCTAGGACAAATGGGGAATGCAATTCTTGGCTGAGAAGCACGAGTATTCCATGTGTCTCGCTAATTGCGTTTAGGAGCCATTGTTTCTCCCATGAGTGTACGATAGATAATCCGTAATAATCTCGAAGTTTGTCCGCCCGAGAAAACCACTTCTTACGTCGGGTCATGGAATTTCGGTTTGTTAACTTTAGCATGCTGTTAGACAGTTTGCTTTCCCGGTCTCTGCTATTAGAGTATCATATTCGTGGGCAGCCTAACCTCGGGGGTTTGGGCAAATCAAGGCTTTTCTTCCTCCCTCAAACTAACCCTGTGTGCCTAGTGATCTAGAATACAAAATTCTGAAGGATTCTGGAAATTGCAGTACTCTAGATTTAGGCAGTTGAGTGGTCGTGCAGAGCTTCATATCCGGCTCATGACAAGATGCGATTATAACCCTTTATATTTCGACCTTGGGCCCTGTGGGGGAATATTTGCACGAGTGATTCTTTATGAAATTTGTCACCCAACCAGATTAACTCCCTCCTGAGAGGCCTAAATCCCCAGGATAGAAATCATATTTGTCCACAATTTCTAACGAAGGGGATTTTGCTCCCTAAATCATCAATGCCATGTAATAAATAAACCTAAATCCGGAAATGAAAAGCCTCTAAAGTCTCACTCAAATGAAAAAACGCACCCTCCCTTAAACAATACGAAGATCCCCATCGCACTCCGAAACCGACAACCCATAGTAAAGGTGCTCCTTATTGTCCTTATTCTCAAGGACGTATCCTCCAGCACCGAGGAAAGAGCACTCAGTGAGGAGATGCTTAAGGTGCTTTTCGCAATCCTCCCGAGAGGCCTCGACCTCACCAATGTTACCGCGCATGGGGTGAGTGATGTAGACCTTGTACCTAAGCTTGGTAGCAGGTTTCAAAGCCACCTTGAAGGGATTGCCAGGCTTGTTCTTGTCTTGCTCCGGAGAATACTTTATGCACATTGACGCCGAGACACCATTCTCGCCGGACTTCTTCGTGCTATTCGCCCTAAAGTCAGTCTCTCCAAACTAAAAAAAAAAAACTAAAAAAACAGATCTTCAGCGGTGGGACATACAATTTCCTCGGCCCCTCGGGAATCATAGTCTTGCACCCCTTGGTAACCAACTCCTGCCCCTGGGTCCCATTCAAGACCTTCCCATCGCCAATCAAGAGGGAGTGAGAATCAAATTGTTCGAAGAATCCTCCGAATCCAAGATCAGGACGAATACCGCAATTGTGGCGATCGCGCATGCGGTCAGACACCACGGCTCCCACCACCGGGATGAGTGATACAGGGTTTACCAGGGGGTGTCCTAGTGGCTCTTCCAGCCCTATTGGTATCCTCGGCCTTGTGTTTACTACTCCGCTGGGGCGAGTCACATTCTTTGATGGCTCGGGCGCTGGCGTGCTTTGTGGGAGTGAGGCGACGGTGGAAATGAGCGTGAGGAGGAGAACGGAGTAGAGCATCCTAGCGCTGTGTGATGGGTCTCTGGTTTAAGGGATAAAATTTAATAAAACAAATGTTTTGTGCACTATACGAAATGGGAGAGAAGAACAACGAATGTGTGAAGAAGCTCAGCCAGGAGCGCTATGTTGAATCTTGCTAGTGCAGATGGATAATGGGAGAGAACAGAAAAACCTGCCTGTAGGGGAGTGGGCATTTATAATGCCTACGTGGTGTATGGAATGTATTTCTTGCCGGGAAGGGCGCTGTACCGGTCCATGGCTTGTACAATAAGGACTCGGTCGTTGATGTAGTTCCCCCGGAAATTTGTGTTGGCGTAGAATGCTATGCCCCGTTTATTCACCGGGCTGCTTGGATGAAGAGGTGGATGTCGGCAGGTATATTGGGCCTCTGGACTCTGTGACATGTTCCTAGAGGGGTTTTCACTCTACCACAAATACTATTATCAATAGTGCACGAAGAGGAATTGTCTATTGAAGCCATCCCAATAGAGTTTAAAAATACCAGGTTTATAGAGATTGCGGGGGATTCGCCGCCCCAAGTTATATTTCATGAAGGGTTGCTACCGGAATTGAGCCATCAGGCAGGCAGTAGGGTAAGGGAAGACCCGGTGTGATGACTCCAAGCACAACAAAATAGAATAATAACCGCTCAAAACGAAGGAGGCGTGATCACAATATGTATTAGAGCCCCCTTCCCCTGATTCCTGAAAGGTAGGGAAAGAGAGAAATATGTCAAAAGTTACTCTAAGGGGACGGGACGGGCACTCCCATGTACGGTGTACCTAGTACCCAGGTAGGGGCCCGCCTCGGTGGGTATTGTACTTAAGTTAGGCGTAGGTCACCGGTTAGTTTTTATTTAAGTCCTTCTTTTCACCTACAAAGCAGACATGTTCGAAATGTAAAGTCTATCCTCGCTATGCTAAATCCCCCTCTGTACTCACGGTGGAGTGGTGCGGACAAGGGACTTTGAGAACCATACCCCGACCCAGCAGACGACTAAGTAACCACGATTATATGAGCTGTTTCCCTATGCCCAAACTATAATACAAGTGCTCAAAACAGAACCCTGTCTAGGGTATTGGTAAATTATGTGGAAGACACCTCAACAAGAAGAGTTTGGCCCCCATAGCCGGATTATAGGGAAACCCAGGAGGTTTCCCGTGAGAGTAAGTTTTTCCAATCACATTTTGAGGCTGGCGATAACAATCTTCTGTTCCCCGAGGGAACCTACTAGTCGGTTGGGGCGTTCAACTATGGACATATCATACCTTGGAACAGAATAAACCCTTAGAAGAGCCTCAGCGCCTTTCATCTCCTCTCATGTCATACCGCACCATGGAGTAATTGCTGCTACAGCTATTGAAAAGCAGAAATATTTTAACTTCCTCGACAATTGCACATAGGATTCCGACGGCCAAGACGCGGAATCCAGAAAGCGCGGTCTTACAGTATGAGATGTAGAGTGTCGATGTGTTTCCTGGCTCCTTGTTCCAGGTCGAGCGACCGGGACAGGGTGTAGATCGTGATTCGTTTCTGGCCTAGGGGCACATATCGGTTTCGACAATCGGAAAAACAATTATCCTATCATAACCTTTCGAATGCTCCGCGAATCAGACGCCGCCTTCTGCCCTCCAGCCCTTGCGACGGAGACACAACATTAACGGGGCAAGTTATTGTGCGTGGACAAAATTAACCGAACATGATTCAAGCTCTTGCCAATCTCACACTATGTTTTCGGCCCAAATCGTAATTTGAAATATTCATGATGTTCAGTTGGGTAGCGTTTTCAAATCAGGATTTGGAAAATTTCATAGTTGTGCTCGCGAATATTTAGGCTGTAGATTTTTGTTTTGGTATCGTTAAGTATGGTACTGTACCGTATTCTGTTAGTATGATAAATGCTGGTGAGTCCTGAGGTCTTCATAGAGCTATGATAGCTTAAATTATGATTTAGGAAATTAAAAATTGTAGTCAGGTTTAGCAGAGAGCTGTTTGCAAACCGTGATTTCTGATCACGGCTATGATATCAAATCACAGCGTGCCAAACAGGCCCTAACTTAAATTGATACAAAATATAATGGCATTGATAACAGCAGACATACGAGTTATTCGAACCTGCGGGAAACAAGCAGGCACATGTTATTATACTCTCTTCGTCTTTTATCGAGATGAGGGTGATTAACCCAACCCCGCTGCCTCGGTTCGGATACCGGTAGGGTTGAGGTGGACTTCACAGCCTAAGCAACCTCTATCATTTCAAAGGGGCACAAATCAGACCATTCCGAACTCAAAATCAACCTCCCGTTTAGCCCTGCAATACCTTTGATCAAGGTAGAATTAAGAGAGCTTGCTTTCATCCCTTTCTTAATCCAAATTCCACTTACTCTCCCAACACTCTCAATAAAATAGCCATTGGGCTTTGCCGACGATTACCGGTAGCGATCTCCCCCAAACCAAAACCACCATATACACACCCGCAACCGCGGACTCTCTGCTGTGCCAACAAGCAAACTCCGAATTCAATCTAAAGTTTGAAATGGCTTCCGATCTTCTGATCCCCTTCAGTTCGACTCCGGTGGAGTCCATCGCCCCCACTGTCTCACGTCTTCAAAGCACATTCACATCGCTCAAGACGCATCCTCTTGCTTATCGTGAGGAGCAACTGCGCAAGCTCTACTGGGGCATCAAAGACAACGAACAGCAGCTCCTTCAAGCCCTTAAGGCTGACCTTGGTAAGCCTTATTTTGAGGCTATGATAGCAGAGCTCTATTGGATCTGCGACGAGATCCTTTACGTACTCAAAAACCTCAGAAAATGGGCCGCGGATGACAAGGTGGATCTACCGCTTCTGCAGAGGCTTATCTGGTCCCCGCGTTTTCGGAAGGAACCCATGGGAACAGTTTTGGTTATCGGGTATGTACTTGCACGTGCTGTATCTTAGTTTCTATTACAGTTGGTTTTATTGCTTTTTCACCCCCTAGGCCATATTCCGTGTATATTTTTGACAAATATATTCCCTTGCCATGCTTGATGTTAGACTGACGCTCCCAACTCCCCGGTTTATAGAGCCTTTAACTACCCACTTCAGCTGGCTTTGCTTCCCTTCATAGGTGCAATTGCTGCTGGAAACACTGCAGTTATTAAACCATCAGAGCAAGCTCCAAATTCGGCGGCTGTCATCACTCGAATCGTAGAGAGCGTCCTTGACCCCGAAGCCTATGCTGTCGTCAACGGTGGTATCCCCGAGTCGACCGAGCTTCTGAACCAAAAGTTTGATAAGATCTGCTACACAGGCAATTCCGCAGTTGGTCGTATTGTCGCCACTGCAGCAGCAAAACACTTGACCCCGGTGCTTCTAGAACTGTAAGTTGTCACCAAACTAATGGCACCCCGATAGAACCGAAGGCCCGACTAACCAACCCCTCTTTCGGTATTTAGTGGAGGGTTGAATCCGTGCTTTGTTACCAAATCAGCAGACGCAAAGCTTGCTGCGAAAAGAATTGCTTGGGGGAAATTTCACAACCTGGGACAAGTCTGCATTTCTCCTGCCTATGTCGTTATACACCCTTCTCTTGAAGCCGAATTTGTCGGTGCATTTATCCAAAGCCTGAAGGAGTTCTTCCCTGAGGGGGCGTCGAAGTCACCGGATTTGGGACGCATTGTCAATACAAGACGCTATCACCGCATCACGGAATTGTTGAATAATTCCAAAGGAACGATCCTATACGGTGGAGAGCAGGATGAATCGAGATTATTCATTGAACCAACTCTAGTCAAAATCACCAGCCCAGAAGACAGCTTGTTGAGTGAGGAGATATTTGGGCCTCTGCTTCCGATGCTTATAGTTGAAGATTTGGATAGCATGATATCGGTGGTCAGAAAGGTTGGAGATTGCCCATTGGCATTATACATCTTCTCTGGTGAAAAAGAGGAGGAAGAGAAAAGTAAGGGAATACTTTGGAAATTCGTTGGGCGGCAAGAGCTGACCTGTTCGTGCAGTCCTGAAGAACATCAGGTCTGGTGGGGCGACTGTGAATGAGTGAGTCCGAGCTTTGACAAGTTAACCGTTCATCTAGGCCGACGCTTGCTGACAATCGACACTTTGACGATGTAGCGTATTTTTCCATGCGGTAATTCCAGGGGTTCCACTTGGGGGGGTGGGAGAGTCTGGCACCGGCTCTTACAGAGGTGAGTTTGTTGTCCACAACAAAAAAGTCACGATGTTTTTTTCCTCAAGTTCCTCTTCCCCTTTGTGCGTTTGAGGCGCAGGAGCAACCGATAGTGGAGGAGCTCCCTCTCAGCCCTTTTGCTTTTGTTGGGTGAGGGCTGGTAGGGGTTACTGCAGGCGACACTGAGGCGGCGGATGGACGGCGCCGAGCCAGTGATCGGTTCGATGCAGCATGGATTCCCTCACGGCTATTTTCCCTTGACGACTACGGTACTCGAGTCCAATGGGCTCGTGCCGAATTTTGACTGACGATCACACTTCATCCCAACAGGAAAGGCCTCCTTTGATGCGTTCGTTCACAGACGAATTGTGGTGAATCAGCCGCTGTGGGTGGAGAGTCAACTTCGCGTATGTTTTACCGGCACTTTCTTTTTTCTCCCTTGAGCTCCTGTACTTTCTCCACCCCAGTGCTCCACTTTACCAATGCACGATGAAAAATGAGAGCACGACCGTCGCCCGCTCGCCGCCCTGTCGGCAGTTTCACAGACACGGGCTTCGGTTCCAAGCGGACTTCACACAATTTCCCCAGCCGTTTTCAGGATGGCTCTGTACAAGTACCGTAGTTGAACTATGGCTGTAGGGTGTTGCTAACCAAAGAGCTCCATTATGAAAATGCCAGATGCGGTACCCACCATACACTCCAAAGAAACTCGACTTGATGAGGAAGGCGGGTGGTACCATTGAACCCAACTTTGGCAGAGATGGAAAACTTCTACCCAGGTCTCTGGTTTCCTGGGTCCTTCTACTGGGAGCGCATAGTAGGAAGAGAGCTGCATTCAGGTATCTGTTATTGATGACTGGTAAGAAGCATACCCCCCTCTGGTAATTCGTTGTTCTGGTTCTGGGGGAATGCGCAAAGACGAAACGTCATATGGTCACTATGTCACGATGTCCGTTACAAGTACTGATGCGCATGAAAATGCAGGAGCTGCGATGCTGAAAACTTTTCTATCTGCCAAGAACTAGCTTGACGCCTCCCCGAACCTCACGATGCTTTTCTCTGTACTCTAGAGGAAGGGCCACACGAAGGACGGTTCGGTGAGCCAGCAAGTTGTTGCGCCGGTGATTTATTACATGTATTTCTGACTGTTTGTTTTCTTTTTTCCCGGCTGGGAAGGTTCTGCGGGCCATTCGCCTCTTTTCTTTTTCTTTTGTGTTCCCTTTTCCTTTCCTAGGGCTCAGTTTTACGGGCTCGATGGGCACGAGGGGTGACGATGTTCAAAGAAAAACTAGAAGGAAGGCCAGAGCCTCCCTTGCCATTGTCGGTGATAAAAAAGAAACGAAACGCACAAAAATATACTCGAGTACTGCTTGCTTCTTACGCATGATGAGCTATGACGCCTGGATTGTTTACCCATATTGCTTTTTTGCCCCCAGTGGTTTCCCTGGTTTCTCCTTGCCTGCTCCCGTACTCGTACCACAGGGAACGGTGTCCGTTTGGAATGAAATTTTCCTCGGCTTCTTGACGAAAGCAGCGAGATCGTTAGCTTGGAGAACAGCTCCATTGCATCAAGTGATCTCCCACTTCCCAGCAGGTTGAAACAGAGATCACAGATCTCGCTCACCTCGACAAAGGGAGCACAAAAAGCAAATAAGAAGCCGAAAGGGAAGACGTCTTGGAAGAGAGCTCCATAAAAATATTTCAGGCTGACAGGGGAGCCACCAACAAATCCGTTCGCGGAAGTCCGAACCTCGGCAGGTTCTTTCCGGTTTGGGCTCCTGACTGGCCACTTTTTTTCACATTTTCATTTCCATTCTTTTTTTTTTCGAGGAATTTTTCCCCCGCACTTTGGAAAGGTTTTTGGAAGGAAAAAAATTCGCCATCGATCCGAGGAATCAAAGCTTGGCGGTACCTTGCAGCTTGGGGCAACTGTGTGCGGTACTGCCTCGTGGGCCGATTCGCGCACCCTATTCATAGAACCCATGGAAGAGTGGTGTCTTGTTTGCAGCCAGCCTGCCGTAACCCAAGCTTGAGGATGGGAGGTCCCTCAGCTCTTTGTCTGCCTGCACCTTGGTAGCCATACCGGTACCAGTCGACGAATATGGGTACAACTGTGCCAGCATAACAGAGTACCGGCAGTCTACGGGACCAGAGAAGCTGGCAGAGGGAACGAAATGTAACTTTCTCAGCTTCCCAAGAGGGCACAGTCAATAGTGCCGTGCTGCAAGAAAAAAAAATCTTTTCACTGGAGAGCCTGCGTGTTGGCCAGTTCTTGCACAACCTTTGGATTTGCGGGTTAACCTAAGTTAACTGCTTACTAACTTTCTAACTGGCACCTGCACTTGTGCTGGTGCAAGGTAGGAACCTCTGAATAACTGTTCCATAACCTCTTACCAGACCCTATATAGCTTTAGAAATCAATCCCAGTGAGCAAGATCTCCACTGTGCTGGTAGTTTACTTTTTCTTTCCCCTTTCAATTGACAACGGTTTTTTCCCGCTTGTTAGCTCTTGTCTGGGATGACGTTGTGGATCTGACAATTTTGACAGAAAATCTTTCTCCATTCTTCTTCACTATGAGCTCGCCACATTGAGGCACTGTAATGGCATCCGTTTGATGATTCATTCTTCGCTAAACCGTATTTTCTTTCATTTCTAGGCATGCCGATTATGATGTAAAGGAAATGCCTTCTCCCCGTCCTGCCAAAATTTCCATTCCTCCTTCCCGTCGCCAAAAGGGCAGGGCCAAACTTTCCCCTTTCCAATTGTAGGTTGTCCATTACGAGAGAGAATCTCCCTAAGAACAGCAGATGGGGGGGAAAGGCGTGAGAATACAAAGAGACCCTTAGTGCGACTGAGGCGAAACTGCGGTCGGTCGGTCACCCACATTAGCTGTTAGGTAATTTGCGCTTCCAATGAAGGTAAGGTACCAAACCATCTGACCTCGAATATTACAACAGCTTTCAGTTTTTTCTTTTCCCCTCTTCAAAATTTTCCATTTCCATTAAGGGCAAGGGAAACGGAAAGGGAAGCAACAAATTCCAAGGGGTGGAAATTCGTCATTTTCACGATGTTCGGTGGAATGCCGAATCAAAGCTCCTTGCCCAAAGGTTACGTTTTTTATGCCTCCACAACTAAATTGGCTTCGCTTCTACTAAAGTTAGCTGTAGTTGAACCCTATCTGCATCTCTAAGCGAAAACGCCGAACAGGCGGGCAGTCTACCACACTTTAAGCATGGGCTGGGGCTTGTGTGGGTTCTCGGCGCTGAGAAAAAAAGAATCTAGCGCACCTTTCTTTCTTTTGCCTGCCTCAGATTTCTTTTGTTTCATCAGCCAATTCAATTTCTTCCTCGTTGGATCTGGGATGGGTCATTGATGGGATGGCTTGTTCCCGTGGACTCAAGCAGCTTGCTTTGCTTGCCGCCTACTTTTCTAAGCTTGATGGAGCACATCGACCCAGCTTCTGAGAAGGAAAAGGAAAAAGAAAGAAAAAGAAAAGCCTTTCCCTTTCTCAAAACTCGTGCTAGTATGATACCAAGCGGAGCAGGTGTGTGCGGTACAGTATGTCCGGAGCCTTACTCGGCGCCTGCTTCCTTCCACCCACAGATGCTTGCACTGTATTGGGTCGTGCAAGAATTAGCTCATGGCCGTTCGGTTCATGGCCTCGAGCCATCCTTTTCCACCAACCATTCACCCCCTCGTCACGAGGTCGTTACCCCTTCAACTAACTATGCCGTAAGGGCGAAGTACAAGTATGAGGGGTGGATGATGTGGTGGTGAGCCACAGCCCAGCGACACACAAAAAACTTTTTGGGACACAATTCGCCCCAGATTTACTATTAGCGGGATCGTCAGGGCAGGCCTCACCTAGGATATAAAGACCTCCCTAGTTTCCGCTCTGGATACCTTTTTATTTTGAAGCTATCGACTCAGACCTTGAGACTACTATTCTACAGCTTATATATTTGAGCTTACCCGCCTGCAACTCCCTATCGTCTACTACCTACTACCATATCATTTACTCTACCTCGCTGCTATTACTACTGCTACTACCAAAGCAATCAATACTTCCTACCATAGTATCCAACTAGAAGCATATAAATAAAGCTTCTACCTCCTCCTTCTACAACTGCCATCACTACCACCACCACCACCACCTCTACCAAATAACCGCAATGCCCTTCCAGATCACTGAAGGCACCCCCGTCCACGAGGGCTCCTACTACCATGCCGGCCGTGGCGGCGCAGGCAACTACCGCCGTCTCCCAAGCACATCTTCCCTCCCAGCAACCGTCGCTGCTGCCCTCCCAGCCACTACCACCCCCCCAACCCCCCGCGTCTTCTTTGGTGGGCGCGGCGGCGCTGGCAACATCAAGCCTAAGTCTGAGCGAGCAATGTTCTCCTTCGACGAGGAGCTCGAGCGAGACCGTATCTTCCACGAGCACCACGCACCCGTGTACTCCATTGGCCGCGGCGGCGCCGGCAACATTGTCCCCTCAGAGGCCATTGCGACCAGGTCGCACTACAGCGTTAGCCCCGCTGGGTCCCCGGACGCTAGCCCGAGGTCCAGTACCAGCACTCCCGGCACGTCGCCGAGGTTCTCCTCTCACAGCTTGAGGAGTGGCGCGGATAAGGTTTGGGAGAGCATTGCTAGGGTCAGATCTTCCTCTTAGATTTGAAACTGGTAGAATTGAAGAGGAGGGTTTTAATCATTGAAGAATGGAAAAAGCTTATGTTTGTGGAGTTGTTTTTTGTTCTGTTTTCTCTCTTTTTTCTTTCTTTCTTTATCTAATGGGGGTTTTCTTGGAGTCTGGTGCATGATTCATGCACGGCGTTGATTTTTGATTTTTCTGTTATCGTTATCGATTGGAGTGGTTAATCTGTTTCTGTCTGTCTATTGGTATCTAAAAGGATAAGGGGGAAAAAAACCAAAAAGGAAAAAAAAAAAAGGCGGGCTATATATTAAGATTCAAACTGGATATCTGAAAATATGGGATTCTTAACTTTCTGCTCAAGTTTTTATTTCCCTAGGGAGAAAAGAAAAAAAAGACATCTATCACACTGTACTTTATTCTCACGAGTTTCTTTTCCTTCATTCTTGCTTTACTTTATTCCTGTTTTTCCTATTTTTCGCCCCTATCAAGGGAGCAGTAATAACAGTACATTGTCATACAAGCATCATATACATATCACAGTCCGGTATATTCCATCAAGTAGACTATCGTTATTTACAGTACCGTACTCGTACAAGTACAGTACACTGTAGGATTTTGCAAGATGATTTCGCCCTGAACTTTGTATACCTACCCACCCACCCACTCACCCACTCACTCACTCACCAAGCCCCTCCCTTCCTCTCTCTCTCCCTGGGCCAATCTCCGATGTGTTTTTACTACCCGTACTTGTACTGCACACGAGAATTTCTAGTCCTCGCAATATCAACAGCACCTTGGTAGCACCACCAACTCGAGCAACCGCCCTACGGTACCGCAATTACCACAGAAAAGAGAAAGCAAAAGGAAAAAACAAAAGATTGACCAACCAACCTCCTCCCCTTCGCACCCCTCTATCGATACGGTATGTTAAAACCGGAAACCCCCCCCCCTTAGGGGAACCGTGGCGAAACCTTTTGACTTTTGATGAAAGAAAGGCGTGCCGTATATACGGTACCCCGCATTTTTTATTATACGATGAATCTTTTGCTGTGCCCCTCGGGCACTTGTATACTTGTAATATTATCATAGCCCCCTTCTTGCTTTCCGCTGCGGTACGCTGCATACGGTACAGCACAGGACCTCACTTGCTCTGTGTACTCGCACTGTGGTGATAGGCCGTTGTGGGGCTACCCTGTTCGGGAGTTCTGGACAAAAAAGCACGTAATGTGGTATGCAACGCAAGAGCCCCTTGCTCGGTAGGGTGGTTTGTTTTGGCCTTTTTTTATTCATCGGTTTGCAGGAAGAGGAAAGAAAGGAACAAGGAGGAGATAGTTTGCGGGTATATTTCTCCTTGCCTACATTGCTACGGTAGGGTACTGGGAGGGGTAGGTAGGTAGGCTAACTAAACTATGATAATCCGGCTTCGCTCACTATCCAACAAACAACAATAGCCGCTAGCGAAGGGAAGGGAAGAGAGATAAAAAAAAGTCTAAGTGAACTTCGTATGAATGATTTCCGGATTCTCGTGCCAGTCGTCGATACTGACCCACATCTATGAAATAGCGGTATCAGCATCATGGTGCAATTAGCAGTGACGCACGGGATTTTCCCATACGGATTCTGCGGTATTGGGGAGGGCAGGGTGTGGGTGCGTGGAGAGGGTAAGAAGTTGATGGAAAATACAAGAGTTCCAACATCGAAAGAAGGCGGGTAGGCAGCAAAGGTTAGGGAGGGAGGCGGGAAATTTTCCTCTCGTAACAGATATGCGGGGCAGCAGTGCGAAACGTAACAAATTGGCACAGTACGGTAACCACCGACCATGAGATCAACAGCCGGTGAAAAGGCGTGATGTGATGACGCCGGTATATATGAAGGGAGAGAAGGTGAAGGAATAAAATCAATAATAATAATAACAAAGAGCGCATGTGCGCGGTGCGCGGTGTGTGGTGTGACGGAAGACCCGAATGATGAAAGTACGAACCTTTCTAAAAGTACTCAAACCAGCCAGAATTGAACCTCCAATCCACGTGCTATACTTCCGCTCAGGAGGCGCAAATATCTTAATCTTCATGTCCTTGACAGCTAGTCTACGGACTTCAGAAAGCAGTCGATCACCGAATCCTATCGTTCGAACACGCCATGAACTCATTCGTCAGCCGTTAAACTCTGGCGGGGAGGCGGGAAAAATATATATATATATAAAACACAACTACTGTGTAGCGGTTGAGATCTGGGCGGATCGGAAGCGCTCGGCTTTTTGGTGAAACCCTGGTAGAGGGTGGGTTGTACACGTTACCTTTCGTCAACGTCGAGCCACCAGACAGGACAATATTCCCAAACAACGACATTCTCAGGTCCATGTCAGTTCTATTGATTGCATCGACCACAATCTGGTGGATGCCCGGGTACTCGAGACCGATGATTTCAGGGTCGAATAAAATCTCTGGAGCTCTAAATCTTTCTGAGCCGAGCTGGTAAAAACGCATGCAATTTAGCAACGCCTTCGCGCACCCACCCATCCTCGTCCTTGTGCCAGTATGAGCGAAAAAGGGAGCGAATCGGGAATCTTACCTTGAGTATGTGTCCGTCCGGTAGTCTATATTCTTCGACCCTCGCGGCCCCACCGCCAGCCCATTCCTTCTCCTCCTTCTTTGGATCCAATGCAATGTAGCATGTCTTCTCCTTTATCGTCCGGACAACTTCCTTCTCAGCAGAAGTGTGGAATATAGCTCCGGATTTTCGCAACAGGACCTGGAGGTTCTCCGTTACGTCACGACCAGCAACGTCGATTCGGCGGATAGCAGATGGCATCGCGAAGCCTTCGTACACGGGGACCGCATGGGAAACACCATCCCCAGAATCGAGAACGATACCCGTTGTTCGACCGGAGGCGTAGCTAATAATCCACAGTTAGCTAGGAATACCGCCGATGGAGCTTGCGAAGACTAATAGAAGGGCTAAGGCTCCATACAGTGACAGGACGGCTTGTATAGAAGTAAATAAAGCCGGTACATTGAACGTCTCGAAAAAGATCTGCGCAGCGGTATCTCTATTTGTTCGAGGATTCAAAGGTGCTTCAGTCAACAACACTGGATGCTATTCCTCCCCAATTCCAATCTCAAAATTAGCTCCCCCCCATCCCATCCCTCAGCCATATATCCTACCCAAACTCACCTCCTCGGACAAAGTCTTCAATTCCTCGCTGTAGATATACTGCCATATCCTCTCCATGTCATCCCAATCCGTTACAATCCCATGTTCGAGCGGGTACTTTATCTTGAGTAGCCCCCGCAGCTCCTGTGCCCTCGACCCAATGAACACATCCCCTTCCAATGCGCCAGCAAGCACACGTGTGTGTTTCGGCCGACCAACGAACGACGAGAAGAAGCATTTCGGCAGGTCCTCACCGGCAAAGCCAGCTTTGATAGTACCCGATCCATTGTCTATCACGACGGGTTGGTTGAGTAGTGAGTCCAGGGCCATTTCCTTTTCGTCAGTCCGTTCAGTTCCCTAGCCCGTTGTTTGGGATTGGGGGTCCCCGGGAATCAGCTATAGCAGGGGGCTTTCAGAAGCTTCGCTCAAGGGGGGAAGGAATTGGGTATCGGAGATGGAAACCTCGGAGGTTGGAGTTGATAGCTGTAGATCAATCAACAGTTCGTTGTCAACGTTCCCTGGAGATTGTAACGCAGGGGTTCTTGTGCTGTTGGGATTCAGGCAGTCAGTTGGTTGGTTGGTTACCCTGCATTAACTTGCCAAGCTTTTTCCGAGAGATAGGTTGGTCAGATGTTTAAATTTTTGAGGCCCCGCCATGACCCCGTCCTCACAATCATTTCCAACAACCACCGATTGCGCACTAACCATAGTTACGACATAGGTAAGAAAGAACGGAGAAATGGACACAATTGAACTCCCTCCAGCCGCAGACTTCCATGCTCACCTCCGTGAAGGAGATATGATGCGTGTCGTCGTTCCCACAATCAAAAAAGGAGGGGTATCACTCGTTTATGTCATGGTAGTCCCCCTCCCATTCTCCTGAGGGCCCCATAATTAACGTCCCGTAGCCAAACCTCATCCCTCCAATTACAACCGTACCCCAAGCTCTCTCCTACCACTCCGGGCTTGTGGACCTTGAACCCTCCGTAATCTTTCTGATGACGCTATACCTCTGCCCGGCGATTACCCCAGCAGTAATCGAGCACGCAGCTTCCACGAAAAAGATAGTAGGAGTAAAATCCTACCCGAAGGGCCTCACGACAAACTCCGAAGCAGGCGTGGTCTCGTACGAGGAGTACTATCCTGTCTTTGCCGCGATGGAAAAGCACGACCTGGTGCTAAACCTACATGGGGAGTCACCGTCCAGTGAGACTACGACTATCCTAAATGCCGAAGAGACCTTCTTACCAACATTGCTGGACTTACACTCTCGCTTTCCGAAATTGAGGATCGTATTGGAGCACTGCACCACTGCGGCGGCAGTAGAGGCAGTCCGGAAGTGTGGTGATACCGTCGCTGCAACCATCACCGCGCACCATTTATTCCTCACCATAGACCAATGGGCGGATAACCCACATTGCTTCTGCAAGCCCGTTGCCAAGCTCCCATCCGACCGTGCTGCGCTCGTCGAGGCCGCCACGTCCGGTGATGCAAAGTTCTTCCTGGGAACAGACTCGGCGCCACACCCACGAGAAATGAAGATTGGGGCGAGGAACGGGAGGACTGCCGCTGGGGTGTTTACGCAACCGTATGCTGTGCAATTGGTCGCTGAGGCGTTCGATAAGGTGGGGAAGTTGGATATGTTGAAGGGATTTGTGTGCGACTTTGGGAGGGGTTTTTATAAAGTGCGAGAGAAGGAGTTGGAGAGGGAGTTTGGCGCTGAGGCGGGGATCCTATTGAGGAAGGGTGGAGGTGAGGTGGTCGTTGATCAGATTGGGGAGAAGGACAAGATTGTTGTGCCGTTCAATGCTGGGAAGGAGGTGTGGAGTTTGGAGTGGAAAGCGGGGTCTGATGGAGGTCATTAGATTTCTCCCTACAAGTATGATAGCTATGATAGTGGGTTTAAGCAATCTTCGAGTTAATCAAGAGTCACTCGCTGTGAATTCTCGGTGATCTACTCATGCCCTCGGAAAACTCGCCGAATTTCGCCGATATACGCTATACGCTCGACAACTGCATAACCCTAAGTCCCCACAAAATAGCCCTTCCTCCTGCCCCCTCTCAAATCGCGAGAGTATGATATTATACTACCAATCGAGTGACACGTGATGACCGCGGCTCAGCCTAAAACTCTTGGCAAAAACAAACAACAGCATCCATCCATCTCATCCGCCCCGTCCCGTCCATAACTTTGCATTAATCCACGCCTTCTTCCTTCCTCCCAACAACAACCAGGCGCACAAAAAGACCACCTGGCCAACGCTACATCTTCCACACAACAAGAGAGCCAGCTCGCGAAATAAACAAAAAAACAAAAAAACAAAAAAAATGTCGCTAAACCACAACCCCCCCACGAAGCCCGCAACAAACATCTGGTCGGTGATGAACTATCAAGTGCCTCGCGGCAAATGTGTCCACAAAGTACCCTTTCCCTGCCCGCCCGTAGGGCCCCCCCCGCTGGAGCACCCTCTCCTCCTCCTCCTCCAGCCTCCTTGCTAACATTTTACCAGCTCAGCGTCCTAAGCACCTCCTGCCCCTGCCTCCGCTTCATGTTAAACCCGCTACAAGCGGCGAGCAGCTTCGCATGCGACGGCTGCGGCCATCACGCCTCGTTTCACAATCTGAGGAATCCGGGCGAGGAGGAGGAAGTCATCATGATCGCCGATGCCGAGCGCGACGGGAGGAAGATGGTGATGAATGGAAGCGGGAATGGGACTGGGAGGAAGAGAAGTTCGTTGGTGGCGGGGAATGGGGTGCGGGGGCAGTTGAAGAACGGGAATGCGAGGGATAGGGATAGGAGGGATGACAGAGAGGAGGAGGGAGAGGAGGGGGACCTGGAGTGTCAGGTTGTTAAAAGGGTTAGAAATTAGTGTGTGTGCTTGTAGGTTGGGGAAGCAGATCCAGGGGGGGGGGGGGGTAATATGTCACGAAACGGGTTCTTTCTTTACTTTCTTTCTTTATTTTTCATGCTGGAGTTTTATGTTGCCCTCGTAGTCTGTCTGTCTGTCTCATTTGTCTTGTCTCGTTCTCGCCAGGCTGCTTCCTGGCTACTTCTACTACTACTATGACACTGCCGCTGCTATGCTATACTATACAATGCCGATCCTCCCCGTCTACTCCGTCCGATGTAATACATACCCACCAATACCTCTCTGCAAGTTTCCACCTCCGCATATACCCACCCCACTCACCGGTAACTACTTAAAATAATAATAATTCAATACCAGAACCGCGGCGGCGGTGATACCCAGGAGAAAGCTTATCCTATCCGTCCACGACTACCACCACCACTCCTCCTATAATAATACCCTTCAGGCCACCCCATCATTTCCACACGTACGCGTCCCCAAACCCAAACAATACGGCGATCTTCACAAACAATCACTCACAACCAATCAATCAACTAAAATATCACGTGAGCACCTTCCAGGGCAAAACTGGTTTAGTTCTACCGTAGTTATCGTGCATAACGCTAAGCCAATAGCAAAAGTCGCGTTGCAGCTGGAAGGTATTTACTGTAATTATCAAATGAAGGCTGAATCAGTACTGCACACTTGCTAGGCCCCTTCTAACTCCTCCTCCTCCTACCGTACCATCTTGCGGTTACCAAAACCTGTGGTTATCATCACATATTAAAAATCAGAAGCTGCGGTGTGCTCATCATCATGCTAGATCAGGATAATGCGATGGGGCGGCGGCTGTGACCGCACCCGGGGGAAAGAGAAGGTATATTCCAGGTCGTCCCGAGCCAGATCCAGATTCCTTGAAGAAGGAAAGAAAGAAAGAAAGAAAGAAAGAAACATCATTTCTTGTCATAATATTACCATAGCTTTCCATGCTATCCCCGCTTCTTCTCCTCTCCACCACGCTATCTATCCTACAGCGCCGGTTTATTCATTCATCAAGAACTTGGTGGCGTCGTATTATAGCTTCCTAGGTTGTCGGAGTTGGTACTGTACTGTACAGTACCGTGTGTGTGATAAAACCCGTTTCTGGGGTTTTCAACGAACTGCTATGATATAAAATACTAAGTATCATACTCCCGCAATAAATAAATAATATACTATGACTGAGCGGTCAAGTCAAGACAAGAAAGAT
>Ga0307509_10000398_pt1 | contig 72894 bp, 61 predicted proteins | sample 10_EM_MG_FD_202245 | JGI IMG/M metagenome (GOLD analysis project Ga0307509, IMG submission 202245) | Populus trichocarpa ectomycorrhiza microbial communities from riparian zone in the Pacific Northwest, United States - 10_EM | ecosystem: Host-associated > Plants > Roots > Unclassified | place...
CAGGATCGCGCGGCGGCTCATCATCTCGCCAGAACAGCGCGACCATTACCGAAATTCCCTCGATGTTCCGGAGCAATTCCGGATACCTACGCACCCGAAACGAGGGGATCCCTCAGCAGGCAGACCACACCCGACGGCGGCACCGCGAACTGCGCGGACTCGAGCTTGTTCCCCGTCGCGCTGTGCCAGCAGATCGAGATCTGCTCCGATCCGGACGCGAACGGCGCGTCGGATCCGACGGCGGGAGGCGCGCTCAGCCCAGATCCTCCCTTCGATCCCGCGACGCTGGGTCCGCCGCCGCCCGAGCCGATCGCGCAATACGTCGTCGATCCGCCCTGCGCCGGAGGCCCGCCCTGTCACGCCGGTCAGGGCCACCACTGGTGCAGCTACAACGTCGCGACCTGGAACGATCCAGTGATCCCGGCCCAGAGCCGCCCGGCGAACCCGGTCACGCCGAGGCAGACCCCGCCGGCGGGCAAGCAGGGATCGTCGGGAAGCGACCACATCACCTTCACGTTCACGCCCGACGTCGCATTCGACATGTCATCCGATCCGCTGCCGTTTGGCGAGTCGACGTTCGAGGTCAACGCGCACGCCAAGCTCGACGCATCGGTGGGGTTCAACCTCGGCGGGCCTGTCCAGGGCAGCGTCGACATCATCAATGCGTCCCTGGTGCTACAAGCGAGCCGCTGCGCGGTGACCGACGAACCGTCGCAGCTGACGATCCTCGGACACGACTTCTTCCCCCAGCCGCTCCTGTTCACGACCGGCACCGGCGACACCACGTTCTGCAAGGGCGCCATCTCCGAGTTCACGAAATCCGTCGATCGCACCAAGAAGGCCTACCGCGATGCGATGGAGCTCATGAAGCAGTACAACGCGCTCAGGATCGCGACGCCCCAGAAGCGGTTCCCGGACGACTTCTGCCAGCAGGTGGCGGGCGAGCCACCCGCTGGTTTCCCGGCCGGGAACTGCGCCACGGAGACCCCCGCTGCGACGATCAACCGGTTCATCGCGTTCTATCGCGACCAGGTCACGGGCGACCTCCGCCGCAAGTTCGACGCGCTCGCCGCGATCGACCTCCACGCTCGGATTCCGCGCGCCGGCGAGTCCGGCCCGCCGCCGGCGCGTGACACCGAGACGATCTTCGAGGCCACGTTCCCGATCGGCCCGCTTCCCCTGTTGCTGCAGGTCGAGGCGTTTGCCGAGTACGGCCTCGACGCCAACCTCAGCCTCGACGTCACTCCGCTGGGTGGTGCGGCCCGTGGCAACTTCCAGCAGATCGCCAAGGTCACGGGGGTCGCCACGCCCTATGCGCTGGCTGGCATCGACCTGTTCGTGGGGATCGGCTTCGACGTCGACGGGTTCTCCGCCTCCGCGGGCGTCGAAGGCGCGATCACCCTGGGCCGGATCAGCCTGGACGCGCACGCCGGCGCTGGCTTCGGTGTCGAAGTCACGCCCGACGCGCGCGATCTGCCCGCCGATGTCCAGGACGCAACGGGGTCCGGAGTCTCCGCCAGCCCGACGCTGTTCCCGCCGGATGGTGCCAAGAACTACACACTGGGCCTGACCTACGACTACGGGATGGGGCTCGACCTCGCGCAGATCCTGTCCGGGGATATCGCGGCCCGGTTGCGGATCAAGTTCTTCTTCTTCAGCAAGACCTGGCGCAAGGTCCTGATGAGCTTCCCCGGCTTCAGCCTGGCCTCGCTGCCGCTGATCTCCGGTGGCGGCAACATCGCAGCGGTGAGCGGAGATCCATTCGGCTGGGGCACGATCCAGATGCCGCTGCCGTTCATCGACCTGCCGAAGCTGGACGCGAGCGAGAGACTCACCGGCGTGCCGGTCGCGTTCGACAAGTCGTCGGTCGAGGATCTGTTCTACGATAGCCTGTGCACCTGCCAGGCCGACGACCAACCGTGCTCGCGCAACGGTGACTGCTGCGGGCGGCCGGCCTCTGTCTGCTTCGCGGATCCGGCCGGGCCGCCGGAAACCAAGTTCTGCACCGGCTGCCGCGACACCCACGAGAGTTGCAACACGACCAGCGAATGCTGCAATAACCCCTCCGCGGTTTGCCTCGACCATGTCTGCCAGTGCGTGCCGGCGGGTGGAACCTGCAGCTCGGTGGCGAACTGCTGCGACAATCCGGCGGGCCTGCTCGCGTGCGAGGACGATTCCAAGGATGGCCTGCCCGGCACGCCGGTATGCCGCACCTGCCACCACCAGGGGGAGACCTGTGGTCGCGAGGAGGATTGCTGCCTGGCAGATCTCACCGAGGACTTCCTCACGTGCGACGCCACCAGCAGCGGAGTGAAGGTCTGCGGCCAGGGGAAGGTGCAATGATGGCGCCGGTCCGGGCCGCGCCGGCCGTGGCGCTCGCTGGTCTGTGCGTTCTCGGTACAGCGACGTGCGCGAGGCCGTCGCCTCTCGCCGCGGGGCCGGGCCCGCGCTGGAGCGATGGGACACACCACGTGTACCAGGTGGTCATGTCGAGCGTCATCGAGCTGGGATCCGGCAACGTCTTGCTCGATCTTCACCTCGCGGGCAACCTCGAGCTCCACGCGCGGAACGCCGATGACGGGTCGGTGGAGCTCGTGTCGCGGCTCGCCGACCTCGAGGTCGAGAGCAAGAGCTCGGGCGGTGACGCCCAGCTCGCCGATCTGATCCGCGATCTCCAGCGCGGCTGGGTCGTCGAGCTCCGCGACGGGCTGGTCGACGCGATCCGGCTGCCGAACCAGGCGTCGGCAGCCGTCGCAGGCATCGAGCGCACGCTGGCCGCGGCTCTGCAGTTTGCGCCGCCGCCGACCGCGAGCGCCAGCGAGTGGACCGCGACCGAGCACGACGCCACCGGCCAGTACTGGACCACGTATCGCGCGCTCCCCCAGGCCGGCCGGTTCTCGAAGCACAAGCTCCGCTACGACCGCGTGCTGTTCGGTGTCTCCGGTGTGAAGCCCGGCGTCAAGCTCGCACCGGGGGCGCAGGGCGAGCCACCGGAGATCGCGAGCTCGAGCGCCGAGATCGAGCTGTCGGACGGGCAGCTGCGGTCGAGCCACAGCGAGGAGCAGCTCCGCGCCGGCTTGACCGCGACGACGCCGGTATCGTCGCGGACCTCGCTGGTGCTGACCCTGATCGCAGCCGACCGCAGCTCGCCGCGCAGCGAGCTTGCGAGGGCGGAGTCGATCCGGCTCCGCGCCACCGCGCCCTACGCCCCGCACGCGCCGCCGCTCAAGCTCGACGCGGCAAAGGCGGCGGGCTGGACGTTCGACCGCGCGGTCGCCGAGCTCGAGGCGCTGGAGCGAACCCGCGAGCCGCCCAGGGCACAGCGCCCCGGTGCTGGCCCCGAGACCCAGACGCCCGAGGACACCGCGCGCGCGCAGCGCATGGCGGCCGCGTTCAACGCCCTGTCCGCCATCTTCCGTCTGGAGCCCGACAAGATCGCGCGCGCCGCGTCGCTGATCCGCAAGGACGGCGCCGCCGCGCACGCGGTCATGGATGCGCTGGGCTCGGCGACCACCGGCGAGAGTCAGGCTGCGCTGCTCGACATGGCAGCCGACCCTCAGCTCCCCGGGACCCTCCGGCAGGGCGCGGCCGGGAGCCTGATCCGCTCCGAGCATCCCGGCGAGGCGGTGGTGACCGGCCTCATCGGGCTGCTGGATGACCCGCTGCTCGCCGAGTATGCGAGCTACGGACTCGGCACGTTCGCCCGCAAGTTGCGCGAGGCGGGCGACGCCGGCCGCTCGCAGCAGATCTCGGAGCTGCTGATCCAGCGCCTGGCCTCGGTTCGCGAGCCGCAGCACAAGACGATCGCGCTGCGCGGGATCGCGAACTCCGCCTACGCCGGCGCGATCGAGCCGGTGCGCCGCTATCTCACCGACGAAGATCCGCTGTTGCGAGCGGCCGCCATCGACGCCCTGCGCCTCATGAGCTCGCCCGAGGTGGACGGTCTGATCGCCGACCGGATGACGGGTGATCAGCGCCCGGTGGTCCGCAACGCGGCGCTCGATGCCGCGCGGCTCCGCCCGGTGTCCGAGCCGCTGCTCGCGGCCGTCCGGGAGGTGTCGTCGAAGGCGCCCGACGCCCAGGGCCGCATGCAGGCGGTCCAGTTGCTCGCGCGCTGGCTCCCGGAGCACACCGCTGCCGTCCGCCCGGCGCTGGAGCTGGCCGCGCGCTCGGACACCGAGCCAAAGGTGCGCGACGAAGCGCGCCGGGCGCTCGATGGAATGCCGCGGATGCCGTAGGTGTGCCAGCGGTCGAGCGCTGCGCGCGTGACCCAGCCTCCCGGGGAATGCGCGTCCCCGCGGAGCTCGACGAACGAGCTGACCAGTGGCGACCGTAGTCAGTCAGAGGACAACATCATGAAGCCGTTCAATGGACCCGAGGTACCCGAGGTAGCCTATTGCTCAGCTGGCAATGAGCGTGTTTGCGGCTCGAGATCCGCGAGCATGCGCTGGAACAGCACGGGCGAGCAGCTGCTGGCCGGGCCGCTCGACGGCCTCGACGAGCCGCAGCTCGTGCGCGCGCTCGTGCTGCTGCGCCGGCTCCGCGTCATCGCGCTGGGAGCGCCGGCATGACCTCGCCATTCACCTCGCTCGCCGCGCGGATCTCGGCCGCGTGGTCGCGGGCCAGGCACGAGCCACGCGCGCTCGCGCCGGCCCGCGTATCCTCGGCCTGGGCGTTGGCATTCTGGATGCCGGGATGGCGCGCGCGCGCCGTGCGCACCGTGTCGTCGAGGTGAGGGGTCGCAGCGCCGGCACCGCGAGCTGCGGTTGGGCGAGCGCCGCCACCGGTGCCAGGACGATCAGCGGCGGACAGGCTTCGCATCACTCGTACCTCAGGGCCTCGATGGGGTCGAGGCGCGACGCCTTGAACGCGGGGTAGAGCCCGAACACGGTACCGACGGCGGCGCTGAACCCGACGGAGATCGCGATGATGCCCGGGCGAACGAGGGTGGGCCAGCCGAAGCTGACCGACGTGCGCTGCGCGGCGAGGATGCCCAGCGCCACACCGAGGATCCCGCCCATCACCGAGAGGGTCAGCGCCTCGACGAGGAACTGGGCGAGGATGTGGCGCCGCTTGGCACCCACCGCCATGCGCACGCCGATCTCGCGCGTCCTCTCGGTGACACTGACGATCATGATGTTCATGATGCCGATGCCGCCGACCAGCAGCGAGACCGCCGCGATCGAGGCGAGGAGGATCGTCAAGGTCTTACTGGAGTCCTGCCGCGCGCTGGCGATCTCCGCGAGGTTCTTGATGTTGAAATCGTCCTCCACGCCGGGCGCCAGGCGGTGCCGTTCGCGCAGGAGATCCGAGATCTGCTGCTGCGCCCGCGCCGTCGAGTCGCTGGAGGCCGCCGAGACGAGGGTCTGCCCGGAGACGAACTTCGAGAGGCCGCCCTGGATCTTGGCGGCAAAGCTGGAGGCCGGAATGATGACGGTGTCGTCGTAGTCCTGCCCGAACGGCGACTGGCCCTTGCGGACGAGGACACCGGCGATGGTGAACGGCACGTTCTTGATACGCACCGCCAGGCCGACGGGATCGGAGCCCTGGCCGAACAGCTTCTCCACCACCGTCTGCCCGAGCACCACCACCTTGGCACCGCCGTCGACGTCGGGCTGACCGAAGGGTTGGCCGTAGACCACCTTCCATCTGCGGATCTGGAAGAACTCGGGCGTGGTACCGATGATCTGGGTGGACCAGTTCTGGCCCTCGGAGAACACTTGCTGGGTCGTCATGAGCTGGGGCGCGGCGCTGCGCACCGACGGCACCTGGGTTCGGATGGCGTCGAGGTCGTCCCAGGTGATGGTCGGCTGCGAGCCGAAGCCGCCGCGAGCGCCGCCCGACTGGCTCGAGCCAGGCAGGACCACGAGCAGGTCCGTGCCCATCTGGTTGAAGGTCTCTTCGACCTGGGCCTTGGCCCCCTCGCCGATGGCGACCGTGGCGATGACCGCGCCCACGCCGACGATGATGCCGAGGGTGGTGAGAAACGAGCGCAGCTTGTTGCGGAGGAGCGCCCGGGTGGCGACCTTCGTCGTGGCCATGGGGTTCATGCTGACTCTTCGAGCGGCGGAACCACCGCGGGCATGGGAACGCGGCGCTTATCCGACTGGATGCGCCCGTCCTTGACCACCACCACGCGCGACGCATGCTCGGCGATGTCTTGCTCGTGGGTGACGAGGATGACGGTGATGCCGGAGCGGCCGAGCTCCTGGAAGAGCGCCATGATCTCGATGGAGGTGCGCGAGTCGAGGTTGCCGGTGGGCTCGTCGGCGAGGATGACCCGGGGTTCGTTCACGATGGCGCGGGCGATGGCCACGCGCTGCTGCTGGCCGCCCGAGAGCTGGCTCGGGTGGTGGTCGAGCCGCGCTCCCAGTCCGACGCGGTCGAGGGCGACCCGGGCCCGGCGGTGGCGCTCGCGGGCGGTGACGTCGGCGTAGATGAGCGGCAGCTCGACGTTGTCGAGGGCGCTGGTTCGGCGGAGCAGGTTGAAGTTCTGGAAGACGAAGCCGATGAGGTGGTTCCTGATCTCGGCGAGCTGGTCGTGGTCGAGGCGCGAGACCTCGCGGCCGGCGAGGAGGTAGCGGCCGCTCATCGGGCGGTCGAGGCAGCCGAGGATGTTCATGAGCGTCGATTTGCCCGAGCCCGAGGTGCCCATGATGGCCACGAAGTCGCCGGCGTCGATGTCGAGCGAGACGCCGCGCAGGGCGTGCACGGTGACGTCGCCCATCTGGTAACGCTTGGTAACGTCGGTGAGCTCGATGATCGGCATGGCTAGAGCCGGAGGGTCGGCGGCTGCCCGGTGGTCGGCTCGTTGGGTGCCTCGGTGATGACGTCGTCGCCCTCGTGGAGCTCGCCCTGCACGACGTCGGTGTAGGTGCCGTCGGTGATGCCGGTCTTGATCGGTACCGGGACCGGCTGGCCGGCGCGCAGGACCCACACGGTGCGCTGGGCGCCGGGCTCGCCGCCGGTGGCGTCGGGTCGCCGGCGACCGCCCGCGCCGGCGCCCGACCCGCCGGCGCCACCGAGCCCCGCCACGACAACGGGCATCGTGCTGCCGCCGGTCGCCACCGTGACCGGCATGTGGAGGCGCAGCGCCGCGTTGGGCATGCGCAGGGCGTCGTTGTTCTGGGCGTAGATGAAGGTGACGTTCGCCGTCATCCCCGGCCGCAGCTTGAAGTCGCTCGAGCCGGTCATGTGCTGGTTCTCCACGTCGATGACGGCGTCGTAGGTGACGACGTTCTGCACCATGGTGGCGGCGTTGCGGATCTGCCGCACCATGCCCTTGAAGCGCTCGCCAGGAAAGGCGTCGACGGTGAAGGTGGTGGCCATGCCGGGGATGAGCTTGCCCACGTCGGCCTCGGCCACGCTGGTGTCGACCTGCATCTTCTTCAGGTCCTCGGCGATCGTGAAGAGAACCGGCGCCTGCAGCGAGGCCGCCACTGTCTGGCCAACGTCGACGTTGCGCGAGATGACGGTGCCGCTGATCGGCGACTTGATGACGGTGTACCTGAGGTTCGCCTCCGCCGCCGCGCGGGCGGCGCGGTCGCGCTCGACCTCGCCCGTCATGGCCATGATGGTGGCGCGGGCGGCGTCGGCGTTGGCCTGCGCGGTGTCGGCGTCAGCCTGGGCGATGAGCTTCTGCCCGAAGAGCGCCTGGGAGCGCTGGGCGATGCGGTCGGCATCGGCGCCCTGCACCTTGGCCTTCTCCAGGTTGCCCTGGTCGGCAAGGAGGCTCGCCTTCGCCTGGTCGACGGCGGCCTGAAAGAGCTCGGGGTCGAGCTTGGCGATGATCTGGCCCTTCTGCACCGGCGAGTTGAAGTCGGCAGCGAGCTCCAGGATGCGCCCGGATACCTGGCTACCGACCTGCACGGTGACGAGCGCCGAGAGCGTCCCCGAGGCGGTTACGCGGGCGACGATCGGCCCCTTGTCGGCCTTCTGGGTGGTGAACAGCGGCGGTTCGTTCGTCTTGCCGCCGAGGTAGTGGTAGCCGGCATAAGCAGCGGCCGGGAGGGCGACGAGGGCGACCATCCAGACGAAGGTGCGTTTCTTCATGAGGTGACCGCCTCCATGACGCCGATGACCGGCCCTGCTCTAGGCCGCCGGCTCCTCGATGAGGTGGGCGAGGATGAGGCCGTGAACGAGGGTGCAGAGGAGCGCCCGCGCGGGGCGGCAGGGTCGCCGCCGCCGGGCTGAAAACACCTCAACACCCATCGAACGCTAGCATCTCTTCTTGGAATGCGACATTTCCCTGGTTGAAGTTGCCCCCATCGTGAAGAGGCGATCGCGCACCTGCCCGGCCAACGCCTGGACGAGCGCCGCGGCGACCAGCGCGAGGGTGAGGCGTCCGAGCAGGTCGCCGGGACTCCCGACTTTCGAGCTCGGGGCTTGCTCCTCTCGACCACACATGCGATCCACGCATGGTGTCCGAAATCGTCTCGGATGGGTGGTTGATGCGTTCGCCCGGATGGCAGGAGGAGGTAGTACGGGGCCGTACGATGCCGCACGACGCGTGAGGCAGCAGGGTCGGTCGTGACGAGGCCTGTGTCGGAGACCCCGTCCCGCTCGAGGCGCGCGCGCTCGTACATGATGGGCGGTGTCCTGGTGCGGCAGGCGCTGCGCGCGCTCGCACAGCGCAAGGGGCGCACGGCGCTGACCGCGTTCAGCATCGCGATCGGGATCGCAGCGGTCGTGTGGGTGGTCGCGATCGGGAAGGCGGGCCAGCGGCGGGCCGAGGCGCAGCTCGCGGCGCTCGGAAAGGGCCTGGTGTATATCTCCGCGGGCTCGCGCAACATCAGCGGGGCGCGCACCGGCAGCCACGCCGCCATCACCCTCACGGCGGAAGACGCCGAAGCGATCGTCGCCGAGTTGCCGCGCATTCAGAGCTGCGCGCTGCAGAGCGACACGTCGGTGTCGGTCGTGTCGCCGAACGGCAACTGGACCACGCGCGCTCGCGGGATCTCGGTCTCGTACCTGGACACCTGGAGGTGGAGGATCGTCGAGGGGGCGGCGTTCACCGACCGCGACGTCGACGAGGCGGAGCCGGTGGTGCTGATCGGGCGCACGGTGCGCGAGCGGCTGTTTGGCAACGCCGAGGCCGTGGGCCAGGACGTGCGGATCGGGAAGTTCTTCTACCGCGCCATCGGCGTGCTCGGGGTCAAGGGGCAGAGCCCGTGGGGGCGGGACCAGGATGACGTGGTTTTCCTCCCGTACACATCGGCGCAGCGCCGGATCCGCGGCAAGGGCTTCGCATCCGTCGATGACATCATGTGCCGGGCGGTCTCGCCCGCGGCGGTCAAGCAGGCCACGGCCCAGGTCACGGATCTGCTCCGGGAGCGGCACCACATCGCTCCGGGCGATGACGACGATTTCAACATCCGCCACCTCGAAGAGGCTGCCAACGCCGACCTCGAGGTGGGCCGCACGTTCGCCACCCTGCTCATCAGTGTCGCCTGCGTCTCGCTCCTCGTGGGCGGGATCGGCATCATGAACATGATGCTCGCCTCGGTGGTGGAGCGGAACCGCGAGATCGGCCTGCGCATGGCCGTGGGCGCGACGCAGCGGGCCGTGCGGGCGCAGTTCCTCGTCGAAAGCGTGATGCTGTGCCTCTGCGGCGGTATTGCTGGCGTCGCCGCCAGCGCAGCCGGCCCGCTCGCGATGAAACGCATCCTCGGCTGGGACGTCACCATCCCCGTCGACGCGGTGCTCCTCGCGCTGGGGTTCTCGGTGGCCGTGGGTGTCTTCTTTGGATTCTACCCGGCATGGAAGGCCTCGCGCCTCGACCCCATCACCGCCCTGCAGCAGGATTGAATGAGGTCGGCGACGCCGAACAGGCGGGCGTATGCTCAGTAGCCGTAGAAGCGATCCCCGGCCGCGATGAAGCCTCTCGCGGAGCTCGCACGACGAGGTCGCGGAGACCCTCGGGAAGCACACCGGCGCGAAGTGCAGGTGATGACCGCATCGACCGCCCGGTGACCGTGCATGGCAGCCGGCACAGCTTCCGCGACCTCGCCAGGCAGCAAGGTGTGCCCGATGCGGTCGTGACGGCCATGGCGGGCCGTGCAGGGACGGACGTCGCGGCGCGTGGCCAGGACAAGCACCTGCACTACAGCCGGGGCGTGACGGTGGAGGAGATGCGCCAGGCGTCGATGGCGCTCATGCAGCTGGTCCCGATCGAGCCCACGGAAGTCCCAAAAGGTAGGGCCCTCGGTAGGGACGGGCGCGGTAGGGACTGGAAATCGGATGAGGAACGGGCAGCAGCGACCGCGCGTTAGCCGCCGGCCGGCGTGAAGATGTCCGGTGTCCGGCCGGATCTCGGACAGCTGTCCGGCAGCCGGACGATTTCGGCGAGTCGCGCGTGCAACTCCGAGTAGTTGCAGGTGGCACTGCAGTTGCTCTTCGTCCGCACAGACGCTCGGCGTCGGAAGGAGACTGTCGTGTTGCAGAAAAGAACGTTCAAGGTACTCGCCGCGATCCCGAAGAGAGATGGTGGCCACTGGTGGATGCGGTGTGGCAACGGCCATACCAACAAGGACGACTCGATCAACGTGTATCTCGACGCGGTCCCGCGCGATCTGAAGTTCACGCTGCGCGAGCTCGACGACGAGGACGTCAAGCGGCGCGAGGCGTACCGCGCCAGTCATGGCGAGGCCGGCGCCGTCCCGGCGATCGAGTCCGTTCCCCTGTGAGCTGCCCGTGATTTCCGAACGAACAAAGGACCGTGTCATGATCCTCTCGACCACCTCGATCTCGAAGTTGTCCCGCCGGCTCGCATCGCTGGCGGGTGTCGCCCTGCTCGTGGCCGCCATGGGCGGAACCTGGAGCCGCTCCGCGGCCGCCGCACCTGTCGCGGCATTGCCGCAGCAAGCGATCACCCGGCCCGCCGCCGCATCGCTGCATCCTGGCGATGACCCGAGCGAAGCGCCGCCCAAGAAGGGCGGCCACAAGCAGATCACCGGCAAGCTGAACCTCAACACCGCGAACGAGGACCAGCTGATGCTGCTACCGACGGTCGGTCCCTCGAAGGCGGAGCGAATCGTCACCTGGCGTAAAAAGAACGGCGGTTTCAAGCGCGTCGAGGATCTGAGGCGCGTGAAGGGCTTCGGCTACAAGACGTTCAAGAAGCTCGAAGCGTTCCTCGACATCAAGGGCGACACCACGCTCGCTGCGAAATGACCGGCCGGTGACTTCGGGCGCCGGCGCGTGCCTCGCCGCGAAGCAGCCACCCATGATGCTGCTGGCGGACACACGACGCGCCTCGTCGCGAAGTCGCCCGCTTCCGATCCACGCAGCTCCATGCAGCGGCGATTGGAAGCACTCTTTCTTGCCGGCGCGGCGCCGCGTCCCTCCCTCGCCGCGCCGCGCCGGCACCTTTGTGCGTGAAAGTGTCCTGGCGCTCCCGACTCAGGATCCCGCGTAGCGTGTCACCATGATCTCACCCGATGGGCACAGCCGCGCCGGCGAGCCGATCGGCAACACCTCTCCGAAGAGATGTTCGACGGTCCCGATTGGGTCAGACGACGCGCGCCTGCGGCAACGACACGGGTGGGTTGGCGAGGTCGGCGGCGTCGTTGAGCGTCGACTGGATGACCGCCGCTCCAAGCGCGGCCCCGACGATCGGCAGCAGGTACCCCGGCAGGAACACCAGCAGGAAGTTCGTCGCCGCGGACGACCGCCCGTGGGTCACATACTCGACCCCCTCGGCCCACTTCCATCGCCAGTAGAGGTTGACGAACGGCACGATCAGGAGCCACGACGTGGGAATCACCGCGCCCTGCGCCACCAGCTCGCGCTTGGTCTTCACCAGCCAGTAGATCTCGTATAACCCCGCGGTGATCAGCGTGTAGACCACGACCATGACTATGGAGCGCTTCGTCATCGCGATTCTCCCTCGGCCTGCCGCGCGTGTGCCGTCCCGATAGCGTAGTCAGTGCAGGTCGACGCGCAATCCCGAATCGCTGGGCCCGAGGTCGCCAACCGGCATGTCCTTGACGTGGCGCAGCTGCCAGACGAACGCCGGCGCGACCAGGCCGATCAGGAAGCCGATCCAGACCGCGGCGCGGATCCCGATCGCCGTCGCGAGCAGCCCGGCGAGCAGCGCGACCACCGGCAGCACGCCCGTGGTGCACACGTGGACCGCGGCATTGGCGCGGCCGAGCACGTCCTTGGGCAACACGGTCTGGCGCAGTGTCACGGCGAGCACGATGAACGCAACCGCGAAGCAGTCGCCGAGCAGCTGGTGCGCGACGAGAAACCCGATCGTCATCGCGTGCGACGCGCAGCTCGCGGCGATCGGCACGCACAGCGTGAACACGAGGCTGAGCGCCGAGGTCACGAACAGGGTGCGACCGACACCGAGCACGCGGGCGAGGCTGCGCGCGAGGACGGCTCCGGCCAGCGAGCCAATGCCGCCCATCGCGATGATCACGCCAAACGTCGCCTCGGACAGGCCGAGCTCGCGCAGGCAGAACACGGTGTAGAGGGCGATGAAGAACCCACCGGTGATCGACCACACCATCAGCGTCAGCACGATCGGCCGGACGAGCGGATGGCCGAACACCGCCCGCATGCCGATCCGGAAGTCCTCACCGGTGCGGACCGGTAGCGCCACCGCATCGCCGTCCGCGGCCACCGCGCTCGGAGCGGTCGCCGGCCGCCCTGCGGCCGTCTCGGCGGTGCGGATCCGGCCGAGCATGACCGCGGACCACACGTAGCTCACTGCGTCGATCGCGACCGCGAGCGGCGCCCCGAGCGCCGCGATCAGCACCCCGGCGCTCGCCGGCCCCGTGATCTCGGCGATCGCCTCCGTGGTCTCCAGCTTGGCGTTGCCTTCCGCGAGTCGTCGCCGGCCGATCAGCGCCGGCAGATAGGCAACATCGGTGATCTGGAACAACGCGCTGGCCGCGCCAACCCCGGCCCCGACCACGACCACCTGCATCATCGTGAGCGCATCGAGCGCCCACGCGAGCGTCAGGGAGCCGACAAGCACCGCGCGGATCAGATCCGCGGCGATCAGGATCCGCCGCTTGCGGCCGCGATCGACGAACCCGCCCGCCATCATCGCCAGCACCACGCCGGGCGCGAGCTGCATCGCCGCGAGCACGCCGATCACAGCCTCGGGCTGGCCCAGCGTCGTCACGGCGATGATCGGCAGCGCGGTACGCGTGATCCGCGAGCCGAATGCGCTGATCGCCTGGGCCGCCCACAACCGAAGGAAGTCCGCATGGCGCCACAAGTCGCGGTCGATCGGCGGCGCCCTCATCGCGTACCACCGTGGCCAGACGGAGCGCGCCCCCTGGCGCACCCGCGTGCTGGACAACGAGGATGGCACAGCGCACGCAAGGCGCGATCGATCGGCGGTGGTAGCGATGGCATCATGGCGGGTACAACCGGGCGGCGGTCAGCTCGGTTCGAACACGATCGGCGCCTCGACGCTCGCCGGTCCGCCAGGAAACGTCGCGCGCTTGATCACACCGGTAATACATCGGTCGAACGACGCCACCGACGACGGCTGGTAGGGATGGGCCGAGGTGACCTTGCCCTTCTTGTCGACCTCGATCTGATACAGGAACGGACCGTGGAATCGCCGATCGCGCCGGGTCGCCGCCGAGAGGCACGCGTTGAAGGCCGCGACGTTGGCTCGCATCACGCCGCGGATCTGCTCGAGGCTCAGACCCTTGGCAGGCTGGGCCCACCCCGGCGCGGCGACCGCGGCCGTCACCGCCAGGCTCGCGAGCGCGAGCGCAATCCGCATCCGCCAACGTTATGCGCGGGCCGCACGACTCGCAACCGCCTTGCCTTGATTTGACTCGCGCACCATGCCCCACGAGACAGCGGATGCGAAGGACCCGGTGCGACGTCGCATGACGCGTCCGAGCCGCGGCGCTGCCAGCATTTCTGATCCGCGAGGTCCATCGCTTCGCGCGCTCGCGCATCACGACCCGTCACGGCCGACGATCGTTGGTTGCGAGCGTGCGTGCGGCCGCCCAGGCCGTCCGGAAACGAGACAGCAGCGACAGCGTCCCCCATCACATCCCACGACGATCGATGGCTGCCATTGGGTGACGTCCGGGAACGAGCCAAGAGCGACACCGTCCCCATGACGTCCGATCCGCGAGGTCCACAGAGTCGCGTACTCGGCCCGTCGCGACCACCGCCGTCCGTTGGTGGTTGGCTGCAAGTCCCATCAAGCTCAGAACGGGATATCGTCGTCGGGGCCACCGCCACCGCCGCCGCTACCGCCGCCGCCGCTACCGCCGCCGTAACCGCCGAGCTCACCGTCTGGTGGCGGCGGTGGGCCATCGTCTCGCCCGCCCTTGCCGCCACCGCCGGCGCCGCCTTCGCGGCCACCGCCGAGGAACTGCACGTCGTTGGCGATGATCTCGGTGATGTAGCGCTTGTTGCCGTCTTTGTCGTCGTACGTGCGCGTCTGGATCCGACCTTCAACGAATACCTGGCGGCCCTTGGCCAGGTACTTCGAGCAGACCTCCGCGCGCTTGCCCCACACCACGATCCGGTGCCACTCCGTACGCTCCTGGCGCTGCCCGTTCTTGTCGTTCCAGCTCTCGCTCGTCGCCAAGCGCAGCTCGCAGACCCCTTGACCGCTCGGGGTGTATCGCATGTCGGGATCGGCGCCGAGATGCCCCACGAGAATGACTTTGTTGACTCCGCCGGCCATGACTCGTCTTCTTTCGGTTCGCGTCGAGTTCCGGGATGACCCATCCTTGATGGCCTTGATGGCCTTGATGGCTTGATGGGACGTGATCCAGGTTCCGGGAACGCCTGTTATCCCGGCGATGGCTTGCAGATAGCACGCGGCTATGACATCTGCGACGGTGGACGTAGCCGCAGGCAACGTCTACAACACGCCTGTGTATCGTCAGCTTCGTATCGCCGTCGTGATCCCGGCCTTCAACGAGTGCCGCAAGATCGTCGACACGGTGGCGACCATCCCTGATTTTGTCGATGATATCATTGTAGTTGACGACGCCTCGCTCGACGATACGTCGCAGTGTGCCGAGCGCGCCGCGCGGGGCCGCGCCCGGCCGGCCGGGGTCGAGGTGATCCGTCACGCCGCGAACCGCGGAGTTGGCGCCGCGATCACCACCGGGTACCGCCGCGCGCTCGCGATCGGCGCCGACGTGGCGGTCGTGATGGCCGGAGATGGCCAGATGGATCCGCGCGATCTGCCGGCGCTACTCGAGCCGATCGCCCGCGGCGATGCCGACTATGTCAAAGGCAATCGCTTCCTCCACCCGTCGATCTGGACCACGATGCCGGCGTCGAGGATCGTCGGCAACGTCGTGCTGTCGGCCGCGACCCGGGTGACCTCCGGCTACCGCCACGTGTTCGACTCGCAGTGCGGATACACGGCGATCCACCGCGGTGCGCTCGACGTGATCGCGCTGGCCGACCTGTTCCCGCGCTACGGCTACCCCAATGATCTACTGTCGCGGCTGCACGTCGCGGACATGCGCGTCGTCGACGTCCCGGTCCGGCCGATCTACGGCGCGCACTGGCGCAGCGGGATCAACGTCGGCACCGCGCTGCACCCGATCCCGTGGGTGCTGCTGCGCTCGTGGGGCAACCGCGTCGCCGCGCAGGTCCGTCGCCACGTGTCGCGGATCGCACCGAGCTCGCCCGGCGATGCGCGGGTTGGGCGTACCGAGCGCCTGGCGCGCCCGACTCGCGCCGGCGCGTCCGCCGCGGCTCCGAGCACACCGAGCCCGCTCGCCCCGTGAAGCTCGGCGTCATCACGACGTCGTATCCGAGGTTCGCTGGCGACGCAGCCGGCAACTTCGTCGCCGGGCACGCAGACGCGCTGCGGGCGCTCGGCCACGCTGTCGAGATCGTCGCCGCCGGTGATGCACGCGCGGCGCGCGACGAGCGCCCCCCCAACGCCGTGGACGATCCGGCCGTCCGCGTCGGCGCGTCGACGCTGTTCTATCGCGGTGGTGCGCCGGATGCGTTCGAGCGTGCACCGTTGCGCGCCGGGATCGCGGCGGCGATGTTCACCGCGCGACTGACCGCCGCCGTGGTCGCGCGCGCGCCGCGCTGGGACGCGATCATCGCGCACTGGCTCGTGCCCTCGGCGATCGCGGCGTTGCCGACCCGACAGCCGCTGCTCGCGATCGCCCACGGCGGTGATATCCACACGCTGCGCCGGACGCAGCTGTTGCGCCCCGTGCTCCATGCGCTCGAGCGCCGCGGCGCGCGGCTGGTGTTCGTCAGCGACGAGCTTCGCGCGATCGCGCGCGCCGCCGCGCCCGCGCTCGCGCCGTGGCTCGACGCGGCGATCATCCAGCCGATGGGCTTGCCGCTCGCGCGGTTCGCCGCGCTGACCCGCGCACCGAGCGATCCGCCCACCGTGCTGGTCGCGGCACGGCTCGTACCGATCAAGGGCGTCGACGTCGCCGTCGCCGCGATGCAGCACGTGAGGCACGCCGCCCGGCTGGTGATCGCCGGGGACGGTCCCGAGCGCGCGCGGCTGCGCGCCGCGCCGGGGGCGCACCGCTTGCTCGGGGAGATCACCACCGACCGCCGCGACGCCCTGCTCGAGACCGCCGCCGTCGTGGTGATCCCGTCGCGCGTCACCACGAGCGGCCGCACCGAGGGCACGCCGATGATCGCACTCGAGGCGCTCGCGGCCGGCGTCCCGGTGATCGCCTCCGCGGTCGGCGGGCTGCGGGAGCTTCCCCACATCCGCCTGGTCCCGCCCGACGATCCCCACCAGCTCGCACAGGCGATCGATGAGGTGCTCGACCGACCACCGCCGCCCGATCTGCTACGGGCCGCGGTCGCCGAGCTCGACTGGCGCGAAGTCGCCGGGCGCTTGCTCTGCGAATGACTCACCGCGCTGCGTAAGACGCTTCGCACCCTTGGTCGGACCATCCGAACAGCCATGGTGTACAACCAATTGCAATTACGTGACGTTCTGGGAACAATCGGGGAATGGTCGCCCGGTCCACCGCGGCACATTTGCTGCTACTCGCCGAGGCAATGTCCGAGAGCCCGCGGTACGACGTGTCGGTCATCCTGCCCTTCGGCGATGACGAGGAGGCGGTTGGCATTGCCGTCAAGCGCACGGCGGAGTATCTCCGCGGCCTGGGGCTGAGCTTCGAGATCCTCGCGATCGACGAAGATTCTGGCGACAACTCGCACGCGGTGCTCGCGCTGCTCCGCGGCCAGGTGCCCGAGGTTCGGGTCACCCACGCGCCCGGCCGAGGCCGCGGCGTCGACGTCGGCGTCGCGCGCGCCCAGGGCACGCTGCTGCTGGTCTCGACGCCGGACGTCGCGAGCGGATCGCTCGACGGCGCCGGCGATGCGTGCCGCCGGTTGCTGACCGGTGACGGCGATGCCGAGGTCGCGCTGACTCGGTTCACGGTCGCTCGGCGGATCCCCACCCTCGCCGCGTTTCGCGGGGCACGCCTGATCGGCGCAGCGATGCATCGTCGGCTCGTCAAGCGCCTGCAGCTCCGCAATCTCGCCGTGCGCGTGACGCCACCGCCGGGCGTGGTGGCAAAGTCTGCCGTCAGCCGGCTGCGTGCGTTCGCGCGGTTCGGCTGATCGCTCCCCATCTCCGCGTGCGAGGCGCGAATGGCGCGCCCGCGATGCGTTCCTGTCTAGTGTCGGCGCAACCCGCTGCTATAGTCGAACAGCGTGTACATCCTCCTCGCGATCGCATCCGTCGCCTTCCTGATCGTCGTCCACGAGGGTGGCCACTACTTCGTGGCGCGCTGGTGCCAGATGCGCATCGAGCGGTTCAGCGTCGGGTTCGGCCCCGGGATCCTCAAGAAGAAGTCGAAGAAGACCGGCACGGTGTTTCAGCTCGCGCCGATCCCGTTCGGCGGCTTCGTCGAGATCCGCGGCATGAACATCGCCGAGGACGTCGATCCCGACGACAAGCACGCGTACCCCAATCGCCCGGCGTGGCAGCGGTTCGTCACGATCTTCGCGGGCCCCGCGACCAACTACCTGTCGGCGATCGTGCTCATGATGGCGGTCTACACGTGCCACGGCGTCGATACGCCGCGGTGGTACGGCGTCGACGGCACGATCGACGGCTTCGATGCTCACGGCAAGCTCGAGGCCGGCGACCGCATCCTCGAGGTCGACCATGCCCCGCTGGTGCTGGGCGTCAAGCCGACCCTCAACGAGCGGATCAACGCCGCCAAGGGCGCCCCGGTCACCCTCACGATCGAGCGCAAGGGCCAGCGTCGCGACGTCGCCATCACGCCCAAGCTGGATCCCGACAAGGACCGCAAAGGAAATCTGCTGATCGGCGTGAAGCTCCAGCAGCAGAACGAGATCGCCGACGTCGGGGTCCTCGAGGCGGCCCAGCTGGCGCTGCGGTACCCCGTCGAGGAGACCAAGAAGATCGGCATGATGCTCTACGGCATCGTGTTCGGCAGCGAGAAGGCCGATCCCGGCGGGCCGATCCGCATGGTCGAGGAGTTCCGGAACGCGTTCTCGGCGGGCATCGTCCATGGCATCTATCTGCTCGCCGGCCTGAGCGTGTACCTGGGGCTGTTCAACCTGCTGCCGATCCCCGCGCTCGACGGCGGTCGCCTCGTGTTCCTTGGCTACGAGCTGATCACCCGGCGGCGCGCCAATCCCAAGATCGAAGCCATGGTCCACATGGCCGGGATCATGGCGCTCGGCGTGCTGATGATCCTCGTGCTGATCGTCGACGTTCGCCATCTGTTCTGACCGCGTGCTGGGGACGGCGTCGCGTTTGGCTCGTCCCCGGACTGGCTGACGCGCGGGGATCGGCCCCACGATCTCGGTGCCGCGGTGCGGTGGTGCGAGGACCCGGCCTTGCTAAGGTCGGCGCTGTGCTAGCCGGCGACGTCCTCGATCGAGTGCCGACCGAGCCGGGCGTGTACCTGTTCAAGGACGCCCGCGCGGCGGTGGTCTATGTCGGCAAGGCGAAGAACCTGCGCACCCGGGTCCGCCAGTACTTCCGGCCGGGCGGCGACGAGCGGTTCTTCGTCGCGGCGGGCTTCCTGGGCAAGGCGGTCGTCGACATCGAGACGATCGTCGTCACGTCGTCCAAGGAAGCGCTGCTGCTCGAGAACCACCTGATCAAGAAGCATCAGCCGAAGTTCAACGTGAAGCTGCGCGACGACAAGCAGTACCTGGTGCTGCGGCTCGTCGATCCGAAGCGCCCCGGCGACACCGGCGACACCGGCGACACCGAGCACAAGCGCGAGCTGTTCCCGCGGGTCGAGGTCGTCCGCAACATCCGCGACGACAACGCGAACTACTTCGGGCCGTATCACTCGGCGACCTCGGCGCGCGAGACGCTGCGCACGCTCAACCGCCACTTCCAGCTCCGGACCTGCACCGATCACGTGCTCGAGACCCGCGGCCGGCCGTGCCTGCAGTACCAGATCAAGCGGTGCTCGGGGCCGTGCGCGATCGACGTCACGGCCGCGGCGTACGCCGAGCAGGTCGAGGACGTGAAGATGTTCCTGGCCGGCAAGAACGCCGAGCTGTTGACCCGGCTCCGCGGCCGCATGTCGGTGCGCGCCGAACGCGAGGACTTCGAGGTCGCGGCGGTGTTGCGCGACTCGATCGAGGCGGTGGAGCGCACGCTCGCCAAGCAGCACGTCGTACAGGACGACTTCGTCGATCAGGACGTGTGGGGCCTGCACCGCGAGGCCGATGCCGTCGAGGTCGTCGTGCTGTTCGTCCGCGGCGGCAAGCTGGTCGGGCGGCGCGCGTTTCAGCAGACCGATCAGGAGCTGCCGGACGCCACCGTGATCGCCGAGCACCTCCAGCAGTACTACGCGACCGGGACGTTCATCCCCGACGAGATCGTCGTCGGCGTCGACCTCGAGGACTCCGAGGTGCTGGGCGACTGGCTGTCGTCGGCGCGCGGCAAGCGGGTCAAGCTCGTCGAGCCCCGGCGCGGCACCCGCGCGCGGCTGGTCGAGCTCGCCGATCGCAACGCGGCGGCCTCGGCGACCTCGCGACGCAGCCGGGACATCGATGCCGAGGCCCTGCTCGACAAGGTCGCCAAGCGACTCGCGCTGTCGCGGCCACCGCGCCGCATCGAGTGCTTCGACATCGCGCACATCCAGGGCACCGAGACCGTCGCGTCGATGGTGACGTTCATCGACGGCGTCCCGGCGCGCAACCTGTACCGCAAGTTCAAGATCCGCAGCGTCGACAACAACGACTTCGCGGCGATGTACGAGGTGCTGACGCGGCGGTTCAAGCGGCGCAACGACGCCGACGCCAAGCCGGGTGCCGAGGCGTCGTGGGCTGCCCCCGACCTGCTCGTGATCGACGGTGGCAAGGGCCAGCTCGCGATGGCCGTCGCCGCGCTCACCGATCTCGGCGTCCCGCTCGGTGGCGAGACCGGCCTCGAGGTGATCGGCCTGGCCAAGGAGCGCGAGCTCGAGGCCGGCAGCGCGCCGGATCGGATCTACCGCCGCACCGTGAAGGACTCGATCCCGCTGCGCCAGAACTCGCCCGAGCTCTACGTCCTCGCGCGGATCCGGGACGAAGCGCACCGGTTCGCCAACACGTTCCACCGCGACCGCCGCGGCAAGGCCGCGCTGCGCAGCGAGCTCGACACGATCCCCGGAATCGGCGCGACGCGGCGGCAGCGGCTGCTCAAGCACTTCGGCAGCGTGCGCGCGGTCCGCAAGGCAACGCTCGAAGAGCTCGCCAAAGCTCCCGGAATGACGCGCCGGGCCGCCGTGCAGGTCTCGCGGTACTTCGCAGATCGCGCGGAGACCGAGCCGGAGACCGAGCCGGAGACCGAGCCGGAGACCGAGCCGGAGACCGAGGTCGATGTGGAGATCGACGCCGCGGCCGACGACGATGCGGAGGTCGATGCCGGTGGCGACATTGAGATCGATGCAGAGGTCGATGCCGAAATCGGCCCCGTGCGCTCCGTCGACCCGCCCGGGGCAGATACGGTCGACGACGACGTTGTCGCCCGCCGTTGATCCAGCGACGGTCAACAAAACCATTGCCTGGCACTACGCACCTACGTGGCCTGCCGATACCGCGGGGCTGCAGTCAACATAAGATAGGCTCACTCGATGAAGAGTTACGGCCAGTTCTGTTCCATTGCGCGCGCGCTCGATCTCCTGGGCGAACGCTGGACACTCCTCATCATCCGAGAGCTGCTCGGTGGCTCGACTCGATTCAACGACGTGCGGCGCGGGATCCCACGCATCTCGCGCACCATGCTCGCCGCGCGGCTACGCGAGCTGCTCGACGCCAGGGTTGTCACGCGCAGCACGGGCGATGCTGGACCGACGTACGCGTTGACCGAGGCGGGTGCGGAGCTCGCCACCACGCTGCGCGAGCTCGGCACGTGGGGGCAACGCTGGCTGCCCCGCAGCCTGCCGACCACCGAGCTTGATGCCGAGGCGCTGCTCTGGGACATCCGGAGGCGGGTCCGGACCGATCTACTCCCAACCGCGCCGATCGTCGCGCGCATTGCGATCTCGGAGACGCGATCCCGCGACGGAGTCCGGTTCTTGCTGCTCCGCCGCAGCGAGATCTCGCTGTGCACGCAGAATCCGGGCTTCCCGGAGGAGCTCCAGATCACTGCATCGCTCGCGGTCCTGACGGCGTGGTGGCGCGGCGACATCTCGTTCGCGAAGGCGCGGTCGGCGGGGATGGTTGTCGAAGGCCGCCAGCAATGGATCCGCGCGTTCTCCACGTGGTTCGAACGCTATAGGTTCGCCGACGTGGCTCCGGCACCGGGCGCGAAGCCAGTACGGATTCCGTACTGAGTTGCCTCACGGGCTGGTGCTAGGTTCCTGCGCGTCGCGCCAGCGAGCGCACGAAGGAACCGCGATGACCACGGATCTAGTAACGCACGAGGGCCCCGGACCTGGCGACTTCCTCATTCGGGAAGCGAGACCAGATGAATTCGAAGCCCTGGGACGACTGATGGTCGACGTCTATTCACACCTGGAGGGCTTCCCGAGCAAAGACGAGCAACCCGCGTACTACGATCTCCTCGCCAACATCGGGCGACTCACAAAGCAGCCCAACACGGGGCTGCTCGTGGCCGTGGCCGACGACAACATCGTCGGTGGGGTCGTCTACGTCTCCGACATGCTCCACTACGGCTCGGGCGGAACGGCAACGCAAGAGAAGGCTGCGTCTGGCTTCCGACTGCTCGCAGTCGATCCCAACGGTCGTGGAAGGGGCGTCGGCAAGGCCCTGGCCAAGAGATGCATCGAGCTCGCGAAGTCATCTGGCAACAAACAGGTAGTTATCCACACGACCAATGCCATGAAGGTAGCCTGGGGCATGTACGAAAGACTCGGCTTCAAACGATCGATCGACCTGGACTTCATGCAAGAGAAACTGCAGGTGTTCGGACTCCGCCTGATATTGTAGCCGCGCGCCCGAGCCCGGCCGGGCTGCGAGCGGTCACGTGGGTGTCGAGGATCCTCGACGCTCACTGTTGCCGGGACACGACCAGCGCAACCCCGGCGTCGCCACGACGGTGTGGCACGTGGCATGACGACCGTCATCGACAACACGATGGGAGAGATGATCAGGGCTGCTCACAGAGGCCGAGTAACCCCGGCGGGTTGCCCACTCGAGAGTGTCCCAGGGATTCCTTGAGCGCCGTGCCGTCCGATGTAGGTGCGATCTGCCGCGCGACGGTGCAGGAAATACCCGCAGCGCGGTCGCCCGAGCGGAACCTGCGTCGCGGGTGTACCGAGAACGCCGCGGCGGACGATTCACCACGCGATGAGGGCCGGATTGAGGACCACGTCGTGACGAACGAGCTGTACGCCTACATTGGGCGGCAAGCGATCTTCGACCGGCGGCTCTCCGTCGTCGGTTACGAGCTGTTGTATCGCGACAGCGAGATCAATCGCGCCAAGTTCGACGACGTGACGCAGGCGTCGGCGACCACGATGCTGAACGCGTTCTGTGAGATCGGTCTCGACGGCCTGATCGGCAACGTCCCGGCGTACGTCAACTTGCCGGCCGGCTTCCTCTTAGGGCATTACCCGATCCCGCTGCCGCCCGAGCGCACGGTCATCGAAGTGCTCGAGGACGTCCCGGTAACGCCCGAGCTGATCGTGTCGCTCCGCGAGCTGCGGTCCCGCGGCTTCCGGATCGCCCTCGACGACTTCCTCCTGACCGAGGAGAACCGGCCGCTGCTGGCGGTGGCCAACATCATCAAGGTCAACGTGCTCAACGTCCCGCGCGACGCCATCGTCGCGCAGTACAACGAGCTCAAGCCGACGGGCGCGATCATGCTCGCCGAGAAGATCTCGACGCACGACGATCACATCTTCCTGCGCGACCTCGGGTTCTACTACTTCCAGGGCTACTTCCTCGAGATGCCGGTCGTGACGCGCACGAGCCGGCTGCCACACAACCGCGCCAAGCTGCTCCGCCTGCTCGCCACGCTCTACGATCAGAAGCTCAACCTGCGCGCGATCGAGACCTTGGTCGCCTCCGAGGTCGGCCTCGGGGTCCGCCTGCTCAAGCTCGCCAGCTCGGCCGCCATGTCGCGCGGCGGCCCGGTCGGCTCGATCCAGCAAGCGATGGCGCGGCTCGGCGTTCAGCAGACCGCGGCGCTGATCGTGCTGATCCTCGCGTCCGGGTTCGACGATAAGCCCCTCGAGCTCGCCCGTGAGGTGCTGATCCGCGCGCGGATGTGCGAGCTGCTCGCGCGCAGCGCGACGGTCCCACCCGACGAGATGTTCACCGCCGGCCTGCTGTCGTTGCTCGATGCGATCCTCGATCGGCCGCTGCCGGAGATCCTCGAGCAGCTGCCGCTGTCCGCGCTGGTCCGCGAAGCCCTGCTCGAGGGCGGCACGTCGCGCCCCGCCCGGATCGTCGACACGGTCCGCCACCAGAGCCGCGGCGACCTGGTCTCGCTGTCGGCGGACGGGTTCTCCGCACAGGCCGTGTTCATGGCCTGGTACGACGCGGTCCGCTGGTCCGACGAGGTCATCTCGCGCATGTAGCCGCGGCTACGCGTGAGCGACCAGGACCTCGCGCTTGTTGGTGTGGTCCGGCGAGCTGACCACGCCCTGCTTCTCCATCTCCTCGACCAGGCGCGCGGCGCGGTTGTAGCCGATGCGGAGCTGGCGCTGGACCCACGAGATCGACGCGTTGCGCGTGGTGGTGACGATGTAGACCGCCTTGTCGTACATGTCGTCATCGTTCTTGCCACCACCGGGCATCGACATCTCGCCGCCGCCCTCGGAGTCCTCGTCGCGCGGCTTCAAGATCTCGAGGTTGTAGACCGGCCGGCCCTGGGTCTTCAGGAAGTCGACGACGCGCTGGATCTCGACCTCGTCGACGTAGCAGCCGTGGAGGCGCTGCGGGGTCGCGCCGCGATCGGAGAACAGCATGTCGCCCGCGCCGAGCAGCGCCTCGGCACCGGACTGATCGAGGATCGTGCGCGAGTCGATCTTCGATGCCACCGAGAACGCGATGCGCGACGGAAAGTTCGCCTTGATGAGGCCGGTGATGACGTCGACCGAGGGGCGCTGGGTCGCCAGGATCAGGTGGATGCCCGAGGCGCGCGCCTTCTGGGCGATCCGCGCCACGCTGGTCTCGACCTCCTTCGGGGCGCACATCATGAGATCGGCGAACTCGTCGATCACCACGACGATGTACGGCAGGCGATGCTGCGGCGAGGTGACGATCTTCTCGCGCGCGTCGGCGCGCTCGGGGGTCTCGGCGGACACCGCCTTGTCGATATCGTCCTCGATCGCGCGAGACGCGGCCTCGGCGGCGGCGCGCAGCTTGTCGGCCTCGAGCTTGGCGAGCTGCTTGCCGACCTTGTCGTTGTAGCCGCCGATGTCGCGCACGCCCATCTGCGCCAGCAGATCGTAGCGCCGGTCCATCTCCTCGACCGCCCAGCGCAGCGCGAGGTTGGCCTTCTTGGGATCGGTGACGACCGGCAGCAGCAGGTGCGGGATGCCCTCGTAGATCGAGAGCTCCAGCATCTTGGGGTCCACCATGATCATGCGGACGTCTTCGGGGCTGCAGTGATAGAGCAGGCTCGTGATGAACGCGTTGACCGCGACCGACTTGCCCGAGCCGGTCGTCCCGGCGACCAACAGGTGCGGCATCCGCGCGAGATCGACCACGGCGGGCCCGCCCTCGATGTCCTTGCCGACCGCGATCGGCAGCTTGGCGCGCCCCTTGGTGAACGCCTCGTCGGCGACGATCTCCTTGAGGAACACCTTCTCGCGGGTCTTGTTGGGGACCTCGATGCCGACCGCCGCCTTGCCCGGGATCGGGGCGACGATACGGACGCGCAGCGCCTCGAGCGCGAGCGCGAGGTCGTCGGTGAGGTTGACGATCTTGTTGACCCGCGTGCCCGGCGCCGGCGCGAACTCGTACATCGTGACGACCGGCCCCGGCCGGATCGCGACGACGTCGCCCTTGACGCCGTAGTTCTCGAGCGTCTGGGTCAGCTTGGCCGACAGCTCGAGCATCGCGGTCTTGTCGATCTGGTTGGCGGTCGACGCGTCGTAGTTGAGCAGCTGGATCGACGGCAGCTGGTACTCGCCCTCGCCGAGCTTGATGAACGTCTGGCGGTCGGCCTCGGCGGCCTTTTCCTTGGCCGCCATCGTCGCCTTGTCGGCGTTCTTGAACCGCGGCTCGACGATCAGCGGGCCGGCGGCCCCGGCGGTCCCGGACGTCCCGGACGTAGACGAGCTGCCCGCGGCGTCGCGCGGGTCGAGCGGCGGCGCGGCCTCGAGCGTGGCCGGCAACTCGTCGCCCGGTACCGGCGCCTGCGTGCCGCTCGCGAACCGGGTCCGCTTCTGCTTCAGCACCACGGGCGCGTCGGCCGGCGCGATCACCTCGAGGGCCGGTGACGTGCGCGAGCCCGGGCGGTCGTCGCTGGGGGCCGACTCGGTTCGCTCGGTCAGATCGGCGCCTTCGAGCTCGGCCGGCGCCGACAGCTCGGCGGCTGGCCGCTTCTTCTTCTTCGCCGCGCGACCGATGATCACCGGCTCGCCGGTGGCCTCGTCGTCGCCGACCTCGAGCACGTCGCGGTCATCGACCTCGAGCGCGCGGTCGTCCTCGTCGTCATCGTCGTCATCGTCATCGCGGCGATCGGGGAGCATCGCGCGCACGACGTCGCCCCAGAACCGAGCGATGGCGAGCAGCGCGAGGAAGATCGCGCCACCGATCGTGCGCGCCGCGCCGCCGATCGCGCGCAGCACGTCGCGCATACGCAGCGGCGTGGCGACCACCGCGGCGACCAGCAGCCCGACCAGCGCCAGCAGCGCGGTGCCCACGGTGCTGACCACCGCGCGCAGGATCTCGCCGAGGTGCTCGCCGATCGCACCGCCGGGGCCGTGCCCGGCGACGCGGTAGCCGCTTGCCACGAGGTGCGCGAGCACCGCGAGCGAGACCACCCCGATCGCCGTGCCGATCACGACGACTGCCGGCATGGCAGGTGTGCGCTCGATCAACATCCGGATCGACGCCACCGCCGCGAGGACGATCAGGACGTAGCCGCACACCCCGGCGAGCCCGTAGAACGAGCTGGCGATCGAGCGCCCGAACGGCCCCATGATCAGCTGGCCCGCCTGCAGCGACACCAGCGCGATCAAGAGGAAGATCGCCGCGCCCAGGCTGACCACCCCGAGGACCTCACGGCGCCGACCTGTCGATCCGCCGTGGCGTGGATTGACAGAGGTGTCACGAATCCTTCGGTTTTTTGACATGACGGCTCCCAACGAGCGGTCTATCCTACATCAGCCGACACCGGTGCGGAAGTTTTCGTCCACGCTCCCGCCGCTCCGGCTGCAGCGCGGCGTGAAGTTCACTCAGCAGCGTGCAGGACCGCGCGGGTCAACGACTTGCCGCGCAGCCGGAACAGGCACTCGCGCGCACTCGCGATCGATCCCGTGGCCATTTCATCGCTCTGCACCTGCGCCGCCGGCCGGGTCTCGAGCTCGTCGATCGCCACGCCAACGCCATCGACACACGCCATCGTGCGGCAGGCACACGCGCGGCCGTACAACTCGGCGGCCAGCCCACGCCAGCTCGCGAGATCGAAGCGCAGCGTCGCGGTCATCGGTGGATCCGCCGGTCCCGACGAGCGCGGGGGATCCGGATCGAACGTCCACGCTGGATCGTCGAGCCGAGGCGGGCACCACCGACCCTCGGCCTCGCAGGCCTCGAGCGTCGCGATGAAGCGGCGGCGCACCGCGAGATCGGCCACCGCCTGGCGGAGCTGGTCATCGACCGGCGCATCGGGCTGCCGGGCCGCCAGGTCGTCGACCAGCCGCTCGGCGCTCGCCGCGAGGCCGCGCTCGGCGACCAGCGCCGCTCGCAGCGCGGGCTTGCCGTAGTCCGGCTTGTACAGCTCGTCCTCGGCGAGCACCGAGTGCGGCGGGTCGCCGGGGTCGACCGCCGGTGGATTCCCTACCCCGGATCCGCCGCAACCGAGCGCAATCCCGAGCGCCACGCCGGCCGCACACAGGCCCACCCGCCCACCGGCCCGCCCGGCGCGCGAGCCGTAACTCGTGCTACCACCAGGCAAGTCGCGCACGTGTCTGCATGAACCCGCGGGTGAATCCGCCGCACACGCCGTACGTCGTTCTATCAGGTGCCGCTCGGTACCCGCTCGGAGTGAAGCCATGTCCTTGCTCGGAATCATAGCTCGAACCGTCCTCGCATCGACCGCGGCCCTTGGCCCGGCGCGCGGACCGACCGCGGCCCCCGCCCCGCAGGCGTTTGCACCGACCGCCGCGCCCGTCGCTGTGACCCCGGCCGCTGCGGCCGCCGCCCCGGCCAGCGCCGCCGACGTCGTCGACCGGGTCCAGCAGTTCTATGCCGGGATCAAGCAGGTCACCGCGTCGTTTCGCCAGGCCGTCACCAACGATACGTTCGGCAGCACCAAGACCAGCGATGGCACGGTCTGGATCGCCAAGCCCGGCAAGATGCGGTGGGACTACCTCGAGAAGAAGGACATCGACACCGAGGTCGATGGCAAGCCCGCGAAGAAGACCGAGGTCAAGGTCAAGAAGAGCTTCATCTCGAACGGCAAGTCGCTCTACGTCGTCGAGCACGACAACAAGCAGGTCGTCAAGAAGAGCCTGCAGCAGGATCTGATGCCGGTCGCGGTGTCGTTCCTGTACGGCAAGGGCAACCTCAAGGCCGAGTTCAATCCCGAGCTCGACACCACCGGCAAGTACGGCGCCCAGGGCGACCTCGTCCTCAAGCTGGCGCCGAAGCTGCCGTCGGCGCAGTACAAGAACCTGTACCTCGTGGTGTCGCGTGCGGACTTCCACGTCTCGCAGTCGATCATCGTCGACTCGTCGAACAACGTGAACCACTTCCGGTTCTACCGCCCCGACTTCCAGTCCCCGGTCAAGGACGCGTACTTCGAGTTCGACGAGCGCAGCGTGAAGAACTACCGCGTGATCGACGCCGACGCGTCCAAGGACGGCCTCGCCAACGGCGCGATCGCGCAGCCCGCCCCGAAGGCCACCGCGCCGCTCGCCAAGCCGTAGGCTAGCGATACGGCTTGTCGCCACCGTAGTCGACGATGTCGCTCATGTACTCGGGGCCGATCGGGATCGATTCCGGATCCTCGCAGAACAGCTCGACGAACCCGCAGACACTGCAGATGTAGCGCGCGATGAGGCCGCGCGGCCGCGTCAGATCGAGCCCGCGGACCTCGGGCGCGCCGATCATCACGCCGATCTGCTGACGCACGATCGACACGTCGTAGGTCGCCGCCATCGGTGCGTACATCGCGCCGATCGAGCCGAAGTCGGCGCCGAGCCACTTGCTCGCGGCATCGACCACGAACCGCTCGCGCGGGAACACCCGGATGAACCGCGTGCCCTTGCAGCGCGAGCACGGCACGTCCGGGCGGCGCGGCGGCGGCATCGTCGTCGTCCCGAGCTTGGTCGCACAGGGGGCGCAGATCGTCTGCGCGAGCTCCGGCTCGGTCTCGAGCCGCGCTGCATGACACAACTTGCAGGTCGCCATGGCCCGCATTGTGGCAGGCCCGGGCCCCGGCAGGCGCCCGGCCGCATCGCGGTGGTAAGGTGCGGGCCATGCCGTCCGTCCTTCGCCCCCACCCCACGCAGTCTCGTCCCAAAGGTCCGGTTCTCCTGGTCGTGATGGATGGCATCGGCCGCGGCGCCGGCGACGAAGCCGACGCGGTCGCGATCGCCTCGACCCCGACGCTCGACCGACTGTGGGTACCCGGCGTGCGAGCCGAGCTGCGCGCGCATGGCAAGGCGGTCGGCCTACCCAGCGATGACGACATGGGGAACAGCGAGGTCGGCCACAACGCGCTCGGCGCCGGCAAGGTCTATGCCCAGGGCGCGATGCTGGTCGGCCGCGCCATCGCATCGGGTGCCCTGTTTCGCGGCACCGCCTGGCAGGATGTGGTCGCGCGCGGCGCCCGCGGCGGGGCGATCCACTTCCTGGGCCTGCTGTCCGACGGCAACGTGCACTCCCACATTGCGCACCTCGAGGCGCTGCTCGACGCGGCCGGCAAGGCCGGATGCAAGAAGCTGTACGTTCACGCGCTGCTGGACGGCCGGGATGTCTCGCCGACCAGCGCGCTGGAATACGTCGACCGGCTCGAGCGGTATCTGACCACGCTACGGGCGGGCGGCAGCGATGCGCGCATCGTTTCCGGCGGCGGACGCATGCAGATCACGATGGATCGATACGAGGCCGACTGGGCGATGGTCGAGCGCGGCTGGCACACCCACGTGCTGGCCGACGCGCCGTCGTTTGCGTCGGCGACCGCGGCGATCGAGAGCGCCCGCGACGCGCGGCCCGGCGTCATCGATCAGGATCTGCCGGCCTTCGTGGTGGCACCGGCCACCCCGATGGTCGATGGCGATGCCGTCGTGCTGTTCAACTTTCGCGGCGACCGCGCGATCGAGATCTCGCGCGCGTTCGACGACGCCGAGCTGGCCGCGTTCGACCGCGGGCGGCGGCCCGATCTCCTCTACGTCGGGATGATGGAATACGATGGCGACCAGCACATCCCGAAGCGCTACCTGGTCTCGCCGCCCGAGATCGAGCGCCCGATGGGCGAGCTACTGGCCGCCACGCACATCTCGCAGCTCGCGATCTCGGAGACCCAGAAGTACGGCCATGTGACCTACTTCTGGAACGGGAACCGCAGCGGCATGTTCGACGCCAGCACCGAGAAGTACATCGAGATCCGGTCCGACAACGTACCGTTCGATCAGCGGCCGTGGATGAAGGCCGCGGAGATCACCGATGCGCTCACCGCCGAGCTGCGGACCGGCACGCACCGGTTCGCGCGGGTCAACTACGCCAACGGCGACATGGTCGGCCACACCGGCTCGTTCGACGCCACGGTGGTTGCGGTCGAGACCGTCGACCTGCAGCTCGCACGGCTGGTCAAAGTTATCGAGGAGCTCCAGGGAATTCTGGTAGTTACGGCCGACCATGGCAACGCCGACGAGATGTTCCAGCGCGACAAGGCCGGCCGCGTTCTCCGGGACAAGAAGACCGGCCAAGCCGTGGTAAAGACCAGTCACACGCTCAACGCCGTGCCATTCTTGATCCATGATCCCGCGCGCGCCGATCGATACGAGATCGATCCGGACCGCGCGGCCGCCGCAGGCCTCGCCAACGTGACCGCCACCTGTATCGAGCTTCTGGGCTTCGTTCCTCCCGATGACCTAGAGCCTTCCCTCCTGAGGTTTCGATGACCACTGCCCCCGAGCGCCCCGACACCAGCCCGCTTCCCCGTGCCACCGCGTCGCCAGGTCCGGCACGCGCGGGCAGCACCAAGGCGCTGATCGGCGTGCTGCTCAGCGGCATCGCGATCCTCGTCGTCGTGGGGTTCGTGCATTTCTCGCAGGACGGCCACATCCGCGCCGGCACCGCGCCAGCCCACGCCGAGTGCACCAAGGGGGGGGCCGATTGCCTGCCGGACGTCAACTACGTCGACACTACCGGCGTGGCGTACACGCGGGCGTCGCTCGCCGGCAAGGTCGTGCTGGTCAACTTCTGGGCCACCTGGTGCCATCCCTGCCAGAGCGAGATCCCGGATCTGTCCAAGGCGTACGAGAAGTACAAGGGCAAGGACGTCGTGTTCCTCGGCGTCATGACCGACACCCCCGATAGCCAGCAGCTGCTCAACTTCCAGTCCGACTTCGAGATGACCTACCCGGTCGTCCGCGCGAACTCGGACCTGATGGTCTCGTACAACTACCCCGACCAGCTGCCGACCACGCTGGTGTTCGATCGCAGCGGCAAGCAGGTCTACCGCCACATCGGCGGTCTGCGCGAGCGCGACCTCGACTCGCTGCTGAGCCAGCTGGTCGCGCAAAAACTGTAGCGACCGCGCTCGGCACCTGCCGGCCGACTCACAGCACCGCGGCGATGTCCGACGGTGCGAACAGACCGAACATCCCGCCGGTGTGGAGGAAGGCAACGGCGGCGCCGAACCGGGCCGGGTCGGCCGCGAGCTCGGTGACCACGCCGTGGAACGCCTTGCCGGTGTAGACCGGGTCGAGCACCACGCCGTCGCTGCGGCACAGGTCGCGGATCGTGGCCAGCTCCTCGGGGCGGCTCTTCGCGTAGCCGCGACCGACGTGGCCATCGACGATATCGATGTCAGCCGCGGTGACGTCGGCGCCGAGCTTCCAGCGCGCCTCGGCGTCGGCGCAGATCCGGCTGATCGCGTCGATGAAGTACGCCCGGTCGTCGCACACGTTGACCCCGGCGACCCGGATGCCGCGAGCGGCGAGCCCGAGTAGCTTGGCGCCCAGGATCAGGCCAGCCCCGGTGCCGCCCGAGCCGCAGGCGTAGACGACCGTGACCGGGTGGGCTGGCGAGGCGATGTCGCGCAGATCGTCGGCGAGCTCGTGCATCGCGCGCAGGTAACCCCAGCTGCCGAGCGCGTTGGAGCCGCCTTCTGGGACGACGTACGGCCGGGCGCCGGTGCGACGCACCCGATCGGCGGCCTCGGCGAGCAGCTGGTTGCGGTCGCGCCACTGGGCCCGCGAGATCCACGACAGCTCGGCTCCGACCAGCCGATCGAGCAAGATGTTGCCGGTCGGTCCGGGTGGATGCTCAGGATCGTCGGTGCGCAGGATGAGCGTACTCTTGAGCCCGAGCTGCGCCGCGGCGAACGCGGTCGCGCGCGCGTGGTTCGACTGCTCGCCGCCGCACGTGATGACGTGGGTCGCGCCCTCGGCGAGCGCCTCGGCCATCAGGTACTCGAGCTTGCGGACCTTGTTGCCCATCAGCTCGCTGCCGGTGTGGTCGTCCCGCTTGAGCCAGATCTTGAAGCGCTCGGCCGCGCTCCGCTCCCGGTCGGTCTGTCCGTAGCGTAGCCAGTGACCGCGCGTCGGCTGGTTCGCCAGGCGGACGCGCGGCGGCTCGCGATCATGGATCGGATCGATCATGCCCAATCCTACATGCCCATCCTGCCGCCACGCGGTCCACGATCGCGTTCGGCGCTGTGTGACAGGGTTCGGCATCCCCCGCAACGCGCGATCGTTCGCGGGAGACATGACTTGCGGGCGGGTCGTGTATAGATCGATCCGGTGAGGCTCGGTGGACTTGTCGCGGCGCTTGTTGGCCTGGGTGGCCTGGGTGGCCTCGGCGCGACCGGCGCAGCGGCCAAGGGGTGGCCGACGCCCGCGGCCGGTGAGTCGGCGTCCGGCGGCCCCGAGCTCGTGCTCACGTTCGACGACGGGCCAAACCCCAGGACCACGCCGGTCGTGCTCGATCTGCTCGCCAAGCACCACATCCACGCGGTGTTCTTCCTGGTCGGCGAGATGGCCGGCAATCGCAACCCGAAGGTCCCGGCGCTGATCCAGCGGATCCTGCGCGACGGCCACGTGATCGGTACCCACACGATGACGCACAAGGATCTGTGCCGCGTGCCGGAGGCGGCGGCCGTGGCCGACCTCGACGATGGCAAGGCGATCATCGAGCAGGTCGCCGGCGTGCCCACCGCCTGGTTCCGCGCGCCGTACGGCGTGCGCTGCGATCGGCTCGAGCGCATGCTGGCCGAGCGCCACCTCGCCCACTTCCACTGGGATCTCGATCCGCAGGAGTGGAAACACGGCGACGCCGCGCGCGCGGTCCGCTACGTCACCGGCGAGCTCGCTCGCTCGACCGGCCGCGAGGTGCTGCTGATGCATGACATCAAGCAGGCGACGCTCAAGGCGCTGCCGCGGATCCTCGACTGGATCGTCGCCGAGAATGCCCGGCGCGAGAAGTCGCACAAGAAGCCGATCCGGATCGTCTCCGCGCCGGCGCTCGCGGTCGAGCAGCTCCCGGTCGGGATGGTCGCCTGGCTCGGTGATGCCACGGCGGGGGCCCGATCGTTGCCCGACGCGATCGCCAGCGTGCTTCCGTAGTTGACCCACGCGGCCGCACCGCAGCGCACCGGTTCGGGCCCGACGCCGGCGAGCCGCGGCGGCCATGGTGGAACCTCGCGCGAGATGGCGAGCCGCCGCGGCCACGGCCGTGGTAGGTTCGCGATCGTCTCGTCATGTTTCGGATTCGTCAATCGTATCGGGAAGATGTCGACCAGGTGCTGGCCGTCGCCGAGCACCTCGATACCGTCAACTTGCCCGCCGATCGCGGGCACATCGAAAACATCCTCGACCGCTCCGACAAGGCGTTCACCGAAGCGGTTCCCGTCGTCGACCGCGAGTTCCTGTTCGTGCTCGAGGATCTGGCGAAGAAGAAGATCATCGGCACGTCGATGATCTACGCACAGCACGGCACCAAGCGCGCGCCGCACATCTTCTATCGCGTCGAGAACGACGAGCGCTACTCGGTCACGCTCGACAAGCACTTCATCCATCCCACGCTGCGCATCGGCTACAACTACAGCGGCCCGACGGAGATCGGCGGGCTGATCCTGTTGCCGGAGTACCGGCGCACCAGCGAGGCGCTCGGCAAGACGCTGTCGTACGTCCGGTTTCTGTTTCTCCGCATGCACCGAGCGTGGTTTCGCAGCCACGTGCTGTCGGAGCTGCTGCCGCCACTCGAGGCCGACGGCACCTCGCGGTTGTGGGAGGCGCTCGGTCGCAAGTTCACCGGGCTCAGCTATCAGGAAGCCGATCTCCTGTCGAAGGACAACAAGGAGTTCATCCACGCGCTGTTCCCCGACGATCCGATCCATACCGAGCTACTGCCCGACGACGTTCGCGCGATCATCGGCCAGGTCGGTCCAGATACCAAGGCCGTCGAGGGCATGCTGCGGCGGATCGGGTTCGAGTACGCCTATCAGATCGATCCGTTCGATGGCGGCCCGCACTTCGTCGCCAAGACCGACGACATCTCGCTGGTCCGAGACGCGCGCGAGGTCGAGGTCACGACGGTCGAGCACGCCGATGGCGAGCGGCCGTGGGCGGTGCTCGCGGTCCAGACCCCGGGCGCCAAGCCGGGGTTTCGCGCGATCGGCGCGCGTGTGATCCCGATGAGCTCGCAGGCGATCGGCATCACCGATGAGGCGCGCCGCAGGCTCGCGGTCGAGGATGGCCAACGAGTATGGCTCTGCTTCGGATGATGGTGGTGGCCGCCGCCGCGTGCAGCGCCGCCGGCGCAGAACCGGCCGGGCCCGCGGAGCCAGGCCCACCGGCGGCCCCGGGGACCATGCTCGGCCCGCGTCCCGCCGGCTGGAAGCAGCTGCCGGCGATCGCGGCCGCGGTCGGTGCGGCGGCCACGGCCGACGGGGTCACGATCGATGCGGTCGACGCCTGGGGTGAGCCGGCGCGCGGGTGTTACGCGGTGTGGCTCGATCTCCACGGCGGCGCTGCCGCCGCGCCGGTGCTCGCCGGTGACGCGCTCGACAGCCTCCGCCGCGCCGGCGCGCCTGCCCTCGGCGCCAAGCCCGCTCCGCGCGCTGGCAGCGCGACCGAGCGCCCGGGATCGCCGGCGATCGTTCCCTCGCCCGGCACGCTCGAGCTCGACGAGATCGCGGCGCCGACCGGGCCGACCGGGGTGCTGGCGTTCCGGTTCGCCCGGCCGCCGTATCGTGGCCGTGTGCGCGCGCAGCTCGGCAACGGACGGATCGCGGCGATCGCTTGCTTCGGCAACCAGCGCGAGCCCGTCGCCTGCGACGCCGCCTGCGCCACCGTGGTCCCGACCGCGGCGGTCCCTGGAGCCGCGCCGTGAGCCGCGCCGCGGTGGTCGCGGGGCTCCTCGCCGTGGCCGGCTTCGCCGCGGTCGGCGAGGCCGCGCCGGCCGCAGATCACGCGCTGCAGCTCCGCGAGCGAGCGCCGGCACGGCTGAGCGAGGCGCCCGATGGCCCACGGGTGAGGATGCCACCGATGGTGATCCCGCGGGACCGGCCGATCGCCGATCGCCGGCCGGTCTACGTCGGTGCGGCCGTGGTCATGCTGGCCGCGGCGCTGTGGTGGAATCGCCGGCAGCGCGACCGCTTCGATCGCGAGGACGCCGGCGAGCCGCGGCCGCGCACGCGCCGCCGGCCCCGCCGCCCGCGCGACGACGACGCCGATGACCTGCACGCCGCCGCGCGCGGCGACGCTCCCGATGCCCCCGACCGCCCGAGCGCTCCCGACGACGCCCCCGACCGCCGACCCAGCAGGCCAGCCCCATGACAGATGTTCCCACCGAGCTCACGCTCGAGCCGATCCTGATCGTCGACGACGAGAAAAACATCCGCCGCACGCTGCGCATGGTGCTCGAGGGCGAGGGTCACGTCGTCCACGAGGCCGGCTCGGTCGCCGAAGCGAACACCCTGCTCGAGCGCGAGCCGGTCGATCTGATCTTGCTCGACGTCAAGCTCGGCGACGACAACGGTCTCGAGCTCCTGCGCAAGCTCAAGGCGCGCGGCGAGGACGGCATGTCGTCGCGCACCTCCGAGATCCCGGTCGTGATGATCTCGGGCCACGCCACGATCGAGGACGCGGTGGCGGCGACCCGGCTCGGCGCGTTCGACTTCATGGAGAAGCCGCTCGACCGCAATCGCGTGATGGTGACCGCGCGCAACGCACTCGAGCGCCGCAAGATGTGGCGCGAGGTCCACGACCTGCGGCGCGCGGTCGACGCGCGGTGGGAGCTGCTCGGCAACACCCCGGCCATGCAGGACCTGCGGCGACAGATCGCCAAGGTCGCGCCGACCCGCAGCCGCGTGCTGATCACCGGGGACAGCGGCACCGGCAAGGAGCTGATCGCGCGCGCGATCCACCGCAACGGCAGCGTCTCGGCGGGACCGTTCGTCAAGGTCAACTGCGCCGCGATCCCGCCAGAGCTGATCGAGAGCGAGCTATTTGGCCACGAGCGCGGCGCGTTCACCGGCGCGATCGCCAAGAAGCGCGGCCTGTTCGAGGTCGCCGACGGCGGCACGATCTTCCTCGACGAGATCGGCGACATGGCGCCGTCGGCGCAGGCCAAGGTGCTGCGCGTGCTGCAGACCGGCGAGTTCACGCGGGTCGGCGGCGAGAAGAGCCTGCGCACCGACTGCCGCGTCGTGGCCGCGACCAATCGCGATCTGGAACAGATGGTCAAGGAAGGCACGTTCCGCGAGGATCTGTACTTCCGGCTCAACGTGGTGCCGATCCGATCGCCGGACCTCCGGGAGCGCCCCGACGACATCCCCCTGCTGGTCGAGGCGTTCGTGCGCGAGTGCTGCGACGAGAACGGGCTCGGCTACAAGCCGGTCGACGAGCCCGTGTTCGAGCGGCTCAAGCAGTACGACTGGCCGGGCAACGTGCGCGAGCTCCGCAACGTGGTCGAGCGGCTCGTGATCATGTCCGACGAGGTGGTCCGCGAGAAGGATCTGCCGCCGTACCTCGGCGGGCCGCGCGCGGGCCAGCAGCGCGGCACCGGGCCGCAGACCGCGATCGATCTCGGCCGCTACGCCGGCAAGAGCCTGCGCGAGTTCCGCGAGGAGGTCGAGTCCGAGTTCATCCGGATCCGGCTCGCCGAGTTCGAGTGGAACATCTCGCGGACCGCCCAGGCGCTCGGCATCGAACGCACCAACCTGCACAAGAAGCTGCGCGCGCTCGGCATCCATCGCGGCGAAGGCAGCGGCGGTACGGAGCATGACTAGCGGATCCGGAGCGGTGCGCGGCGAGTGCGACCGCGGAACACGACGTGCGACGCCAGCGCATACGCCAGGTGGCACAAGCGATGGCCACCGCGCTGGGCCCGCAAAGCGAGCGGAACGCTGGACGGGGTGGCGCGCGAGAGCGTGCCCCCGCGTGACCTGCCTGACCTGCCTGACCTGCCTGACCTGCGTGGCCGGGTTTGCCGCCGTGCTTGTTGCCTGCGGCAAGCCGTCGCCCAGGGACCAGCCCGATGTCGCGATCGATGTCGCGGCGGTCAACGCGCTCGTCCCGGCGGCGCTCAAGGACAAGCTGGTGTTCGACCAGCGCGACCTCGCGATCGAGCGTGGTCCGCGCAAGACGACGTACACGCTCGCCGCACCGCGCGGCTGGATCCAGCACGGCGACATGTCCGCGCACCTGCGGCCCGACGACCAGGCCGGGTTCGTCGCGCACCTCGAGGTCGGCTCGAACTGCGACGGTCCGTGCGCCCCCAAGCCGTGGCAAGCGGTCGCCGGCAGGGTCAACTTCGCGCCCCGCGCATCGGCGACGGTCGTCAAGGACGAGGCATCGCCCGGCCGGCGCACGATGATCGTCGAGACCCGGCGCGGCGGCGCGCCGACCACCGAGGTGATCGTCGCGTGGTGGACCGACGGCGCCCGCAACTACCACACCTGCAAGGCGTCGCTCGGCGCGCTGATCAAGGACGCCGCCCCGGCGTTCGCCGCCGCTTGCCAGGCGGTCGCGGTCGTCGGCGATGACTGACAGGGCCGCCGAATCGTCGCAGGTCGTGCCGGTGAGGGGAAAGCTCGACGTCTATGGCATCTACATCAACCTGACTTGCGACGAGTCGCCTGACCTGGATCTTGACCTTGACCTTGACCTTGACCTTGACCTGAAACGTTGACGTCTTGACGTGGCCGTAAACGTTGACATCCATCGTTGTCCTCGACCTGAGCCCTCGACACCGAGCGGCGTTGTCGAGTTTCGTTACCCGTCACGCTGGGTCGAGGTGCAAGGTCAACGATGCATGTCAACGTCCACGTTCCGCTTCGCTGCGGTCAACGTCAACGCCTTGGGTCAAGGTCAAGGTCAAGGTCGAGGTCCACGCGTATCAACGTCTTCGACTTGCGAGCGATCAACCGACCGGATGCGGGAGCGTCGGCGTTGGGCCCGAACGTATTCAGGTCGATCATCGGGCCTCGCGCTCGCCCGCCTGCTGCGGGTGATCGTCATCGGTTGCGTGGTACTCGCGACGGCGTCCGGCGCCGCGGCGCCATCCGCGCTCGACGGCCTGGGGGCGGCTGACCTCCAGGACGTCGACCGCGCGGTCGCGGCGATCGCGCGGCTGCCCGCCGGGGACGCGGGGCCCGACGCGCTGTTCGCCGCCGCGCGCGCCTGCGAGGACAAGCTGCTCGATCCGGGGCGCGCCGTCGCGCTCTATGATCGGGTCACCGCCGAGCATCCCGATGCCCGCGTCGCGATCGCCGCCGGACGCCGCGCGCAGGCGCTGCGCGAGCTGGTGGGCCCGCACGGCGAGACCGCCGCGCAGGCCGCCGAGCTCGCGCGGCTGATCGCGCGCGCCGACGCCGAGCCACACGCGACGGTGATCCAGCGCGGCGATCAGCTCGCCGCCACCACCTGGCCGGGTGCGCCCACCGCGGCCCTGTGGCTCGCCGACTGGCTCCGGCGCACGGGCGATCTCGACGCGGCGCAGTCGCGCTACGCCGCGGTGGTCGCGCGCTGGCCTGGTTCGCCGCAGGGTCGCGCCGCACGCGAGGGCGGTGCGGGTTGCGCCCTGGAGCGCCGCGCCTGGTCGCAGGCCGAGGTCCTCGCCAATGGCTTGCTCGCGGCCGATCCCGCCGCGCAGATCGAGCGCGATGAGCTCGTCGCCTCCGCCGCGCGCGGTCGTCGCCGCGATCGCCTGTACGTCGCCGCCTGCGTCGCGATCGTCGCCGCGTTCGCCGCGCTGATCGGCTCGCTCGTCGAGGCGGCCTTGCGAAGCGCGCCCGGCAGTCGATGGTCGATCCTGCGTCCGCCGGTCGAGATCGTGTTCTTCGGTCCGGTCGCCGCCGTGCTGATCGGGGTCGCGTTCACCGCCCATCGCCTGATCGCCCCCGCGGTCGCGACGATCGCGCTCGGCGGGCTCACCCAGGCCTGGCTGTCGGGCGCCGCGCTCGCGCGGCTCCGCACGCGCGGCCGCGCGCACCGGCTGCGCAGCATCGGCCACGTTCTGGTCTGTCTCGTCGGTGTCGCGGCCCTGGGCTACGTCGCCGTGACCCGGGACCACCTGCTCGATATGCTGCTCGAGACCGTCCGGTTCGGCCCGGAGGTGTAGCGGAGCCGGGGTCGCTTGCTGCTATGGTGGCGTCCGTGCGTCGCGGCAAGATCCTCGCGATCAAGTGGGGCATGAACCCCAACTCGTCGAGCCTCGGCGTCGACGTGACGTTCCTGCTGGTCGGCGCGACGGTGCTCGCCGCGGTGACGCCCGTGATCGGCGCGCTGCTGCGCTGGCGCAGGTCGGTCCCGCTCGATCCTCCGCCGTCGGCCGCTGGTTCCGCGCCGCCGGCGACGTTGTCCGCTAGACTCGATCGGTGAAGCTCGGCCGACTCGCGGTGCGCGGCATTGACGCGGCGATGGCGCTGGTCGAGCGTGCGCGTCAGGCCCGCGAGCATCCCCCGCGGCGTGCCCGGCTCGAGCGGTTCGGCGCGATCCTGCAGCTCACGGTGCCGCGCGCGCTGGTGTTCGTCGATCGGGCATTCGCGCGCCGCGTGCTCGCGGTGGAGCGCCCGGCGATCTGGGCCGCGGCCGAGACCGCGCTCGGCGACGCGCCGCTCAGCGCGCCGCTCGAGGCCCACCTCCAGCTCACCAACCGGTGCGACGCTGGCTGCAAGGGCTGCTACACCGGCGCGTCGCCCGAGGGCGGGGCCCACGAGTGGGGGCTCGTGCAGTGGATGCGGGCGATCGATGAGCTCGCCGATGCGGGGGTGTTCCACGTCGCGCTCGGCGGCGGCGAGAGCACGGTGTTGCCGTGGCTGGGCGACCTGGTAGATCACGCGCGCCGCCGTGGCATCGTGGCCAACCTCACGACGTCGGGGCTCGCCGGCGAGGGCAGCTTCGAGCGCTTGCTGGCGATCTGCGATCGGTTCGGGCAGATCAACGTCTCGCTCGATGGGCTCGGGCCGACCTACGCGCGCGTTCGCGGGTTCGATGGCTTCGCGCGCGCCGATGCCGCGATCCGGGCGCTGCGCCGGGTCAAGCGCGAGGTCGGCATCAACGTCGTCGTGACCCGTCACAACTTCGACGAGCTCGACGGGCTGTTCGCGTACGCCGCGGAGCGCCGGCTGTCCGAGATCGAGCTGCTGCGGTTCAAGCCGTCGGGCCGCGGCGCGCGCACCTACGCCGAGCTGCGCTGCACCGACGCGCAGCACCGCGGCTTCCTGCCCGCGATCCTCGCTGCCGCCAGGCGCCACGCCGTGCGCGTCAAGGTCGACTGCTCGTACACACCGATGCTCGCGCATCACCGACCCGATCGCGCGCTGCTCGCCGAGCTGGCGGTCTACGGCTGCACGGGCGGCGACTTCCTCGTCGGCGCCAAGCCGGGTGGCCAGCTCACCGCTTGCAGCTTCGCTGCCCCGGCCCCCGTGGCCCCGCTGGCCCCGGTGGTCCCGCTAGCCCCGGCGGCTCCGCTGACGGTCCCCGGGGCAGATCGGCCGCGGATCACCGACCTGCGCGCCTACTGGAACGCAACCGGCGCGTTCGGCGCGTTTCGCACCTGGCGCGAGGCCCGCGAGCCCTGCGCGAGCTGCGACTACCACGCGCTGTGCCGCGGCGGTTGCAAGGTCGTCAGCACCCACACCACCGGCGATCCGGCTGCGCCAGATCCTGAGTGCCCGCGTGTCATCGACGCCCGGCCGCGCGCGCATCTCCCCGTGGTACGGTCGTCACCATAGCCGGGCCGAGCAAACCCCGGTCGTGATATAGAGGCGCCGATGAAGACGGTCATGATCATCAGCGACGCCACGGGGGAGACCGCCGAGCGCATGGTCCGCGCTGCGACGCTGCAGTTCAGCGAGCCGGTGCAGATCCGGCTGTTCTCGCGGGTCCGCCTCGAGACCGAGCTCGAGCAGATCCTCGAGAAGGCCTCCGAGCTCCGGGCGCTGGTCGTGTTCACGGTGGTCAACGCCGAGGAGCGCGACCTGATCAGCAAGCTCGTCGAGCGCTACAACATCGAGACCGTCGACCTGATCGGCGCGCTGATCAGCAAGCTCGCGATGTTCCTCGGCTCGCCACCCGCGGGGGTGCCCGGTCTGCTGCACTCGATCACCGACGACTACTTCCGCCGGATCGAGGCCGTCGAGTTCGCGGTCAAGAACGACGACGGCGCCGAGCCGCGCAATCTGCCCAAGGCCGACCTCGTGCTGGTCGGGATCTCGAGGACGTCGAAGACACCGCTCTCGACGTACCTCGCGCAGCGCGGGCTCAAGGTGGCCAACGTCCCCCTGGTGCTCGGCGTCGATCCGCCCGACGAGCTGGCGCAGGTCGACGACCGCAAGGTGTTCGGCTTGATCGTGCAGCCCGACATGCTGATGCGGATCCGCCAGGCCCGGCTGTCGCACCTCGGCATGCCGCATGACTCGAGCTACGGCCAGCGCGCGCACATCGACAACGAGATCTCGTACTCGCGCGAAATCTTCCGCAAGCACGCGAACTGGCCGGTCATCGACGTCACCAACCGCGCGATCGAAGAGACCGCGGCCGACATCATGCGGATCTATCAGGAGCGCTTCGAGCAGACGGGATCGTCGGGCTCCGGCGCCTCGGGTTCCGGATCGTCGGGCGAGACCGCCTGACGCCCCTGACTCCCCGAACTCGATCGACCCGATCGACCAGATCGACCCGATCGACCCGATCGATTCAGGTCGCCGGCGCGACCAGCACGACGACGCGCGCGTCGACGTTGAGGATCTGGCCGCGGGCGTGCTCGGCGAGCGGCACGCGCCAGTGATCGTGGCCACAGATCGTCAGGCCGACCGCACCGACCTCGACCGCGGCACGGATCGCGTCGTTGCCGGGCTGCTTGTCATCGCCGCGCGGGCCTTCGTGCAGGATCAGGATGTCGAGATCGTGGCCGATCGTCCGCGCGATCGCACCGAGCTGATCGGCTTCGCTGCGGCGACCCGGCTTGCGCGGGTTGCCGATGATGCCACCCACCCCGCCGATCCGCAGCCCGTCGGGCTCGGCCAGATCGCCATCGAGCAGGTAGATCCGCGCGCCGAGCTTGGCGACACCCGAGACGTCGTCGTGATTGCCGGCCACGCCGACGACCCACGCGAACCGCTCGGCGAACGCGATCCACACGTCGGCGACGTCGCCGTAGCCGCCGCGCTTGTTCGCCGCCGGCACGCTGTACAGGTCACCGGCGAGGATGACGCCGGTGCGCGCCGCCGGTGGGATCGCCCCGTCGAGCGCGAGGTGCTCGAGCACGGTGGCGACCTGGACACCGAGCAGCTCGCTTCTGCCCTGCGGGCCCGGCACGATGCCCTGCAGGTCGCTGCACACCAGGAGCGCGTCGAGCTCGGCGGCGAGCGGCGCGGCGAGCGCGCCACGCGACACCGGCAGGCGCTCGACCTCGGTGCTGCCGCGCGACGATGCGTTGAGATAGTGGATCTCGCGGATCAGCTCGTCGTCGATGCCGGCGATCCGCAGGGCTTGCCGTGGCTGGGTGCGCGCCGTCATCGCGGCGCGCGCGACCACGAGGTCAGGGCCAGACGAGTCGGCGTGGCCTGGACCTCGATGCGCTCGAAGCCGGCCGCGCGCAGGCCGCGCGCAAGCGACCCGCGCGAGAACCGGGTCGGATGCAGGCCGCGCCGCGAGAACCCCGAGCGCCACGCGACGAGCTCGAGCACGGTCGACTCGATCGCCGGCAACCACGGCTCGCCGTAGTTCGGCGTCGACAGCCATAGCTGGCCGCCGGGGACCAGCGCGCGGCGCAGCCCGACCAGCCAGGCCGGCCAGCCCAGGACATGCTCGACGACCTCCTTGGCGTAGATCGCGGCGAACGATCGACCCAGCGCGATCGGGGTCTCGGGCGCCACCACTGTGCCGCCGGTGATCCGGCGATCGCCGCGGGCGACCACGGCCGAGACCGCGCGCTCGTCGATGTCCACGACATGAAACCGCAGGCCGGCGGGCGCCTCGTCGATCTCGTGCAGCAGCCCGCAGCCGACGACCAGCACCTCGCCCGTCGGGTGCTCCGCCGCCACCTCGTGCAGGAACTTGCCGAGGTCGCGCTCGAGCGGCCGGTGATACAGCGTCCACGGGAACTGGCGGGCCCGCGCATGGTTGGCGAAGTAGTCGGTGGTGTCCGTCATGGAGCTCACCCGGGCAGCGGTGCGGCGTCGGCGATGATCAGGTACTCGTACGCGGTCGGAGAATCGACCGCGACGAGCGGATCCGAGACCGCCCACTGCACCAGCCGGACCGCTGGCGCGAGCGCGGCCCGCGGCAAGAACCGCGCGAGCTTCGACGGATAGAACCCGGTCAGCTTCTTGGCGACGAACTCCGCGAACGCCGGCGGCATGAACGCGCGGAACAAGAACTCCGAACGCGCCGAGCCCAGGCCGTACGCCGCGCGGACGTGCCAGCCATTCTGGGCGAGCAGCCGGGTCCATACCTTCGCGTCGTAGAGGTGCCAGTGCTGGAAGAATCCGTTGAGCGCGCCCGCGATGCTCATCGCGACCCGCGGCGCGCGCCGCAGCAGCCACGACTGGATCCGGCCCTGCAGCGCCCACCGCGGGGTGGGAACGAACATCAGGAGCCGCGCGTTCGGCGCCGCCGCCTTGCGCAGGTTCGACAGCGCCGCGTCGATGTCCGGCACGTGCTCCAGCGAGCAGTTGCCGATGATCTCGGTGAACGCGGTCCCGGGAAACGGCTGCTCCCGCGACACGTCGGTCAAGGTCGCGGTGATCCGGGTCTTGGCCTGGGCGATCTCGCGCGCCGAGATGTCGATGCCGTAGATCTCCCGGTTGTCCGCGTCGCGCAGCGTCCACCAGAACCCGTCACCGCAGCCGACGTCGAGCACCGGCCCCGTGCCGCTCGCCACGGCCTCGATCGCGATCAACCGGTTGATCTCGCGCAGCGTCAGCGACAGCGGAGCGTGCTTGAGATACGCGTAGATCCAGCGCTCGATGTCCTCGGGATCCGGGGTGCGCACGGGGTCCGGCGGCACGGTCAAAGGCACGACGTCGCTGGCGACAACACGGGGCACGCGCTGTGCTTACCACCACTCTGCCGCACGAAGGCTGCGATGTGCCGCGGATCGTGCCTGGGTGCCCAGGCGATCACGCGCCCCCCATCATCACCGTCCCGGTCGGCGACCGTTCCCACTGAACCGCCGGCAGGTAGCCAGCGCTGAACACCTCGAACAGACCGTGTCCAATTTTGAACGCCGGCCTGGACCGGCGTTCGAACAACCAGTCGGAGAGGCCCTGCAGGTTCAGCGACACGCCGATCGACAGCTCCTGGCGGTGCTTGTAGTCGGGCTCCCCACCCGGCGGGTCGGGCTTGTATCCCCGGGTGCCGAACCCCACCGCGACGTCGACGAACCGCGACCACGTCCCCCATCGAGTGTCACGCAACGAGTGGAACCCTCCGAGGTGCATCGCGAGCAGGTAGGTCTCGCCGCTGTAGTCCTCCGCGACGTTGACGTTGCCGCCATCGAGCTGGTGCAGGTACTCGTGGCTCGGCCAGTACTGAACGCGGAAGTCGAACAGCTCGTCGAGCCGCGGCGATAGCGATAGCGCGACCGCCGCGACCGCCCCCAGCGTATCGCCGGTCGCATCACTGAACGAGAATTCATAGTAGAAGCCGTCCTTGACCTCGACCCCGATGAACAGCAGCTCGCTGAGCGCCGTCGCCATCAGCGTCGATTGCAGCTTCGAAAATCCGCCCCATTGGTGCAGCAGCTCGGTGCCCGCGCGAGCCAGGCTCATCGTCGCCCAGGCATGGCCAAACTTGTCCGCGCCCCCGGCGTACGTCCGCGATCCTAGCCAGCCGTCGCCGCCGAACTTGAACTCGGCGAGCGGCTTGTGCTTGCGGTACCAGGCAAAATACGTCCACGTCGTGAAGCCCGCATAGAGTCCGCCGAGGGTGAGGCTCGCGGCCAGCTTGTGATCGCCGGGTGGAGGCGGTTCAGTCGCTGCCGCAATCGGGGAAGTCCCTAGATCGACCCACGGCGTAGGTGTGGCAATTGGATCATGGTCAACGTCAACTTTGGGCGCCGGTTGCGCTGCGCTCGGATGTTGCACGCAGACGAACACCAATGCGGCTGCGACGACTCGACACACCGGGCGGCTCATCTCACACGACCCTGGGTGGATACAAGGCAAACATCCTCAAGATCCTGAGGTGGGACATCTTGGCTCGCGTGAAGACGGTGGCAACATGCGTCAACCAACTTGAGTTGGCGACCGAACCATAATAGTTTGCCTCGATTACTAGCTCTTGCGGTGACGAACGCCAGCGCCTCGGGTCCTTTGCTCCTCCATTTCCTAATTAGCTTTGCCGTGAAACCTCCACTAAACTGTCATCAAGTGGTTGGCGTGGGCTTCGCACTTGCGGTGCCGACATGACAACCCACGTCCTCTGGGTGATCGTCCATTCACTCGCCGTGGTGGTGTTCGTCAACCGTTACATCGCCGGCATCATCCTGCGCATCGCGCGCGGCAAGAACTGGGATGAAGCGAGGGACGACTACGAGCCCACGGTCACTGCGGTCATCCCCATGTTCAACGAGGGTGCCGCGATCAAGGAGACGCTGCTGAGCCTGCTCGATTCGGTCTATCCGAACGGCAAGCTCAAGGTGATCTGCGTCGACGATTGCTCGACCGACGACAGCTACGAGCACGCCAGAGAGATCGCAAAGAAGTCGGGCGGACGGCTGAAGGTCCTTCGCAACCGCATCAACTCCGGCAAGCGTCGATCGATCATCCGCGCGACCAGGGAGGCTGACACCGAGATCATAGTGTCAGTTGACTCGGATGTTGTCGTCGATCCTGACGCCATCCACCAGCTCGTCCGGCGGTTCACGGATGACAGAATTGCCGCGGTTGGTGGGTGGGTCGACGTCCGCAACAAGCAGGACAACTGGCTCACCCGCATGCAGGTCGTGAAGTACTGGTACTCCTACTACTTCATGAAGAACCTCGAATGGGGGTTCCGCCGTGTGATGTGCCTCTCGGGTTGCCTCACGGCGTATCGCCGCTCGGTGCTCATCGAGCTCGAGCCGGTGCTCGCGGAGCGCTCGGTGTTTGGCGTGCCGATCAAGTACGGCGAGGATCGCTTCCTGACCCGCCAGATCGTCAAGGCCGGCTACCTCACCACGATGACGCTGTCGGCGCGCTGCCGCACGTTCGTGCCGACCACGCTCTCGGCTTACTTCTCTCAGCAGCTGCGCTGGCGGCGCTCCAACATCGTCGACTACGCCGGCGGGGTCAGCCACGTGTGGCGGCTCAACCCGATCCTCGCGATCCACTTCTTCTCGCTGTTCGCGCTGCTGCTCGTGTACCCGATCGCCGTGACCCGCGCGCTCGCGGCCCACAAGTTCTTCCCGGCGCTGGTGCTCCACACCGAGGCCGTCGTGTTCTTCGGGATGCTGTATCGCTGGCGCACGCGCAAGCTGCCCAAGGAGGAACGCGTCGGCCCGCTCGCGTTCATTCCGCTGTCGTTGCTCATGCCGGTCACGTACGCGCTGCTCACGCCGCTGGCGCTGTTCACGCTCGACACGGCCAGCTGGGAAACGCGAAACCACGAAGAAGCGTTGCCCGAGCCCGAGCCCGAGCCGATTCGCGAGCCGTTGCGCGACCTCATCAGCGCAGAGGTTCGGATCTCTGAACCCGGCGCCGCGGTGGCGCGTGCGCGATCTCACGCCCAGCTGCCCGCCGCTTAGTGGTAAGGACCATGGAAATGCAGCCTCGCTCGAGTCGTCCGCGGTTCTGGATCGCGCTCCAGCCATCGATCGTTCGCATCTACAAGGCGGCCGGCCTCGTGGCCCTGACGGCGATCCTCGTCGGCCTGGTGGGCTTTCTTGTCGTCAACATCTTCTACTTCTTCGATCACACGTGGGTGCGCCCGGTCGTGGTGTCGCCGATCCATCAGCGGGTCGTCGAGGCATCCACCCAGCTGGCCGATGCCAAGCTGCGCGCGAGCCAGCTGACCACCGAGCGGCTCGAGATCGACGGCCAGCTCGCCGAGATCGAGCGAGTGATCTCATCCGACGAGCGCTTCATCGTCGAGGTCGGCACCACGGCCGATGCGCCCAAGGCGGCCGATCAGTGGCTGGTGCGGCGCGAGCTCGAGAAGGCCAAGCTCGAGAAAGAAAACCTGATGGGCAAGCGGGTACCGCTGGCCCAGCGGATCGAGAGCCTGAAGCTCCGCATCAAGGATCAGGACGCGGTCGTCAATCGGCTCGCGCAGTCGCCCTACCTGAAGGCGATCGAGAGCAAGGTCACGCTGGCGTTCGTGCCCAACCAGAACCTCAAGAACGTGAAGCTCGGCGCGCCGCTGTACGGCTGCGCCTGGGGCCTCGTGTGGTGCCGCAAGGTCGGCACGGTCAAGACGGTCCTCGAGAGCGAAGTGCAGGACATCCATCCACACGACGAGAGCATCCAGCGCGGCTTGATGCTCGAGGTCGATGTGACGGAGTGGGGCGCGAGCGAGACCGTGTTGTTCGTCGGCTCGAAGCCGCTCTGGTTCCTCTAGATCGCGGCAACGGTTTCGCCAAGACCCGTCTAACGAATGTTCGACAGGTCTTGCGAATGCAACTGAGCGAGACGCCAGTCAACCGCTCCCGCGTGCCGCGACCGGCGGGAGTTCGGTGGTTTCGGCGCCACGCAAGCCGATTTTTCGGCTGGCAGAATCTATAGGTGCCGCACTTCGCTGCAGGGGTGCAGCGCAACGCATGCTTGCGATCTCGCCAGCTTGTGCTGAGATCGCAATGGCTTGGCGTGGTTGCTCGGCGTGTCAGCGAGCCATTGATACCAACAGTGAGGTGCATCAGCGGCCCGGACATGAAGTCAGTCGCCGATCTTGCGCTCAGCTAATGTACTATGGGCGCAGTTTGACGACTTCATATACGTCTACTAGGGATGTGCGGTTGCTCCGCGGAGGTAAGGAATGAGTGACCAGGATAAGACTCGTGCGGGCGGCGGCGTACATCCGAACCCTGGCGCTGCGTCGACCCTGACCGGACACGCACCGCCTACCGAGTCGAGCGTGGTGGCGCGGCAACCTCACGAGTCGACGGTGCTGGTCCCTTCGGGGCTCGGCTCACCATCGCCCCGACGCACGATGATCGGCGTCGCCGCGAACCGCGCGAGCGAGGGCACGGTGGTGCTCGGCGGCGCGGGCGCCGCGCGCGATACCCGGCCGCCAGCGACGATGCCCGGCGGAACGCCAGCACCGGGATCGACCCCGAGCGTCGCGCCGCCACAGGCGCACACGATCCAGGCGCAGCCCCGCGCGAAGCGAAGCTCGGAGGCGCCATCGGGGTTCAGCAAGTCGGCGTGGGATACGTTCGACGGCAACTCGACGGCCGTCCACGCGACCAGCGCGGCGCCGCACCCCGGCGTCCGGATCAACCAGTACGAGATGATCAAGATGATCGGCGAGGGCGGGATGGGGACCGTGTTCCTCGCCCGCGACCTCCGGCTCGGCCGTCGGGTCGCGATCAAGTTTCTGCAGTCGAATCAGCCCGAGCTGACGCAGCGATTCCTCGTCGAGGCGCGCACCACCGCGCGCTGCCAGCACGACAACATCGTCGTCATCTACGAGGTCGGCGAGCACAACGGCTCGCCGTACATCGTGCTCGAGTTCCTGAACGGCAAGCCGCTGACCCACCTCACCGAGAACGGCCAGCGGCTGCCGTACACACGGGCGGTCGAGATCGTGTGCTCGATCCTGCGCGCGCTGCAGTGCGCACATGAGCAGGGCATCGTCCACCGCGATCTCAAGCCCGACAACATCTTCATCACCGAGTCCGGCACGATCAAGGTGCTCGACTTCGGGATCGCCAAGGTGCTGCAGCAGTCGGCCGCCGGACAGGTCGAGAAGTCGTCGTCCGCCGGGATCCGCATGCCGAGCCCGCTCGAGCTCGCCACCGGCACGAACAACAGCCTGACCCGGGTCGGTACGATCATGGGCACGCTGAAATACATGTCGCCCGAGCAGTGGGGCATCGGGATCGAGATCGATCACCTCACCGACGTGTGGGCGGTCGGCATCCTGCTCCACCGCATGATCTGCGGGCGCCACCCGCTGCACCCGCTCGATGGCAACCAGCTGGTCGTCACCGCGATGCTCGAGCTGCCGATGCCGTCGATGGCCGAGGCCGCGCCGACCGACGTGCCGCGCGAGCTGATCCAGATCGTCGATCGCTGCCTGCTCAAGATCAAAGAGCAGCGCTGGCAATCGGCGGCGGAGCTGTTGTCCGCGCTCGAGCTGTTCCTGCCGGGCCGCCGAACGCAGTCGCTGCAGATCGACGAGAGCCCGTACGCCGGTCTGTCGTCGTTCCAGGAGAGCGATGCCGGCAAGTTCTTCGGTCGCAACCGCGAGGTCGCGGCGATGGTCACGCGGATCCGCGATCGCCCGCTGATGGCGGTGGTCGGCAGCTCGGGGGTCGGCAAGTCGTCGTTCGTCCGCGCCGGCCTGGTCCCCGCGCTCAAGCGCTCCGGTGAGGTCTGGGAGACCCTGGTGATCCGGCCGGGCCGAAAGCCGCTGGAGGCGCTCGCCGGCATCATCGCCCCGATGGTCGCGACCGCGGCGAACCTCGCCGACGAGATGGACGAGCAGAAGAAGCTGGTCGAGACGCTGCGGCGCGAGCCCGGTCATCTCGGCCATGTGCTGCGGCTACGCGCGCGCCGCGACAACCGCCGGCTGCTGCTGTTCGTCGATCAGTTCGAGGAGCTCTATACCCAGGTCCCCGATGCCGAGGACCGCGCGGCGTTCACCGCGTGCCTGTCCGCGGTCGCCGACGACGCGACCAGCCCGCTGCGCGTCGTGCTGTCGATCCGCAGCGACTTCCTCGATCGCGTGGCCGAGGATCCCGCGTTCGTCAGCGAGCTGACCCAGGGGCTGTTCTTCCTGGGGCCGCCGGGCCGCGACGGCCTGCGCGAGGCGATCACCCAGCCGGCCGAGATGGCCGGGTTCCAGTTCGAGCTGCCCGCCACCATCGAGGACATGCTCGATCACCTCGAGACCACACCCGGCGCGCTTCCGCTGCTGCAGTTCACCGCGGCCAAGCTATGGGAGACCCGCGACACCGCACGCCGGCTGCTCACCCACCATAGCTACGCGCAGATGGGCGGCGTCGCCGGCGCGCTCGCTAGCCACGCCGACCGCTGCATCTCCGAGCTCGGCACGCAGAAGGTCAGCCTGGTCCGCGCGGTGCTGCTCCGCCTGGTCACCGCGGAGCGCACCCGCGCGATCGTGCCGATCGGCGAGCTCCGCGAGCTGTCGCGCGAGGTCGGCGAGGTTCAGCGGCTGATCGATCAGCTGGTCGATGCCCGCCTCCTGGTCGTCCAGACCCTCGAGGGCGGCAAGGGCTCGACCGTCGAGATCGTGCACGAGTCGCTGGTCCAGGGCTGGCCCACGCTGCGGCGCTGGCTCGACGAGAACCAGGACGATGCAGCGCTCGTCGATCAGCTCCGCGTCGCGGCGCGCCAGTGGCAGCAGAAGGCCTACGACGCCGGCCTGCTATGGCGCGGCGACTCGGCCGGCGAGGCCAAGAAGTTCCGGCTTCGCTACAAGGGGCCGCTGTCCGATGTCGAGCGCGGCTTCCTCGATGCCGTCATCAGCCACGAGACCGCGCAGGCGCGGCGCCGGCGGGCCGCGATCATCGGTGGATTCACGGCGCTGTCGCTGATCGTCGTCGCGACCATGGTCCTGCTGGTGATCATCCAGAAGTCGCGCGCGGAGGCCAAGGACAACGAGGCCCGGGCCGAGATCGCGCAGCAAGAGGCCGAGCATCAGCTCAAGGTCGCGCAGGCCAAGGAGCGCGAGCGACTCTTCGCCGAGGCCGCGAAGAAGACCGCCGAGGGCCGCACCACCGTGGTCCAGGGCAAGCTGGGTGAGTCCGAGGAGCAGCTGCGGATCGCCAACAGCGAGCTGGTCAACGCGCTCCGCGAGGAGACCGAGAGCAAGACCCGGGCGCAGCGCGCCCAGCTCCGCGCTGAAGACAGCGCGCGGCTCGCGCAGCAGGCGCAGGACGAGGCGCTCGCGTCCAAGGACATCGCGATCAAGGCGAAGGACGAGGCGCGGCGCGCCTATGAAAAAGAACACGACCGCGCAGAGCGGCTGAACAAGCAACTCGGCAGCACGACGATCGACATTCTCAAACCATAGGATCAATGATTGATGAGGTCCCTCGCTGTCGGGCTCAGCCTCGCGCTGAGCTTCGGAGTTGTATCCGCTCAACCTCAGTCGCCTCCGGCCGCGCCGGCCTCCAAGCCATCGAAGCGTCCGCGTAAAAAGCCAGCGCCGGTCGCGCCCAAGCCCGCCGACGCCAAGCCCGCCGACGCCAAGCCCGCCGAGCCGGTGGCCGGCGATGTCAAGCCCGCGGACGCCACGCCTACCGATGTCAAGCAGATGATCGGCAAGCCCGGCTCGCCCAACAAGACCGACGAGAAGGCTGGTGCCAACGAGACCCTGCAGAAGGACAACGCCCAGCATCCGTGGCTGATCGGCGTGACGCCCGCCGAGCAGCAGGCCGCCGGGGTCGCGTTCCGCGAGGGCAACGTCCAGCTCAACGACGGCCTGTTCGTGAACGCCGTCGACAAGTATCGCGAGGCGCTCCAGCACTGGGACCATCCCGCGATCCACTACAACCTCGCGCTCGCGTTGCTCAATCTCGATCAACCGATCGAGGTCTTCGAGCACCTCAACAAGGCGGTGCAATACGGCGCCGATCCGCTCGAGAAGGACAAGTTCGAGCACGCGAAGGAATACCTGCTGCTCGTCGAGAAGCAGCTCGCCGACATCGAGGTGTCGTGCGACAAGATCGGCGCGAAGGTCTCGGTCGACGGCAAGGAGGCGTTCATCGCGCCGGGCAAGTTCACCGAGAAGGTCCGGGTCGGCAAGCATACGTTCGTCGCCGAAAAGCAGGGCTACAACGCCCGCATCACCGCGCCGTACATCGGGCCGGGCGAGAAGTTCCGGATCGAGCTCAAGCTCTACACGACCGAGGACCTGACCCGCTACCACCGCAAGTGGGACAATGCGTGGTTCCCGTACGTGGTGCTCGGTGCCGGCGCGGTCGTCGGGCTCGCGGCAGGCGGCGTCGAGCTGTCGGCGCAGTCGAGCTACGATCAGTTCAACACCCGGGTCGCCGCCTGCAACACCGCGGCGCAGGGCTGCAGCATCGACACGCCGGGGATCAAGTCACTGCGCGACAGCGGCGACTCCAAGCGCATGCTCGGATACATCGGCTATGGCATCGCCGGCGCGGCGATCGGGACCGGCGTCGTCCTGCTCTGGGTCAATCGCCAGCAGCCCTATCAGGTCACACCCGAACAGCTCAACGAGCCGCAAGCGCCCATCGCGGTGACGCCGATCGTGTCGCCCGAGATGGCCGGGGCGATGATCCAGGGACATTTCTAGGTCTAGGGAAACACCATGGCTTCCATGAGAAGACGATTGAATATCTCGACTCTACTGTTGCTGGCGACGGTCGCGGCCGCGCTCGGTGCGTGTGCGTCGCCTGCGGCACGGGAGTGTGGCGCCACCGGGATCTTCTGCCCGTCCGGTACGCACTGTGCCGCCGCCCAGGGGATCTGCCTGCCAGACTCCAACACCTGCGGCGACGCCCACGTAGATCCGGGCGAGGCGTGCGATGACGGCAACACCAACGACGGCGACGGCTGTTCGCACGATTGCCTGTCGACCGAGGTCTGCGGCAACCACATCAAGGATGAGGCCAAGGGCGAGATCTGCGACGACGGTAACACCGACGACGGCGATGGCTGCTCGCACGACTGCCTGTCCGACGAGACCTGCGGCAACAAGATCATCGACTCCGCCGTGGGCGAGCTGTGCGACGACGGCAACGACATCATCGGCGACGGCTGCTCGCACAACTGCCGGTCGCTCGAGGTCTGCGGCAACGGCATCGTCGACCCGGGGGAGGCGTGCGACAAGATCCCGCTGGACCTGACGAAGTGCAGCGCGGACTGCAAGTCGACGCTGCAGTGTGGCAATGGCGAGGTCGATCCGGGCGAGGAGTGCGACGTGCTCGGCCAGGACGCCGACGGCAACGAGTGCCGGAGCGATTGCGTGGTGAACCGCTGCGGCGATGGCTTCGTCAATGAGACCGTGCGCGTCGGCGAAAGCGGACCGGTGGAGGAATGCGATGACGCCCCCAAGGCCCTGGCGCACATGCCGTTCGTGACGCCGACCGAGACGTCGACCTGCAACGTCGATTGCACGAAGCCGAGGTGTGGTGACGGCAAGGTGAATCGAGAGTTCAAGCCCGATACCATCCACGGCGAGCAATGCGACAATGGCGGCGACAACGCCAACGCGGCGGCGTGCACCGCGAACTGTCAGATCAACGTCTGCGGTGACCACCTGATCGGGCCAGGTGAGCAGTGCGATGACGGAGACAGGATTGACACCAACGCCTGCACCAACGAATGCAAGACCGCGGTGTGCGGCGACGGCATTCTTGGTCCCGGCGAGCAGTGCGACGACCACAACACGGCCAGCGACGACGGCTGCTCGGATCACTGCGTGATCGAGAGGTGCGGCGATGGCGTTCCGAACAACCACGAGGTCTGCGACACCGGCACCGCGAGCCAGGCCTGCAACGCGGACTGCACGACCCCGAGCTGCGGCGACGGCATCGTCAACGCGGCGTTTACGCCGCAAGGCGCCCCGGGTCCCGAGCAGTGCGATCCGCCGTCGGCGGCGGGCTGCTCGGACAAGTGCCAGTTCCAGCACTGCGGTAACGGCGTGGTCGACTCCGCCGTGGGCGAGCAATGCGACGACGGCCCGCTCAACGGCACGACGGGTCACTGTTCGGCGAGCTGCCACCGCGTCGAGTGCGGCAATGGCATCCTCGACGTCGCCGCCGGCGAGCAGTGCGACGACGGCAACAACAGCGACCACGACGCCTGCGTCAGCAACAGCACCGCCCCGGCGTCCTGCAAGATCGCCACGTGCGGCGACGGCCACGTCGAGACCGTGAACAACGTCGAGGAGTGCGACGAGGGCACCGCGCTCAACGGCCAACCCGGCCACTGCTCGGCGACCTGCCATACCGTGACGTGCGGCAACGGCTTCCTCGAGGTGGGCGAGGACTGCGACGACGGCAACCGCAGCGACGCCGACGACTGCCTGAGCAGCGGCCTCACGCCGGCGACCCAGTGCAAGCGGGCGGCGTGCGGCGACGGGGTCCGCGACGTGCTGCGCGAGGCATGCGACAACGGCCCGAACAACGGCACGGCGGGCAACCTGTGCTCGTCGACCTGCACGACGACCTGCGGCAACGGCATCCTCGACCCCGGCGAGCAGTGCGACGACGGCGCGACCGGCGCGGTGAACAACAACCAGCCCGGCAGCCACTGCAATGCGCTGTGCCAGCTCAACGTCTGCGGCGATGGCGACCCGCTGAGCGGCACCGAACAGTGCGATCTCGGGCTCGCGAACTCCGACACCGGCGCGTGCACGCTGGGCTGCAAGACCGCGCGATGCGGGGACGGCCTCATCCGGGCCGGCGTCGAGCAGTGCGACGATCCGAGCCACGCGACGAGCTGCGACTACACCGCCTCGCCGCCGGCCACCTGCCAGGTCTGCGATCCGAGCACGTGCCAGCGCATCGACGGCACGGCGCACTTCTGCGGCGACGGGATTCGCGACACACCGTTCGAGGCGTGCGACGATGGCAACGCGACGTGCGGCTCGTGCTCGCCGAACTGCGGCGTGGTGACCCTGGCAGCGGCGAAGGGCTTCATCTTTGCCGCCGCGGGCAAAGATCTCGTCGTCCAGAACGTCATGACCCCCAACGACACGTTCCAGCTGTCCGATGGCTTCACCAGCCGAACGTTCGAGTTCTCGACGGGGACGGTCACCGGCACCAACATCAAGATCGCGTTCGACCCGGTGGCCGATGACAACGGCGACATGGCGCAGAAGATCGCCGACGCGATCAACAGCGCCACCGGCTTGCAGGTCGCCGCAACCCGGGTGCTGGGGATCGTGATCCTCGAGGATGTTCGGTTCAGCTCGCTGGGCAACGGTACGACCTTGACGCCGCGGCTGAGCGAGACGGTTGCGACCCCCAACTTCGCCGTGATCGACATGGCGGGCGGCGCGGGTGGTAACTGCCTGGGCGGCACCGCATGCGCGAGCGACGACGACTGCGCGTCGGGCGACTGCAACTCGACGACGCATCTGTGCTTGTGAGCTGACCGCCCCGCAACACGATTCATCGTGCGGTGCGGCTCGCCGCGCCAGCCGCTGCGCGAGTCGCGCGATAGCCGCACCGCAGCACGCTGCTTCCTTCGTGCTGCGGTGCTCGCCGCGCCGCGGCAATAGCTTCCTTGTCAGCTAGCCGCACTGCGGCAATGCAGCAATGTAGTTCGCGGGTGAGCAAACCGCTATTGACAAGGTTTTCGGCCTGTGTCAGGTTCATTTCACCTTCGGTAATCGATTACCGAAGGAGCTGTTTTCGCTGGAAATACATAAACAATTTCAGCGTTATATGGCCGGTAATCGATTACACAAAACACGCGGACACGGTAACACGGACCCGAGTCGGGCGACCGACTCCAGCGAAGGAGTACGCGACATGGGCGCAACGCGAGAACGTGTGCAACGCGTGGGCGGTTTCCTGGCCGCGATGGTGATTCCCAATATCGCCGCGATCATCGCGTGGGGGCTCATCACGGCGATGTTCATCCCGACCGGCTGGCTGCCAAACGAGAAGTTCGCCCAGCTGGTCGGCCCGATGATCCGGTTCCTGCTGCCGATCCTGATCGGGTACACCGGCGGCAAGCTGGTCTACGACACGCGCGGTGGCGTGGTCGGGGCGGCCGCCACCATGGGCATGGTGGTTGGCACGGACATCCCGATGTTCCTCGGCGGCATGATCATGGGCCCGCTGGGCGGCTGGCTGATCAAGAAGGTCGACGAGGCCATCGAGGAAAAGATCCCGGTCGGCTTCGAGATGCTGGTGAACAACTTCAGCGCCGGCATCCTCGCCCTGGTGCTCGCGTTGCTCGGGCAGCTCGCGGTCGGCCCATTCGTGGAGAGCGTGAGCAATGCGTTCCGAGGGGGGGTCGACACGTTGATCGCAAATCGCCTGTTGCCGCTCGCTGATATCATCATCGAGCCGGCCAAGGTCCTGTTCCTCAACAACGCGTTGAATCACGGTGTCCTCGCGCCGGCGGGCGTCGCGGAGGTGGCGGAGCAAGGCAAGGCGATCCACTTCCTGCTCGAGAGTAATCCCGGACCGGGGCTGGGCCTGCTGATGGCGTTCTACGTGTCCGGCAAGGGGCTGCTCAAGCAGTCGGCGCCGGGCGCCATGGTCGTGCACTTCCTGGGCGGCATCCACGAGATCTACTTCCCGTACGTGCTGGCACACCCGATCATGATCGTCGCGATGTGGGCCGGTGGCATCGCCGCGGACTTCTGCTTCGTCGTCCTGCACGCCGGGCTGGTGGCGACGCCGTCACCCGGATCGATCTTCGCCTACCTCGCCGTGATTCCGAAAGGCGGACACGTCGCGGTGCTCGCCGGTGTGTTCGTCGGCGCCGCGGCGTCGTTCCTGGTCGGCTCGGTCATCTTGAAGCTATTCCCGGTGCGCGAGCTGGCGACCGACGAGGAATCCGCGTCGGCGCCGATCGCGACCGTCGCTGCGTAACCAAGGAGGCGCGTCATGGCCGTTTCGATTCCGTCCGGACAGGTGGATACGATCATCGTTGCGTGCGAGGCCGGCATGGGCTCGAGCGTGATGTCCGTCAATGCCCTGAAGAAGAAGCTCAAGGCCGCCAAGCTCGACAAGGTGAAGGTGTTGCACAAGCCGGCGCGCGCCGTCACCCCGGATGCGCAGGTCGTGGTCGTGCACCGCGGGCTGGCCGGTGTGGTCCGCAAGCAGGCGCCCAACGCCGTGGTCATCGCGTTCGACCAGTTCCTCAATGATCCGGTGTTCGACGCGCTGGTGAAGACGCTCGCGTCCGGCGCCGACGTCATGGAGAGCACCTAGCCATGCTGGTCCTCACGCCCGACCTGGTCCAGCTCGGCGCCGCGGCAGCCGACAAGACCGAAGCGATCCGCCAGGCCGGCGAGCTCCTGGTACGCGCCGGCTGCGTCGCGCCGGCGTACGTCGCCGGGATGCACGCCCGCGAGCGCACGATGTCCACGTACCTCGGGTCCGGGGTCGCGATTCCGCACGGCACCTACGACGACCTGTCGCTCGTGCGCCGCACCGCGATCTCGGTGCTCCAGGTGCCGGCGGGCGTGGAGTGGGAGCCTGGTGAGATGGCCTATCTGGTGGTCGGGATCGCGGCCGTGGGCGACGAGCACATCGACGTGCTGGCCCGGCTCGGCCAGGTCGTCGAGGACGACGCCGTGACCAAATGGCTGTTCGCGGCGACCGATCCGGATGCCGTGGTGGAGTGCCTGAGCCACCCCGCCGCCGACGAGGCGCCGTGATGACCGGGTGCCGTCGCGTCGTCGCGCTGGCTGCAGGGTGCACACGTGGAGCGCTGCCATGAGCGTCGGCGTCGAGCTGGTCATCCACAACCAGACCGGACTCCACGCGCGACCCGCCCGCGAGTTCGTCAACCTCGCGAAGCGGTTCCAGAGCGAGATCCTCGTGTACCACGGCGCGAAGCGAGCCAATGGCAAGAGCCTCGCCTCGCTGCTCACGCTGGGCGTGAAGCCGGGCAGCACGATCCGCATCGAGACCGCCGGCACCGACGGCGACGAGGCGATGCAAGTGCTCTCGGCGGCGGTGGCCGCCGGGCTCGGCGAGAACGTCGCGCACGCCGCGCACCCGGCGCCTGGGCAGGCAGCCGCGCCCCCGGCGCCTGCTGCGGCCCCGGCACCCGCCGCCCACGCCGCGCCTGCCCGCGCGAAGACCGTTCGCGCCCCAGCTCCGGCGGACGACCGGCTCCGCCGCGGGGTCTCGGCTGCCCCGGGGCTCGCGATGGGGCCGATCTTTCAGCTCCGATCGGCGCATGCGCAGGTCAGCGATGCCGCGGCGTCTCCGGCCGAGGAACGGGCCCGGCTCGACGCGGCGCTCGCGAGCGCTCGCGCGGAGCTCGCCGCCGTGCGCGACCGGCTCGCCGGGCGGGGCGCCGTCGACGAGGCCGGCATCTTCGATGTCCACGCCGATCTGCTCGACGACCCCGAGCTCGTCACCGCGGTGCGGCGGCGGGTCGATGGCGGGGACGGCGCGGCGCGGGCGTGGAAGACCGTGCTCGACGAGCGCGCCGCCGTGATGGCCGGGCTCGCCGATCCGCTGCTGGCCGCGCGCGCCGGCGACTTTGTCGATGTCGCCGAGCGCGTGCTCCGGCTACTCGCCGGTGGCCGCGACGTGCCTGACGCGCTCCCTGATCACCCCGTGATCATCGTGGCGCGCGATCTGTCGCCGTCGCAGACCACCGCGTTCGAGCCGGGGCGCGTCCTGGCGATCTGCACGGCGGCCGGGGGGCCCACCTCGCACGCCGCGATCCTGGCGCGCGCGCTCGGGTTGCCCTCCGTGGTGGGCGCCGGCGACGACGTGCTCGGGTGGGCGAACGGCACGCCCGTCGTGCTGAACGGCGACACCGGAACCGTGATGCGCGATCCAGATCCGATCGAGCGGGCCCAGACCTCCGCTCAGCAGGCGGCGCACGCCGTCCGCGCGTCCGTCGAACAGCGCGCTGCGTCCGAGCCGGCGGTGACCACCGACGGCCACCGCGTCGAGGTCGCGGCCAACGTCGGCAGCGCCGCGGAGGCCCGCCGCGCGGCGGCCGCCGGCGCTGAAGCCGTGGGCCTGCTCCGCACCGAGTTCCTGTTCCTGGACCGAGCGCTGCCACCCAGCGAGGACGAGCAGCGCGAGGTGTACGCCGCGGCCGCCGCGGCCCTCGGCGGCAAGCCCGTCATCATCCGCACGCTCGATGTCGGGGGCGACAAGCCCCTGCCCTATCTGCCGCAGCCGCCCGAGGCCAATCCCTTCCTCGGCGTACGCGGCCTGCGGCTGTGCCTGGAGCGGCCGCACCTGCTGCGCGAGCAGTTCCGCGCGATCCTTCGGGCCGCCAGCGCGGGTCACCTCCGCATCATGCTGCCGATGGTCGCGGACGTGGGCGAGCTGCGCGCGGCCCGCGCCGTGCTCGACGAGGTCGCCGCCGAGGTGTCCGGCCCCGCGCTGGAGGTCGGCATCATGGTGGAGGTCCCGTCCGCGGCGATCCTCGCGCACGCGTTCGCCCCCGAGGTCGACTTCATGTCGATCGGCTCGAACGACCTCACGCAGTACACCTTGGCCATGGACCGCACCCACCCCACCCTCGCCGCGCGGGCCGACGGCCTGCACCCGGCGGTGCTCCGCTTGATCGACATGACCGCCCAGGCCGCGCACGCGCACGGCAAGTGGGTCGGGCTGTGCGGCGAGCTGGGCGCCGATCCGGTGGCGGTGCCGATCCTGGTGGGCCTCGGGGTCGACGAGCTGTCGGTGAACGTGCCGGCGATCGCCGCGGTCAAGGCGCGCATCCGCGCGCTGTCGTTCGAACAGGCGCGCGAGCTGGCGGCCCGCGCGCTGCGTTGCTCTACCGCCGACGAAGTCCGAAGGAAGGCGAACGCATCATGACCAATGCATATGACCGTTACCGGAGCCTCGAGGCGCCTGTGCCCGCCCAGACCTGGGCGTGGAACGTGTACGGCGCGGGGCTCGAGAACATCGGCCGCGACGGCAAGCCGGAGCGCTTCGAGGTCGCCGATCCGGGTCCCGACCAGCTGCTGGTTCGCGTCGACGCGGTCGGGATGTGCTTCTCCGACGTGAAGCTCATCAAGCAGGGCAGCAAGCACCCCAAGCTCTACGATCGCGATCTCGCGCGCGAGCCCACGCGGCTCGGTCACGAGGTCGCGCTCACGGTGATGCGCGTCGGCGCCGCGCTCGAGGGTCGGTTCCAGCCTGGCCAGCGGCTCGCGCTCCAGCCCGACATCTATCAGCAGGGCCGGAGCACGGCGTACGGCTACACGATCCCGGGGGGGCTCACCCAGTACCACCTGATGGGCCCCGAGGTGCTCGACGCCGAGGGCAAGAGCTACGTGCTGCCGCTGTCGGGCGATCTCGGCTACGCGGAGACCGCGCTGACCGAGCCGTGGGCCTGCGTCGAGGCGGCCTACACGCAGCGGCGCCGGCTCGAGCCCAAGCCCGGCGGCGTGATGTGGATCGTCGGCCGGCATGGCGACCACACCGCCTACCACTGCACGACCGGGCTCGCGGCGCCGGCGACGTTCGTGCTCACCAACGTCCCACTGACGCTGGCGGCGGATGTCGCCGACCAGGCGCGCACGCGCGGTGCCACGGTGATCATCGCCAACGGGGTCGGGCCCGAGGGCTACGCCGAGCTTCGCGCTGCGCACACCGCCGGGGTGGGCTTCGACGACGTCATCGTGCTGGACCCGCGCTCTGCCCTCGCGGTCGGGGAAGCGGCCAAGATGGTCGCGCGCCGCGGGACGTTCAACGTCGTGAGCGACGCGCCGCTCGACGGGCCGGTTCAGGTCGATGTCGGGCGCATCCACTACGACTACATCGCGTTTCTCGGCAACCGCGGCCCCGACGCGGGGGCGTCCTACGGCGAGGCGCGCAATCGCTGCGAGCTGCGGCCCGGTGGCGTCGCGCTGTTCATCGGCGCAGCCGGCCCGATGGGCCAGATGCACATCCAGCGCGCCCTCGAGCTCGCCGACGGCCCCGCCGTGTTGATCGCATCGGATACCAACGCGGCCCGGCTCGCGGCGACGGTCGAGCGGCTGGGACCGCTCGCCGAGCAGCGCGGGCGCACGCTGGTGCCGGTCGGCCCGGGCGAGCCGCTCGGTGCGGTGGTCGCGCAGCACAGCGGGGGCCGAGGCGCGGACGACGTCATCATCTCGGTGCCGGTGGGCGAGGTCATGGCCGAGGCGGCCACCCACATGGCGCCGGACGGCATGCTCGTGCTGTTCGCCGGGGTCGCCAACGGCACGTACGCGCCGCTCGATCTGGCCAAGGTCTTCCTCCACGGTGCGCAGTACACCGGGACGTCGGGATCGGCGCTGGCCGACCAGGCGGTCGTGATCGGCAAGACCCTGGGCGGCACCCTGTCGCCGGCGCGCTCCGTGGGCGCCGTGGGGGGCCTCGAGGCGGCGGTGGATGGGATGCGCGCGATGATCGACGGGCGGTTCGCCGGCAAGGTCCTGATCTTTCCCCAGGTGCGCGGGCTCCCGCTCACCGCCATCGATGACCTGGCGCGCACCGAGCCCGAGGTCGCGGCGCGGCTCGGACCGGGGGGCGTGTGGACGGCCGAGGCCGAGGCGGTCCTGCTCGAGAGGTACTGGACGCCGTGATCTACACCTTGACGCTCAATCCCGCGGTCGACCGAGAGCTGTCGGTCCCCGTCATCGCGTTCGGCGAGGTCCTGCGGGCCACCGCCCACCGCGTGGATTGGGGCGGCAAGGGGTTCAACGTCTCGCGGGCGCTGCGCGCGCTGGGCGGCGAGAGCATCGCGCTCGGCTTCGTCGGCGGGTTCGCCGGCCAGATGATCACCGCCGGGCTGCGGGATCTCGGGATCGCCGTCGCGTTCGTGGACATCGCTGGCGAGACGCGCACCAACGTGACCGTCGTCGATGGCGAGCGTCACCTCAAGGTCAACGAGGCCGGACCCGCGATCACCGCGGCAGACGAGGCGCTCCTGATCGACAAGATCCAGGCGCTCGCCAAGCGCGGCGACTGGTGGGTCCTGTCTGGCAGCGTGCCGCCGGGAGCGTCGCCCGACGTCTACGCCAAGGTCATCCGGATCGTGCAGTCGGCCGGCGCCCATGCGGTGCTCGATGCCAGCGGCCCCGCGCTGGCGCTGGGCTGCGCCGCGGCGCCGTTCCTCGCCAAGCCCAACGCGGAGGAAGCCGCGGAGCTCACCGGCCGGCCGATCGATACCGCCGAGGCGGCACGCAGCGCCGCCCGCGAGATCCATGCGCGTGGCGTGTCTCGGGTGGTCGTTTCGCTCGGCAAGCGCGGCGCCGTGCTCACCGACGGACGATCGGACTGGATGGCCCGACCGCCGGCGGTCGTCGAGCGTAACCCGGTCGGCGCCGGCGATTCCATGGTCGCCGGCCTGGTCTGGGGGTTATCCCAGGACATGCCGATCGAGCACGCGCTGCGCTGGGCGGTCGCGAGCGGCGCCGCCGCTGCCAGCCTGGGCGGCACGTCGTTCGCGGGCCGCGCTGCGGTGGCCGAGCTCGAGCGCCTCGTGGAGGTCCGCTCGTTCGACGACGAGCCGGCTGTTGCGACCGAACGGCAGCACGCGAGGAGCCAGCCATGAGCTACGCCGTGAAGGACACCAAGGAGCTTCCGCGGTCGGCCGCCGACGTGCTCGCCGCCGCCGCCGAGATCGTCAGCCAGCTCGGCGGCAAGCGACCCAAGAAGGATCCCGACGTGGCGGGCCAGCTGCAGGTCGACTTCAACAAGGAGGTCGGCGGCCAGGCGTTCGCCAATCGCGTGCGGCTGATCATCCGCGTCGCGGCAGCCGATGCCGCGCGCTGCACGACCTCGGCGGAGGCCTATCCGGTGGATCCCCTCGGAAACCGCCTGCAGTTCGGCGTGATCGGCGAGCCCGCCAGGCTGGTCGCCAGCGCGTTCTGGAACCGGCTCGAGACGCGGCTCGGGCGCACCGCTGGATGACGATGTGCCGGATACGACCGTCAATCGGCTTGGACGATGACGCCGACCTCGAGATCGACGTTGACCCTGCGGGCGATCGGGTCGTGCTCGGGACAGCGTCGACGTCGAGATCAACGAACCCTGCCGCGTGCTACCGTTGCTGGCGCGGCCCAGCCATGCGGCGGTGACCGCGCAAAGCAAGCATGGCGCAGATCCGGGACGTAGCAGCGCGGGCGGGCGTGTCGGTTGCCTCGGTCTCGCGGGTGCTGTCAGGGCACCCCGGCGTGGGCAAGGACATCCGGCGCCGCGTGCTCGGCGCCGTGAAGGCGCTCGACTACCGGCCTGACCTCGCCGCGCGCCGGCTCCGGTCGCGCCGGACCGACACCATCGGCCTGGTCGTGGCCGACATCCGCAACCCGTTCTTCACCGAGGTCAGCCGGGCGGTGGAGGACGTCGCGTACGCCCGGCGCATGCGGCTCATCCTGTGCAACACCGACGAGGATCCGGAGCGCGAGGCGTCCTGCCTCGAGCTCATGCGGGATGAGAATGTCAGCGGCGTCATCCTCGCGCCGTCGCAGCGGCTGCTGTCCGGGTTTCGCGCCGATGGCTATCCGTTTCCCCTGGTGCTCGTCGATCGCTGCGATCCGGACACGGTGGCCGACGCCGTCGTGCTCGACAACGTCGAGGCGGCCCGCGCGCTCACCACCCACGTCATCGAGAGCGGCCACCGGCGGATCTTGTTCCTGCACGGCGCCAGCAGCGCGACCGGGCGCCAGCGGCTCGAGGGCTACGCCGCCGCGATGGCCGCGTACGGGCTCGCCGCCGAGTCGGTCGGGGTGGCGCCCGTGGTCGACCGGTCGCGCGAGGTCGCGCGGGTGCTGCTCGCCCGGCCGTCGCTGCCGGACGCCGTCCTGGCCTCGAGCGGGCTCATCCTGCTCGGGCTCACCCAGGCGCTGCGCGACGCCAGCCGCAGCGTCCCCGGCGACGTCGCGATCGCGGGGTTCGACGACCTGCCGTGGACCCGGCTGGTCGATCCAGGCCTGACCGTGATCGCGCAGCCCACGTACGACATCGGCCGAACCGCCGCCGAGCTGCTGATGCAGCGGATCTCGGATCCGGACCAGCCGGCCCGCCGGGTCGTGCTCCGCGGCGAGCTGGTGGTGCGCGGCTCGACCGCCGCGGCGAACCGCGCGCGCCCACCCAGCGACGCCCGCAAACGCGATCACCAGTAGGCCGTGGTGCGACGCGCGACGAGGTACGGCCGGACCACGCCATCGGAGCCGGGCAGCCGGGCGACGACGTGGAGCATGTCCCGGCCCGCCGGGAGCTGCAGCGCGCCGGTCGCGTCCGCGGCCGGCGCTGGACCGGCCGGGACACCATCGCGATAGATCGCGAGCGATGCGCCGGCGAGCGCGGGCTCCGCGGCGAGCGGGAGCCGGCCGGTGCTCGGGATTGCGACGCACCGGCTGGTCCACGCGCCGTCGACGAGCTCGCCGAGCACCCCGACGTCATGCGCCACGAGGCGGGCGGGCGCCGGATAGGCAGGCACCTCGAACACGGTGACGTAGATGCGTACCCCGCGGATGCCCAGCGCGGGATAGCGGCGGATCAGCTCGTCGCGCACGACGACGGTGCGCGCGCGCAGCGCGGCCATGTCGGTCTCGCGGTGCAGCGTGCGGAACGCGTAGTCGCGATCGATGTCGGCCTGGATCTGGGGCGCGATCGAACGATCGGTGACGAGCTCGATCCGCCCGGCGACCAGCTCGTAGGCGCGGTGCTCGGCATACGGGCGCCTCACGCGCATCGTCGCGAACATCGGGAACCGCGAGAACGGAAACGTGCGCAATGCCTGGTCGAGCCCCGGCGTCAACGAGATCACGAGATCGAGCACCACGAACACCGCGGCGAACACCGACGCTGCGCGCGGCACGCGGGCCGGCACGCCGAGCGCCGGTGGGGTACGCGTGATCCAGCCCCACAGCCGATCCCAGTCGATGAACACCGCCGCGAGCGGAAACCAGCTCGGGTTGGCGAAGTCCATCACGACATCGAGCGCGGCGACCTCGAGCACGAAGCACAGCGCGGCGAGCGCACGCAGCCGCGGCCGGTTCACGAACACGATCGCGACCAGGGGCATCGCCTGCGAGATCAAGTTGAGCAGCGCGGCGCCCTGGTAGCGCCACGAGCGCGCGAGCAGCCAGTCGACGATCGCCGGTCGATCGACCACGCCGATCAGGTCGTAGCGGGTGACCAGCTGGAGCCGCAGGTTGTCCGACATCGCCCAGTGCAGGCCACCGGAGCGCAACTTCAGGATGCACGCCGACAGGAACATCAAGCCGACCGCGAGCTGCACGAGACGCAATGACCACTGGTAGCTCGCGCCGGTGGGCAGCTGGCGCCGGCCGCGCCGCAGCACCGCATCGATCGCGAACGCATCGCCACCCCTCGCACCGACGAACGCGATCAACCCGAGCAGCACGACGTTGAGATCGTGCGACCACGACGGCTGGTAGCTCATTGCCTGCGACGCCACGATCAACATGCCGAGCGCCGCGGCGAGCGTGGCCGTCCGCGTGTACCAGCCGACGAGCATCGCGAGCGCGCCCGCGTAGGCGACGATCCCCGCGAGGTCGATCGCGATCGCCGGCGGCGGCGACCGCAGCAGCAGCAGGATGCCGACGGGGTGATACACGCCCGCCGACATCTGCTCGGGGTGATCGACCGCAGGCATGCCGCGGATCCGACCGAGCAACAGGAGCGCCGAAATCGCCAGCGCGACGCGCACCACCGCCGCGGCGATCCGCCCTCCAGGCGCCGACCAGTAACGTGTCCACCACCCCATGTGCGGACCGACCCGTCAGCCGTCCTGCGCGCGTCGCGTGGATCGCGCGCTCGATATGAACTGCACGTGCGGTCATGGGCACCCGCGCTCGCAATGTTTCACTTCCGATCGATTTCGGCGACGCGCCGAGCGCGATCGATCCGCGCACGCGACGGTGGCGCGATCCCTACCGACGCGCACGCGACGGTGGCGCGTCCCCACCGACGCGCACGTGACGGTGGCGCTGATCCCTACCGATCAGCGCACGTGACGCTGACGCCGATCTCGATCGATCCGCGCACGTGACGCTGGCGCGATCCCTACCGACGCGCACGTGACGCTGGCGCGATCCCTATCGACGCGCACGTGACGCTGGCGCTGATCCCTACCGACGCGCACGTGATGCCGGCGCGATCCTACCGACGCGCACGTCACGCTGGCGCTGATCCCTACCGATCAGCGCACGTGACGCTGGCGCGACCCTACCGACGCGCACGCGACGCTGGCGCTGATCCCTACCGATCAGCGCACGTGACGCTGGCGCTCGACACGTTCGGCCAGACCGCGAAACCGGCCGTGCGGAAACCGCTGCACGTACTGATCGGCGAGCGCGAGCGCAGCCCCGTCCCCCGCGGCCGCGCTCGCTTCGATCGACAACGCGAGCGCCTCCTCGGCGAGGTCGCCGCCGGGGAATCGAGTACGGTACTCGTCGAGCTGGCGCAGCGCACCGCGCGCATCGTGGCCCTGGCGCAGCAAACGCAGCGCGCCCAGCACGAGCTCGGCCTCGGCGGCGGGCGTGCTCGGTCGTCCGGGTTGCGGCTTCGTGACGGGAATCCGCACGGAGCCCGCGTCCGGCGGCATCGCCAGCGACCGGCCTGGCGCGCGGGGCGCCGCCGGTGCGAGATCCGGCCCGGTCGCCGGCGGCACGAGCGCCGGCCCGGTCGCCGACGGCAGCTCCGGGATCGGGCCCGGCTGACGGCGTGCCACCTCGGGCCCGGTCGCCGGCGCCAGCTCCGGGATCGGGCCCGGCTGACGGCGTGCCACCTCGAGCCCGGTCGCCGGCGCCAGCTCCGGGATCGGGCCCGGCTGACGGCGTGCCGGCGGCGCGACTTCAGTCGCCGTCGCCGGCGCCGCGCTCGGTTCCGGCGCCCGCCGCGGAGCGATCTGCGCAGCGATCGCGGCCGGGGCGACCGTTCGTGCCGGGATCGACGCGGGCTCGGGCTGCGTCGCGGCCCCCGGAGGAGCGACCGTCTCGTCCGGAGCGGCCGGCGGCACGAGTCCGGGCGGCGAGACCGCGAGCGCGGGTGCTTCGATCACGGGCGCGGGCACGGGCGCGGGCACCGGCGCGGGCACCGGCGCGGGCACCGGCGCTGGCACCGGCGCGGGTGCTTCGAGCGCAGGCGCTGGTGTGTCGAGCGGCGAGCTCGGGGCGGGACCCGGCGCCGCGCCGCGCGAGGGATGCGCGATCCTCTGCTTCGTCTCGTCGACCGACACCGCCGATGATGACTGCGCGAGCCGGTGCACCGACGCAAGCTTGCGCACCCCCGCGATCGCCATCGGAAGCAACGCCAGGAGCACCAGCGAGACGAGCACCAGGCGCAACACCCGACGCGAGCGGTGCTGGCGCTCGGCCAGCGCGCTCCGGATACGCTCCTGCGCGCCCGGCGGCGGATCGAGATCGGTCGCCGCCCGGACGAGCTGCGCCAGCTCGGCGACCGCGGGATCGCTGGCATCGGTGAGATCGCGCAGGCGCTCGGTCACAGATCGCCCTCCGCGTGCAGTTGCGCCACCAGCGCGATCATCGCCTTGCGAGCGCGGAACAGATGCGTCCGCACGGTCGCGGAGGGGATCCGCAGGAGCCCAGCGATCTCGTCACCGCTCAACCCACCGACCTCGAACAGCAAGAACGGCTCCCGCCAGCGCGGGTTGAGCTGATTGACCAGATGATACAGTCGCGCCTCCTGCTGCTTGCGCGCCAGCTGATCGTCCGATCCGTCCGCCGATGACGCGAAGTCATCGGGGTTCACGTCGCGGACGCGAGAGAACAGGTGGCGGAACCAGGCGCGGCGGCGATGATCGCGCACCGTCAACTGTGCGATCCGATACAGCCATCCCCCCAGGTTACCCCCATCGAACCGGTCGAGCTTGCGCTGGACGACGATGAACACCTCCTGGGCGAGATCCTCGGCCTCGATGTTCGGGCCCCCGAGCGCGCGGATCCAGCGGTACACCGGCCGGAACCACTGCTGGTACACCGTCGCAAAATCGAGCACCCCGGACTCCGACATGTCGGCGGGTTCCAGGGTCATCGACGCGAGCGTGGTGTCTTCGCCGTTCAACCTCGGTCCTTCGGCTTCCTCATGGGCGCGCGGGGCAGAAATGTTTCACGGGATCTCGATCATCAGTCCCGCGCTCCCCGCGAGCCAGCGCGTCGGCATGCCGGGATACTCGGGAGACGCATCGGACAAGAACGCGGAGGCCGGACGCGGCACGTACGTGCCGGTGACCGCGGTGAACACACCGTAGCTCGGCCGGACCCACAGCTCGAGGCGCGCCGACAGCCGCAGATCGGCCTCCAGGCGAACGGATCGGTGGTGCTTGTCGATCCCGCGCGTCCGCTGGACCACGACACTGGGGCCGAGATCGACGGCCGCGGCGACCGGGCCCAGACGGTATCGGAGACGGCCCGCCAGATCGATCGGGATCCGCTGCACGAGCACGGTCTGTTCGAACACGCTCCACGACACCAGCGCACTGCCGATCACGATGCTCAGGTTGTCGCGCCCGATCGCCAGCCGCGCCGGGCTCGAGCTCGCCCACCGCGCCGTACCGTGGCGCCATCCGTACTCGGCAAGGCCGCCCGCCTCGAGGCGCGCGGTGATCTCCGAGCGCGACGCCGTGGCGGGCCTCGGGGGCGAGCCGGCCGGCCCGACCGGCGTGGCGGCGGACGGCTCGGGGCTCGCGATCGCCGGTGGCTGAACGGACAGCGCCACCACGATCGCGACCTTGCGGGCCCGCTCCTCGCAATTCGCCGTGGCGTCGAGCAGCGTGCGCATCACGCCGCCGACCATGGCGCGGTAGCTGGCGCTGCCGTCGCTGACCACGATGACGCCTTCAACCCCGGCGAGGCTGGGCACCGCATCGTCGACGATCGCGACGTCGGGCACCGCCTCCGTGATCGCGGAGATCACGGAGGGCCGAGACGGACAGGCGCCGACCGACACCACCGCGATCCGACGCTGAGCCGCCGAGACCTCGGCACGGGCGGGGACAACATATGCGATCACGGCCAACGCTGCGAGACAACACGAGCGGCCCACGGGGCCGGCAATATGCGCCGGCCGGCCGGCGATTGCGAGCCACCCGGAAATCGTTCCGCTCAGTGGTGGTCGCGCGATCAGCTCGGAGCCGAAGCCCCGCCAGGCCGGCCAGCGGCGATGGTAAGACCTGCGCCATGCAGCTTTCGACATTGAAGATCATCGTCACCGGCGGCGCACAGGGTATGGGCGCGCACTTCGTTCACCGGCTCGCCGAGGCCGGTGCCCAGGTCGCCGCGGGCGACGTCAAGGAGGACGGCCTCGCCGCCGTCGTCGAGGCCACGCGCGGGCTGCCCGGCAAGGTCCACGTGCGCAAGCTCGACGTCTCGAGCGAGGCCGAGGTCGGCGCGTTCGTCGACTGGGCGTCCGACGCGATGGGCGGGCTCAACGGCCTGGTCAACAACGCCGGGATCCTGCGCGACGGCCTGCTCGTGAAGAAGGACCGGACGACCGGTCAGGTCACCAAGCTGAGCAAGGACCAATGGGACGCGGTGATCGGCGTGAACCTCACCGGCGCGACGTTCATGGTGCGTGACACCGTCGCCAAGATGGTCGCGACCGAGCAGAGCCCCGGCGTGATCGTCAACATGTCGTCGATCGCGCGCCACGGCAACCGCGGCCAGTCGAACTATGTCTCGGCCAAGGCCGCGCTCGCCGCCAACACCGTGACGTGGGCGCGTGAGTTCGCGGCGTTCGGGATCCGGGTCGGCGCGATCGCTCCCGGGATGGTCGAGACGCCGATGACCCAGGGCATGAACCAGAAGGCGCGCGACGCGATGGTCGCGCGGATCCCGGTGGGCCGGATCGGCGTCCCCGAAGATCTCTGGCTCGCCGTGAAGTTCGTGCTCGAGTGCGACTACTTCAACGGCCAGACGATCGACGTTGACGGTGGTCCGGCGTGAGCTCGACCCGGTTGGTGCGAACATCGAGCGCTGGAACATCGGAACACGCCGTCGCACAAGCACCAGTCCCCGGGAGCGACCGTCCGCCGGCTCGAGCGTGCCTTGCAGCTCCGACCGCTCGATATAACAACCCACCAGCACCTGGCCGAGGCGCACCGCCAGCTGCCTCTCCGGCTGCCCCGAGATGACCGCCGGGCGGTCTGCGATCAGAACGACTGGTTGATCCGCAGGTAGAACAGGCGGCCGACGAAGTCGTACGCCGACGGGTCGGCGTTGAGCGTGCTGCCGTTGTAGATCGTCGGCGGCTCGGCGTTGACCACGTTGTTCACGCCCACGACGATCTTCATGGCGCCCGCCGGGTTCTTGAACGCGTAGTCGGCGAACAGATCGCCGGTGGCGTACGCGCTGACGTGGCGGCGGAGGTTCTCCGCGTTGTTGCAGTTGTCGTTATCGCATTCCTCGAACCCGTTGATGAAGCGCAGGTTCCCGCCGGCACCGAGGCCCGACGGATGCGACCAGAACGTCTGCAGGTTGAGCTTCCAGTCGGGGTTGACGCCGAGGTCGTAGAAGTTCCGGCCGTGCAGGATCTGCTCCTTGCCGGTCGCGGGATCGACCGTGCCGGTATCGATGTTGTACTTGAACAGGTACGTGCCCTCGAACGCGTGGCGGAACGTACCGAAATCGTTCTTCCACGAATAGGCGGCCGAGAAGTCGAGGCCCGAGGTGGTCACCGCGCCGACGTTCTGGTTCAGGTCGTAGATGTACGAGATGACGTGCGTCGTCGGATCGCGCTCGATGTTCTTGCAGAAGCTGTCGAGCCCGCCCTGGTAGCACTGCGCCAGGATCGTCGCGACCGGCAGGCTATTGATGTTCGAGATCGCGTTGTCGATCTGGATGTGCCAGTAGTCCAGCGTGAAGGCGAGGTTGTCGATCGGCTCGTACACCCCGCCGACGGTGAGGTTCTTCGCCTTCTCGGGCGAGAGATCGGGGTTGCCACCGATCTTCGCGCGCTGCTGCGTCGTCGTGAACGTCGCCTTGCTGGACACGCCCTGCTCGTCGCACTTCGCCCGGGCGGTGGCCGACAGCGTCTTGGTCCCGCCGGCCGTGTTGCACGGATCCGTGAGCGCGACCTGGGTGTCGCCCTGCCCGGAGAACAGCTCGTTGACGGTCGGGGCGCGGAATCCGTTGCCGTAGGTACCGCGCAGCGCGAGACCGCCCGCGGTGCGGGCCAGCGCGCTGATCTTGCCGGTCACGCCGGAGCCGAACGTCGAGTAGTTGTACGCGCGACCGGCGGCGTCGATCTCGAGCCACTTGAGGTACTCGAGGCCGGACACCGGGACGATCGACAGCTCACCGAAGCCCTCGGTCACGTGATACGAGCCGACCGTCGGGGCGCTGGCGTTGCCGGTGGTGTCACCGGTGGCGGTCAGCGGGTCGGTCTGGCTGGCGCCCTTCTCGAACCGATAGTCGCCACCGACCGCGAGCGAGATGTCGCCATGGTTCGGCAGCTCGGCGAGCCGGCCCGCGAGCGTCGCCTGCGAGACGTGCTGCTCGTTGAGGCCGGAGTTGATGCTGGTGAACGTCAGGTAGTTGATCGCCTCGGCCGACACGTTCCCCGGGGTGAGCAGGTTGATCGGCACGCAGCCCTTGATCACGGCGCCTTGCTGGCCGCACTTCACCACGCCGTCGGAATCGAGGAAGCTCGGGCCGACCGAGGCGCGCAGGTGGCTGAGGATCAGGTCGCCGGTCGTCGTGTTGGTCGACGTCGAGCGGCCGTAGTTGTACGAGGTCTCCCACTTCCAGTCGTGGACGACCGGCAGCTCGTCGGGGAGCGACCCCTTGAGGCCGGCGACCAGGCGCATCGTCTCGACGTCCTGGTTGCCGTTGCGCGTGCCGAACTCGACGAGCCGGCGGCTGTAGTCGTTGATGACGGCGTGGAACGGGTTGTAGTAGCTGTCCGCGGAGATCGGCGCGCTCAACCCCGCGCTCGAGATCGGCTCCTCGGCGAGCTGCTGCTCCGACTTGCGGCCGTTGTACTGCGCCTCGTAGAACGCATCGACGCCCTTGGCGACCTCGTAGTGGCCGTTCGAGAACAGGTTGACGCGGCTCGACGGCGTCACCACGTAGTTCAGGGTCTGGAAGTTGTACGCGTCGTTGAACGCCGTCCCGGTCGCCGGGATGAAGTCGCGGAACCCGCCGTTGCCGTCCGCCGTACAGAGGTCGGCCGTGCAGCCGGGCACGTTGAGCACCTTGTTGCCGTCGCTGTCGACCGTGTTGATCTTGCCCGTCGGGATGGACCCCGAGCCCTGCAGCGTCGCCTTGCCGGTCTCGTAGTCGTAGCCGGACGTGCTCGCCGAGAACTTCCGGTCGCCGGCCATGATCTTGTACTGCTTCTGGTAGCCGGCCGAGAACGTGATGTTGCCCTTCTTCGTCGACTGGCCGGTCACGAAGCTGAGGTCGTAGTTGGTGCCGTCGCCCTTCTGCGTCGTCGAGGTGTAGGCCGACGCCTCGCTGCCGTTGAAGTTGGAGCGCGTGATGATGTTGACCACGCCGGCGATCGCGTCCGAGCCGTAGATCGCCGACGCGCCGTCCTTGAGGACCTCGACGCGCTCGATCATCGCGAGCGGGATCGTGCCGATATCGACCGAGTCGTCGGCGCCGAGGCCGCTCGCCACGACGCGGCGGCCGTTCAACAGAACGAGCGTGCGCTGGGTGCCGATGCTGCGCAGGTTGATACGGGTCGAGCCGTCGCCGCCGTTGTTGTTCTGGGCGTTGATCGCGTTGCCCTGCGCCGGGATGCGCTGGAGGATGTCACCGACGTTGGTCACGCCAGCGCTCTCGAGCTTCTCCTTGTCGACGACCGAGACCGGCGACGGCGAATCGACTTCCTTGCGGCCGATCAGCGAGCCGGTCACCGTGATGACCTCGTTCTTGGCAGCCTGATCCGCCA
>Ga0307509_10000399_pt1 | contig 72762 bp, 73 predicted proteins | sample 10_EM_MG_FD_202245 | JGI IMG/M metagenome (GOLD analysis project Ga0307509, IMG submission 202245) | Populus trichocarpa ectomycorrhiza microbial communities from riparian zone in the Pacific Northwest, United States - 10_EM | ecosystem: Host-associated > Plants > Roots > Unclassified | place...
GTGGTCGTAGTAGGGTCTTTGGACACGCAAAGTCTTTTGTCTTTTGTACTTAAGGGTCCTGTTCGCACGCAACTGTAGAGGTTAAGTAAGAGAAGAAGCAGATATCAATTTTATCGAGTTTTCCCCGTATACCTTTATACATACAATCAGTATTTGTCCGCAAGAATTTATAAGAGGTTATGAGCCCGGAGAGCGCCATCTAACCTGAGTCAATCGAGTCGAAGTATATTCCTTATCGAAGAAAGAATCCGCCAAAAGTGCACATATCAAGACTTCCGCAATGTCTGAAACACACCAAGATAGTGGGACTGGGGAGAGCACCACTTCCAGTCTAAGCAGCCCCAAGAACACGACCTCACTGACCCAGTCAATCGAAAAACTGGAAGGTTCCATGGCAACGGGCCAGAGCAACTACAATGCGTGGCGCTTCAGAATCATCCGGATTCTGAAGGAGAAAGATCTGTTGGAAGCAATCGAGTCGAGTACCGTTAGTGCAGCAAAGGACGACCAGGCCTTCACGATTATCACCCTGAATATCAAAGACTCCCAAATTCCCCACATCCAGGATGCGACTACGGCAATGGAGGCATGGACCTTTCTCAAAGAAGTCCATCAGGGTATCGGGACCAATGGGAGAATGGTCTTGATGCAGCGGTTGTGGGCACTAAAGATGTCAGAGGGGCAGGATATGGCCCAACATCTAAATCAATTTCGGGAGTTAGCTAACCAACTGCGAGGATTATCGCAAGACGGAAAAGGGCTGGACGATAGCGAACTTCTTACCATTCTGACATTGAGTCTTCCTGACTCATATGAACCTCTGGTGATGGCACTTCAGTCACGGACGGATATCATAACGTTTGATGTAATGGCCGGGAGGTTACTGCAGGAGTCAGCAAGACGGCATGTCGGTCAGGTTACTCACAAGTCACACAACAATGGCTCCATACCTGGAACCCATACGGCCTTTAGTGCCAACCGTATACCAATCCCCAGAACCGCTCCCGTGCGCACCGGATTGCCAAATTACGGAAGAGGACGAGGAGGTTTTCGGGGCGGATACAGAGGCCAATATTCAGGAAGCAGTAGCGGGCAGACATACCGGATGAACACTGGATTTGGGAGAGGACGTGGAACAGCTGGCACCAAGTGCCATTATTGTGGAAAAGAGGGCCACTGGAAAAAAGACTGTTACAAGCGCAAGACAGAAGAAAGCGGAAACGGAACGAATGGTGGAGCCAGAGAATTCACCTTTTTGGCCCGAGAAACGGTCAAGAGACCCCAGATGGGGTGGGTAATAGACTCGGGAGCAAGTCAACACCTATGCGGTAATCGAACACATTTTTCGACCTATAAGACTATTAGTGCAGAACATGAAATTACAATCGCGGACGGAAGTAAGATACAAGCCGTGGGCTTGGGAGATATTGAGATAGCCACTGAAGCTGGATGCATCACCCTGACGGGGGTATGGCATGTCCCGGATATTGGAGGGAGCCTACTGTCGGTATCAAGGATTGTTGATGCTGGTTATACAGTCGAGTTTGGTCCTGTTGCATGTTATATTAGCAAAGCCGGGATTCAAAGCAGGATTGGTGAACGATATGGTAGACTATATCACCTCACACAAGGGTTACCGACCAAGCCTGAAGAACAGACAATTGAGGCTAACCTTGGACTTACAACCAACCAATTGGGGGCCACGACACTCGGAGTATGGCACCAGAGGCTTTGTCATAGGAGCCTGGATAGTACATCAGTTAAATATATTTCCTCCAAAGTGCAGGATATGGAAGTAACGGACTCAGAAAAACCATGTTCTGCCATCTGCGGAATATGTGCTATCGGGCGGCAGCACAAGGAATCCCAAACCAAAAGCCGGGAGAAGGCAGACGAGATACTGCAGGTGGTACACTCGGACCTATGTGGTCCGATGCAAACTGTCGGGATTATTGGAGAAAGATACTTTATCACATTTGTTGATGAGACTAGCGGTCGAATTAGTCTATCCCTTTTACGTACGAAGGATGAGGCACTTACAGCTTTCCAAGCATATAGAGCACGAGCGGAGAAGAGTAGCGGTAAAGAAATTAAAGCCTTGTGGAGTGACGGTGGTGGGGAATACCTTAACAAGCAATTCCGGAAATATCTAGAGGACGCTGGAATTCAACACCAAATTAGCCCACCGTATTCGCCAGCACAAAATGGCCGCGCAGAGCGAGCTAACCGAACTATCATGGAAAATGCGCGCTGTATTCTGGAAGATTCTAAGCTGGGAAATGAATTCTGGGGACAGGCTGTACTAACTGCTGCCCATGTACACAATCATATTCCCTCCCGCAGCCATAATGATATGGCTCCACTCGAGTACTGGAATGGAAAGCCACCGGGCATTGGCCATCTGCGCATCTTCGGTTCTACAACGTGGGTTCACATACCCAAAGAAAAGCGACAGAAGCTTGATCCGAAATCAATAAAGTGTATCCTTATCAGATATGAGGAGAATGCTGGGTCCAAAGTATACAGGGTATACGATGCGGAGAAGAAGAGAATTTTTTCTTCCCGGGATGTCATAATTGACGAATCAACGGTTGCTATGCAATCCCAAACCCAAAGCGACACAACCGTTGGCTGGCAGAATGCGGCTACAACTCCAATACGCAAGGATAAAGAGCCTAGCGAGAGCGACTTTCGTCCACTAGATAGCATTATTCCCGAAGTTAGCCAAATAATACCGAGCAGTCAAATTAGGGATAGTATTACTGTCCGTCCAGCTATCACATCACAGAACACGGCAGCAAGCAGCCAATTGCCGAAAGCTACACAAGTCGCAGCGGAGGTACCAGTACCCAATCAGCCACGAAGGTCACAAAGAATCCCGAAACCCGCTGCAGTTCGGGACCTTGTCGCAAACTATGCGCTGTTTGCCGGTGCAGTTGAAGTTGAACCTGAAACTCTAACCGAAGCGCTGAGTGGACATGCAAAAGAAAAGTGGCGAGCTGCATGGCAGTCAGAACTCACCTCCTTGGCAGCCAATCAGACGTGGGTAATTGAACCGCTACCAGCAGACAGAAAGGCAATAGGATGCCGCTGGTTGTTTAGAAAAAAGGATGATGGAAGGTATAAGGCTCGGCTTGTGGCCAAGGGGTATAGCCAACAACCGGGGATTGACTATGACGAAACATTTGCACCGCTCGCAAAATTCACGACGATTAGAATTCTACTTGCACTTAGCTGCGAAAATGATTGGGAAGTAGAGGGCATGGATGTGAAAACCGCTTTCTTAAATGGAACCCTGGATGAGCGGATTTATATGGAGGTGCCCGAAGGGATAGCAATCCCGGTAAAGAAGAATGCGAATACCTATCAACCTCCGATGGCCTGTCGGCTAATTAAAGCGATCTACGGATTAAAGCAGTCCCCTAGAGCATGGTATGGGAGGATTCATACATTTCTTCAAGAACACCACTTCACCCGGAGTGATTACGACCATAGTCTATTCATCAATTACGAGAAACAAGTCATACTACTGTTATATGTAGATGACTTGCTATTAGCAGCGCCGACGAAAGAATTAATTGGTTGGATCCGCAACAAGCTGCACGACGAGTTTGAAATGACCGACCTCGGTCCCTTGAGAAACTTTTTAGGCCTAGAGATAGAGAGAAACCGAGGGGAGAGGACACTACACCTTTCGCAGAGTCAATATATACAAAAGATCTTACGTATTCATGGACTAGAGCGCTGCAATCCATCCCCAACCCCAGCAGATCCACACATCAGACTCGAGAGACCGAGCCCAGAATTTGAAGCCACAGCCGAGGCAAGGAGACAGTATCAATCAGCAGTTGGATCGCTGATGTATGCGATGCTTGGCTCGCGGCCCGATATTTCCTATGCTGTATCGAAAGTTAGTCAGTACAATAGTAACCCCGACTCAACACACTGGACGGCTGTGAAAAGAATTTTTCGATACCTAGCTGGCACACCCAACCGTGGTCTGTGCTATGGAATTCACGGCCAGGGCGCAGGGTTCACCGATGCTGATTGGGGGTCAGGGGAAGATAGAAAGTCGATAGGTGGGTATACATTCATGTTGAATGGGGCCGCCATCTGCTGGACCAGCAAGAAGCAAACTACGGTAGCATTATCCTCCACAGAGGCGGAATACATGGCTTTGACTCAGGCGGTAAAGGAGTCAATCTGGCTACAGGCTGTATTACAGGATCTTAGAGCGGGAAAGCATCGGAAAGAGATAAAGACTATCAATATCGACAATCAAGGGGCAATAGCACTTGCCAGAAATCCCCAGTTTCATGCCCGCACAAAACATCTTGATATTCAGTATCACTTTGTACGAGAGCATGTCGAGAAACAAGCAATTGTTCTTACCTACTGTCCCACTGGTGAGATGACAGCCGACATCTTCACTAAGGCACTCGCTCAGCCATCATTCATTAAACACAATCTAAATCTTGGCCTGATCGATTATTCAGCCTTCATATTACAAGGACAAACCTTACCATTAGAGAATATCCAACCGTGGACGAAAGGCAGCACACCCATGATCGAAGCCCCGGCGAGGGGTGGTATTGTTAATCGCCGGCGCTCGCGTACCTCAGCCACTCGACCACTCCTTTCATTTAGAATATGCTAGAACGTGAGCGGAGACTACACCGGTGGGTGAGTCTGGAACTCGGTGAAGAATGGCGGGGTAGTCGGTGAAGAAAGGAGGGGTAAGCGGTGAAGAAAGGCGGGGCAAGCGGTGAAGAAAGGCGGGGTAAGCGGTGAGCAAAAGAGGGGTAAGGTGGTCAGTAACCAGTGACAACAACAAAAGGGGTTATTGGATGGTTCCACAAGTGTGACGGATGGGGTGGTCGTAGTAGGGTCTTTGGACACGCAAAGTCTTTTGTCTTTTGTACTTAAGGGTCCTGTTCGCACGCAACTGTAGAGGTTAAGTAAGAGAAGAAGCAGATATCAATTTTATCGAGTTTTCCCCATATACCTTTATACATACAATCAGTATTTGTCCGCAAGAATTTATAAGAGTTTGCATCTGAGCACATATGCCGGAAGGCACCACCGCTAGAATTTCTGTTGCTTTCTCTTGTGTCTTGGTTCCTGCCTCTTTGTGCTGGCGGCCCATGGCACACATACCACATACTGTATGTTCTTCTTCCGTTTTGTCGCCAACCTCCATGTTGGCCACTTTAGATGTGATATATCTAATGTATGTTTCATCTAGGGTTTGATGGCAGAGTCGTCTATGCCATACATCGATACTTGCGCATAGTGATTGGTTCGTAATAAGTCCCAGATTGGCTTCGATCTGTTGCTGTTTCTCTTAGATAGCCTATCTATTTCTAAGATAGTATATACTCCTAAGCCTTCGCTCTAGCAGTGTCCTAACTACCGCCTTGCGCAGACTGCAGGTACTTTCACCAAACTCCACAGTATACCCAGTGCTAACCATGGAGGATACCGACATTAAGTTCCCTCCAATATCGGGAATATGCCACATGTTTGGTAACGTGATGCTAGTGACCTCTGTAACAATCTCAATTGCTCCGACTCCTTTGGCATTGATCTTTGTTCCATCTGCAATCGTGATCTCTTGGTCATTGCTAATATTGGTATAGGTTACACAATCATTCCTATTTCCATATAAGTGCTGACTAGCACCTGAGTCAATAATGAACCCCATTCCGGGTGCCGGTGGTGGATCTTCTGCTACAAAGGTAAATTCCTGTGATTCTCCTGTATTTTGATATCGGGCCTTGTCTGATCTTGGTCTATAACAGTCTTTCTTCCAGTGGCCATTTTTTCCACAATAGTGGCATCTCATTCCGGATGGTGGCCATGTCGTACCTGATCCCGAATTAGGTCGCAATCTCCGTGCCCCTACACCTGCCACATAGAAGCCCCAGGAACATCAGCAAAACCTTCCTGGCCCTCTACGGTAAATGTGAAAGCCACCCCTGCCTGCATAAGAACGAGTCTTGGATACCGGGCAGTTGGCACTAAATGCGGTTTGACTCCCCCCAAGGCTATGGTCATGTCCTTTCCGTGTTACCTTCCCGACATGTCTCCGTGCTGATTCTTGAAGCAGTCTCCCACCCATGATGTCGAAAGTGATCCCATCTGTCTGAGATTGCAGTGCCATGAGCAGCGGTTCATAGAACTCCTGTAAGCTTAGAGTCAGGATAGTGAGCAGTTCACTATCATTCATATCATTTGCTTCTGCTGATACGCCTTCCAACTGGTTGGCTAATTTTCGGAATTGATTTAGCTGTTGAACCATATCCTACCTTTCCGTCATCTTAAGTTCCCAAAGAGGCTGCATCAACACCATTTGCCCATTTGTTCCAATGCCCGGGTGGACCTCCCTGAGTGCAGCCCCGGCCTGCTTCGGTGGTATCCTATCATGAATATGAGGTATTTGAGAGTCCTCTATATTTAGAGTAATTATTGTGAATGCCTGGTCGTCCTTGCTCAAGCTGACTTCAGTATCCGCAATCGCAGAAAGAAGATTCTTTTCTTTCAGCATTCGAATGATTCTGAATCGCCAGGCGCAGTTGTTGCTCTGGCCCTTCACCATTGAGCCGTCCAACTTCTCAATCGACTGGGTTAGTGAAGTACTACGGGAATTCTTACTTTCACTCTTACTGCTGCTGCCACAGCTTTCACTTTCTTGTGTTGACATGCGGAATCCTTACATATTGTTGCGGCTGCCTGGGTACTGATGCTGGTTGGGGAAGGATGTCTGGTTGATCAGTTCTCGTTATGCTGCGCTCGCCGGGCTCATAACCTCTTATAAATTGTGATATATACCGATGATGTACCTGGACGCTTGTATGGTGAAAGAACAATGTGTATATAGAGATGGACTATTTCGTTGGCTTAAACTTGTAACAATTGTGCACGAGAGCGACTCTTAAATACAAAAAACAGCAATTACTCTTCCAGGAGTATTTCGAACAAGATCATGCCATTTTCTTCTTCTATCACGCCATCTTCTTTCCCCTTATTTCTTCACCGCTTTTCTTCACCCAAATATCATGCCATCTACCCCGCTTCTCGGACCCTTGACCGAGTTCCAGACTAAGTGGTAAGTCTTCCGATATTCTTCTAGCATCTTCCATCTTATAAAACAAATGTCAATAGCGTGGGGAAAGTCCAGTGATCAACCATGAAGAAGCGCCGGCGATTCACAAGAATGCTATCCTCCCCAGGATGCTCTATCAACTTGTATTCAGGGGTCCTTGATTTATAATTTGGCAAGCGGCTTTCAGCTCCTACTATTGCCATTCCGGTACTTTTAATCTTCCCGAGTGTTCGTTTGGACGACACTCCGACCTTCATCGGATTCCACAGCACGGTGCCCACCCTACTCCCCCCACTTTAGGCTCCTAGAATATTACCTAATTTTCCTATATTGAACCCAATCATCGTCGGATTTATTTTCTTGAAATAAAATGGCGTGCCGGCGCTGGCTTACTTTTTTCAGCATTGTATCACCACTCATATGCAATCTTTTATAAAGACTGGTCTGGGACTAGTCTAGACCGAGCCACTCGAATTAGCCAGGTCTAATCATCGACATCAACCAAGACTTACCAGCCTAGTCCTGCCTCCGAGACTTGACCGGTCGGACCATTCGGAACCCTGCTTTGGAGGAAGAATATGGAACATAAGTTTTACTGCCTGTGTACTTTGTTCACTCTTAACTTCACTCTCTACAATAAAATCAAACTAACGCTAAAGACCAGCATTTAAATATAACAATACCACATCCTTATCCTCCTATGGATCACCACACCTATCTCTATGTTCGAAGCATGTCCTTCTTCCTCCGTACACTCGGGTGATAACGAAAGAAAAGGCACTGCGGATAAAATCCTTTATTGAACATTCTTCCGTATCTGTTCCGTCTGCATATGATACTCCCCTAAACTCTAGTTCTCACTCCCTTACCGAAGCCAAGCACATCCGTCCAACAGAGAGGGAAACCGCATATTTGATTTCTGGGAAAAAAATTAATTAACCCCGCCAGGTGGGTTAGGACAACATTTATTACGACTTGAGTCGTTCCTTCGCACCATCTTCTTCTCATAGTCGCCTTCACATGAGACCAAAGCCTTATTATAGTCAAGTCCTTACCGAAATCATCCCCTACTGCGCGCGGATTTCTTGCTATGCAAAATCTACGTGTTATAATGAAGATTACTTGCTTGATCTGCTCTTCCTATAATGCCACAGCCTGGGCTCCAAGGGCAAATTCAAAACACGGTATCGAGTCTTACGGTGCTGACTATCCCCTGCGAATTTGTGTCATATGCTGGATTTCCTATAGGGATCGCGGTTAGGTGGTTTTATGCATGTCCAGTGGCATAGATATAGGGGTATGCTTTCGGGCCAATCCGTGGATGGAAAATAATATACGGCTCCAGAGTATATGGCATTGTGGCGCATGGGGACTTGGCACTTCGTGGCGGGTTGTTGTTTTCATAGCCTATGACGGTAGGCATGGTATCGGTTTTTGGGCTGGTGCTCGATGTCGTTGGGGATTAGGTGACTTATCCAGCGTTTGGTTTTCTCCTACTCTTTTCCCTTAGACATATTTTACACGAGTTGTCATGCGTGTAGGGCATAGGCTTTATGTATCGCGGAAGATTATGGGATGTCGCATGGTTCTAGATTTGTTGCGATAGCTAGGGTTTGGTTTTGTCAGGTTTGTGTTTCCTTAGACTTCATTTGAGAGTTCTGAGAGTTGTAGGGTGTTAGTTGGACTGTGATATACCGGCTGCGCGCGCTTTAGGAAAATGAGGAGTCAGAACCCTAACTTGATGAAATACTCTACCTGTGTGTATGCACCGGTGTGCTTAAAGAATACCCAGGGAGGGGTATTTAAGGTACCAGTGCAGTATGTACGTATATGTTTACCGGGGGATACCCACTCAACAGAACTGCTAATTTGGAGGTGGGAAGTGCGAGTAATTTAAATGTTCTTCTCGACTCAAAGGTTTGAACCTCGCAAGCCAGTTAGTTTGTTTTTACTTTGCGGCCCGGGGATGCTCGCGAGACAAAATTCGTTGATGAAGCCGCGGCTATTGCGAGCCCTCTGATCGCCCGCCAATAATGATGTAACCAGTGCCTAATCCACTCTGGTGTTGTCGGACCTGTCAATCGCCTCTATGGGTTTAATGTGTCGTAGGCAGGATTGCATAAGCGGTTACGTGATTGAAAAGTGGGTGGTTGACATGAAGGTTTTCTGTTATTTTAGACCATGCGAAGAACAACCTCCGGCAGTGAGAGCGTCCTGGGATTTTTCTTTTGTTAGGGAGAACTGTCCTGTAGCTTTCCATCTGTTTGTGATTCCTTCATCAAGCGAACCTAGTTAACACAGCTCTCTCATCTTAAGCCTTTCACCTTTATTTAGATCTTTTCTTCCAGTCTATTTCTCACTTCGCTATCATCCGCCCCGGACCCCCAATTGTCAAAATAGACAGCTCCCGTAAAAGAACGCCTACCCGGGAGGGCCCGCAACAGTACGATACTAGTGCAGCACTAGAGCCCTAGTCTACGAACGCCGCTGATAGATATATCCGTCATGTGAGAATCCGATAAGTAAGAGCTGCATGTTGCAACTATGATGTGAAGGATGTCATCATCGCCACCCAAGTTAGAATAGTGGCCTCATCTTCAACGCTGAATATTTTGCACTCACTCTTCTACCGAAATTCAGCCATTGAACACGGAATTGGTCTAAGTTGTTAGCTGTGCTCAGTGTACTGGCTGTGCTTGCAAGAAACTGATTCCTAATTCTTGAAAGGTAAGAGGCTCCCGATAGTATACTAATAGAGGGTTTTAGCCGACCGTGCTATCAGTGTTGTGTGCTAAATTTGAGAGCTAATTTCGCTCCAAGAAGATATGATAGTGAATGGCCTCGGTTTAGCTTACATGTGCTAAATCTGTGGCGCATTTCTTGGAGTCTTGTCTGGCTAACCGGTCTTAGCTATTTGCTTATAAGGGAACACACCGTTTAACACATCATGCATCATTTGTCAAAATATAAACACGTAGACTAGTAGCGTTGCCACGGTGAATGGGCTGGTTGCCTCTGGCTACAGCTCAATTATCCTTTAGCACGGGCTGGCTAAACACCTGCGATGGGGGCCGAACAAGTGAAGCAATGGAAATATGTATCGCTGGCTGCAACGTACCGCTTTTGTTTATCGGATATCACATGACGGATATATCTATCGGCGGCGCTCGTTTCCTCCGTAAACCCTTTTTTTTTTGGCCCTAGTCAGGGAGATTTGCTCCGAAATGCTATTTCCCTTTTAGCTAGCATGTCTGGCTAACACAAAAACTCCAGTCAGGGGGGGGCAATAATGACGCCGGAATAGACGTTTCTAATGTACTCATCCGACTAGTATTTCACAAAAAAATAAAGAAAATTGCATGTATTACAGTAATGTGTCTCCCATTATAGTTACTCCGGTTTTTTTAGTGACGCTTTGAAATTGATTTTTGTTGCGGCCAAACACGCCTCTTGGAGGTCTTGGAAGGCGAATTATGACGACTTCCGATTATTGCGATTGCTAGCTGCAGCTCTCACTTTGTAATCATCAAGGTTTGAAAGCCCCAGGAAGACCAGAGGGGCCCTTAGAAGTTACCACCGCCTCTTTCTTCGGGAATGTGAGATCCTCTCTAGAGTCGAGAGAAAGCCATATTGTCGCTGAAAAAGATCCCTCTCTAACTCTGACAAGAAAAGGAGTTCTGATCACCGTTATGCAGCAGATGTCGACCCGGCCCCAGCAAATCATCGGTGATGCCAATTCATCCAACCTAAGCAACACAGGGGACCCCATTTCAGAGGGAGAGGATGAGGGACGTGAAATTCTACAGTGGCTATCGCCGCTTGAACCACAGAAACGACACCAGGATGTGCGGAGAGACCGACTCAATAGCGTGGGAAACTGGGTACTGGAAACTAGCGAGTTCAGGAAATGGCGTGACCGGGAAGATGGTTGCGTAGGAGAGCAAGTGTTGTTCTGTTACGGGAACCCGGGGGTGGGGAAAACTTATGTCAGGTAGGGAGGACTCTGAAGCAAGACTACGCAAATGCCGCTGACAATCAGCAAATAATAGTTCTCTAGTTATTGATAGCTTGTGCGATCAGGCTGTAGGGGAAGACGTTGCCTTGGGAATATACTGCGATTATCTTGCCCAGCACGAACAGTCCACCACAAATATGTTGGGCGCTATGCTCAAGCAACTGGCCAGTAGAGGGGTAATTCTGCAGCATACACGAGACGCCTTTAGGAGGGCCAAAAAGGAGTTTGGTGGGCGGGGCCTCCAACTTCCGGACATGTTAAACATACTAAAGAAGACCGTTGCATCACTACCGCGGCTGTTTCTATGCATCGACGCATTAGACGAATCCGCCCCAAAGCATCGACGAGAGCTCATGGAGTCACTGCGAGAAATTGTTCGAGTGTTACCGGGTGCTCGAGTATTCCTTACTGGAAGGCCCCATATCGACGGCGAGGTTATGACATGTTTTAGCAAAGCCCTCAGGGTACCTCTCAGTCCTACACATGGCGATATAAAGAGTTATCTAGAGAGCAGGCTAGACAGTGACACAGATCCCAGCGCAATGGACGCCGAATTGCAGGCTGATATTATGAGAATAATCCCTGAGAAGATATCGGAAATGTAAGAAAAGAATATGGAATAGATTCCTAAGACACGCCCGAGGTGTAATTGGCTAACGGTGGGTTCTCTAGCTTCCTGATCGTTTCTCTGAGTATGGATGCAATACTGGACGAGATTACCCTCTCTCGGAGGAGAAAGAAGCTTGATGAGATGATCAAGGGGGAGGGCCTGGGAGACGCATACACGGGAACCTTATCACGGATACAGGCGCAGCCCGAAAGTAGGTCAAAACTCGGCATGGAAGTTCTAATGTGGGTATCACATGCGGAGCGGCCATTGCATGTCGACGAATTATGCCACGCTCTAGGGGTAGAAGGGTCTACCGACTTAGATATTAGGAATATTCCAGCCATAGAAACTCTATTATCATGCTCCCTGGGGCTCGTCACGGTCGAGAAGTCCTCCTATACCCTCCGCCTTGTCCACTACACTCTGCAAGAGTACCTCTCCAATAATACCAACTTGTTCCCTAACTCGCACTCGACAATTGCGGAGGTTTGTTTAACTTACCTCAATTTCCCGCACGTGAGGAGCTTTCCTCCTACCCTTTGTTCCGTCCCATCAACTGCCCCCTTTGTCAAATATGCTTCTTGTTACTGGGGTACACATGCTAGGTCGGAAACCACTGAGAGTATGAAAACTCTTGCATTGAAGCTACTCGATGGGTATGACAAGCACATCTCATCGAAGGTGCTCCTGTTGCACGGTGCGGGAGCTGAGGAGCTCCCATTTGGCTGCGGTGGCGCATTTACAGGATTTACAGGGCTTCACGGCGCCGCATATTTCGGGTGCCTTGAGCTAACAATTGCTTTGTTAGAAACTGGTAAAGGTGACATTCACGCCACTGATTGCCGTGGTAATACGGCACTTGCTTGGGCTTTGAGGAGGGGGCATGAAGGGGTTGTGATGGCACTTCTAGAACGGAACGACGTCAATTCCAACGCACCTAGTACCGAATATGGCTCAACGCAACTCCTGTGGGGAGCTAAGAATGGACATGAGCGAGTGGTGAGGACCCTGCTCGAGCGGAACGACATCAATCCCGACAAACCGGATGCGCAGGGTCGAACACCACTCTCGCTAGCTGCCGCGAAAGGGCATGAGGGAATCGTAAGGATGCTGCTTGAACGGAAAGACATTAATCCCAACAAAGCGGATATATGGCATCAAACACCACTCTTCTGGCCTTCTGCGAGAGGGCATGAAGGGGTCGTGAGGATGCTGCTTGAACGGAAAGACGTCAGTCCCAACAAACCAGATCAGCAGGGTCGAACACCGCTCTCGCTAGCTTCCTCGGCAGGACATGAGGGAGTCGTAAGAATGCTGCTTGAACGGAAAGACGTCAGTCCCGACAAACCAGGCATGCACGGTCGAACACCGCTCTCGCTAGCTTCCGGGGCAGGGCATGAGGGAGTCGTAAGGATGCTGCTTAAACGGAAAGATGTCAGTCCCAACAAAGCGGATAAATGGCATCAAACACCACTCTTCTGGCCTTCTGCGACAGGGCATGAAGGGGTCGTGAGGATGCTGCTTGAACGGAAAGACGTCAGTCCCAACAAACCGGATCAGCAGGGTCGAACACCGCTCTCGCTAGCTTCCTCGGCAGGGCATGAGGGAGTCGTAAGGATGCTGCTTGAACGGAAAGACGTCAGTCCGGACAAACCAGGTATGCACGGTCGAACGCCGCTCTCGCTAGCTTCCGGGGCAGGGCATGAGGGAGTCGTGAGGATGCTGCTTAAACGGAAAGACGTCAGTCCCAACAAAGCGGATAAATGGCATCAAACACCACTCTTTTGGCCTTCCGCGAGAGGGCATGAAGAGGTCGTGAGGATGCTGCTTGAACGGAAAGACGTCAGTCCCAACAAACCGGATCAGCAGGGTCGAACACCGCTCTCGCTAGCTTCCTCGGCAGGGCATGAGGGAGTCGTAAGAATGCTGCTTGAACGGAAAGACGTCAGTCCGGACAAACCAGGTATGCACGGTCGAACGCCGCTCTCGCTAGCTTCCGGGGCAGGGCATGAGGGAGTCGTGAGGATGCTGCTTGAACGGAAAGATATCAATCCCGACAAATCCGATAAGTGGCATCGAACACCACTCTCTGTAGCTTGCGCGAAAGGGCATGAGGGGGTTGTAAAGATGTTGCTTGAACGGAAAGACGTCAGTCCCGACAAACCGGATGGGCAGGGTCGAACACCGCTCTCGCTAGCTTACGGGAATGAGCGCGAGGGGGTCGTAAGGATGTTGCTTGAACGGAAGTACGCTAATTCCCACAAACCACATCGGCGGAGCTGAGCAATGCTCTGGTGGACATGGGAGGGTGTCAGTGATGCTCGGCAACCCCGATCCCGATGAAGGGGATAAGGTTAGCCAGCGGATTTAATCCTAAAGATGCACAGGGCCCACAGTCAATCGAATCCTTCTCCGAGCTGCATGAGCTATCTGAATCTCACCCCAAAATTGCCCCCGGTTCGACACCCAACCATAAACCCGACACTTCCCTCTTCATCTCCGAGACGTACCCTCCTAGCAGCCGAACATAGCAAGACAAAATTCTGCATTCACTATAGTTACATCTTTTCACGTAAAATGCCAAGTTTCTACCTACGCCAAACCTTTCTACCATTCGCCTAGAACCTCTCGTTACCTCCCTGGTTCCCCTAAATCACCTTGGCCTTCTCCCTACTTATTGCCTTCCTCCTTGGCTGTTTAAACAGTTTTCTCACATTCGTGACCCATTGGTTCCTTTCTCTACTCTCTCTCACCTCTATATTCGGCCTCTTGATTTGCTTTCTCCCCTACCCCCCGATTGAGTTGGGCTATCTAAGGTCTCTCTATTGTTGACTTGTCATGTACTACTATTGCCACCTACTGGAATGCCAACCAAATTACACCATCATTTCGGGTTGGGGCCACATAGATATGGGTATAAATGAGATTAGATACACACACCGTCCACACGAGTGAGCACATGTCAGAAGCAAACAGAGCCGAATTCATGAATGCGTGATTAGCAGTATTTGCTCTGTTTTTTCCTCCTTTCTCACAACTTTCACTTCTCCCCCTCCCCACATATCCCCGGCCACCGATTGGGTTACCTCGTTGGCAGATAAACTTCTCTTGTTATTAACACTTGCTCGCCCACACCAAAGCCACCCTTCCTCCTCACTCGCGCCATATTTATTTAGTGACAATTAACCCATTATAACCTGGGCGCGAAATCTGCCCCCCTCCCGCTCCACATTCCTCACGCAGCTCCTAGGTCCCGGCTTCTACGAAACATCTACGAGAACTCCAGCATGTGTGCTAGAAACCCATCCGTAGCGGGACCTAGAAGATCTGAAGCTAGGTCAAGAAGCCCGCTTCAAAGGCTGTCTCACAATAATACCAATATGGTGTCCATACCTGGGGGAGTGCGGAGTACTATGCAGAAGAGCATCAGAGATGTCCTAGAACCGAAGGTCGGCACACTGTGCCAATATCATATTGTCGGGCAATTGACCACACCTTATAGACATATGGCCCCAGCATAACTCCACTCGGAGCACCGATGAGGTGTAGAGTTGCCATGTCGTATATCATTCCACTGATACCGAAATGTATTGATTATCACAGGCACTCCCTCAGGAACCATCACCACATCTCGCCCCACTGTCTTAAGGCTTATCTAACCTGTTAGAATATTCTAGAATACCGAAAGTTTCACCGTGATGTTTGTTCCTGGGTGTAAGGAGCAAGAAGAGGGGTAGCGGCGGTGAGGCGGTGAAGCAAAAAGGGGTAGAGGCGGTGAAGAGAAGCGGGGAAAGAGGGGTAAGAGGATAGTGTGATTAGTGTTGTGAATGACGTGATTATATTGAGAATACTGCTAAGCCAGATGTCCTTGTTTTTATACTTAAGGGTCTTGTTCACGCACAATTGTAGAAGACAAGTTAGGGAATAGTCTATCACATATACCATCTGTTTTATATTCTTGAAGGCACTCCCTCCTACACGAACAGTATTTGTCCCGAAATTATAATAAAATGCACTGTACCTGACGGTGTCTAATGAAAGCACGAAAGAAAGAGAACAAAAGCAATCATCACAGGATCAAAGCACGATAGAATGTGGTAGAATCATAAACCAATTCACTACTCTCTCCCACAGCTAGCGACACGCCATGAGATATATCTTGTAATTCTTGCGGACAAATACCGATCGTATGTATAAAGGTATGCGGGGAAAACTCGATAAATTGAATGTGTGCTTCTTCACTTACTTAACCTCTACAGTTGCGTGCGAACAGGACCCTTAAGTACAGAAGACAAAAAACTTTGCGTGCCCAAAGACCCTACTATGACCACCCCATCTGTCACACTTGTGGAACCATCCAATAACCCCTTTTCTTCTCGTCACTGGTTACTGACCACCTTACCCCTTTTTCTTCTTCTCACCGCTTACCCCGCCTTTCTTCACCGACTACCCCGCCTTTCTTTACCGACTACCCCGCCTTTCTTCACCGACTACCCCGCCTTTCTTCACCGAGTTCCAGACCCACCGGTGTAGTCTCCGCTCACGTTCTAGCATATTCTAAAGGGAAGGAGTGGTCAAGTGGCTGAGGTACGCAAGTGCCGGCGATTAACAATAATATATATCTCTATCCAACTAACAAAACCGCAAAACCCCTGAAAGAAAAACTCAACAAACTCTAAATAGATACACTGAAATGAGTAAATCTAAACCCTAGCGATCACAATCAATCTGGGGCCATCTTAACATCCCACCATCCTCCGCGATACCTAATGCATATGCCCTGGCAGTGTGCCAACCCCCTTATGTTTGAGGATAAATGGCATGAAAGAGAAACAGCATCAAACCAAATACCGGATACTTAACGCCCAATAACAATAGGTATCGACAAAGCTAAAAGCCAATACCCTATGCAAAGTGGCATCGGATGTGAGGAAAACAACCCACCGCCGGGTGCCTAATCGCTGTGCACAACAAAGCTATATATGCTCTATCTCCGTATATCTCCTATTATCGCCACATATCAGCCTATCCGCATATCAGCATATCCACCCAACTGCACATGCATATAACCAACTGCAAACCCCTATAGGCGACCCAACATATTATGGTACAATCCCAGGGGGCGGTGACCAGCACCTTGAGACTTGGTGCCAGGTGATTTAATCCGTTTGCCATAGGCGCCTATGCGGAACGAGCCGATGAAGTAAGTAAGCTCGCTTATAACAAGTCAATTGGGGATAGCAAACTCCGCGATCCTTCGGCGATGATTTCTGGAAGGACTTAACCATGAGGCTTTTGTAGCATGTGAAAACGATAACAAGAAGGAGATGCTGCTAATGAAAGAGTTAAATCAGCTCCAGATTGTCCGATCCGACCTGGCGCCGTCAATTAATTGTTTTCCCAAAAATGAAATTTGGAGTCTCTCTTCCCGGCTTGTGGGCCATTTGTAACACTCTCCACTCGCCTTTCAATTCGCACTTAAGATGTTTTTTTATTTTCACCTCCATCCGAACTGCAGGGTTTAATAGGCCCACGGTAAGTTGCCATACTATATGATATTATGTCATATGGTAAATCCATACAAATTCACTATTCAAAATCGGCTGAGGGCGAGTGATGGGCAGTGATGAGGCAAGATATGGGGATGCTGTGGGGAATGAGATATTGTGTTATTCATATACTCCGGGGCCTATTGAAACAAGGTTCTATGAGAGAATCGGGATTTTAATTATTCATCCCTTTAACCGCATTTCTCTCTCGCATCAAGTCAAAAGCCAAAGAAAGTGGCGAATTCAAGCAACCTCAAAAACTCATGGTAGACTACAAAAGCAGTGCCAGAATATACAACGGAATTTTTAGAACAGGCGCCCCGGGGCGTATCAGGGAGACATTGTCGGTGGACGGGGGGACACATTCGGAAGAGACTGCCTGGCCTAACAGTAATGAGGATGGGGATTCTAAGGCAAATGATGCTAGTGGTGACGAAGAAAAGGGATCATTTATAACCTCGAGTGAAGAGTAAAGAGAAATGAATAGGCGCTATTTTGACCTTTCTAATTCCTTCGAATATTATATCTTCACGATAAAGGTTTCCGCTTTTACCTTGCCGAACCCCCTGGGGGGGGGGGGTCTGTTGATGGGGTCGTGCTCTTTCCAAATTTTGCGATACTCCGATATTTGGTTTGCATATTTATATGATCCTGACAGGGGGTAGAGCAGTCCATTTCCTATTCCATGACTACATTCGGAAATCTGTCCACAGATCTCGCTCGGGATCTCTCATAATTTTACATTTTTGACTGGAGCCCGAAATACTCCTACAACCACTATTGCTCTCTTTCAACATGGCAAGTCTATTAGCACAGTTAATTGAACTATCATACCTGTTTTGCCATGTCAAATAGGATACAGGATCACGGGGGGGGGGGCATCGGGCACTGAAAAGGAATTCACCTAATTGAATCGAAATCTGCTCTGGGCCGGGGTGCTCTGGGCTAGGGCAACAAATGTTGATAGTGACGGCGGGCGGCATTCTCCACTCAACTTGCCGGATCGCAAAGTCTCGGGCGATCTTCCACCCTAAACCTCGCCAACCCAGTAACAATCTACCGTACTACCCGAGCTCATCTTCAACGACCTATGCCAATAGCCAAATATTACAGTAACGTATGATAGCGAAATAAGTTTCAAAGGGAAATTGAAAAGAAGTGCGTTCCAGAAACAAATTAGCTCCGATAATTATGATCATTGACAATTGATCATTTAGCCATAATGGGAGGAAGCTGAGATGCCAGGTGCTCGCTATGGGGTGGAATACGTTGACTTTGTCGGGTGGAGATTTTGGCATAAACAATTTAGTATGGGTATTCCACGGCAGAGCGAGGCTGACAAATAATTCCTGTCCTATGAATGTTGCCTGGATCTTCTCGCTTGGCTGTGGGTCACACAAACTTCGTTGCCATTGGCACGTGCCTGCAAGTGGAAACTGGCCAATGAGAAACACCCGCTCAGGATAAATTCCGCGCTGGCACAGATTTAACATATCCCGGTCCGGGCTTAGCGAGCTTCCCCAGGTTTTGCTGAGGCGACTGCAGAATGCGCAACGAAACTGTGCTGTTAGCGAACCGGGATTACCGTAATTATGTTACAAGTAATTCCCGTAACCCTAACCTAAGCGATTTGCTTTTTTGCCCACGAAACACCCCTGTTCTTAGCCTGCCCGCTTCCGGCCCACTAAGGTGAAGATCGAAGGATGGGTAGCTATCTACATTTTTTGGTCTAATGTTTGAGCTTCACATGTACCATCTCGCTCTTTTCAGATCTTATAGATCATTGCTGGTTCCCAGGGAAGTCAGATCCTCAAACATGATGCTACTCTAGCTCCCATAAACGCTGCCATTCAGACAAGAGTCTATTGTGCAGATATGGCCAAAATAACAATAGCTCGCTCGTAATATCAGCCCGTTCAACAATAAAGTCAGCTTCATCATAGAAATGGACAGCGTCGTGGGGGGGGCATGGATCTCGCGATGGTTATCACTACTCGTACCGTACTCGAGTACTTGAACCATATCAACGGCACTAAGATGCACCGTACGAACCAACCGGGTGAATAGCGTTGGAAACCCGGGATTACAAGTAGAAACCAGCCAGTTCAAAAAAAAGAAAGAAAAAAAAAAAAGAGGAGTAGCGCGGAAGAGGAGAAAACCTTTTCTATACCATGCGCTTGGCATACAAACCTTTCGGATACCATCCACCGAGAAATATACGATTAAAAAATATAAAACCTTCAGCTATGATCATGGTTTCTATCGCAACAGCGAATAGACCGTCAAAACAAAGGAACTACATCCGTGCGCTTAGAGATAAATAGAGTAAAGAAAGTAAAATATAGCAGTAGAAATTCCACACGTTACAAGCATACGAGACTCTAGCTTTTCATATCTTTGTTATTCACTATGAACACACCGTCTCCATTTCAAGTTAACGAGCTTTTTCGTGATTGGTCAGTCCTTCAGTCACAGATTGAACAATGGGCTGTCAAGGACCGCTTTGCATTTAAGGTCCGAATTAAAGATAGCCAGCAAGCCGATTACATCTGCTGAACACCTGAATGTCAATGGAGAGTCTTTGCAAGTCATAATCGAAATAAGGAAATTCAACTAAAAATCCTAAATAAGCGGCATACCTGTATTGGCAGAGCATCAACGATCTGAGAAGTTCATAATAGCCAATCGTGGCTCCGGCGAAAAGTCCCTGAACACCTTTTTGTTACTCGTGATACGACTACTCGACAAATTATCGATATCCTTCAGCTCAACTATGGTATTACTGTAAATACTGAGGCAGCACGATTAGCACGAGCATCCCTAGTCAACGATAGAATTGAGCACCAGCAGGAACAGTTTCTAAAAATGCCAGCCTATTTAGAACTATTACGACAGCGAAACCCATGGATTCATACCGTTGGCAGCGAGCACAACCCAGAAGCCCAACATTTCCAACGTGTTTTTATCTGCCCAGCAGAATCTCAGCTCTCCTTCATCCAAATGCGTTCTTTCGTTGCCCTAGATGGTACTTTCCTTAAAGCGCGGTTCGTTCAGACATTACTGCTCGTAGTCGGAATTGATGGTAATGGGCAGAATCCAATCCTGGCCTGGGGGGTGGTTGAGAGTGAAAATACGGATTCTTGGACTTGGTTTTTAGAGAGATTAAAGCAGGCGATCCCACAAGTCCTAGAAGCCACCTTTATTAGTGATAGAGATAAGGGGTTGATGGCAGCAGACCATGTCTTAGGAAATGGGATAAACCGACTTATCTGCTGCTTTCACTTGTACCAAAACTTTAAAAGATTCCTCAATGTCGAACACCTATTCTGGCCAATAGCGAAAGCAAAATCAGAAGAAGACTTTCATACTCGAATGAATCAATTCCAGCAAATATCCCCAGATGCAGCAAACTACCTTCAGCAGATTGACAAAGCAATGTGGACCGATGCCTTCGCTAAAGGGAAATCATACAGACATAAAACCTCCAATGTTGTCGAATCAACAAACAATTTCCTAAAGTTTGACCGTGAGATGTCAATTCTAGATATGTTGAATGAAATTTGGCATAAAACAAGGGACTTACGGTATAAACGGTATCTTGCGGCCAGTAATCCGGATCCAGGCCAGAGGTATACAGACTTTGCAATGAAGACGATAGTAGGGAGTCGAGAGTGCTCCAAGCGAAATATAGTACGAATCGCAACTCGAAACATAGCAGAGGTTATTCAAGGCAACAACAAATCCTATACTGTAAACCTCCAACAAAAGACCTGTTCCTGTTCCCACTTTCAGCAAAACGATATTCCTTGTGGCCATGCCTATAGCTTTATTTTAGCACTCAATTGTGCTCCACGCGATTTCATGCCAACTGTCTTGCTAATTACAACTTGGAAGAACACTTACAGTCAGAATATTCAGCCTATTAGCCTTGCTAAGGTTAATGAAATTCAAGCAGAACATCATTTCAACCCACGCCCATCATGTCATCCACCGCTGAACCTCCGTTCAGCCCAAGGTCGACCACCAAATCACAGACTAGTTCGTGGAGCTCAGAGGGAACAGACAACACATGCTCAAGCAGCCCTAAATCTTGAAGCAGCACCACCGGAACGAGGATGTGGGAGTCAACAGTGTTGTCAATGTGTGCAATGGGACCATAATCGAAAGACTTGTACTGAGGACTTTGTACTGTAGCTATCGATGATAGCCTAATCTAAATAGAATAAAGCATTTATTTGTATGTTAGTTCATATACGAAAATAGCTAAACACAAAACTCGAGTGATTGTTCATGATTCTACTCACCCACAAATATCCCTCAAACATGCCAAGACTAAGGTCACGGATACATCCTATCTGAGCATCAATGCAAACTTGTGTCTTAGACAACTGAATTCACAATTTCCCATATCCTTAAGCTGTGTGCCGATCCAGAATGTTTCCCGTCTGATGGGTTTGTGGGTATGCCGCAAAGAAATAGAGGCGGCAACATCAACCCCAATAATCCGGGTAACAATAGCAAACCCAGCACGAACAGGCTGTTGGAGAACGTGGAGAAGCATACTGAATGTACTGCTTGAACAAAACGACATTATCCCTGACAAACCAAATACTCCTTGAACGAAGTGATGTGAACCCCTAATAAACCAAATGTGCTCGGTCAAACCCCACTCTTGTACGCCGGTTAGAGTAGACATGAGAAAGTGGTGAAAATATTACTCAGGCAGAGAGAGGTCAACCACAAGAAGCTAGACACACTTGGTCGGACACCGCTCTTGTATACCGCTCTCAGTGGACGTGAGGAAGTCGTGAAAATGCTACTCAGACAGAGAGAGGTCAACCCTGACAAGCTAGATACGCTCAGTCGGACACCACTCTTATATGCCGCTCAGAGTTGACGTGAGGGAGTGGTGAAAATACTACTCAGGCAATGAGAGGTCAACCCTGACAAGCTAGATATGCTCGGTCGGACACCGCTCTTGTATGCCGCTCAAAGTAGACATGAGGGAGTGGTGAAAATGCTACTCAGGCAGAGAGTGGTCAACCCTGACAAGCTAGATATGCTTGGTCGGACACCGCTCTTGTATGCCGCTCAGAGTGGACATGGGAGAGTGGTAAAACTACTCCTCAGACAGGACGACGTCAATAGCCTAAATTGTGAGTTAGTAAAAGGAAGAATAATCCAGGGTCTAGGTTTTTATTTCACCTTGCAGAACAGATCATGATAACTTGTTGCACAAATCACCCTGAATCCCGGAAGGAGAGGTTTTTTTTTTGTGATTGCGATAGGAATAAATTAATAGAGGGCTCGGGTAGAGGCTGTTGTTCGAGGTGGGGAGCGGAGAAACACCTATCAGGTGTAGAGGTTACCTTTATTAGGCTAGTTGATGATCTTGAAATAATCCCAGTCATGGTTTTATTTTTTTGGATGGTATATTTCTCGGTCGATGGTATCCGAGAGGGTTTCACGCCAGGAGCATGGTACTGAAAAGGTTTGCTCGCGGAAGAGGGTTGAGCTGAGCACGTGTTGTTTTGTTACGGGACTCCCGGAGTGGTTGGGGAGAACTTCCTCGAGTACGGTACTGTACTCGAGTACCGGAACTTCCGTATGAGAGACACTGAGCCCCGGGGTCAAAAAACTCCGGTGTGTGCCCCCTGTTTACATACAAAACTAATACTGGAGGACTTCCTGTAGGAATCTGGAAAAATCTGGAGCCCGGAGCAAGAATCTGGATCGCAGGTTGTTCCCATAGAAGAAACCGATTTTCCAAATTTCTAGATTATAATCATTGTGGAAAAATGAAACAACACATATGAAACCTAATAGATACAAGTAGGAAATTATTTTTCATAGAATTGTGCTCTGTAGCAGCATGTTAGTTCTTAATTTTGTTCATTGAGAACTGGGGCCTAATGCGTTGAGAATTGTAGCATGAGGGCTGGTTGACCAATTGTATACAAGTTTCTAGATTTCAGAGCCTTGTAAATCTGAACCAGGGGGGGAGGGGGTGGTTCAGATTTTCGAAAATTTAGAATCTAGAAGTTGGCTTTCTAGATTTTAGCGTGAAAATATGCCAAGACCACTTTCAAATCTCTTCCAGATTCCTACGGGAAGTCCTCCACTCGAGTAATCGTAGATTAACTTATGCAGAAACTTGATACGGTACTGTGCTCAAAAAACACCTTTTTCAGCCTCGGCTAAATTTTCTCTCGGTTTCCGGAAGTATGCCCGTCGGCTTGGCGCCAGGCGCTGACCGATGTGTGGCCCTTGAAAATGGCCAAGCCATTTACGGAAACTTTTGCAAAACGCTCAAAGAGCAAATGCTCCAGTGCAGTGCTGACCATATTATACAAGTATTTTACATGACATTATGATCGATTTCAACCGATGGGATGAGAAAAAAACTAGTACTAATTTCATCTAGTATGAGTACTGCGCGCACTTTAGAAGAATAAGGTACCTGGCCCCTGGCTTGATGAAAATTCCTGCCGGTATCCGCCGTTGTTTTTGAAGAATAAGGCGAGTACTTGGCTATTCAAAAGGTCTTCGGACGCTTTGCATTTATTAGTACCTATCCTAGCCAACAGCGCCCGGAGACTTCTTAAATGGCCAAGTATGCGAGTGTATATCATTGTAGAAAGATACCCCACCCAATAAAACTATAAATCAGGAGTTCCTTGGGCTATACCGGTAAAAGGAATTTTTTACGGAGAGATTTGATGCTTTTTAAGCAGTTTTTTATACTGAGAGAAACGGTGGAGACAATGTTACTTGTAGTTATGGTCGTGAAGCCGTGTCTCGCTAAGTTAACCTCGTGGGCACGGCTAATAATAATTGGACCAGCGCATACTTGTGCAACGCCAGAGCCTTATGGGTTGCCACCCCCTCTTTCTTCAGGTCTTTGGACTCCTCTCAAGTTCCGAGAGAAGTCATATTGTCGCTGCACAAAATACCCCTCCAACCCCACAAGAAAACGGATTCAGATCATTGTTATACTCGAGATGTCGTCCCGGCACCAGCAGATCATCGGTAATACGAACTCGTTCAACTCGTTCAACTTAATCAGCACCGCCAACTTCATTTCCGAGGGCGATGATGAGGGGCGGCAAATTTTACAGTGGCTATCGCCACTTGAACCACAACAACGGCACCAAGGTGTGAGAACCGACCGACTGAATAGCGTGGGAAGCTGGGTGCTAGAAACTAGCGAGTTCAGGAAATGGCGTGATACGGAAGATGGTCGCGGAGGAGAGCAAGTGTTGTTCTGTTACGGGAATCCAGGGGTGGGGAAAACTTATGTCAGGTAGGGAGGGTTCTTGGGCAACACAACGCAAATGCCGCTGACAGTTAGCGAATGGCAGTTCCCTAGTGATTGATAGCCTGTGCGATCAGGCTGTAGGGGAAGACTTTGCCGTGGTGGGACTATACTGCGATTTCCTTGCTCAGCAGGAACAGTCCACCGAAAATATGTTGGGCGCCATGCTCAAGCAACTTGCCGGCTGGGGGGGAATTTCCAAGCTTACACGGGAGGCCTTTAAGAAGGCCAAGAAAGAATTTGGCGGCCGGAGCCTCCAACTTCCAGATATGTTAAATATACTAAAGAAGACCATTTCATCAATACCCCGGCTCTTTATATGCATTGATGCATTAGACGAATGCACCCCGAAACACCGACGGGAGCTGATCGAGTCACTACGAGAAATTCTTCGAGTGTCACCGAGTGCACGAGTATTCCTCACCGGGAGGCCCCATATCGACGACGAGATCCTGACATGTTTTAGCCAGGTCATCCGGATACCCCTTAGTCCTACCCACGGTGATATTATGAGTTATCTGGAGAGGAGACTAGATAGTGACACGGATCTTAAAGCAATGGATGCCGAATTGCGGGCTGATATTATACGAGTTATCCCCGAGAAGGTCTCGGAAATGTAAGGAATAATATCAAATACATTCCCAAGACAAGTCCGAGGTGTAATTTGCTAACCGTGTGTTCTCTAGTTTCCTGCTCGTTTCTCTATACATGGATGCAATACTGGACGAGATTACTCTCTCTCGGAGAAGAAAGAAGCTTGACGAGATGACCAAGGGGGAGGACCTGGGAGATGCATACACGGGAACCTTATCACGGATACAGGCGCAGCCCGAAAGTAGGTCAAAACTCGGGATGGCAGTCCTAATGTGGGTTTCACATGCGGAGCGGCCATTACATGTCGACGAATTATGTCACGCTCTAGGGGTAGAAGGGTCTACCGATTTGGATATTCGGAATATTCCAGCCATAGAAACTCTGTTAGCATGCTCTTTGGGGCTTGTCATGGTCGAGAAGTCCTCCTCTACCGTTCGGCTTGTCCACTATACTCTACGAGAGTACCTCTCCAATAACACCAACTTCTTCCCTAACCCCCACCCGACAATTGCGGAGGTTTGTTTAACTTACCTCAATTTTTCTCACGTGAGGAGCTTTTCGCCCGCCTCTCATTCCGTCCCACCAACCGCCCCTTTTGTCGAATATGCTTCTTGTTACTGGGGTACACATGCTAGATTGGAAACCACGGATGGTGTAAAAACTCTTGCATTGAAGCTACTCGATGGGTACGACAAGCACATATCTTCGAAGATACTCTTATTACATAGTGTGCGAGATGAGGAGCAGCCACTCGGCGGAGACAGCACTCCTACAGGATTCACAGGGCTTCACGGTGCCGCATACTTCGGATGCCTCGATCTAACGGTTGCTTTATTGGAAACGAATAAAGGAGATGTGCAGGCAACTGATTTCCATGGTAACAATGCAATTGCTTGGGCTTCGAAGAGGGGGAATGAAGAGGTGGTGAGGGCACTGCTGGAATGGAGCGAGGCCCATTCCGACGCACGTGGCAGCAAATATGGCTCAGCGCCACTCTTGTGGGCTGCTGAGAATGGGCATGAGGGGGTGGTGAGGATACTTCTGGAGCGGAAAGACGTCAATCCCGGCAAACCGGATAAGAACGGTCGAACACCGCTCTCGTGGGCTTCCGGCGGTGGGCATGAGGGTGTGGTAAGGATGCTCCTTGAACGAAGCGATGTCAATCCAGACAAAACGAATAAATTTTGTCGAACACCACTGTCGTTCGCTTCCCAGAGTGGGCGTCAGGGTGTAGTAAGGATTCTTCTAGAACGGAACGACGTCAATCCCGACAAGCCGGATTTATGTAGTCGAGCACCACTATGGTGGGCTTCCCTGAATGGGCATGAGAGGGTGGTAAGGCTACTGCTAGAACGGAACGATATCAATCCCAACAAACGGGATTTGCTTGGTGCAACACCACTATCCTGGGCGTCCGATCGTGGGCATGAGGGTGTCGTGAGGATGCTGCTCGAACGGAACGATGTCAATCTCAACAAACGGGATTTTCTAGGTGATACACCACTATGTTCGGCTTCCGATAACGGCCATGAGGGGGTGGTAAGGTTGCTGCTAGAACAAAACGACATCAATCCCAACAAACGGAATTTTCTAGGTGAAACACCACTATCATCGGCTTCCTACTATGGGCATGAGGGGGTGGTAAGAGCACTGCTAGGACGGAACGACGTCAATCCCAACAAAGCGGATTTGTTCGGCCTAACACCACTATCGGAGGCTGCCCGTAATGGGCATGAGGGGGTGGTAAAGATGCTGCGAGAGCGGAACGACACCAATCCCTACAAACCGGATAGGCGGCGTCGGACACTGCGCTGGTGGACATCGCGGTGTCCCGCCGATACCCCACAACCTCAATCCCGATAAGGCGGGTAAGCGGAACCGACAGGTTTGACTCCTAAATATGCCGCAAGCCTACAATCAACTAAGCTACTGTCCTCTAGGCTCCCCCAGCTATCTTGATCTCCTCTCAGAATTACCCCCAGTTTAATATCCAAGCATAAACCCAACCCCCACCTTTCCATTCACTTGACATACCTTCACTTGACATACCTCTCCACCGGGAAACAAACATAGCAGAATAACTAATAAAAACCCTGCATCCACAAAAGTCTGTTTATTTCATGTAGACTATCATACCAAATCACTTCAGGCCCCAGCCCATTGTATCGTTCGTATGGAATCTCTCGTTATCTCCTCTGTTCCCCCAAACCACTCTAGCCCTTCCCTACTTGTCGCCTTATGCCTCAGCTATCGGAAGAATTTTCTCTACATCTGTGCCTTGTTGGTGTCTTTCTATACTCACTTCTGCCTCTATATGCACCCTTTTTTCTTGCCTTTTGTTACTCATTGTCATTGTGTTGGGTTATCTAAGTCCTCTCAACAACCGACCCCGTATTCTTTTGTATCACAATATAACTTTGATCGCAACAGAATTAAGTTATAAGAACGATGGGTGGAAGCCCTATATATAGAGATAGAAAGGAGAAATAAACCAAGAAAATGCAGCTGGTCACCCAACATGAACTCTACCATGCTGGTTGCTGCCATGGGCCTGGCCTGATGAATGTGGCCCGGGTGTCTAATCTCATTTATCCCCCGTTTTCCTCTTCCCCCGCCCACTGCTCCGCCCCCCCCCTTGCCTGTGCCCACTGATTCGTTCACACCATTGCGAGATATACCTCCCTCCCCATTAACACCCCCTTGCTGGCCCAGCGTTATCCTATCTTCTCACTCCTGCCATCTTTGTTTGGTCACAATTGATCCATCGTAACCCCGCAGTAAAATCTGCTCTATTCTGCTCCATGCTCCTCACGCAGCCCCCATGCCACTCTACTGCGGAACCTCTGGAGGAACTTCCATATATGTGCCCGGGGCTCATCCGAAATGGCACCTAGATGGTGTGACGAGAGCTCAAGAGCCCGCTTCCAAGGTTAACTCACATTGATACTAATAATACATGCGGGGAGAGCAGGGATTTGTGTTCACAGGAGCATGGACGATGTCCGAAATCTCAATGGGGACACATTGTGCTAATATGATGTTATACTATAATTGGCCACACGGGATAAGTTTACGGCTCCAACCTAACTCAACTTGGAGCACAGGCTGGGGGTAGAGGGTAAAGTTACCATATTGTGCACCACTAATATTGTGCCGGGAGGCAGGGTACGATGATGGGGTCTAAGTAAGAACGAAAAAAGAGAAGAACAAAGACTCAACAGTGGCAACTCCAAGCAGAACGGGGCATGATACCACGGTGGACTGGTTTGCTACTCCCCCAGCTAGCGATGGAGACACATATCTCTGTCTAGCTAACACTGCAAGATTCCCAAAACTCAGAGAACTTTAAGGAAACATACCAAACCGAGAAAACCTGAACCCTAGAGAGCTCAACCAATCGAGAACCATGCTGACATCCCATGGTCCTAAAAAATCTCTGAAATCTGTGCCCCTTCTGCGTGCCAACTCCAGCACGTTTAAGGCCGGAGGGTATGAAACAAAACATCACGGAACAGAATATCGGGTACCTAACCCTCAACATGAATGGGTATCGACAGAGCCGGGGGCCGGTACCCTATATTTAACAGCATAGGATGTGGAAGGAACAATCCAGCGCTAGGTGCCGAATCGCTCGGCACTACAAAGCGACATGCTCTATGGTGGTATATTTCCTATAATAGCCAGAAATCTACCTATCTGCATATATCCCTGCATAACCCCGCAACCGCACATCCATATAACCACCCCACCGAACGCCCTACAGACAATCCAATATATCTTAAAATCCCCTGGGCCGCAACCCGCAACCAGCGCTGTAAGATTCGAAACAGGGTCGTTCAAATATGCCATCGAACCCAAGGCTGTATGGAGAGCTGATCAAGTAAGCTTCCTTATAACTGATAGCTGGGATCCCATAGTTGTTAGGGTATGATAGTTATTTTGGGGTACGACTGGCTTATGGTCGTGGCTGCCACATGGGGGTTTTTCCCGATTGTGTGCGCTTTTCCTGTTTTGTGTATTTGTGCGCTCTCTACTAGTGTTCGAATAATACGGTGCGTTACCGTACCTTACAGGATCGATACCGTACAGTAAATTGCCTTAAATAACACAAAGGGGATAAAATACCGGAAAACGGCATCTCTCGCCTTAAATTCTGATGTTAGGTAATCTTGTCTTCCATCTCATGTGTTTATGTCGAGTTGAAGTAATCTAACAGACAAAATATCACCTAGGCTAGGCATTCTTGGCAATGACACGAGATCCAAGGTCTCGACCTGAAGCTTTGATGGTCGGCAAACGGCGTCTGGTAAGTTTACCGTACGTTACCGTAGAAACAGCTGTTGCCAAATTTTGGAATGGAAAGAGAAACAGTCATTTTTATGTGGGGGTAACGGAATGGAACCGTCACATCTGAACAGGCCTCGTAACTAAAAGGTTTTGGTGGTATGTAGAAGGAGCTGATGCTGTTAAGAAGAGAACCAAGTTAGATCCATATTTTTTTATCCAACCCGGCCCGGGTAATTGTTTTTTTTTTCGAAAAATCAAATTTGTGGTTTTTCCCTCTCTTGCTATTAAGCTATATATGACCAGCCCCCCCAAAAAAAAGAATTTCCAGTGAAAGTTAAGGTGTCCTTTTTCATCCTGATCAGAATTGTCTGATATATCAGTACGCTAAGTTGCCTGAGTATATAATATCGTCTCATCATACACTGAGGAAATCCACTCACTTTCCAAAGGCAGTTGATAGCACGTAATAGGCAGTGATGAGACAAGGTATGAGGTGTTCCTAGGAATGAGACCTTCTGCTAGTGATATGTTTCTAGGCCTAATGAAATGAAGTTGTATGAGAAAACAGCAGTTCCAAGTCTTACTTTTGACCAAACATCCTGCTTGCGTCAAGCCTCGTAGAACGTATTAGATCAAGGCAACCTCCCAAAACTCCGGGTAGAGTGCAAAAGACCTGCTAGGGTTGATAATCAACTTTATATACCGATATTTAGTTTTACATGCACATGTTTTATGCTAATCTATGATATCGATGTCAATTCCCAATTTCCGACCAGATTAGAGGATTTGTGCACAGATACCGTCCAGGATCTCTATTCATTTTAACTCGTTGAGAGAACCTTGGAAGACTAAAGTAACCACTCTTGAGATCCCTCAATATTGCAAGTCTATTAGAGGAGTGAATTGAACTGGATATTTTGTCAAATAGTATACAGGATCAGGGGTGGAGGGAATCAAAGGGCCCAAAATAATTAAGTATGATAATTTGAAGGAAATCTAGTAGCGCCCTGGAGCTCTGGGTGCCGGCAACAAATTTTGACTCTCCTGTCAGGCGCTATCCTCCACTCTAGCCGCCAAAAAGCAAAGTCTCAGGTCCTCAACGGTAGAGTATTACTCTAGACCTCATTAACCTTGTAACGACCAACTACTCGAACTAATCCCCAATGGCCATAGGTCAACAACCAAATACTCACTGAATAAGTTTTACTGGAAAATTGAGAGGAAATACTTTTTGGAAAGAATTATTATTAACGGTGCCGTTAATCGCCTAGCCACGACAGGAGGGAGTTGAGATACTGGGTGCTCACTATGGCACGAAATACAGTACTAGGACAAAACCTTTCGCCCGATGCCTTTTTTACACCAAAAGTGCCCATCTTCACCACCTTCTCTCATTGCGCAATGTCTATAAGAATCAGCGAAAATTTGTGCTTGCATTAGTAAACCTGTAGATAACATGATGAAATTTACAGAATCCGTAAATATTACCAATTGATGGAGAAAAGGTTGCTTCAGTATCAGGTATCAGTTGCCATGTACTTTTTTGTATGGAGCGACAGACAAAAATCTAAGTCATTTTTCACACCAGTTGACGAAATCATGAACTATAAAGACAGCTTTGATTCTTTACACTTGTACTTGTAGAGGTTTGAATAGATAGTGATTCCCTATCTGATGGAGATATTTCAAGTGCTTTTATACAAGCAGTGCTGAGAATTGTTTGTTTAAAAATGTCCATTTTTGGTGTAAAAAGGGCATCGGACAAAAAGTTTTGTCCTAGTACTGTACCTTAATTCTCGTTTGGGATTGTGGCATGAAAAATTCAGTATTCCACAGCAGGAAGCCCATGGCATACCAAGAATACCCATACAAATAATTCCTATCCTGTAAAAGTCGCTTGGATGTTCTCGTTTCGCTCTAGGTCACTGTGCGGAACAGGCCAACGAGATGTGTGCGCTTTGGATGAATTCCACTTCCACACTGGCGCGGATTTAACATATTCCGGTCCTGGCTTAGCGAGCTCACACACAACACGCGACGAAACTATGCTGTTATCATAGAGAACAGGGATTAATTACACAAGTAATTCCGATAACCCTAACCTGAGCGCTTTGCCTTTTTACCCACGAATTACTTCTGTACTTAGCCTGCCCGCTTCTGGCCCAAGTAAGGTGAAGACCGGATGCTGGGTGCGATGCAGGCGACCTGCACTCTTTGCTCAAATGTTGAGCTCTTTTTCTTCCACAAGCTGGGATCCAAAGTGGTTCGGAAGGCAAACTCGTTTTGAACATGGGTCGACTCCAGGAGCAAGTATTTTTTAATCTATCGACCATGATTGGACCAGCGCATCCTTGTTCCTAGTGCAATACCAGAGCTTGACAAGTACTGTACCACTTCGCTCTTTTCGGGCTTATATCCTTGCTATTAATAGTTCCAAGGGAAGTCAGATCCTCGAAGATGATGCTACTCTAGTTCCCATAAATGCTGCCATTCACATAAGGGTCTATTGTGCAGATATATCCAAAATAACAGTGGGTCGCTCGTAATATCAACTCGTTCAACAATATTGTCATCATAGAAATGGACAGCGTCGTGGGGGGGGCATCCTATCCCGCGATGGTTATCACTACTCGTACTTGAACGACAGCAATGGCACCAAGATGTGCCGTACGAACCAACCGAGTGAATAGAGTGGGAAACCTGGCACTGGAAACAAGCGAGTTGAGGAAGAGAAAAGAAAAAGAAAACAAGGAGCGGCATAGAAGAGGATTGGTTGTCGTGTTTACTGGGGTGTTCGGTTAATTTTCTCCACGCACGATAAATTGGGATGCTCAAGGGCCGGCGCTTAGGCTTCCATTGTTAATGGTCATTTGAATGGTGCGACACACTTTTCCTTGGTGCTCCATTGAGTGATATGTGCAACGCTGCTGTAGTGCAGTACAAGTACTGGAAGACCCCCTCTTTTCCTTAGCAAGACCCCGCCTTTTCCCAGATCGCAAGAATATCATAAACCGACCATACTCAATAACTCCTCCTCTACAATAGCGCAACCAGAAAAGAGCAGAAGATGTCTCAACCTACTGTCAACAATACCACCTTCTCCAATAATACGAACTCTTTTAATGTGCAGAATTACTATGCTGCGGATGATCGGTCTCAACTCTTGACCTGGCTGTCACCCCTAGAGCCCAGACTACGCCATCGGGATATCCAAGAGCGCCGCGCCGATAATGTGGGAGAATGGCTCCTGCAAACTGAGGAATTCAGAGGTTGGCATGACCGGAGTAGTGAAGGTGAAGGTAATAAGGCAGTGTTGTTTTGCTATGGGGGTCCGGGGGTCGGGAAGACGTTTATCAGGTAACGGAAATTATCCCCGGAGGAGAAGGAAAGGGATTCAATGCTGACGGGCTACCATGTCAGTTCACTAGTAGTGGATAGGTTGTCCTATCAGTCCAGGGGGCAAAATACAGTCGTTACATGCTTCTACCTAGACTTCGCAGCACGAAAGGAGCAGTCTGTGGCCAATATTCTCGGTTCCCTGCTGAGACAGGTCGTCGGCGGAATGGAAAAGGTTCCGGAGGACATAACACGGGCTTTGGAAGAGCAAAAGCTGGCTAATACCGGACGGGGACCGCAACTCACGGATATCGTTAAGATGTTACAGATCATCACATCCTCACAACGCACATTTGCATGCATAGATGCCTTGGACGAATGTGATGTTGCGAATCGGGTCAAAATCCTTAATTCACTTCAACAAATCCTTGAATCATCCCCACACACGCGAATATTCATCATTGCAAGGCCTCACGTCCGGCCTGAGATCGAAAGGCGTCTTCCCGGGCGAGTGGTATGTGTGCCGGTAGAGCCCAGCACAAATGATATCACGGGATACCTTCGTCATAGGCTAGACGAAGACGAAACTCCAGAAGCAATGAATGAAAGTCTCGAGGCAGAAATTCTGGAGAAGATTCCCGGAAAGATGTCGGAAATGTACGTAGCGGCGATGCCACTAGGAATCCCTCCCAGAAATTCACTAATAAATGTGCATCTAGGTTTCTACTAGTTTCCCTCAGTATCGATGGAATCTTACACGAATGCACAATCTCCGGAAGACGAGAAAAACTTAGCAAAATCACAAATGGATTGGAATTAGGGGATGTTTACGATGCAACCATCAAACGGATAAAAGCCCAGGGTGGTGAAAAATCGAGACTCGGGATGACGGCCTTGATGTGGATCAGCCATGCGGAACGGCCGCCGCGAGCGGATGAGCTCTGTGACGCCTTAGCAGTCCAGGTAGGTTCCACGGATTTCGATGTCGGCAACATCCCTTCGATGTCGACAATTGTGAATTGCTGCCAAGGGCTCATCACTGTTGATAAGGAGGCATCAACTGTGCGATTGATCCACTTTACCCTGCAGGAGTATCTTTCCGTTCATCCCGATATATTCACCAAACCTCACTCGGTAATGGCCGAAATCTGCTTGGCCTATTTGAATTCCAAACAGGTCAATGCCCTTTCGACTGCCAATTCTGATGATACTCGGATCACACCATTTCTAAAATATTGTTCAATATACTGGGGAGTGCATGCGAAAAGGGAGCTCTCATGCAACGGGAGATTACTTGCTCTGGGGCTGTTTAAGGAACCTTATAGCCAGATATCCACCCAATTACTCATTACGCATGCACGCCTGGATCTCGAGGACGATACTTACCCTCCATTTAGTGGGCTACACTGCGCATCGTTCTTTGGGATTGTTGAATTGGTAGTTGCTTTAATAGAGGTGGGAGCTTCTGATATCAACGGGGAAAGTTGCTTTGGTTGCACACCGCTTTCGTGGGCTGCGTATAATGGGCATGAAGAAGTGGTGAAAATACTACTCGAACGGGAAGAGGTCAACCCCGACAAGCCAGACAAATGGGGCTACACACCTCTCTCGGATGCCGCTGAGAATAGACATGAGGGAGTGGTAAAAATACTACTCGAACGGGAAGAGGTCAACCCGGACAAGCCAAATAAGGGTGGCCGAACGCCGCTCTCGTTTGCCGCTTTGAATGGAGATGAGGGAGTTGTGAAAATACTACTCGAACGGGAAGAGGTCAACCCGGACAAGCCAGACGAGGATGGCCGAACGCCGCTCACGTATGCCGCTTGGGATGGACATGAGGGAGTGGTAAAAATACTACTCGAACGGGAAGAGGTCAACCCAGACAAGCCAGACGAGGATGGCCGAACGCCGCTCTCGTTTGCCGCTCGGGAGGGAAATGAGGGAGCCGTAAAAATACTACTGGAACGGGAAGAGGTCAACCCGGACAAGCCAGACAAGTATGGCGGAACGCCGCTCTCGTTTGCCGCTCGGGAGGGACATGAGGGAGCCGTAAAAATACTACTGGAACGGGAAGAGGTCAACCCGGACAAGCCAGACAAGTATGGCAGAACGCCGCTCTCGTATGCCGCCGATCGCGGACATGAGGGAGTGGTAAAAATACTACTCGAACGGGAAGGGGTCGATCCTGACAAGCCAGATAAATGGGGATACACACCGCTCTCGCGTGCCACTGAGAATGGACATGAGAAGATAGTAGCCCTCCTACAGTCTCACAAAGCGCCAACCCCCAGTACCATTTAAACCCCGGAGTCGCCGCCCCTTCATCCCGGCCGCCCCTTCCCTTTCCGGGCATCTTACCCGCTGTGATGCATTGGCATCATCCTCTATCGACCGGGGGAATCCCATTACCAGGTAATTCAGATATACGCCATACCCGCTTCCGCCTTTTAGCTATTATTTTCACCCCAGTGTTAGGATTTACGAGTTTCCCTTTACATGTTCCGTCGAGCTTTGTTCTCCATCAAATTGCTATAGTTGGGAGAGTTGTATTCATACATTGCTTGTAGATATCCTCCTGTTATATTTTATTGTTCGCTCCTCTCTAAATTTTTATAATGACCTTTTTTTTTCTTGTATGATATTTTTTTTCTTCCTTGGTTTTCTTCATTATCTCCCCTTCGCACGATATATCGACTCTATAGTATAGTGTTTTTTAAAATGGACCATTGCAGTGGAGATAGTGCGTGGATTCCTGAAGCGATTGTCAAAAACAGTATGAAGACCGTATTCTACCTATCAGAGAAGACTATAGCACATACTGCATCGGCTTGTATTATAGTTAGATATACCAGATAGTAGGGTTTGAGATTATATTTATACCATTTTGTATAATAGCGTATAAAAACTGTGTATTATTATTAATGACGTATTTTATTCAATGTTTCAAAATAGGTATGAAATATTTGATGGAAGGAACATTTTTTTATTTTATTTTTAAATAATATGTTCATTGTTTCTACGGTAGAAGAAATGACATGCATCTTATCGATATGGCCAAAACAAAACCAGAAATCAAATAACAAACCACAAAAGAAATAACCGTAACCGTTTTCCCCCAACGTGACCAAATGTGTCCCAGAATAGCCTAAGCTACCAAAGGAAATGTATGGACTGCGGACTGGACTCAAGGACTCAGGGCAGGGATGGAAGAAACAGCAAGTATAGGGGTGGGTGATAGAGGGTGAAGGTTGGGGGGAGTGGGGCATCCGCGGAGGGAAGCCTGGGGAAGTAATTTGTATAAACTCAGCCAGACTAATGAGCATTTGCTGGTCTGACCAGATTGTGGCTGCTCAACCATGATCGGAGACCTCTTCGAGGAGGCGGGATCTCAGCTTGGCTGACACGGGGCGGAGCAGGATGGCATACTCGGAAGACTGAGGAGTAGCAGAGCAGTAGGGGCGGGTTGTGTTGGGGTCAGTATTTTTCCACGAGGTGTGTGCTGCCAGGTAGCTCTTCCCTGACCGCATTTGGTGTATCCTGCTGGCAATGAACAGGGCCAGCCCCATAAAGGGGTGAGGATAGATAGCTGAGAGGTATGGGTAGTATTCGGGTGCAGGGTCGGAGCCCCAATCCACGAGTAAGGGTTGTTTGGCCTGGGCTTTGAGCCTCTTGTAGGATGGGATGACGGGGGGGGCTGGGGGGGCGGGGGGAAGGTAATCCGTAAGGTGAAGGGAGATTGGGGGGAGGGTGACAATGTCTGAGATGAGGGGAGCAGCCATGAATGCCAGGGCAGTGAGTGTGTTGTGCCGGTACCTGGGGTTGCTGGCCTTGTCCGGCGGATGGTATCAAGGAAGGTTGATGAAGAGGTAGGGTTTGTCAGAGATCTTTTTCTATGGGAGGTGCTTAGCCGAGAAAGGGGAGAAGGTGGGGACAGGTTTCGGAAGCCTTGCTGTAGCTGGGTTGACCTCCAAAGGGGAACAAATGAGCCTGAGGCCGGCGAGGTGGCGTTGGTCGCGAACCAAACAGGATAGGCGGGAAAGGCATTCCTCCTTGTAGAGATAGACAGAGTTCGTAGTTGAAAAACAGTTGGTGATCCACTTGCAGACCCGTCGCCAAAAAACAGACAGCGAATCTATAACTGTGGGGGGGGTGCTGCCATGCAGCCGAGGCATACAGGTGACTAGGGGGAAGCAGGTACTTTGCGAGTGTGAGGGGGACGTGTGGGGGGAGACCAACCACTAGATGTGAGAGGGGTCTGATCGTGGCAAACTCAGTGTTAGCGAGGGAGGGCGTGCGAGCAAAGTGGGCTCTGGGGTCGAAGGATGGAGTAAAGAGCAAGCCATGCCACCTTAAGCAGGATTGGGGATAAAGACCTGTTCCTCGAGGTGGACAGGGATTCGGCAGGGGGCCTCATACTCCCTAGGAGTTCTCCAGTGGATAAGTTCTGTTTTCGGAATGGAGGAGGAGATCTTGCATAGGGATGCTTTGCCACTGAGGGTGGAGAAGGCCTTCTGGAGGAGGTAGACGTTCGTTCTGTAGGAGGGGGACGCAACTGTGACTGCGAAGTCGTCCACATAGGAGATGGTAAAACCATGGGGAATGTCAGTATGGAGAGAGGACACATATATAACAAGGAGGAGGGGCAAGATGGAGAAGCCTTGCAGCACCCCGACTGAAACTGGTTGGAAGGTGCACTGGGAAGCTTGGAACACGAGGTGGCAGGTAATGTCCCGAAAGAAGGAACTGATCCAGTGTATCGGGTATGGACTCACACCCCTGCGGCGGAGGAAGGAGTGCAGGACGGATGACGCCACATTGTCCAAGACACCCTTTATGTCTACCAACAGGGTGGAGACCTTTGTTAGGCGGAAGCCTATCTCAAAGTCTTGCGAGATAACTCAGGCCGATAATCTTAATCGTAGACGGAGATTGTCTAGGAAGGCTCAATGATTTAAAAAATAGAGGTAGGTAAAGTGATAAAGATTTTTCTATCATAAAAACTTATATTGATAAGATCTCTTCTCTATTGCTTGATAATGTTCAAATAGCTCGGGAGGCACCTCGATATTTATATGACGTGTCTGGGTGGTCGCGGGCTACATCTAGTTCTCATACTAACTAAGTACCTACTAACAACTCCAGCTTTTTCTTAAAAGTGCGAACACTATTTGACCCTGACAATTCTGTTATCTCACTTCGACTTCTGAATCGTAACACGATGAAATTACCTGACGGTGCTCCCACACATCAGTCTATTGGTTACGATTCATCTTCATCGGCATGGAGTCTTGCTTACCATTTGGATACACAGAATGGTCTCCATGATCGAACCAACAAAGGGGCCAGCTTTCTTATCGAACCTCTCAGCATTGCAGACATATTCTGCAACCGACATCTGCGAGGCATAGGATAGACTTGTCACGATAATCGCACCAATGGCCATTATCCCTCTGTAGTCATATCTTTATCGTAGGGTTCCGTCAGCATCCTACGGATGCTATTGACGTGTGTGAGTGTGGGTATGCCTGATTTCTCAAACTACCTCATCCAACAATACTATTCACTTCTGCGACTTTTATCGCGAGAGCGTGGAGTATAGAATATGTTGCTTAACCATTGTCCGTAAAAGCGTCCCGTTACTTAGTGACCACCTTTGCGACTCTCACCTTTAGTGCTCAGTAACTTTATGCGACGTTGGCCAGTTTGGCTCGAACCACTTGCAGAGGCTCGCCAAAGGTCTTCCCTCATATACCCTGCGAACGGGATCCGGTCGGACGGACGGCCGCGACTTATACGGGGTTACGAGGAGGGCTCCAATGATCATGTCTTTGGTGAGGGGACGCAACTACGGCGGCATCTGCCGGTGTAGCGCCGTCCCAACGCTGGTGCGGGAGGAGGCTGTTGGCTTGCGCTTTTGAACTCAGAATCCTAAGGTAGGGTAACTATAAGTCTTTATTCACTAAGGGAAGGCTAACCCTTCCGGTATGCCTAACAACCTTGTGCCGTAGTCGGTGAAGGGATTGAACATGTTGTTGTAGTATAAGGGTAGTATCCATGGTGTGTCTCCTTCGGAGCAAGCCGCATTGCATGGGGTGGATAAGGGAACAAGACAGTGCCTGAAGGGAGAGCTTTGAGGTAGCCACCCTCTCCAGGATATTTGAAAGGGTACGGAGCAGGACGATGACCCAGAAGGAGAAGGGGGAGTTGTATGTTGACCTGCCTCGTTTATCGAGAACGATCCCCAGGCTTTCTTGAGAGATGAAGGGTGGAACCCATGGGCTAAGAGAGGGTCCAGGAGGGAAGGAAGGAGGGAAGGTCTGATATGGTGAAAGTACTTCCAGACCAAATATGGGATATGGTTGGTGCCAGGGGAAGAGGTGTTTGAGGAGCAGGTGTAAGCTCTAGATACTTCCCTTCGGGTAAGGGGGCAGTAGTCTTCGTGTCGTGACAGTGTGAGGGGGGAGCAGGAGGAAACCTTGGTGGAAAAAAGTGGACCAGGAGAGCCTCTGGGACCTGGGTGGTGCTGTTGGCTTCAGGGAGGGCTGGGAAATGCTGAGGGGGGTGGCCAAATGCAAATCTTTTGGCCGTCCAGACAGAGTGTGGGGTGGCTGAGGAAAGGAAGTCTGACCACTGGGTCTTCTTGGATGACACGATGGCCTTGAAGTAAGTCCTCCTGGTACAATTCATATTATCCAAGTTGGTAGGTGATGGATCCTGACGGGACAGCCTGGAAATCTTATGGTACTCCCTCCGGAGGGAGGAAAGGCGTTGGGACCACCATGGTTTTGAGCCAGGAGCCTGTCATTTGGCGGGGGTGTGTGTGATAAGTAGAGTGGTAAGTCGGGTGGAGGTGATATCGACTCAGCTTGCCAGAGAGTAGGCAGTAGTACGGGGGGCAGGACAGGAGGGAGAACTTGAGGATAACATCTTTGACTTAAGACCAGTCTATCAAGGCCTAGTCGGGTGTCAGGGGAGGAAGAATGATTGCCAAGGCCTGGAGGATGACGACTATGGGGACGTAGTCCGACGCCGTTGATGGGAGCGGGGTGTTCCAGGAGGAGATGAAGGGGGAGAGATGAGAGTTGGCAAAGAACATAGCTAGAACAGAGGGTCTAGAGATGGTGTCGAAGGGGAAGTGGGTGAAAACCCCAGGGGTGTTTAGGAGGTGGTAGGGTTTATCAAAGGCTGCATCAAAATAGGCTGCCACGAGTATGTATTCCCTGTCGGAAATGGACCAGACTGGGTCGGCTAGGGGGTGATGAATATTCAAGTCACCCACAATCAGAGGCAGGTAAGGACGGGGGGAGAAAATAGAATCAGGGTGAATCGAGCCATAAGGGGGGTGGTTGGAATGCAGGAGGTAAACCAATGTCATCCGGAGTGTGCGGTGAGGAGATCTGAACAAGCCTTCATGAGAAAACACATCAATCGAGATCATTTCTGAGGAGCCGTGCAGGACCGGGGAAATGGCAACCTGTGTGTTAAGTGAACAAGAAATATAAATGGCCACCCAGGGGCCACCTGGAGGTGGCAGTGCGAAAGACATAAAACCAGGAAAGGTTGGAAGTTTCGATAATTGTAAGGGGGGGTCCTGAAGTGTGACGGCCAGAGTTGATACAAGGTACAATCACACAGATATATAGAAACTAGGAAATACTACTTTTAATTGAGTATAAGGTTACAAATATGAGCTTGTTGCTAGCTAGTAGTTTTCATCACTATTTTTATGCCTAGGCCTCTTCGATCCCCGAGCCTGAATATCCAGTAATTGGCTATTGTCATAATTTTGCAAAGGATTATACTCTGCCATAGAAGAGCGGAATGAATCGCCAGTAGGTTCTTCTTCTTGGTTGAATTCAAGCTCAGTCTCTTTCATATCTCTCTCTCTCTCTAAATTGGCAATTATAATATTAGTAAATTGTGAAAGCAAAACAACTATTTCTATTAAAAAGGATTTCAATTATAATATCTTCATCACTTCCACTTTCAATTATGTCCTTGAGTCCAACAATAGCATCTTCAAGCTCAATCTCGGCTTTACCAGACAGTTCCTGCCACTGGCGCGGTTCACCAGCCTTGTTGTCCACTACACGGTAGTTGAGCTAGATATAGGTAAGTTTATTAACTCGGGTAGGGCTGAGCTGATTGTGGACCTTGTTATGAATGAGATTCTGGGCAGAAAAGGAATGCTGACTTGGGAGTAAATGGGCTGAAGTACGAAACAGTCCTGTAGCTAAGATGGAGAGCTCAGGAGTGAAGGTGTGTTGAGAATGCCAAAAGGTATTTGGTGAAGTAATATTCCAAGCAAGATTGTGAGGACTAAAAGGGCTATCTTAAGCCCAGTAAAGGTAATATTGTTCCTGAATTCTGTTCTGAATAGAAAGGTCAGTATGTGCATTCCGAAGGTATTCAATAACTATGTTCTGTTGCTCAACCGTGGTAGTTGCCCCAATATTCGCTGGTGTTAGAAGGTCGGCAGGCCAATGTAGAGCTAAAACTTGACGCTAGATTCTCTTCGCAATTAATCCTAAGATTGTCCTGTAAAGAGTGCTGCATATAGACGATACGCATATAGTGGCTTTGAATATTTAGCGAGCAAGAAACAACCAATCCAAGATGCGCATTTGTAGATTCTGATTGCACTTGGAGCTTGTGAATCGAAAGAATAAGATTATGGAGGTCTTTGACATTGTTTCAGATATCATGGGAGGAGCCAAGATAGATACACTCATGCTCAAGTTGAATATGGTCATCGAGTACATAGGACTTTAGGCCATCTGTGTTCTTACAAACCGACTGAATGGCGCATGCTTGGGTTCTGTAATAGGTTTACTCCTGTCTAATGAAAAGGTACAATAGAGGGCTAGCGGTTGACTGGCAAGCGCTAGATCTAAGGGAGGCTTCAAGAGACCCGGAGATAGAGAGATAATAGTTAAAGGGCATGTGGAACACTGAGATCACCGTTCAAGCAAGTATATTCATAAATCAAGAGTCCTCTTAAGTCTGCCGTTTTCTTGCTAGCCAGGAAGTGAGTTTAAATACAAGAGTTCTCCCAGAGCGATATTAATCAGATATCCTGCAACCATGATCACTACCGGGCAGTGCACCTTGCCCTGCATGTCCAGTGATCCCACATGAAACCTAAGAGTCATAACACGGCTTCAATGCTATCGTCAGCTTAGATGACCGTTCCTTCACTTGGGTTCCTAAACAGAGCAATAAACATGCAAAACTAAACTTAACCCAAGCTACCGGGCCCTAATATAGCTCCAGGGCTGTAAAACAATCAAACTAATCAAAGTAAGCAAAGTAATCAAACAAAATATACGAAATCCGGCACTCCGCTCTTGTATACAGTTACCGGAACATGTATACATGTTACATCCCCTTATTCTGAAAAACAATAACCTTTCCTAGTCCTCATAATCAATCTTGTCCATATCTCTGCACCATAGGAGCTCGTCATCGCTGGTGGGGAAGTAGTCCTGCTCAGAGCTGCTAGAAGCATATTCTTCATCATCGTAGGCTTCCCAGAAGCTATCTGGAATCGTGGTAGTGGTACAGGGTGTAGAGGCAACCTCCACCGGTTCCCAAGAGGTCTTAATATAGTAGGAGGTGATCCTTGGCGTTGGTTGATTAGGGTGGTTTTGGTCCCAGTATTCATTGATAAGTTCCAGGGCATGTTCGAGGTGCTCAATAGGCTCCCAAGAGTCGTCACTTCTCTCCTACCCTTGCCAGGGCACCAGGAATTCGTCTCTGTTGTTCTGGCGCCTGTAATCGAGTTCGTGCTCTGCTTTCCATTCCTCTGCATTGTCGATACGGATAGGGGTGGGTTTGTACATCCTCCTAGATGCAAACCTTTCGGGATCGTTCTCATTGTATGCGTTGAGGCAGGAGATGTGAAAATATGGCTTCTGTCTGGCCATGTGGTGGGGTAATTCGAGTTTGTAGTTGTTTGTATCTTCGTCATATGCTAGGACTTTGAATAGTCCAAACCCTCAGGGTTCTAGCTTCTTGAATCGTCCAGGAGAGGCGGTGTAAGGGTGTCCTATAACAAAGACTCTGGATCCTGTTTTGAAGGGATGCGGTGGGGGCTTGCATCGTTTGTCTGCTTCTACAGTCTGCCTGAAGATAGCGTGCTTTCTGGCCATGTCTACTTCTATTCTTGTTGCTTTATGGGCATTTAGTATCTCATCGACAGCTGGTATCTTGCAGGTGGATCTGGGACAGGGTGGAATATCTTCCAAGGGTGTCCATAGAGGGCCTGGTGAGGGGATATGGGTAGGGAATTGTGAGATGCTCCATTCATAGTTGCTGCTATCGCCGGGAGTGGTGGGGATCAGTTGTTCTGTCTTTTGTTAACGAAGTTCCCCATCATCTGCTTCAGGGTGCGAATCCTGCACTCAACCTGGTCATTTGTTTGATGGTAGTATTGGGTGGCCATCTAGACTTGGATATTAAGGGACTTCATAATCTGAGAACAAAACTTAGAGGTAAAGTGAGAGTTCTGGTCCAAAACAATACTTAAGGGAAGACCATGGACATCGAAGACAGCCTTTTTGAGTTCATCAAAGACTTTCTCAGAGGTGGCTGCATCTTTAAGGGGAACAGAATGAGTGTAGGAGGTCAATCGGTCCATAATGACTATGATAGTTGTGTATCCATTAGATGTGTTTAAGGGTCCAGCGAAGTCTATAGCGAGGGATTGGTAGGCTTCGTCAGGTGTAGGGAAAGAGGGGGCTTTGCCTAACGGAAGTGTAGTAGCCACGCTATTGATTTGGCACTTGTCACCAGAGTGACAGTAGAGGATGAAGTCTTGTCGCATTTGGGGCCATCAGAAGAAACAAGCGGCATAGGAGTAGCATTTGTTAGCTGAGAAATGGCCTAGGCCTTCATGAACAGATTGGAGGATACTCCCTCATCAAGAGGTCTCATAGGTATGTAAAAGTTTTGGTAGCCGTTGGTATTGTGTCCCAGTAGGAGGCCATCAGAGATTGAATAGTGCAATTTGTTGCCCGTTTCCTTGACCTTGGTATAATGGGGGTCAAGTTCTATGGCCTGTAGGATTCAGTCATGGAAAGTGCCATGTAGGCGGGCATTTAGGGTATCGCGAATGAGTTGGGCTTGACTAGATTCAGTCTGTTATCGTCAGGGTCATTGTAGAGAGGTCTGAAGGCCGGCGAGGCCATAGGAGGGCTATCGAGAAGAGAACCTTCTATTCTAAGAGGTGGGGCTCATTCAGAGAGGTATGGGAGATCGGGGGGAGAGTATGAGAGTTCCTTCTGAGGGGCGATAGGTCCTTGGATTGCAGCTCGCTTTCCTTTGCCCTTTTTGCTCTGCTTTCGCTTCCTAGGATCATTCGGCCAGTAGCTGGCCTCTGCTTTTTCTTCGCTGTGTTGTGCGCAGTCATCATTAGTGCAGTACCACCAGCTTGTTTCCGCGTGTTCTCTTTCATGTTCGCTGGGAGAAGGAGATTTGACCTAGTCTTCCCTGTAGCTATCGGCGCTATCAGTGTGTGAGGTGCTTGGAGAGCTCTGTGGTGGATCCTTGCGCTTATTCAAGGGGCTTTGGGATGTTTGGGAGCGGGTAACAGTGAAGCTGGCTGCTTCGTTCATAAGATGTTAAGGACTAGAGCGAAGAATAGAGTTATAAGATGTAAGGGTGGGAGAAGGCTTCTCATCGTTAGCGTAATATATGGCGTCTTCTGAATCAGTGGGGTAGTCAAGCGAAGAGGTGTAGTGGGTGTCAATAGGCGTGCTGGGGTATCGGGCAAAGTGTCTGTCTTAGAGCTTTGTGAGGTGGGGTCTCTTAGCATTATATCTGTACAATTTGGTTTTCGTTCATGAATTGTTGATAGGTAATCCACTAAGAAGTGCTCTGTTCCTGGTTGGTATTCTATTCCGAAATCGAATTGGCTAAGGAATGTTTGCCATCTTTGCTGTCTTCCAGAGAGACCTTTCTGGGTCATCATTTTGTTGAGGCCTTTGTGGTCTGTTACCACTGTAAAGCATCTGTTTCTCAGTAAATACTCAAATGATGCTATGACCTCAACGATTGCGAGGGCTTCCTGATGGTGGGTGGGATAAGTGTTTTGTGATGGTGTGAGTTTCCTGCTGTGGCATACTGCAGGTCTGGCTGGATCTCTGGTTGGTCCTTGGCCAACCCATGTCCCAGTTCCAGTGGGCGATGCATCAGTGAACAACCACACCATATCTGGAATTGTATAGTCGATCGGTCTTAGGAACTGGTGCTTTTCTGCTGCGCACTTTACAGCCTCAAGGGCTGCATCATGAAGGTCCATGCATAGTCATTCAGCATTTCCAGTGAGTTCAGTAACCGGGGGTATGATAGTTGCAGCATGAGGAAACAAATTGCGATATATAGTTAACTCTTCCATTCAATCGCTCCAGTTCTTTCTGGTTCTTTGGTCTTGTCCAGTCCATTATTGAACCAATCTTTTCTGCTGCAGGATGTAGGCCATCCTCATTGATGATATGGTGTAAGATCTCGAGTTTTTCTGCAAAGAACATGCTCTTTTTTGGTTCTCATAGAATCCTGCTTTTCTTATCTTGTCGCACACAGCTGTGACATGCTGTATGTGATCTTCAAAGGTATTGCTGAAGATAAAAATATCATCAATGTATACCCAGACATAATCTCCAAGTTCTTTGGGAAAGAGATCTTCCATGACTCTGACAAAGGTGGCTGGTGCATTCATCTCTCCTTGCATCATGACTTCATTAGGGAATGGGCCAAATGGGGTCTTTATGGTGTTGTATTTGACATCATCAGGGTGTACTCTGGTCTCAAAATAGGAATTGCTGAGATCTATCTTGCTTCGGGATTTTCCTCTTGCTACTGCACTGCGGATACTCTGCTGATTGGCGATTTGCAAGTGGTCTGCTTCTGTGTTCTGATTTCTGGATCAAAGATCTACCATTGGTCTGATTCTACCAGCCGGTTTGGCTTGAACGAACATGCTAGCACCCCCTGGTGCTCTTTCTCTTTTTAGAGTGCCAGCGGCCATCTACTTGTCAATCCAGCCCTTGAATCTATCTACCAGGGTGTCAGGGCATTTAAAGACAGGTGTCTTTATGAGTTTGGTTGTGTCCTTTACGACGATTCTCTGTAGTATGGGGCGTAGTGGAGGTAGTGCTTCAGGTATTTCCTTAACGAAAACTTCTGGCCAAAGGAAAGGGATGTCGAGTTTTTCTTGGGGTTTTGCTATGGCTAATCTAGCCTGTGTCGATTTTCCATCACAGTTTATCCTGACTCTGTATTCAGGGAAGTAGATAGTGCTTTTTCAGCAGTTTATCTCTGCTCCAAACCTGGCAAGATCATCCATGCTGATTAGCACATCATAGTTTGAGACTGGAGTGACCATCATGTCCACTTTAGGGAACCTCATCCTTCCTATCTGAATTTCAACATTCCAGCCATAGTTGCTAGTGCATCATGATCCTTTTACTGCTATTTTCAGGACGATGGGTTTCTTTTTTGCTGTATAAGGGATGTTGTTTATGATGACAAATCTGTTGCTAATTAGGGTTCCGCCAATCGTTCCTCTATCAGCTAAGGCTCTGGCGGACTTACCATTGATGAGAATGGTAAATTCAAGGGCTTGGGAAGGTTGGGTCTTAAGTGGTGTGCCTACAGTGGTCTTGAACAATAGGACTGAGCCATCTTCATTGAGTTCCACTGGACTGACAGATTCTGCTTCGGATTCTTCATCCTCTGTATCCTCATTCGTGCGAACATGGTTGGTTTTGACTTCCTTCTCTGGGCCTTCATTTGCCATGTGTCCACTTTCGCCACAGTAGAAACAGGCTCCTTCGGCCTTTCTGTGGTCCATCTCAGCCTTGCTGGACTTCTTATTCTTGGTGTATGTCTTCTTCTTTGCTGGGGCTTTTCCTTTGAATTCAGATTTGATCGTGGCGGGTTTTCGATAGGTAGAGGTATTCTTTGGTTTGTATGGCTTGCTGCCGGAGTTTGAGCTTCCGCCCGTGCTTTTGTATGTTCCAGTATTGTACATGGTAGCGTCAAACCGTTCTGCTAGAGCTATGATATCATTCATGGTATCTGTGGGTCTGATCTGTGGTTCAACATTGGGCCGAAGCTTTGTATCCATAGCATCAAGAAATCATTGTTGGTAGCCATATTCTGTGATTGCTTCATCAGGCAGAGCTGCCTTCATGTCTTCTAGATTGCCAACAACCTTTGTAATGCGTCCTGGCTTTCCGCGGGAGTTCTAGTGTACTTTCTGCCATTTCCGGTACAGGTCATCTGTGTTCGTAGAGGATTCACAAAAATGCTTGAATTTGTTGATGAATTCTTCAAGCGTTGGGGGTTGTTCTTTGGCCTTCATGAATATGAGGAAGGCTCCTTCTGCTCTGCCTTCTGTAAGACCGCCATACCAATGCACTATGTCTGGTGTATTGGCTTTGATCATACGGTTTCTGGATTGGTATCATTCAACTAATAGAAGCCATCGCTTCAGTTTGTCTGGCTTAAGGTCATCGCCCTTACCACTAAACAGAGCTGGTGCAGGTATCGTTGGTGGCGGTATGCTGGCCGGAAGAGAAGGGTCTGCCATTGTGGCTGTTTCGGGTTCAGGAGGAGGTGAAGGTGGCGGTCCTGGCCTTTCAGAAGGTTGCCTGCCTTGTGGTCTTTCTGCTCTTTCTGGTGTGTCTGGGAACGGTCCAGGGGTTGTCTGGTCTCTGGAGGCTTGAAATGCGTAAGCCAGTGATCCAAACGCTGTTTCTAAGTAACTTTGACTTCTTGATATCCCAGGGCGAGGTGGGGATTGTTGTATAGATAATGTAGTCACTGCTCTTGTTACAGTTTCTGCTAGTTCCTCTGCTTTGTGTTCCTGGGGTTGGGCAGCTCTTTGGAGGAGTAGTTGTGTGGCTCTTTCTGCTTCTGAGTCTGTATCTAGATCTCCTAGAAGGAGGCCACTCTCTGATAGTGGGCTTTCGGTTTCTGCTTGTTCTGGTGGTGGTTCTGATGGGTATGACGTAGGCTCTTGTGTCTGTGGTGACCGTGTAGAGCGTCCGGAGGTCCTGCCGGACCTTGTGGTACTTCTCTCCTTTCTGCAAATGTGAATGTAGCACCTGAGCCGGGAACTCTGTCCCTGCCGCTCCCGCTTCTAGCTAGTTATCAAGATATAGGAAGGGTGATCAATCCAACCTGGTGGTCCTCTGGCCTGAAGACCTTTGAATTCACCTGCAGAGGCGAAGAAAATGTAACAGATTTACTCCTGTCTAACTAAAAGGTACAATAGAGGGCTAGCGGTTAACCGGCAAGGGCTAGATCTAAGGGAGGCTTCAAGAGACCCTGAGATAGAGAGATAATAGTTAAAGGGCCGCTGGGACTCTGATATCGCCATTCAACCAAGTATATTCAGAAATCCTGACTCTGCTGAAGTCTGCCCTTCTTCTGCTAGCCAGGAGATGAGTTTAAATACGAGAGTTCTCCCAGAGCGATAGAAATCAGATATCCTGCAACCACAATCATTACCGGGCAGTGCACCTTGCCCTGCATGTCCTCTGATCCCACATGAAATCTAAGAGTCATAACACTGCCTCAATGCTATCGTCAGCTTACATGACCGTTCCTTCACTTGTTTCCTAAATAAAACAATAAACATGTAAAACTAAACTTAACACAAGCTACTGGGCCCTAATATATCTCCAGGGCTGTAAAACAATCAAGCTATTCAAATTAAGCAAAGTAATAAATCTAAACATAGGAAATCCTGCACTCCACTCCTGTATAAAGTTACCGGAACATGTATACATGTTACAGGTACTCTAGCTGGTGATAACAGCAAGAACCAAAGCACTAGTTTTTCCATACCAGGCTCTTTGTTTCACGAGAAGCCTTGAGAGTAGAAGAGGCGACTCATGAAATATATTGATTACCAACATGATCTGGGACTGGATAACCTTCTAGTAAGGGAGTCCAAGCACATATTTGATAAGTAATTGGAGACCATGGGAGTCACATGGAACAAAGAGTGCCTTCGAGAGTTATAATCTCTGGTCGGTAGCAAGAATTTGCCACAACCCAAGCATTGTGGAACACATATCTGTAGCAAAGCTATTAATCCGCTCCCAGTTCCCTTTAACAATGACACCAAGCTTTGTCATTAGCCAGGAAGCCAGATTCTCAGCTGTAAACGACATGGATCCAGCATTCTCAGCGGTGTAATAGAAGGTACCCCTACCAGGATTGACTGAGATGTTGATAATCTGGTCCTTCAATTTGTTTTCGCCTTGGTCGGTAATGATATTGAGATAGTAGGACGATTGAATAACTTTCTCCATATCATCTTTGACCTGAATATACATCTGATCGAGGATGGTAGTACGCAAGTGGTACGGGCTCGGCGGCTTATAGGGAGGGGAAATCTTTTGCAATGGGGCAAGAAAGTATGGCAATTGAGTAAGATTGAATGGAAGGTTGTTCATGTAGACGGCTAAAGTAAATGAGAGATCGGCGTCATTCATTTCTGCAGGAGAAAGGAGTTGAAGTCAGCTGGTAATGGGTGTTTGACTTGTGGTCAGGTTGAATGATGTAACAGGTTTACACCTGTCTAACGAAAGGTAGAATAGAGGGCTAGCAGTTGACCAGCAAGTGCTAGGTCCAAGGGAGGCTTCTGAGAACTCGAAGGTGAACAGGGATAATAGTTAAAGGGCAAGAAGAACTCAGAGATCGCAGTTCCACCAAGTATATTCTTAGAACATGAGTCTGCTGCAGTCTGCCATTCTCCTGCTAGCCAGGATATGTGTTTAAATACAAGAGTTCCCTCAGAGCGCTAGCAATCAGATATCCTGCAACCACGATCATTACTGGGTAGTGCGCCTTGCCCTGTATGTCCTGTGATCCCACATAAAACCTAAGAGTCATAGCACTTCCTCAATGCTATCGTTAGCTTACATGACCGTTCCTTCACTTATGTTCCTAAATAAAACAATAAAAATGCAAAACTAAAGTTAACACAAGCTACCGGGCCCTAATATAGCTCCGGCGCTGTAAAACAATCAAACTAATCAAAGTAAGCAAAGTAATCAAACTAACCATAGGAAATCCTACACCCCGCTCCTATATACAGTTACCGGAACATGTATACATGTTATAGATGTTCTGATGCTTGCCTTACCCTGAAGGCTCATCGGCCCTTGGTATTTCACACAAGTAAATAGATGCTCATGGTGGCGTGTCAGTCTTTTGGTGAATATCTTTCCACATGGGATACCGTGAACCATTTCAAGCTATATTACCTTTAGTAAATTCAACTATCTCTTGTATTTAATAGTAGAAGAACTTATCTTATTTCCACGTTCAGGAGGTACACTCTCGAAAGCGATGTGCAGCTGGGGGTCCTTTGTACAGCCCATATTGGCAAATACTGTGTTGGCGTTCTGAGGAGTTTGTTTCCAGTGATAATACTCTTTCTCAAACACTTGATCTGCTAATAGGGAGAAAAATTCTCTACCACACTCTTAGTGCAAAATCTAATTTACAACTAATTATGATTTGGTAAGGACTTAGGGTTTAAGATTTAGGTTAAAAAACTTTAGGGCACGTATGTATTGTATGTATGGTATAAAATTTATTGTCAAAAATACCGTATTTTATAATAATATACGTATTTTTGAAAACCCTACCAGATAGGTTCCTGGGAGAACAATGATACGACAAATTTTGACTCTCATCCGATAGTCCCTCCTCTCGCCGTAAGACAATCAGTGTTCCCAAGCGTCCCGTCCGCCCTGTAGGCACCTACAGGACTCCAGTCCCGTCCGTCCCGGGCGTCTGTCTCAAGCTGTAGGGCAAGGGCGTCCGTCCTTTGGGAAAGACTGCCGTCTAAGAGGGTGACTGTAGGTCCCTACAGTCCTCTACGGATCAGTAGCTCCTGACCGGTACATGCAGTCCTCACCCGTCATCCGCAGTCCTCACCCGTCATCCGCAGTCCTCACCCGTCATCTGCAGTCCTCACCCGTCATATGCAGTCCTCATCCGTCTTATGCAGTCCTAGCCAATTACCTGTAGGGTCCGGCCGTCATCCGGAGTTACCCGGAAAATTGCGCCACCTGAGACACCTATAGGGCCCGGCCGTCCGTCCCGTCCAAAGGCCTCACAATTGGCGTCCGTCATGTCCTAGGCAAAAGACGGACGGACTGGACGCTTGGGAACACTGAAGACAATACGAGTATCAGAGAAAAAGAGAACAAAAAAGTTTTGCAAAGGAGTGATGATGCCCATTTCAAGTCACCGGGAACCAGCAAACCAATTTTTATTTTGAATTTTGTTAATTGTCTGTTGGTCTGCTGCGGCAAGGTTTATACAGCAGAGTAGACCACTAAGGATATGACTCGCGCAAACCACCTGTTACCAAAAGCCAAGCCGTGTAGGAATAGGAAATCAAATCATAAAGTAGACGTATATTCAGTCAAGTGCCTTCAAAGTATTATACCGACCCCCCATCTCCTCTACACTCCCATGCACAACCCTTCCAGGATGGATTCAACTATCCAGTCCAAGCCCACTCTAAGTAACCGTGCAACAGACTTCAATTCTGCACCCTAACACCAATAATTAAAAAAAAACCCCACCTTAAAAAAACGTCCACCATCCAAGCAACCCCAGCAACCTACAAACATAATCCCCCACTCCACACATTTCGGCCTCCTCACTAGATCGGGATAGCCCCCTATCCATTTTCACACTGATGCCGCAACAGTTCCCTCTCTCCCGACTTGATATCGCAATAATACTCAACAATGCTCCATAATAGCCTTTAGAAATGCACATATATGGATTTCAGACTAGACCTTTTTACTCTATGGCTTGCGTCTTGAGAGAAGGGTCTCGAGATATGAAGGCTGGCCGGAACCAATATGAATGGGTAGCAATAGGCACGGTCGGTCCTGGCGAAGTTGATAAAGCGGGGAACGGGGATGGGTGCATGGGGAGGATGGCATTTGATTACCAGGTGAGTTTCAGGGTGGAATACTTCAAGCGGTGGAAGGCCCTAGGTGGAAGTCCTCGAGCGAGTGATTTTCCGTGATAACCCTGCAGCATTTCCCTCCATCATAAATAAGCAGTAGGTTATTTCTGTTGACCTCCTGTAATCCCTAGACTAAATAATCTCAAGTATGATATTATATATATTCGAAGGTATCCAGAGATAAGCTATAATAAACAAACCGTTAATTGGTAAAATGAAAATATAAAAATAAGCCAAGGTAACTATCTCATTTACGCCCAGGGTTCCGAATGGTCCGCGGAAGACTGGTCTAGACCAGCCAGTCCGGTCGAAAGTCAAGTCTAGTCTAAGGGAGGAAATTAGACCGACTGGACAGTCAGGATTATCGGACCCGACTCGGCCGGGATTGGTCCGACCAGGTCCGCTAAATAGTAGGATATGCATGGCCCTCTGACAAAATTAGCATCCTGTCTTGCTTTTTACTATTTTTCTCACAATATATTACGCTCAAATAAAGCTTTTCTTGATTAAGCTCCTTGTTTCCATAGGTTATATTGCAGAATCTCAGGAGAGTTGGAATGGAGATAGTGCCTCGCTTAGATTCGGGGTGGCGAAAATATGTTCGCGAGTATAAAATCTTTTCGGTGCCCTAAGTGAGTGATCTTGAGTGACTATGCAATCTTTTATAAAGACTGGTCCGGGACTAGCCTAGACCGGACCGGACCTCCTGAGTTAGTCAGGTCCAGTCATGGACATCCACCAGGACAGGCGAGCCTGGTCCGGCCTCCAAGACTTGACCGGTCGGACTATTCGGAACCCTGTTCACGCCAACTACCCCCCCCACCTCAAATAACGAACATCTCCCCTTCGAGCACGCCATAAAGCCCAACCGTAGCCACAGCATCCAAAAGTTCCCTCCGAAATGCTACCGGTAACCAGCGCTACCTACAGCCCTCAATTAGCCAGTCACCGAGAACTCGTGGAAGCAAGAAGGGGAAACAAACCATAAGCATAAATCAGCGCAAAGTCTTCATCCGAATTCCCCTCCGTGGCGCGGAACCTCTTCATAAATTCAAACAAACTCGCCAACAAGCGATCCCTGGCTCTTTTGGTCTTGGGCAGACTTCCCGGTAGCGGGAAACCCAACTTCATCGATCTGGCCAGGACGGAGGAAAAATGGGTGATGCGAGCACAGAAGTCCTCCCTCTCGTGGCGGGTGTGTGCTGGGGTTTCCGCTTCGTGGCGGTTCGCGTCCGGGTCTTTGGCAAGCATGACGAACGTACCATGCAAAGCGTCTAGCATGGCTTGGCTGGCCACGATGAGGTTTGTAGTCCTTTTTTGGGAAAGAGCCCTTTATGCGGAATTCTTGCGGGGCAGAGGCCGGTTCAGCGGCTGGGGTGGAGCAGGGAGCCTTGGTGGGCGTGTTCTTCGGTTATATTCATGTATTTCGTCTGGTCGCGGTGGTTATCGTGGGGGTTGGTTGTGGAGTTGGCGTGCTCGAGCAGGCTAAGGTGTGGATCACAACGCCAAATTAGGGTCATGTGTAGCCAGAGTAGAATAGTGTTTGTGTTGGTCTTTTAGGTTTGTTTAATGGGTAGGGAAGGGTTACTTTGTTATGATACCTAATTTTATAGGAGATAAGATGGTGGAGGCTGCTCCGGGGAGGAATGTTTTGTAATCACTAGCATGGATCGTGAGTTTTAAGTGACCCAAGGAAGCAGGATAGCCGGAGGGAACAAAGACTAAGAGGGTGAGGGCTAGCTTATGTGAATAGACACCTCTGTAGTTTTCTACACGTAATAGTTTTTTTCTTCGTTTTTCTTTCTTTCATTATCACCGGTGGTTTCTTTGGCGTTTCCTGCTGTGTGAGCAGCGACTGCCGCCTTACGTCTGTTTAAAGTATTCCTATGGTTTGGTCATTGCCCTGTGTTACTTCCCGACGCTTAAAATCCCCCAACCGGGGAAGCCTTACTACCTGACCGAAGTCATCACTTCAGCCCTCGCACCCACAACGAAACTACGGTACGGTAGGCTGTTGACCAACTGGATCAATTCCAATACCAGTAATTCTAGTAACCCTAACCTTAGTACGTTGATTTTTTGCCTATCCTACCAATTACCCACGTTATTAGCCTACCCACTTTCAGCTCAGATAAGGCGAAGATTACCCCCGATAGAAGCAGCCAGCATTCTTCGATTACTGTAAGATGTTTGATGTTGGCTAAATACACTAGAATCTAAGCTTGCTCGGTGGGCAGAATCAATTTGAAAACTGGTGTCTGCTCGCGTAGCAAGTATCTATTCAGCTACCGGCAATGATTTGACTGGCGCGCACTTGTACAACGCCAAAGCCTCACAAGTACCACCTCCCCTTTTTCGGGTCTATGAGATCTCGCAAATTGAGATTCTCGAACACAATTCCTCCCCAACTCCACATAACCTGGAATTCAAGCAATAGGCTATATTGCAGATATCGTCAAGATACCGGCAGGTCGCTGGTACTATGAACTCGTTCAACAATACTGTCAACTTCGCTATAGAAACAGACGTTGGGGGGGATCGCATCCTACGTTGGTTACCACTAGAAGCATTTGAACCGCAGCAGCGGCACAAAGATGTGCAATGCAATCAACTCAATGTGTTGGGAACTGGGTATCAGAAACTAGCAAGTTCGGAAAGTGGAGTGATGCGGAAGATGGTTGCCTTGAACAAGTGTCTTTTTGTTAGCGGAAAGCTTACGCGAGTTATGGGAGCAAACTTATCAAACTTGCGCATTACAAACATTTAGCTCTGGGGTCGAAAAGGGGTATGCAAGTATTTTGGAGGGTGTAACTCCTTCTGGCCTACCTATAAAACCGACAGATCCACTAGAAATTTGGCACTCAAAAAACGCCTTCTCAGCCGCAAGGCTGAATTCCTCTCTTCCAAAAGGGTTACGGGAATATGGACTTTGCTTGGCTGTGGCTGAGCCGTGAGGTGTTCCAGCGGAAAGTTTGGACAGCGCTCAAAATGCTAGTGTATGGAGGACAGAGCAAAGAGCGGAACTATCGCTACGCGAGTAGATAACGTCGCGATGCCTGAATTGGGCCGATGGGATTCGAATAAAAGAACCACTGTGGGACCAATTTGGTCTACTATGATACTATGAGCCGTGAGCTCACTTAGAAGAGTAAGGAGTCAACCACCCGTGGCGGTGAAAATGTCCTTACGGTATTCACCGTTCGGTTTTCAAAATACGGTGAGTATGTGAAAGGATGATTTGAAAAAGATATCGCATCCATCAGAGCTACAAATTAGGAGTGCCAGATGTTGGTGCAGGTAATGGAATTTTCATGCAAGGATTCGACGAATTTTAAATCAGTCCTTTTTTTAAATTTTTACCGTGAGGTCAAGGCTGCGGTGGAGGCAATGTTAGTTGGGTTGGTGAGATAGTGTTTATCGCGAGCCTTGGAAGCGCAGCAAATAATCCTAGTACTAATTGGACCAGAGCATAATTGTGCAACGCCAGAGCCTCATCGCCTACCACCCCCTCTTTTTTCAGGTCTTTGGGATCCTCTCTAGTTCCGAGAAAAGTCTTATTGTCGCTGCGCACGATATCTCTCTAACTCCGACGAGAAAAGGAATTGACGCACCGCTATACCACAGATGTCGTCCGGGCACCAACAGATCATCGGTAATACCAACTCGTTCAACTTAAGCAGTATTTTCAACTTCATTTCTGAGGGAGACGACGAGGGACGTCAAATTTTGCAATGGCTATCACCGCTCGAACCACAGCAACGGCACCAAGGTGTGCGAACCGACCGGCTGGATGGCGTGGGAAACTGGGTACTAGAAATTAGCGAGTTTAGAAAATGGCGTGAAGCGGAAGATGGTTCCGGGGGAGAGCAAGTGTTGTTCTGTTACGGGAATCCCGGGGTGGGGAAAACTTATGTCAGGTAGGGAGGACTCTGAGGCAAGGCAGCGCAAATGTTGCTGACAATTAGAAAATAAGTTCCCTGGTTCTTGATAGCCTGTGCGACCAGGCTGTAAGGGAGGATGTTGCCGTCGTGGGACTATACTGCGATTTCCTTGCGCAGCAGGAACAGTGCACCACAAATATGTTGGGCGCCATTCTCAAGCAACTTGCCAACAGAGGAGGAATCCCCGAGCAAACACGAGAGGCTTTTAAGAAGGCCAAAAAAGAGTTGGGCGGTCGCGGTCTCCAACTTCCGGGCATGGTAGATATACTAAAGAAGACCATTAAATCAGTACCCCATCTCTTTATATGTATTGACGCATTGGACGAGTGCACGCCGAAGCACCGACGGGAGCTCATTGAGTCACTACGAGAAATTGTTCGAGTGTTCCCGGGCGCGCGAGTATTTCTTACCGGAAGGCCCCATATCAGTAACGAGATCGGGGTATGTTTTAGCAAGGTGCTCCGGATACCCCTCAGTCCTACCCACAACGATATTATAAGTTATCTGGAAGGGAGGTTAGACAGTGACACGGATCCTAAAGCAATGGACGTCGAATTGCGGGCTGATATTATGAGAATCATCCCCGACAAGGTCTCGGAAAGGTAAGCAAGAATCACAAATGCATTACCAAGACAAGTCCAAGGGATTTCACTAACAGTAGACTCTAGTTTCCTTCTCGTTACTCTAAATATGGATGAAATCCTGGGCGAGATTACTCTGTCTCGGAGAAGAAAGAAGCTGGATGAGATGACCAAGGGGGAGGGCCTGGGAGACGCATACACGGGAACCATATCACGGATACAGGCCCAGCCCAGAAGTAGATCAAAACTCGGGATGGAAGTTCTAATGTGGGTATCACATGCGGAGCGGCCATTACATGTCGACGAATTATGTCACGCTCTAGGGGTAGAAGGGTCTACCGACTTGGATATTAGGAATATTCCAGCCATAGAAACGCTGTTAGCATGCTCCCTGGGGCTCGCCATAGTCGAGGAGTCCTCATCCACAGTCAGGCTTGTCCACTACACTCTAAAAGAGTACCTCTCCAATAACACCAACTTGTTCCCCAACCCCCACTCGATAATTACTGAGGCCTGTTTAACATACCTCAGTTTTCCGCACGTGAGGAGTTTTTCGCCTACCCTTGGTTCCGTCCCATCAACCGCCCCTTTTGCCGAATATGCTTCGTGTTACTGGGGTACACACGCTAGATTGGAAACCACCGAAAGTGTGAAAACTCTTGCATTGGGGCTGCTCGATGACTACGACAGGCACATATCTTCGAAGGTGCTCTTGCTGCTTGGGGTGAGAGCTGAGGAGCAACCATTCAGTGGAGATGGCGCCCCTACAGGATTTACGGGGCTGCACGGTGCTGCATACTTCGGATGCCTTGAGCTAATAGTGGTTTTATTGGAAACGAACAAAGGAGATGTGAGGGCGACAGATTTCCATGGCAACAATGCAATTGCTTGGGCTTCGAGGAGGGGCAATGAAGCGGTGGTGAGGGTACTGCTCGAATGGAGTGAGGCCCATTCCAACGCATGGAGCAGCATATATGGCTCGGCGCCGCTCTTGTGGGCTGCTGAGAATGGGCATGAGGGGGTGGTGAGGATACTCTTAGAACGGAAGGACATCAATCCTAACAAATCTGATAAAAGGCGTCGAACACCTCTCGGGTGGGCTTCCTATAATGGGCATGAGGGGGTGGTAAGGATACTGCTTGAACGGAACGACGTCCATCCCGACAGACGGGATTTGGTCAGTGCAACGCCACTATGGTTGGCTTCCATGAATGGGCATGAGGGGGTGGTAAGGATGCTGCTACAACGCAACGACGTCAATCCCAACAAACGGGATGCGCTCGGTGGAACGCCACTATCGTTGGCTTCCATGAATGGTCATGAGGGGGTGGTGAGGGTACTGCTAGAACGGGGTGACATCAATCCCGACAAATCCGATCAATGGTGTCGAACACCTCTATCATGGGCTTCCCAATGTGGGTATGAGGGGGTGGTAAGGATCCTGCTGGAACGGAGCGACGTCAATCCCGAAAAAGTGGATTTGTTACTTGAAGCGCCACTATCTTATGCTTCCTTCGATGGGCATGAGGGGGTCGTAAGGATCCTGCTGGAACGGAATGAGGTCAATCCCAACAAACGGAATTTTCTCGGTCGGACACCACTATTATCGGCTTCCTACAATGGGCATGAGGGCGTCGTAAGTATACTGCTATCACGGAACGAAGTCAATTTCCACAAACCGGATTGGCTCCGTCTAACACCACTATGGTGGGCCTCTAAGAATGGGCATGAGGGTGTGGTAAGGTTGCTGCGGGAATACAAGAAAACCAATCCCTACAAACCGGGCAGGTTGCGTCTCACACTACCCAGTTGGACATCGCGGGGGTTTACCGATACCCAACAGCCTCAACCCCGATGAGGCGGATAAGCAGAACCGCTGGGTTTGCCTCTTAAATTTGCTGCAAGTGTACAATCAACAGAGCCGCTGTCCCTCGAGCTCCCCCAACTATCTAGATCTTCCAGGATTACCCCCAGTTTAATATCCAAGCATAAATCGGACACTTCCCTTTCCATCCATCTGATGTACCTCTCAGTAGAGAAACAGACATAGAAAGATAACTAAAACACCCTGCACCCACAAAAGTCTTGTTATTTCATGTACACGTACACTACCAAATCCCTTCAGGCCCCAACCGATCATCTCGTTTGCATGGAATCTCTCGTTATCTCCTTTGTTACCCCAAACCACTTTAGACCCTTCCCTATCTGCTACCTTTCCTCCGCTATTTAACCCATTCCCTACATCCGTGCCTCAGCCAGATTTCTTTTTTTCTATACTCGCTTTTCCCTCTACATCCGCCCTTTTCCCTTTTCTTTTGCATTTCGATTCTTTTTATTCTCATTCAGCCAGGTTACCTAATATCTATCTACGATTGACCCCGTATTCAATTGTATTACTCTATACCTTAGATGACAACCAGATTAGGTTCTAAACAGGATGGAAGGAAGCCCCATTGATATAGATATAAATGAGATTAGACACTAATACCATCCAACCAATAGAGCAGAGTTCATTATTCGTGATTTGTGGCATTTTCTTCTTCTGTTTCTCCTTTTGCTAACATTTTCCTCTTCTCCAACGGACCCCTCCAACCAGAGACACTTGCCCGTCCCTACTTATCCGCTCACCCCTCTACGAGATATACCTCCCTTCCTATTGAACCACCTTATTGCTCCAATGCCATCATAAAACTGAAGGTTGGCAAACTGTGCCAATATTATATTATGGTATCATCGGTCACAAGGTGCACATTTACATCTCCTAACTAACTCCAGAAGGAGTTCGAATGAGGGGGGGACAGTACGATATAGTATACCACTGATACCGGAAGGGACAGTATGGTTCATTCAATCTCCCAAGCGGTAACCTCTATAAGGCCTGATACTGGGAGTTCTTAATACCTTCTCACAGGGGCTAAGGTGACGAGAGGACCTGATTATGCAAACTCCCTGATTCCATGTCCGGGTTTGGGGTTGAAAATTTACAGTGATTAAGGGATAGTTCCGCGGGCAGTAACTACGAGGGTTTGGTAACATGTGAGGATGGTTGTGCAGGCGGATGCTAGTGAGGAAGGCATAGTTGGATACATGCTCTCTTATCGGACTTGGTGCGGTTAATTATGTTCCCGAAAGCTCAAATTTGGGTTTCCCTCCTTTCCCAGTCAGTCATTTGCAAGCCCCCCCCCCAATCGCCTTCCGACCGAGAGTTAAGATTATTATTCTTTACCCCCATGCTGGGTTCCGAATGGTCGGCCGTGAACCGGCTCGGACTAGCTAGACCAGGTCAAAGTCTAGTCTAGTCTGGTGGTGGAAATTAGACTGACTGGACAGTTGTGATTGTTGAAACTGACTGGACAGGGCTCGGTCAGACTGGACAGACCAGGTGAAAAGCGAGTGATACAAGATGTATCGGCCAGTGGCTTATCCGCCTAAAGACAATAGTTAAATTGTGAAAACCGCTGCAGAGAAACTAGCTGTGTGAAAGTTCTCTCTCATTCACCTATACTGATGAGCAGACTCTGCTAATTGACTAAACTGCCAAATCTTAGGCAAGTTGGAATGCGCATGTTGCCTCGCTTATATAGGGCAGTGAACATCCGTTGCAACTAACTTACCCCACAGCGGGCCAAAACACATGGTTACATGAAGCAAACTTATAGAGTGGTATTCAGAAAACCGGTTTAGCTCTACTTGTGGACTATTTCATATAACAGTGTGTTTTGGCTTGCTATAGGGTACGTTATCAAGTTTTTTAGTTCACTAATCGAGTGATGCTACATGTAGCGAAACTTGCTTATTAATAAACCTTCCCCGCCTCCCACCCATGCCAGGGGGGAATAGGAAGACTGGTCTGGGACTAATCCCGACCAGTCCTTGACTACATTTATTGGTCAGTTCTAGTCAGGAACATCAATTCAGACCGACCGACTGGTCGTGCCTCCCAGACTTGACCAGTCGGACTATTCGGAACCCTGCCCCCATGCACATTGCGGTGTTTGATATGCTTGCACTAAGTGGTGGTACACCACACAAATTCAGCATTCGAAGTCCGTTGAGGGTGTGTGATAGAGTAATAGCACATGATGAGGCTCGACATTGTGCTATTGGAAATGACTTTTGACTATTAACATGCTTCGGGGGTCTATTCCTATTAGGTTGTAACGGAATCCGCCAATTGTTCTCGCTACTGGACCTACCTGATGTTGGATCTTTCCTATTTAGGTTCTACAATAGTAGCGCTGGTCTTTTTACCTTGTACCTTCCTTATTTGTTATAGTTTCCTATTGGGTTATTTACTTTTAAGTTCGCTTATAGCATCCTTTGCTACCCTTGTACCCTTTAGGCAACCTTATGCTTTCCTACTAGTACTACTGGATTAGTACATTAGTAGCGATCCCTTATTGTTTGATTCCTTTACTTGTTTTGTTAGTTACATCCTGTCGCCTCTATACCTATGTTCTAGGACTTAGTTGTTTGCTTTGATACTATCTCAGCATAGTAAGTGTTTGCGTTAGGCACAGGATATTTGGTTATGTTTTATTTGTATTTAGAGAGCCTGCTATCCCATAAGGATTCAGTCTCTCAAGCCTCACAGGAACGCTCTTCTTTAATATACTACAAGTTGAACGGTCACTCTATTTGTCCCTCATCTATCTTATATCTCTTGAAGATATTCCACCGAGACTTTTCCTCCTATCCTATCAGTATCTCCACAGTTCCACTTTGCATTCTCGAGATACTTAGGAGTAGTTTACATAGGTTGTGACAGAAAAGCGGAGTTCCTATTTATCCCTCCGACCACACACCCTAGTCTCCCTCTCGCAGCATGTCCTCCGGAAAGAAGTGGTGAATTTATACAACTTCAAAAATCCGGTTAGGGTATAAAAATAGTGCTAAATTATATGGCTATCTCCTGCAGCATTTATTGTGCCAAATCTCTCTTCATTGTACTAAATATACACTAATGGAATTAACCTATTTCTTGTATTAGCAGATTTAACTTCTAAATGGGTTAGCGCGACCCATCGCCATTTGCGCAAAGCCGACTGGGATGAAAGCAGGGGTTTCTCAGAGGGTGGCGGAAAAACATATGGCCGGTTGCCGGGCGAGTGACTACCACCCATACTCATATCCAACAACTATAGGTCAACAGCCAAATAACTACTTGAACAACTTTTGCAGGGGAATTGAAGAGAAATGCATTTTAAAAACAATTATTACCACTAGTGACAGTTAATCATTTAGCCATGATGGAAGGAAGTTGAGATACTCGGTGCTGGCTATGGTGTCGAGTATGTTAACATCTCGAGTTGAGTTTTGTTAGAAATCTGTTAATCCTGTTCGTCATGCTTTTTAGTTTCTTTTGTCATATGCAAGGCAGAAGCACGGGAAATATGTTTTTGTTGTTGGATGAGAAAGATCATACACGGTCAAAGAAAAAGCACGATGATGAAAGGAGATGAAGGAAGAACAAGAGCTAAGGTATTAGATCAAAGGCGGAGGAGAAAGGAAGTCTTTGAGATAGATTTCTTTTGTTCACAGATTACGCAGAATGTTTCTTTCTTTTGTCTTGGAGAACGGAGGAGAGAAAGTGGAGATATGTGGTGATCTGTAGAAGGGTCAGACAATGGTTTATGATTTTTTGATATATACTTCTGTCCTCACCACTAGTTTAGCAAGCAACGACGACGAGAAGACTTTTGTGCGCTATCTATTCCATCCCAGTGTTATTCGGTGACGTATATTTGACCCATTTCAATTAAGTTTTTGGCATAAAACAATAGGTTGCCATTAGTGAGTCCTGGAGAGTAGAAACTGGCCAATGAGCGACACCCGCTTGGGATGAATTCTACTCCTTCACTCGCCCAGATTTAACATAGTCTATCCGCTCAGAGCTTAGCGAGTTTCCGCAGTTTTTGCAGGGGGGGAACTAACACCCATTATTTTAACAAAACTGTGCTGTTGACAAACCACGATCGGTTACGAGTATTTCCGGTAACCCTAACTTTGGCTGTTTCCTTTTTTTCCCACCAGATACCCCTGTTCTTAGCCAGTCCGGTTTAGGCCCGAGGATCGTATGATGAAAGGCTACAAGGTATTGGCAGAGTACGGCCCAGACGACCGGCTTCCTTTGCTTAAATATTTGATGTCTATTAAACTTACGGGTACTGGAATCTAAGAGCGCTTAGTGGGCAGATTCTATTTGAAAACTGGTGTCTGCTCGGGTGGTAATTATTCTCTAAGCTACCGACAATGATTGAATTAGCGGATATCTGTACCCGTACAATGCCAGAACCTCACATGTGCCACCTCATCTCTTTTAGGTCTTACAGATCCCTGCTCGTTCAGAGGGAAGTCAGGTTCTCGAACACGGTCCCTATGTAACTCCTAAAAAAGAGGGCATTCAGACAATAAGCTATTGCGCAGATATTATTGGAGTACAGGTCGCTGGTAATATCAACCCGTTCAACAATATTGTCAGTTTTACATAGAAATGGACATCGTCGTGGGGGGAGCAGTGAGCATCGTATCTCGCGATGGTTATCACTACTGGTACAAGTGCTTGAACCACAGCAATGGCACTGAGACGCGCCGTACGAACCAACCGAATGAATAGCGTGAGAAATCCGGTGCCAGAGACAAGGGAGTTGAAAAGAGAAAAGAAAAAGGGGTGGTGCAGAGGAGTATTACGCTGTGCACGTGTTCTTTTATTACTTTTAACGATTTTTGTGAGAGCACGGAAGGGGTAGGTTATCACGCTCACCGGAGTGTTCGGTTAATTTTGTCCACGCTGATTGGGATGCTCAAGGGCCGGCGCTTAGGCTTCCATTGTGAATGGTCGTTTGTATGGTGCGACACACTTTTCCCTGGTGCTCCATAGAGTGATATGTGCAACGCTGCTGTAGGGCAGTACAAGTACTAGAAGAACCCCCGCTTTCCCCTAACAGGACCCCCGCTTTCCCCCAACTCCAAAGAATATCATCAACCGACCATACCGGTGCTCAATGACTCCTCATTTACAACGGTACAAGCAACAAAGAACGAAAGATGTCTCAAAATCCCATCTATAATAATACCCACTGCTTCAATAATACGAACTGCAATAATGTGCAAAATAACTATGTTGTCGCCGATGATCGGTATCCACTCTTGACCTGGCTATCACCCCTAGAGCCCAGACTGCGCCATCGGGATATCCAAGAGCGCCGTGCCGATAATGTGGGAGAATGGCTCCTGCAAACTGAGGAATTCAGAAGTTGGCATGATTGGAGTGGTGAAGGTGAAGGTGATAAGCCAGTATTGTTTTGCTACGGAGGTCCGGGGGTCGGGAAAACATTTATCAGGTAACCGGAATTATCCTCGGGGGAGGGGACAACGGGAGTCCGTGCTAACAAGTCACCATGTCAGTTCGCTGGTAGTGGACAGGTTGTGCGATCGGTCCAAGGGGCAAGGCATAGCCGTCACATGCTTCTACCTAGACTTCGCAGCGCGAAAGGAGCAGTCTGTAGCCGGCATCCTGGGTTCCCTCCTGAGACAGGTCGTTGGTGGACTGGAAAAGGTTCCAGAGGAAATCGCACGGGCATTTGACGAGCAAAAAATGGCCATCGGTGGACGGGGACCGCAACTCACGGAACTCGTGAGGATGCTACAGACGATCACATCCTCACTACGCACATTTTTATGCATAGACGCCTTGGACGAATGTGTGGCGGCCCATCGAGTCAAGCTCATTAAGTCATTCCAGCAAATCCTTGAAACATCCCCCCACACCCGAATATTCATCATTGCAAGGCCTCACCTCCGGCCTGAGATAGAAAGGCGTCTTCATGGACAAGTTGTAAGTGTGCCGGTAGGGCCCAAAAAAAATGATATCACGGGATACCTTCGCCTTAGACTGGAAGAGGATGAAACTCCGGAAGCGATGAATGAAAGCCTAGAGGCAGACATTCTGGAGAAGATTCCAGAAAATATGTCGGAAATGTACGTAGGGGAGATGCTACTCGGAATCCCACCGCACGCAATCCACTAATAAATGTGAATCTAGGTTTCTACTAGTTTCCCTGAGTATCGATGGAATCTTACACGAATGCACAATCTCCGGAAGACGAGAAAAACTCAGCAAAATGACAAATGGATTGGAATTGGGGGATGTTTACGATGCGACGATCAAACGGATAAAAGCCCAGGGTGGTGAAAAATCGAGACTCGGGATGACGGCCCTGATGTGGATCAGCCATGCAGAACGGCCACCGCGAGCGGATGAGCTCTGCGACGCCCTAGCAGTCAAGCTAGGTTCCACGGATTTCGATGTTGGCAACATCCCTTCGACGTCGACAATAGTGAACTGCTGCCAAGGGCTCATCACTGTGGATAAGGAGGCATCAACCGTGCGATTGATCCACTTTACCCTGCAGGAGTATCTTTCTGTTCATCCCGATATATTCACCAAACCTCACTCGGCAATGGCCGAAATCTGCTTGACCTATTTGAATACAAAACAGGTCAAGGCCCTTTCGACTGCCGATTCTGATTATACTCGGATCACTCCATTTCTAAAATATTGTTCAATATACTGGGGAGTGCATGCGAAAAGGGAGCTCTCATGCAACGGGATATTACTTGCTCTGGAGCTGTTAAAGGAGCCTTATAGCCAGATATCTACCGAATTACTCTTTGAGCATGAATGCCCGGCTTTCGAGGACGATACTTATCCTCCATTTAGTGGGCTACACTGCGCATCGTTCTTTGGGATTATTGAATTGGTAGTTGCTTTAATAGAAGTGGGAGTTTCTGATATCAACGGGGAAAGTCATCTTGGTTGCACACCTCTTTTGTGGGCTGCGTATAATGGGCATGAAGAGGTGGTGAAAATACTACTCGAACGGGAAGAGGTCAACCCCGGCAAGCCAGATAAATGGGGCAACACACCGCTCTCGGATGCCGCTGGTAATGGACATGAGGGAGTGGTAAAAATACTACTCGAACGGGAAGAGGTCAACCCGGACAAGCCAGACAAGTATGGCCGAACGCCGCTCTCGTATGCCGCTGGGGATGGACATGAGTGAGCGGTAAGAATACTACTCGAACGGGAAGGGGTCAATCCCGACAAGCCGGATAAACTGGGATACCCACCACTCTCGTATGCCACTCAGTTTGGACATAAGAAGATAGTAGCCCTCCTTCAGTCTCACAAAGCGCCAACCCCCAGTACCACTTAAGCCCTGCAGACGCCGTCCCTTCATACAGGCCGCCCGTTCCCTTTCCGGGCATCTTGCCCGCTGTGATGCACTTTAACATCATCCTCTATCGACCGCGGGCCCATGACCCGGTAATGCAGATATCCGCCATCCCCGCTTCCGCCTTTTATCTATTTTTTCCGCCCCAGAGTTAGGATTTACGAGTTTCCGTTTACATGTTCCGTCGGGTTTTGTTCGCAATGAAATTCTCTGGTTGGGAAGGTTGTGTTCATACATTGCTTGCAGATATCCTCCTGTTATATTTAATTCTTCCCTCCTCTCTAAATTTTTATAATGAATTGTTTTTCTTGCATGATCTTTTTTTCCTTCCTTGGTTTTCTTCCTTTCCCCCCCTTCGCATGATATATAGACTATATAGTGTAGTGTTTTTCTTTTTGAATAGATCAATTCAGTGTAGATAGTGTGAGGATTCCACAACTGATTGTCAAAAACTGTATTAAGACCCTACTGTACCTGCGATAGAAGACTGCTGGCACGGGCCGACTGCATCGGCTGGCATTATAGTTACATATACCAGACAGGCTCCTGCGAGAACAATGGTACAACAAATTTTGACTCTTATCCGATAGTCCCTCCCGAGTATCAGGAAAAAAGAGGACAAAAAGTATTGAAAACGAGTGTTGATGCCCATTTCAAGTCACCGGGAACCTGCAAACCAATTTTCAATTTTAATTTTGGTAATTGTCGTGTAGGTCTGCTGCCGCAAGGGTTATACAGCAGAGTAGACTACTAAGGATATGACTGGTGCAAACCACCTGTTACCAAATCCAATCCGCATAAGAATAGGAAATCCAATCATAAAGTAGACGTATAATCAGTCAAGTGCCTTCAACGAATTATACCAACCCCCAATCTCCTCTATGCTTCCATCCACAACCCTTCCGGGATTCAACTATCTAGTCCAAGCCTACTAAGTAACCGTGCAACAGACTTCAATTCTGCACCCCAGCACCTATAATTATAAAAGAAAGTCCACAATCCAAGCAACCCCAGTAACCTACGAACCCAATCCCCCATTTCGCACATTGCGCCCTCCTCACTAGATGGGGATAGCCCCCTATCCGTTTTCACACTTATTCCAAAACAGCTCTCTCCCTCCCGGTTTTATATTCCAATAATACTTAACAAAACTCCACAATAGCCTTTAGCAATGAAAGTATTACGGATTTCAGACCAGAGCTTTTTTACTCTAATATTTGGGTATTGAGAAAAGGATCCTGAAATATGAATGCGGGCTTGGGACAACTTAGGGTGGGTAGGAATAGGAATGGTCGGTGTTGGTAAAGTTGGTATATCGGGGAACGGGGGTCGGTGGGTGGGGGGGATGGTATTTGATGGCTAGGTGAGTTTCGAGGAGGAAGAGTTCGAGCGCATGATTTTCCCTGATCACCCTGCAGCAGCATTTCCCTCCATCATAACCAATTTCCCGAAGCCAGAACTGATTGATTTGAGATATCTTGAACAAAAGGAAATATACTTAGAAAGAAAAGTAAGACTAATAACGATAAAGGAAATACAGAAGTGTGTCCTTCGCCCGCATCTAAGTCCACTTGATCCACTGGGGAGGCATTGGTGAGGTGACCGCTGCCCTTGCCTTGGGAGATCGTTACCGCTGAAGTATCCCCGATGGCAATGAGGGCGCATTAGGACGTATGTGAGGGGGGGTGGGTGGGGATGAAGAACGCGAGATGTAAGGAACTAAAGAACGCGTGGTATAGGGACTAATGACTGCGAGGTGTAGAGAGCATGGTGATATCGTAGTCAAGGGGTTCTGCTGTGGAATATGTCTAGGGGGTCCACGGACCCATAGCTTCTGAGCTATGACCCCGCACTGTCCCAGCAACCGGATATACCTTTTCCCGCCATTCTCTGAGGCCGGACCCCTGTGTTCCCAGCGCTGTCCCATGGGCTTTCCCACTTGGCAATAGGTTGTTCTAACCCACCATCTAACCAGTAGGTTATTTCTGTAGTCCTCTTATAATCCCCTAGACTAAAAAGTCTCAAATATGATATTATATAAATTAGAGTGTTTCCATACATAAACTATAACAGACCCCCGAACGGGAGGCGTAGGAATGAAAAATAGAATTGAGGGAAGGGGAGGGTGCGGACGAATTTCGTCGCTAGGATCGTGCCGAACGAACATTCCATCGTTGTTAGCAAGAGCTTTCCATACGGACACCGGACAGAACTTTGCTGCGCTGATTCAAGTTGGCTAGCATGTTAACCCAGTGTTACACAAGATCAAGAGGGTTTCCAATAGCAACTTAACTTATGTCGCTGCAGATCTAGAAACCATTTTTCTTCGAGTATAATTGATCTTGCGAGACTCGGGAAGGATAGTCTGTCGGGGTGGGAAACGTGCCCCAGGGTAGGGTGTAGGGTGGGAATGATTTAAGGATCTTTTTAAAGACTAACTTATCGCAGTTTCATGACAAATGAGTCCTTGTTCCCATCGTGAAAAGCGCCAATGATTGACCTTGGCACGAACGGCGGGTCAAGTAACGCCCCCTGGAGGGGGGGAGCTAGGAGGGGGTACGAGTGCCAAGTGCTACTTAGCAGAATCAGGCAGGAGATCGGTTACTAGACTGAATGTGGAAAATGATCAAAGGAAAGGTTTGTCTGTCACTCCTGGGTCCTCTACACCTGCGGCCGAGTTGAACTTGGACATCTAAGGTAATAATTTCAATAGAATGTGTTCAACTTCAACTCAGGTGTAGGAGGACTGAATACATAAACAAATGTTTTTTAGTCTATGTATTCCTCTGCTATCTCCTCCTCTCCTTCATGGTCTATCAAATTATTCCGATCACGATCAGAAGAACCTATCGACAGTCTTTTATTCTCCAGCCGTTGGCCATCCTCCCATGCCTCCTCTAGTCACTGAGTAGTAGGGAGTACTTGCTCCTGGTGAATTGGTGTAGAGGATAGCTGATTTGTGGGAAGTCGCTTCTGATTCTCCTTATTGACCGAATCCTGAAACATTGTCTTCACTGTTTCTAGGCTTTTCTCAAGATGGAGGATATCTCTTTGTAATTTCTCAAGCTTGGCCTTCTTCTTTGTCCTTTCAGCTGTAGTTTGCGAAGAGAAGTAGTCTGCAATGTCACTCTTGCTTTACCATGCCTGGCCACTAGAAGGGAGACAGCCACGATGGCGTTTTGGGAGATTTCTGTTCTTTTCAAGTTGTTTGTTTAGGCCAGCATTTTCATTTTCTACCTCTAAGCATCTGTGATACTGCTGTTCACCAAACTGCTGAAGGGTTTGTGTTAGGAAGTACTGCTTCCAGGAAAAGATACCAGTTGACGGTTCTGTAGTTGGAAAGGAGTTGAGTACCAACTCTTTAATGTGAAGAAAATCCTCAAAGGAGTCAATCGTACTCAGGGCAGCAATGTCTTCAACTTTATGAGTCTCGAGTAGCTGAGATAAAGGAAAAAATGGAGGTGGAGGTGAATAAATAGCTGTAATAGGGACAAGCTCTGGGGTTACTTCGATTGGAGTGAAATTACAGGCCAGATTTTCGCATAGGGGAGTCAAGCGGTCCGGTAATAAATCCATATTGATTGGATTTAAAGCATAGTCATATTCTTCCCGTGAATCAATGCCAGATCCCCGCAGGATGCATAGATGTGGCTTGGCTAGCCTAGCAGAAACCAGAGCAGTTGCAGTAAAGCCTTCCTAATATTGTCGAGAGTCATCATCTCAAGATGTGCTTCAATTAGCAGAAGGCAGAAATTGCCCTTGCAGACCCCATAGTAGTCATTTCCAAACCACTCTTGTAGGATTATTCGGTAATGGGTTTTTAATGGACTACAAGCAGCCACATCTAATGGCTGATACCTATGTGAAGTATGAGGAGGAAGGCAGTCGAGGATAACTCGTAGTTCCAAATATCGATTCAAAAACCTGCTATTAACATGACTATTCGCAATAGACAACCATGTTAACAATGTGTTGGATCAATACACCATCGCTGACGGGGATTCGGAAATTTGGGCCTGGCTATCTCCATTTGAACCCGAGGCACGGCACCAGGACATCCGAATCCGTAGGATCAAACAAGTGGGAGACTGGCTCCTAAAAACCCAGGAATATCTGAATTGGTCCAGTGGCACTCGCGGTAGCGGACCCCACGGCTCAGCCTTATTTTGTTACGGAGATCCCGGGGTTGGCAAGACCTACATTAGGTGAGGGAGAAAATACTCGAAGCAAGAAAAGTATTGCTAATAAGGTGTGATATTAGCTCCCTAATGATAGATACGTTATGCGAGCGGGTAGTGAGGGAAAACATTGGCGTTGCGTGCTTCTACTTCGACTTCGCGGTTCAGGAGGAGCAGTCTCCAGATGTGGTTCTGGGTTCGGTACTGAAGCAGGTTGTTCGTGGGCTTGACGGGGTTCCGGAAAAAATAGCTAGAGCTTTCCAGAACCGAGGGAATGCCATCGGCGGCCAGAGGCTTCGGCTCGAGGAGATTGTGGGGTTCTTGCAAGATATCACGTGCGCCAGACCCACCTTTATATGCATGGACGCCCTGGATGAGTATCCGGCTCGACATCGGATAAAGCTTCTCGAACTACTCAGCCAGCTTCTCCAAAAGGCCACCGGCACCCGGCTATTTCTGACCGGGAGACCACATATCCGGGATGAGGTTGAGAGGCATCTTGGGGGAAGGGCAGTGACAAGGTCAATAACGCCTACTAAGTATGACATCATCACATTCCTCCGAGCGAAACTGAGAGAGGATACGATGCCGGATGCGATGGACGAGAACTTAGAGGAGGAAATTATACGGGATATTCCCAATACTGTTTCGGAAATGTAAGTCGGAAGTGAGCACTTTCAAAAATCCCTAAAGCCGTGTGTTTAATGATATTGTATCTAGATTCCTGCTTGTCTCATTAAGCATCCAGTCGATTCTACAAGATACGAGTATATATCGAAGGAGACAAAGGCTTAGAGGAATGGGGAGTGGATTAGGCTTGGGGGGCGCATACAAAGAAATGATAGGAAGGATAAAGGCTGAGGATTAGGAAAGGGCAACACTCGGGATGGCCGTTCTCATGTGGATCTCCCATTCGAGGCGGCCATTGCAGGCTGATGAATTATGTCGAGCCACAGCAATCCGAATTGGGTCGAGTAATCTCCGAAACGATGAAATCCGCACAATATCTACCTGTCTAAGCTGCTGTCAAGGACTTGTCATCGTGGATAAGAGTTCCTCAACTGTTAGGCTGATCCATTCTACCCTCCAAGAGTATCTCAGCACACATCCCGGCCACTTTGACAAAGCACACTCAATGATGGCGGAAACTTGTTTGACGTACCTCAACTTCCAGCATGTCAAAGATCTTTCGGCCGTCGCATCCCCTGACCAACGCGGTACACCCTTTCTTGAATATTCTTCTCAATATTGGGGAACACACATGCAAATGGAGCTCTCGGATCGCCCAAAAACATTTGTGCTCGAAATTCTTCCCGAATGGGATAGTCACACTGCTACCAAATCCCTTTGGAAGTCGGCCATTATGGGGTTGCCCTTTTTCTATTACCGTAGCAGCGATAAACCGTTCCCCGCGCTGCACTTTACCTCCTACTTGGGCATCGCCAAGATCGCGGATGCCTTGATTCAGATGAACCGGTGGGATATGAACCAAAGAGATGGTGCTGATATGACGCCACTCATGTGGGCTGCAAAATGTGGGCATGATGAGGTGATGAGGTTGCTTTTGAAACAAAAACATATCCAACCTGATCAGCGGGACAGGGATGGGGGCCGAACAGCACTGTCATGGGCTGCTGGAAATGGACATGAGGGAGTGGTGAGATTACTTCTCGGACGGCAATCTCCCAACCCTGGGAGCACTGGGCGGCTACGGGGAGCGCTACTAGTGGCTGGTCAACTGCTTGGCTACCGAGATGTCAATCCCGACGCTCCAGACACCTGGTATGGCCAGACACCGCTCTCGTGGGCTGCCAGGAATGGTCATGAGGGAATAGTGAAGCTACTGTTGGGGCGGGGTGATGTCAATCCCAATAGCTCCAGTAAATCCGGCCGAACACCGCTCTCTTGGGCTACCAAGACTGGCCATGAGGGAATAGTGAAGCTACCGTTGGAGCGAAAATAAATCAACCCTAATAGCCCAAATAAATATGGCCAAACGCCGCTCCTATTGGCGGCCGAACACGGCCATAAGGGAATTGTGAAACTGCTGTTGGAGCGGAAAGATGTCAACCCCGATACCTCCACAATGTTCGGCCAATCGCCGCTTGGGCTGGCAGCGGAAAATGGCCACACTGATATCGTAAATCTGCTACAAGCCAAACATTCCTGATGTACCCGGTAATTCGCTCGCCACCTGACTCCCCTAAGATTATCACCTTGTCCGATGGAAATCGTCGCTTGTTGGTATTGGTAGTGTCATCTGAATTTGAGTTTAGTTTGGGGTAAGGTGTTTATTTGTTTTCCTGCTTTCAGCTTCCTTTCTAGCATTTTGACGATCAAGGCAGAAAAAAGGTTTTTTCTTTTCGATAAGTTCACCCCTATCTCACTCATGGGCAATCCTTCTCTTCGTTTGATAATAGCATATATTAAGGTTTAGCAAGAGGATATATGTTTATTTTTCTATTTCTATTCATGGTATCTTAGTCTTGCGCACTGCAGTAACTCTTTGTTTGTTTTCTTACTCTAAGGGACAAGAATGTATCATAATGGATTAAGGGTAACAGTTATTAGACACTTTTTCTTGCATATATTAATGGTAGACATAACCGGGGGTGTATGGGAGAGATTGCTAAAGTAGGATGACAAAAGCTCCAGCCGACAGTCATTTTTACATCAAACCGAGCACTCTTTACCAACCGCTGAATCCCCCGAAGAATCTTGGCCTCCGCTTTAGACAAAACCAAACTAGCGCAAAAGTAGAGAGTAGTTTTTCAAGAAAATTCCCTGGGGAGTGTGTTTATGGAAACGAGAAACTAGAGATAACCGACAACAATGGGGGTTGTCAAGTATCTTTTGTATGCCACCCTTATCTAAAGCTTGATGGTATTATTATCCCAGTAGTAGAGCACTGCTATAGGAGCAGAGATACCGCAGGCTGATAGGCAGCGCGGGCATGTATGGAGGAACACAGAAGTGTGGACGGGTGAACGTTCTACTAGGGCA